>Ga0099364_10012374_pt1 | contig 11513 bp, 6 predicted proteins | sample TergutTh196P3_FD_73070 | JGI IMG/M metagenome (GOLD analysis project Ga0099364, IMG submission 73070) | Microcerotermes parvus P3 segment gut microbial communities from Pointe-Noire, Republic of the Congo - Th196 P3 | ecosystem: Host-associated > Arthropoda: Insects > Digestive system > Gut ...
GACCAGCTTATCTTTCCTTACAAGGCGGGGTATCCTGTCAATTATGCGAATTTGGCTAACGACATGTCAAGGGTCGTGTGGGGCGGATTTGGCTTTACGCCATGGGATTGGGCTGACAAGCCGGATTTCTGGACATTTTTGCGAGAAAAAACGATCGAACTCAAAAAAAGCACCGATAAAGCCCTTTTGCTCGGCATCGGATGCAACCTCTTCGAATGGGGCGCCTTCTTGCGGAGGTTGGATTTGTTTTTGATGGACTTACTCGCCGACCCGCAAAATGTGCACACCCTGTTAGACGCCTTAATGGAAAGTCATCTGAACACCTTGAAAAAAACATGCGAGGCGGTAGGCGACATCGTAGATATCATCAAGTTTGGCGATGACTTGGGGACGATCAATGGACCATTTTTCAGCGCTGAGGTATATCGGGAATTTTTCAAACCCAGACACCAAATACTGTGCGATTATGCACATTCTCATTCATCCATGCACACGATGCTTCATTGCTGCGGCGGGATTTACGAACTGATGCCGGAGCTGATCGACGCCGGATTTGAGATACTGAATCCCATTCAGATCAATGCCGTCAATATGGAGCCGGAACGCCTGAAAAGAGAATTTGGCAACGACGTCGTTTTCTGGGGAGGTGGATGTGATACCGGTCGCATTTTGAATCGGGCGACCCCTGAAGAAGTCAGAAAACATGTCTTGCATAACCTCGAAATTTTCAGCAAGGGAGGCGGTTTCGTCTTTAATACGGTACATAACATCATGCCGGATGTCCCCCCTGAAAACATTGTCGCGATGTTTGATGCCGTGAACGAATTTAACAGTTAAATATATGATTATGACCAGCAAAGAAAGAGTATACGCCCGCATCAACAACCGCCCGGTCGACCGGATTCCCAACCTGAACATCCTGATGTTTTTTGCCGCTAAGGAGATAGGCGTTCCCTATTCGGCTTATTGTCAGGACTATCGCAAGTTGGTGCACGGCAACATCGTATGTATGCGAAAATATGGCATCGACGCAGTTTCGGCCATATCCGACCCGCTGAGGGAAAGCGCCGACATGGGGTTAGCGATTGAATTTCCTGAAGATGACGTCCCTCACGAAAAAGAATTTTTGATCAAGGAGAAAAGTGATTTGCTCAAATTAAAACCCGTATCTCCTGCTGACGGTCGGCGAATGACGGATCGTATTATGGCCGTCGACCTGTTTAAAAAGGAAGTAGGCGACGAATTTCCAATCATCGGATGGGTAGAAGGCTGTTTTGCAATGGCCGCCGACCTTCGCGGCGTCAACAATTTCCTGATGGACTTGTACGAAGATACATCATTTACAGTTGATTTACTGGAAATATGTTTAGAACAGGCCATATTGTTTGCCCGCGCCCAGATCGAAGCCGGCGCCGACATCATCGGTGTAGGCGACGCCATTGCTTCAGTAGCTGGCCCGTTTGCCTACGAAGAGCTGGCGCTCCAGTACGAAGTCCGCCTCCTGAAAGCTATCCGTGAAGCAGGCGGCATGACCAAACTGCATATCTGCGGCAACACGACACCTTTTTTAGAATTATTACCGGCTGACCATTGCGACATTTTAGACTTAGACTGGATGGTACCGATGGACAAAGCCGCCGAACTGTACGGCGATATCACGTGCATCAACGGCAATTACGACCCTGTTGCAGTGCTGTTGCAAGGCAGCGTGCAGGATGTGAAAAACGCCGTCAACACCAACATTCAGATAGGCGGAAAGAAACATACCAGCTCAGCAGGTTGCGAAGTCCCTAAACACACCCCACCAGCCAATCTGATGGCAGTGCATGAACAGTTGAAAGTTGAAGAGAGTTGAAAATTGAAGAGAGTTGAAAATTGAAAGTTGAAAATTGAAAATTGAGAGTTGAAAAATATTCGTTCTAAAAATAATCCCATCGGAATTGAATACTGGTAAAAATCCGGAAATAGTCCCGTAGGGACGGGATATCGGTAGAAACCGGATGTTTCCGTTATTTAGGTACTAACGGAACACTCAAACCGGGTTCTACCAATATCATAACTATTAATTATATTTTCTTATGAAAGATTTTGTAAAATATCATCTGCCGTACCGCGAACTGACATTCGATCCGCACGATACGGCGCCTTTGCTGGGATACCAAACCCGGCTGCCCGACGATATCCTTCCCATGGTATGTGAAGTGATGGAAGAGACAGCCGAATATTTCGATATTTGTGGCGGTTACCAGGTCTTCGACCGGATAGCCTTTATTGAAAACGGCCATCATATCCGCATTGAAAACACTGATTTTAATACAAACCAGATTATATATCATCAGTTGAAGCACAGCGAACAGATTGCCGTCTTCGTATGTACCGCCGGCGACGGCATCCGGTTATGGTCGAATGAGGTGATGACCGACGATCCGTTAAAAGGATTCATAGCCGACATTCTGGGCAGCGTAGTAGTCGAAGCCGCAATCGACGTCATACAGCAAGCATTGAGCAATGAAATGGCGCAAACCGGTTTAAAAATCACCAACCGCTACAGCCCCGGCTATTGCGGCTGGGTCACATCCGAACAACACAAGCTATTCGCCCTTTTACCGAAAGACATTTGCAGCATCCGACTCACCGAAAGCTCACTGATGCTCCCCATCAAATCCGTCAGCGGCTTTATCGGCATCGGCCCCAACGTCCGTTTCAACCCCTACACCTGCCAACTCTGCGAAGCCACCCACTGCGTCTACCGCCACAAAAAATCCAAAATCCCCCCCTAATTGTTCATTGTTCATTATTAATTGTTAATTGTTCATTGTTCATTATTCATTAACCATTATTATGTCTACATTACTAAAAGTCTTCTACTCCCCCTTCAAAGCTTTCAGCACCCTGAAAAGCAGCGAAAAATTCCCTTTGATGAGCCTGATTTTATTATTGGTCATCGTAGCTATCAATAATATTCTGATGATCCCCGTGACAGCTAAAGTTATGGAGCTTACCTTTTCATCCATTCAGATTCCTTTGAGCGAAGGACAAACAAATCAGATGGATACTATGATGCAAATGATGCACAAATTGCGTTACCTGCAAGCATTGGGAGCAGTTTTTACCTATTGCTTCATATTAGTCGTTTATACACTGATTATATGGATTTTAACAAAGATCGCCAAACAATCGTTAACGTTTCAAAAAGCGTTTGAACTTATAATTCATTGCTCTTTCGTTCTTGCGCTCGGCGCTTTGGTAAACGTTTTTGTCCTTTATGCACAAGGGATTGAAAACATCACAAACATGTATGAAATCTCGCTGACAGGCCTTAATCTGCTGACTTCAGCGGATCAAGCCGGGGTTACCTTTTATACCTTCCTGTCATTAATCAATCCGTTTCACGTCTGGTTTCTGATTTTATTGACGATAGGCATAGCGAAGATGGCCGACGTAAAAATCAGCAAGGCCTTTATTCCCGCCTTCCTGTTTTGGGCAATCATAATCGCTTTTCCCGTCGTAACGATTTATTTTTCACAGCTATTCATACAAAAAACCGGATTGTTTTAGCTACTAATGAGATTCCTGTCAAATATCCGCGAGTTGCTGCACGAAGTCTACTCGTCCATCATGCAGCACAAGGTACGTTCCATACTGACCGGCGTCAGCATTACATGGGGGATTTTCATTTTGATTGTGTTGCTTGGCGCCGGTAATGGCTTTCGGAGCGGTATGCTGGCCATTTTCAGCGGTTATGCCTCGAACAGTATCTGGGTGACGGGCAGCAGCGTCTCAAAAGCCGTGAATAACGGGTTGCCGATAGGCGCACAGGTGCGGTTTGATGATGCCTTGATAAGAAAAGCGGAAATGAGTTTTGCCGAAATTTTAGAGACGGCTACCGAGATCAGCTTGCCAAGTAATAACCTGATAACCTATAAAAACAATACAGGTTGGTTTGAAGTGAAAGGTATCAGTGAAAATTACATGCACATCAAATCGCTGGAAGTTGAGAGAGGTCGCTTATTAAATCAAAACGATTTTAAGGAGCGACGCCGCAGCCTTGTGATAGGCGAGCGTGTCGGCGAAATACTGTTCGGGAACGAAGAGCCTGTCGGGAAGTACATCAATGTTGAAGGCGTCATGTTTCAGGTGATTGGCTTGCTTAAAGGCGGTACGATTTTCAGCATGTTGGAGCAAAACAGTATTTATACCACTTCCGAAACGCTGTTTTACACCTTCAACCTCGAACGCACCTATTCTACTTTCGGCGCTATCCTGCACCCTAACACAAGCATCGAGACCTTCGAAGGACGGTTGCGCAATTTTCTGGCCACAGCGAAAGGATTCGACAAAGGCGACAGGCGTGCGCTGTTTATCAACAACATACAGTTGCAGGTACAATCATTCAACACCCTCTTCGACGGTATAAACAAGTTCCTTTGGGTGCTAGGACTTTGTTTTATCCTGTCGGGCATGATCGGGGTCGCTAACATCATGCTGGTAATCGTCAACGAGCGAAAGGAAGAAATAGGCATCCGTAAAGCGGTAGGCGCCACGCCGACGTCCATCCTCGAACTAATCATCTCCGAATCTGTCCTGCTGACTTTCGTATTCGGCGTAATCGGCATGGGGCTTGGTTTTCTGGGCATGTCAATCTACAATTACATCGTTTCGGCCTTACAAACCGGACAGGATGAAATATTTGCCATGGCGACCATCGACACGTCGATTGTCATCATCGCCTTTTTACTCCTCATCTCCGCCGGCGTCTTTTCCGGCCTGTATCCAGCTCAAAAAGCCGCAAAAATCTTACCGGTAGAGATATTAAGCAAAGTAGTATGAGAATTAATTACGAATTGGTACAATTGGCTATGGCCGATCTTCTATGCAAATTGTCGTTTTGCGTTATTGAACATTCCGTTAGGAATGTATCGCTCGGTAGAAAAATGTCTGTACCTAATTCTTTGCATGCTGTAGGTATGCATCCATCTGCCGGTCGCATACCTACGGCATGCGGTTTTCAGCATCCGATACCAATTCTCTTATGTAACAAATGCTATGATATGTTATTTCAATGGGGCTGTAAATAATACTGGGGGACTACCGAGCGATGCATCCCTAACGGGATGCGGAATTTCTGCCTAAATGGATATTTTTTTGGTCATTTTGGATAAATATATCCATATTATGAATTCTTTTTTGATTTTATATTGTATTCATTGCATTTATGTAATTAATTTAGTCTACTTTTGTAGCTGAATTAAATAATGTTTAAGCAAAGAATAATGAAGATTGCTATTTTAGCATTAAGCGTACTGACAAATTTTGGTTTTCTGTTAGCTACTTTGAAAATACGGGAAACGATGAAAGGGATAATCGGATTTTTAACGATCATATTATTATGCTCTGTCCCAGTTTCGTCACTCAACGCACAAAACAGCGCTACCGAAGGGAAAGAGTTCTATTTCAATCTTATGGATAATCAGTATGATCCCACGCTGTATGTTCGTTATGTTGTTTCTCAAACGTGTCGCATAACCGCACAGTACGGTGACGGCACGTATTTGGACAACAATGTACAATATACGCCCGGCACATATACCAAGCAGGTTGACAAAAATAAAATATATACGGCCTCTACTTCGTCCGTTGTAACGAATAATAAATATATGAAAGTAACGGCTACAGAAGATATTGGCTTATATGCTATCAATTTGCAAAGTGTTTCTACGGATGCCGCCACAATCATTCCCGTGAAATCTTTGGGGAATCATTACACCGTTATTTCCAACGATTCTTATCCTAATTCGGTAAGAAACAGCTATATATCCGTCATAGCGCCGACATCAGGTACTGTGATTACGATCAAAGACCCCTCAGGAACCGTCGTCGCTTCCAACGTCTCCGTATCCGTTGGGACAGTATACATACATCCTTTTTTGGGTATCCAATTAGACCTCACAGGTTATACAGTAGAATCCAACCATAATATTTGCGTTTTTAGCGCTGTGAGTTGCGGCAACACGCATCCTGACGGCGGTTGCGACCATAATTACGAGCAAATGATGCCCACCAATACCGCCGGAAAACATTATTTTGTGTGGAGCATGAGTCAGACAACAACCGATTATATTAAAGTAGTCGCCCTTGAAGACGGGACTAACGTAACGCTAAAACATGGACTGTCAAATACGTATATTGTGCTCAATAAGCATCAGATACATGCCTTTAACACGCCTGTTGCCGGTATCAATGCGACTTATGTAAATAATACTTCGGGCGTGGTAGAAATTATTTCGGATAAACCCGTGATTGTTGACCATATTGCCGGTTATGGCCCTTCCGTAACATGGATTGCGCCTATCGAACAGAGAATTACAAAGGCTTATGTTTCTCCTTTTGTGCCTACCACCAATCCTATTACATCTCACTGGTTACATCTTATTATTCCGGCAAATGCAGAAAACACGATGCAGGTCAAAGAAACAAGAAGCGGCGTAGAAACGAATGTCGTACTGCCTTTTTTCACAAATACCACCAATTCCGATTACAAAATTGCATATAAACAATATTCAGCCAGTGATGACGTACTGATTGACTTGGAGAATCCGAGCGGATTTACGGCCTATATCACAGGTCAGGGTACCTCCGTTTCGTATATCATTACTGCCGGAGCAGGCGCTTACAACCTCCAAAACTATTTCACCATTCAAGAAAAAGCATCAACTATTCATACCTACTACGAAAATACAACCGAAATGACCCATACGTTTGTACCATCCGATTACATAGAAGTCAAGCGAACGTTAGAAACATCGTTTACCTCTGTGACCTGGTTGATCAACGGCTCTCAGTATACCATTTCGGAAAATACAAATATAACAAACACCCTGTACTTTCCTGCTTCGGCTTTACAACAGGGAGAAAATTTCCTGACCATGTCTGTACGTTATTCGGGGGCTTTGGCCGACTCGCTTTATTCGGGTAGCGTCTGGTTGTCAGACCCCTGTTCTTTTCCCGACTGGATACGTTTAGATTCGGCTATCAACAAACACAACGCCCCTGTGATTACCATTTACAGAGCAAGTTCGGGCGTCGTCGAAGATCTTCCTAACGGGATTATGACGCTCTGCCATGAAGAAGACTTTATCAACAGTAACGGTATGCCCATCAACGTAAGCAGACCCGTCACGGTCAAATCAGTCAATACGACCGACAGCATCATTACGCTTTATACGCCCGGCTTGATCAATGACAGTAAACGACACTTTATTGTATTATCAGGGGGTCATTTAACCGTTGAAAATATGATTTTGGATGGCAGCATCCAAGGCAGTACGGCTACCGGCACGTACACGCCGGTCGGCGGTGGTATCGCGGCTACCGATTCGGTTACGCTCAGAAACACAACCGTTCAATATTGCTATACGGAAGCCAACGGCGGCGGTATTCAAGCCAGCAACGCACTCACATTAGAAGACACAGTGATCATAGTCGGCAATATATCCGGTTATAACGGTAGCGGCAGTTTTCACCTTGGCGGCGGTATTTACAAAGGCAGTACGGGCGACTTCATTACTTCGGGGCTAGATTCTCTGTTAGTAAGCGGCAACACCGCCCACGACGGAATCGGCGGCGGTTACTCCGGCAGTAGCGGTGGCGGTATGGCTGTGATGGGCGTAGATGTAACTTTCCTTGCGGAAAACCATGTAACTATTTCCGAAAACACAGCTTCTTACGGCGGCGGTATCGTATCTATCGGCGCTACATTGGCGCTTTATGATAACGTAAAAATCATAGACAATACAGCCGTGCTTGAAGGCGGCGGTATTTACATGCTCGACCATACCGATTTGAAAGCCGACATGGGTGTTGTCTTCTCCGGCAATACGGCGGTTGCCGCTCACGATTTGGACATAGAAAATCCTGCATATATTTACGACCCCGATGCTTTTTTCGCACTTTTAAGCATACCCGGCGTACCCATCACGGTGAACAATCTTAAAACCCTGCACGGTACCAATATCCAAACCACAACCTTTTCCGTACCGTCGAACAGTTACCTCTATAATAATTATGACGTCAACTTTGTAGGCGATCCTATAAAAGCGGCTGCAGACGACACGGTTCAAGTCCTCACTTGCTACAACAGTACCGTTCTTGACGTATTGGCAAACGATAACATGATTCCATGCAACCGTAACAGTCTTGTTTTCACGATCACAAGCGGATCGAAAGTCGGGGCCATAACCGCAGTAGATTCCAATAAGGATATTGTCTATACCCGCGCCGCTAACTTCACGGGACATGATACTTTAGAATATCAAGTGGAATGTGCAGGTACGATTTATGAAGGGACGGTATTTATGACGGTGGTAGAATGTCCTGACAATATAGATGATGCAGACTGTGTGGGAACGCCGGAAGCATTTGCGTGGGGTATCCGGACGTCATGGTCTTCGCCTGAAACACTGTCGTCCATGTCCATGCCGTTTGTAGGCGATTTAGACGGGGACGGCATTCCCGAAATTGTCTGTTTTTCGTATTTGAATCGCACATCCATATCCTCACTTGTTCCCGCATTAGTAACCGTAGCAGGAAATGCCCCTGCCGTTAATACATTGGTCATTTATGACGGACTGACAAAAACCGTCAAAAAACAGTTCTCTTTGCCTTCGTATGTTTCGGAATATGATGCGCCCGCTTATGGCTTAATAAAAACTTCCGATGGAACGGGATTAATCGTAGTAGCTACCATTGATTTAAAAATGCGCGCTTACGACATCAACGGAAACTTGATATGGACTACCAGAACGGGCGAGGATTACGGCTCTGCTCCGGTAGATTTAGCCACGACGGTCAGTTTCGCCGATTTCAACGGCGACGGTCATCCTGAGGTATATATACGCGACAAGATTTATGATGCCGAAACAGGTTTTTTGCTGGGTACTGCAAGCGGAGGCTTCAACCAGGGATTGTCGTGGGGCGACTGGACTCAATTGAAAGTATGGAAACAATCCGTTCCCTTTGCAGCCGATGTCACAGGCGACGGCAGGCTCAACCTGATTTTGGGAAATGAAATATATGATGTTCAAATAACCGACCGCAACTCAACCTCGAACCCGATAACGAGGGTCAAAACCATAACGCCTCCGGCAGGAGTTCCGGCAGACGGGCATGCACAGGTAGCCGATTTCAATAAGGACGGACATTTGGATATCCTGATTACCAATAGAAATATATCCGCTTCTTCCGGCGGTACGGTTTACATGTATATTTGGGATGTACACAATAATACGGTAAGTAATGCCCAGGCCATAGCAACTTCAATGAGTGGAAAAAGCATCCCGCTCATTGCGGATATTGATAACGACGGGGAGTTGGAAATCCTTATCCAGTGTGCGGCAAGCGACGGATATTTCTATCGCTGTTATAAATATGATGCGACAACCCGCTCATTTTCTTATTTGTGGGGATTTGCCCCAAGCGAAGATTCTTATTCGACGACGGCAACCTTGTTCGACTTCAATCACGACGGTATGAACGAAATATTGCTTGCCGACCAGGCAAGGGTACGCATCCTCAATGGAAGCGGAAAAAGCCATATTACGGGCGCAGATACGCTTGCCGTTTATACCATGGCAGAGATGGCCTTCGGATATGGCACTTGCATGCAATATCCGATTATTGCCGATGTGGATGGAGATGGGAGCGCCGATTTGATTGCCATCGGAATGCCCGGCGCTACAAGTCCGGGGACGCAAAATGGTTCGCTGAATATCTTTAAGTCGTCGACTGCGATGAACTGGGCGCCCGCGCGCAGGGTATGGAATCAGTATATGTACAACGCGGTACATGTCAACGACGACCTTACGACGCCACGCTACCAGATGAATCCTGCTACTGTCTTTCCGGGAGAATATGGATTATACGATGTGCGTCCTTACAATAATTTTCTGCAGCAACAGACCATGCTCAATCAATTCGGTAATCGGCTGTGGTCGCTCCCTGACGTTACCCCTGTCCTTTCGGAAAGTCTTGTCTCCATGACCGGAAACACGATGAACATTTCGTTAAGAATCACCAACACAGGCGATGCAGCAATAGGTTCTCCCATCCATATTGCCATGTACAAAGACAACAAGGTTACTGCCGATACGATTTTGACCGTAACGATACCGGTTCAACTTCATCCGGACGATTCTACTACAGTAACGTTCACGATTCCCGACGTCACGCTTTATCAGTTGAATGACAGCATCATGATACGCCTCAACGATAACGGTTTGACATTCCCGATACAGGAAGAATGTGATACGACAAACAACGTTTTCAAGATTCCCCTGATGAAAAAGAACGCCTTCCTTAACAGTTCATCTTTATTTGAAAACGGAAAATATGGCAATCCCGTCTCCGTGCTTTTCACCGATACCATCAAATTTGAGTTGACTGCCGTTAATCCCGGCAATACGCCAGTTACGGTTCATATCGTTGATACCTTGCCACTCTACCTGACGTATGTACAAAATTCAATTAACGGCGGCAACAACCGATGGTTTGACAATACGACAATTCCACCACGCCTTCTCTGGGATATAACATCCTTACCGGCAGGCGCTTCCGAGACTGTCAGCTTCAAGGCGACACCTGAGCCGGGCGTCAGTATATCTCAACCGATGTTTATCAACAGGGCATATATGACATTAATTCCCACGGCATTATATACTACAAACGAAACGTATCATCAGGGCGCGGGAGCAGGTTACGTAACGTTTCTGAAAAGTCTTGGCGGCAGTATTTTTAATGCCGAGATGCAAGCCGTCGATTACCGAATGACGCCCAAATCAGGTATCATCGTCGCACCCGACGAGGGCTACCGCTTTGCAGGCTGGAGCCACGACGGATATACATCCCTCCGCGGCGAAAAAATTCCTGCTCAAAGCGGAATCATGCGCTATGATACGCTGACGATCTACGGCCATGTCACCCTGCGCGCCAATTTTGTGCCAGACAATCATCCGCTGTTAGACGATGGCGCTACGATCAATGAACAACCGACGGCAGAAGACTCTCAAATCTGGGCAGCCGATAATGAATTATTCATCCGCACCACCAAAACGGGCAGTATTGTTCGTATCTATTCCATGGACGGCATCCTGCATAAACAACAAATCATCCTAAAAGCAGGCACAACCAAAATCCAACTGCCAGCCGGTCTGTACGTTGTAACGCTGAACGACAGCATCGGGAAGAAAGTGATAATTGCTTAACAGGACATTTTTTATTGCCTATATTTCTATTATCAATCGGCATGTTCCAATAAAAATTAAAAAAATATTCGATAAATATTTGCAAATTAAAAATCGGTTTTTTACATTTGCAGGCGAATAAACACATTACTATGCCAGTAAGAAGACATACTAACGTTGAACCAGTTGCAGGCACGCCGCAAAGCTCAGGCTGGCTGCACAGGACGGCGCACCCTTTGCTGGGCGCGGTGATTTACATTAGGTTTGCCGTCCCCC
>Ga0099364_10012375_pt1 | contig 11512 bp, 10 predicted proteins | sample TergutTh196P3_FD_73070 | JGI IMG/M metagenome (GOLD analysis project Ga0099364, IMG submission 73070) | Microcerotermes parvus P3 segment gut microbial communities from Pointe-Noire, Republic of the Congo - Th196 P3 | ecosystem: Host-associated > Arthropoda: Insects > Digestive system > Gut ...
GTGATGGCCGCAGACCTGACAAGGTGGAATTCGGGGTTTCAATAGAGGAGGACCTCTCCCGCAGGGATTTTACCATGAATGCAGCAGCCTACAGGCTTCCCTCGGGTCCCCTGATTGACCCATTCGACGGCAGGGGAGATATTAAACGGCGGCTTGTCCGTTGTGTTGGAGACCCCCGGGAACGATTTTCCGAAGACGGGCTCAGACCGCTGCGGGCGCTGCGCTTCACCAGCCAGCTTCATTTCACCCTGGATGAGGGGCTTGTAGCTGCCATCCCCGGCGCCCTGCCCTTAACGGCAAAAGTTGGCTCCGAACGAATCCGTGAAGAACTGGACAAGATCATCGCCTCGGACAAGCCATCTGCCGCCCTGCTTCTCATGGAAAAAACCGGCCTTTTGGCTATCCTTATCCCCGAGCTGACCGCTTGCAGGGGAGTCAAACAGGATCGCAGCGACGGCTGCGGCTTTCACCGTTTTGATGTGCTGGATCACAGCCTTCTGGCCTGCGACTTCGCCGCCCGGGAAGGAATGCCGCCTGCAGTACGCCTTGCAGCCCTGTACCACGACATCGGCAAGCCAAAAACAGCCCAGGGCGGGGATGATGGGGGCTATACTTTTTACCGGCACGAAAGGGAATCTTCCGATCTGGCCCGGAAGCTTCTTTTACGTTTGCGCTATTCCAACGCTGTTACAGACAAAGTCTGCCACCTTATAGAAGAACATATGTTCCAGTACAACGAAAGCTGGACCGATGCCGCAGTACGGCGTTTTATTATCCGCATTGGAGAAGAAAACCTGCAAGACCTGTATGCCCTGCGCCGGGCCGACTCCTATGGCACAGACGGAAAGGGAGCTTCGCCGCTGTCCCTCCTTCCCTTCATAAACCGCATTGAAAAAACCCTTGCCCAAAGCAGCGCCCTTTCCTTCAAAGACCTGGCTGTTTCCGGCAAGGATCTTTTTACCCTTGGCATTCCTTCAGGTAAACGTATGGGCATTATCCTGAACGAGCTTTTGGAAGCCGTGCTTGATGATCCTGCCCTGAACACCAAAGAAAAGCTGCTGGAGATAGCATCTAATTTGTCACAAAACCGGATATTCAAGCTCTAAGCTTGTTCTGATACAATAACGGTATAATTATGACTGTGCCTCTCCCTTCATACCTTGAAATTCTCAACCCCGAACAGAGGGAAGCGGTGCTTCATACCGGAGGGCCGCTTTTGATCCTGGCCGGTGCGGGGTCCGGCAAGACCAGGGTAATAACTACCAAGATCGCCTGGTTAATCCGGGAACAGGGTGTTGATCCCCGTTCAATTTTAGCGGTTACCTTTACCAACAAGGCTGCCAGGGAAATGGCCGAGCGGGCAAAGATCATCGACAGCCGTGCAAGCCAGGCCATGCTGAGAACCTTCCATTCCTTTGGGGCCTGGTTCCTCAGACGCAACGGTGCTTTGGGGGGGCTCCAGCCGGGCTTTGTTATTTACGATGACGATGACAGCGTTGCCCTTCTGGCTACCATCGTGGAAGGATATTCCAGAGCGGAAATAAAAATAATGGCCCACAACATAGCCCGGGCAAAAGACTACTTTATTTCCCCGGATGATCCGCAGCTGGATCTAATCAATAACCGGAAATCGTTCAGAAGTGTTTACGCCAGGTAAGAGGAAAAACTGGCTAAAATCGGCAATGTGGATTTTGGGGATCTTATCAAAAAACCCGTGGAAATTTTACAAAGCCTGCCCGAAGTGTCCCGGCGTTTGAGGGAACGGTTCAGGGTGATCATGGTAGATGAATACCAGGACGCCAATGTAGCCCAGTCGGAACTTCTGAAACAGCTGTGCGGTCCCGATAGCTACCTCTGTGTTGTGGGCGACGATGATCAATCCATTTACCGTTTCCGGGGTGCGGAAGTGAAAAACATTCTGAGCTTTCCCGATTGCTACGATAACACAGAAATTATCCGGCTGGAACGCAACTACCGCTCCACCGCCCCCATACTCAGGACCGCCGCCTCGGTGGTAAATCATAATACGGGCCGTTTGGGGAAAACCCTCAGGGCCCAGCGGGGAGAAGGAAAAATGCCGGTACTGGCTTTTCTGCCCGACCAGGATACGGAGGCGGAATACTGTGCACAGCTTATTCAGAAAGCTTCGGCAAATGCCAACAGCATCCCATACTCCCACTGGGCAGTGATCTACAGAACCAATGCCCAGTCATTGGGTTTTGAAACAGAGTTCCTTCGAAAAAAAATTCCCTACCGGGTGGTGGGCTCCCTGAAATTTTACGAAAGGGAAGAAGTTAAGGATGTTCTGGCTCTCCTTTCCTTTCTGGTAAATCCCCGGGATGAAATCGCCTTTCGCCGGATGCTAAACAAACCAAGCCGGGGGCTGGGACCGGCCACAGTGGATCGCATTGTAGAGGCGGCAGCGAGAATTTCCCCGGACGAAGGGCAGACAGGAAACCTAAGCCTGGCAGCCAGAAAACTTGCTCAAAAGCAACCGCCCGAGCTTACGGCCAAGGCCCGGATGGGGATCGATGCCTTCCTGAAAGCCATAGAAGCGGGGAATGGCGCCCTTAATGCCGAATCAGGAGCGGGCCCTGTCAGTTCGCCCCACAATGATTCCCTGCCGGGGGGGCTTAGGGCAGGCATAGGGCTTTCGGTCTGTGTGGTAAACCTGGCCGTGGAAAGCGGCATTGCCGAGTATCATCTGAGCGATGACGAGATAACCGGAAACCACAGGCTGAGCAATTTGCAGGAGCTGGCCAATGCCGCAAGCCTGTACCCTGCGTCAACTGCGGGGCTTCTTGAATTCCTGGAACACATAGAGCTAGATCGTGCAATGGAAGAAAGCACTGTTGAGGGGACAGAGGCGGTAACCCTGATAACCCTGCATAACACCAAGGGCCTGGAATTCCGCAGGGTAATAATGACGGGTATTGAACAGGGCATATTTCCCAGGGATGATAAAAAGGACGAGGATCTTGAGGAAGAACGGCGGCTTTTTTATGTAGGCGCCACCCGGGCCATGGATGAACTCTACCTGTGTACCTGTGCCTACAGGCGAATGTACGGCAAAACCGCACCCATGGAGCCCTCGCTTTTCCTGAAGGAAATAGACCAGAAGAGCCTGCGGATTATTGGCTCTGTCCCCCGAGGCTTCAAGACTTCTTCGCAAATCGGCAAGCCCATGCGTTCTTCCGACGATCGCTGGACTCTGGGTGATCGGGTCTACCACGATGATCACGGTTATGGTTCAATCACCCAGATTAGGGAAGGTGAAGATGGTCCGGTTGTCAAAGTTGTTTTTGAAACGGGTCATGAAAAGCGCTTTTTGAGCCTTCATCAAAGTTCCGCATATACAAAAATAGGGGAGGATTAATGGCTGCTTACGATGAGGATTTGCTGCGGTTCCTTCCCAAAGTACTCAGGGCCAGGGATTTTCACCTCTACCTTGAAAGCGGAAAACGGATAACCGATCTCTGGCGCATGGGCGGCAGGATGGTTCTGGGCCATAAGCCGCCCAGGGTGCTGCTGGAACTTAAAAATGCCGCCGAGAGGGGGCTTTTTGTCCCGCTGCCCCATCCCACGGAACGGCGTTTCGTCAAAGCCCTGGAGGGATTTTTTACCCGCCGGGTATTTCGCCTATACATGAACGAGAACTCCATGCGGCAGGCGCTGGAGGCAGCGGGTCTTTACGGCCCCTTTCAGGACCCGGCCTTTCCCGCCCGGGACAGTTTGCCGAACAGTACGGGCAAGCCGGGCATTTCCCTCTGGCGGCCCTTCCTGGATTTTTCGCAGCAAGCAGCGGCGCAGCAAGCAGCGGCGCTTCAGGACGCAGCGCATTGTAATGCGGCTGTTCTGATTCCCGTGCTGCCCTGGCCTTTGGGCCCGGCGGTGCTGGCTTTGGAAGAAGGCATGGATACCTCGCCCATTCCGGCCGGAGAGCTAATCCCTCCGGTACTGCTGGCTCCGGCGGCGCGCGCCCTTTATAACCTTGCGGCAGCAATGAAAACATTTTCCCCCAATCGCCCCATGTATAAAAAAATAGAAAAGGCCCTGGCAAAAGGTCCCTGGCGCCGCCGGGGGATATACCTTACCGTAAAGCCCGGCATGGAGGGGGAAGCATATAAGGCTCTGTTTGAAAAATTTCTGGAAGGCGGGTTTCTGATTCCTCCGTCCCCGCAACAGCCCGTCATTCTCCCCCTGTCAATGACTGCGGGGGAAGAATCGAAACTTGCTGGATTGCTTGGGTCCTGGATCGAATAATTCGATTCTGTTGAAGATTGAGCAAAGGCCGGCCAGGTATTTAGTTACATGGCGTAGTTGTCAAAGTAGCCCTGTATCAACACAATGGGCGTTCCCTTGTCTCCTGAACCGCTGACAAGGTCGCAGAGGCTGCCAAGAAGATCCGTAAGCTGCCGGGGAGTGGTCCCTTCGGATTCCATCTTCCCCATTTGGTCGCGTCCGGCTTTGGCGCGTATTGCCTGCTCAATGGCTTTACGTGCCTCATCCTTGGAAAGGTTGGCGAATTCATTATCCGCAAGATATTTAAGCTTCAGCTCGTTGGGCGTTCCTGTCAAACCCGATGTATATGCGGGCGCAATTACCGGATCGGCGAGCTCCCAGATACCGCCGACAGGGTCCTTAAAGCCTCCGTCCCCGTAAACCAGCACTTCCATTGTTTTACCGGTTAGCTCCCGCAATGCATTCTGCATCTTTTGAACAAAAGCATCACAATCCCGGGGAAACAATTTAACCCGCTCTTCAGTGGCTTTGTTCGAGCCCAAAAGCCCATACTGCTCATTGTAACCGCTGCCATCTACGGAAGCAGTCAGGATCTCGTCAATCCCTATTACAGTCTTCGCGCCGGCAAGAGTCAGAGCCCTTTTTGTCCTTGCCCGTGTGTGAATATCGGCAACGATAACCTCGCCGGTATAATCAAGTATACGCTTCGGATCAGCGCAGAGAATAATCTCGATATTATCACCAAGGGACTTGTAATAGGAAACATAATCTACGCCGGTAAAGCGGTGCTTTATTTCATTACCAAAAAAGCGGCGGAATTCCGATTCGGAGAGGCAGTCTGAATACGGATTAAGATTTTTGTCATCCACATCTTCCCAGCTGATAATCTGGTTGCCGACTTCATCGGCCGGATAACTTAGCTGGACGGTTACTTTTTTTGCCCCCCGCGCAATACCCTTAAGAAGCATGGCAAAGCGATTTCTGCTGAGGATAGGGAAAAGAACCCCCACATGACCGTCCGGAAGCTTGGTCCGTACATCCGAGGCAATCTGGTCAACAGAGGCATAATTACCCTGTGAACGTGCGATTACGGCTTCGGTAATTCCAAGAATATCTCCATCGTTAATACAGACTTTTTCATGCTCAATGGCATCTTTTACAGTCTGACATACAATGGCCACCAAATCGTCTGATTCACGTATAATCGGCGTTCTAAGGCCTGAAGCCCTTGTTCCAATGGTTCGCATGAACCTGTTTTAACACATTTTTTCAAAAAAGAAAAGGGTTCAAGATTAGCCCCTTATGTCTATTCTGGTGGGTTCGGCGGTATCGCTGAATTTACGGCGGTTATAGGCGTTGCTCCTCAGGCTCTTTATCTCGGAACGGAGTTCCGCCATACGCCTGGAAAGGAGATCCCTGTTTCTTTCGGAGCGAACTACAGCTTCGGCTTTCAGACCCTCCAGGGCCTCCTTGAGGCTGGAAACTTCGTCCTCTCCGGCTACAGGCTTCGAAGCTGTGGGCTTCGGTGCAGATTCCGGCCTGGCGAATTGGTACATCTTTTCCAGGGGATCTATTACTTTTTGAATTGAAAATATGTCCGCTACAATCTTTTCTTCCAGCTCTACATGATGCAGAAGATCTTCTGTCGTTCCTCTTTCTATAACGTCTTTTTGCCGATCCAGGGTATCCAGATAGGCACTAAACCTGTCCCGCTGGGCCTTTAAGAGTTCCCTAAACCGTTTTATTACCGCCACTCGCTGACTAAGTTCGCCGGGAGAAATAACCGCTGCCATAAAAATCCCCTAACCGGCTATATTGACGCCTGTAACAGCCTTTCCCTCGTTTTCAGAGCTGTTTTTTGCCACAACTTCTGTCCAGGCATTCTTGAGTTCACAAATCTGATTACGTATTGCCGTTATTCTGCGAATGTCCTGACTGATATTCGCTTCCAAAAGTTCCTTGTTGAACCAGGTATAAAGGGAAAAGAGGTTTTTCGCAATATCTCCCCCCTGTTCAAAGTCCAGGGAAACAGTCAATTCGGTGATGATTTCCTGGGTTTTTAGAATGGATTTGGAGATTTTTTCAATATTTCCGGGGTTCTTCTTCCCTCCGGCATTCAGACCAAGGAGTTCCAGCCCGCGATCCAGATGTTTCACCGCCTCTTCGTAGAGCATAATGATGAGCTGCCCCTGGCTCGCCGTTTTAACCCTGGTTTCCCGGTAACTGGAAATTGCATTCGTATAGGCCAAAGTATTCCCCTCCGTGGACAGACAGGGTCATCCCTGAAAGGCCATCCCTGACTGGCGTTTGAGATGTTCGCAGACATCCGCTTCATGTATCGGCATTAAAAAATTGAACTTTATACTTTTGCCATATATATTTCAAATATTTTGGGGAGATGCCCATAAAGCCTGGTAACATCCCCCCTGCCTTAGCCTTAAACTATAGACCAAAAGACAATCTTAAACCATTGGTTCGGAGTGATACCCAATTGCCCCTGAGGTTTCTGCTGCTTAGGTAAAAATAAAAATAATCTGCCAGTTCAGGATCGGTAGGATCGTATACCCGTACTTCCCCGGTATTGCCGTCTGCCCATATTTTAACCGGAACCGGCTTATCAACCCAGTATTCTTCTGTCAGAAAGAAGGTATACTCATTGAGATCAAAACTTTCTATCAAATCCATAACGGAATTCGAGTTGCTGCGGTATATTTGGGCGGAAAAACCCCTGTGGATACCCGGAGTAACGGGATTTTCGTCATAATTGAGCCACAAGAGATAGGAAGTTCCGCTGCCCCAGGATTCCGAGTGGGCAACACCATCGGCAAAAATATGCAGTCCAAAACCACCGTGGCCATCCTCGACGCCGTCTTCGTAACGGACGTTAAATTCATATATCATGGGGCCGCTTTGGGGGGCCCGCAGATTAAGTTTGGCAAGCCGGGCATTGGTGTTATTTTGAAAAAGCCGGTTACCAACCCAGCTCCAATTGCCCGATGCAAAGTGATGCTCCGGCAACTGTACCTGGGCAAAAAGGGAGACCCCCAAACCCAAGACCAAAAGGAAAAGAATAAACCGCTTCATAACTCACTCCTTGTAAACCTGAACTACCCGAAAAATGTTAACTTTTCGGGCGAATTATTATTATTCCATTGTATCATGACTTTGTCAAATTATTGCAAGCGTTTTATATGAATAAAACATGAATAACACCCTTTTTTCGGTATTGGCAGGAAAGGGCCAAGCCACCTTGCTGTATATATAAATAAAGATTACATTAAGGAAGATTTTGTCTTGCAAGAGGTACTTTTTTGTCTGATTCCAGAAGAGATTCCCCGGATGGAGCGGATCGCCTTGGAACCGAACCGGTAGGCCGCCTGCTTCTTCGTTTCTCCCTCCCGGCGATAACGGGGATGCTGGTAAATGCCCTTTACAACGTGGTGGACCGGTTTTTTATAGGCCGGGGGGTCAACGAGGTGGCTTTGGGGGGCCTTTCCCTGGTAATGCCGCTTATGACGGCTTCTTTTGCCTTTTCCATGCTCTTCGGGATAGGTTCTGCCAATATGATCTCCATGCGCCTGGGGCAGGGACGGCGCCGGGATGCGGAAAATACCCTCAATCACTGTCTTGTTCTCCTTACGGGAATAGGCCTTGTTATCACGGTAATGGGGCTTGTATTTCTTGACTGGATTCTTTCACTCATGGGCGCCCAGGACGGCAGCCTTGCTCTGGATTACGCCCGCAGTTATTACCGAATCATCCTATTGGGGTCGGTCTTTTCCCAGGTTGGCTTTGGCCTTTCCCACTGTACAAGGGCACAGGGCTTTCCGAATATCACCATGATTAGCATGCTTCTGGGCGCCGGACTAAACATTTTGCTCGATCCGCTTTTTATATTTGTTTTTAAGTGGGGCGTTGAAGGAGCTGCCTGGGCAACCGTCATATCCCAGTTTGCTTCACTTGTATGGATACTTTCTTTTACTCTAAGCAGGAAAGCTGTGGTCCGGCTCAATCTGCGAATTTTTAAACCATCCCTGAGAATCACCTACGAAATTATGGGCTTTGGGTCTCCCATGTTTATCATGCACATTGTCATGTCCGGGGTACAGCTCCTTTACAACACCAGTATGGGTTGGTACGGGGAGAGTGCCCTTGGTATCAGCAGCGGCGGCGACATTGCCCTTTCGGGAATGACTATCGTCAATTCCATTGTTATGCTCATCCTAATGCCGGTATTTGGTATTAACCAGGGGGTACAGCCCATATTGGGCTACAACTACGGGGCGAAGAAATTTGATCGGGTAATCAAAGCCTATGTCAGGGCCGTGATGGCGGCAACCTGCGTCTGTACCATAGGATTTATTTTTGTCCAGATTTTTCCCCTGACTCTGGTAAAAATATTTGTTCCGGATGGAAGCAGCCCTTTCTATTCCTTTACTCCCTGGGCCATGCGGGTTGTGATGCTGTTGTTTCCCCTTAACGGTTTTCAAATCGTTTCTGCCAATATGTTTACTGTTACAGGCCGTCCCGGAATTTCGATTATGCTCAATATGCTCAGGCAGTGTATTATCCTTATACCCTGTCTTATCATTTTTGGTAGGATCTGGAGCCTGTGGGGAATTGTAGCGGCAGCTCCGGTGTCAGACGCTTTCTCCTTTATCTTCACCGGAACAATGATTATATTTGAGCTTAGAAGTCTTAACAGGGCAAAGTCCGCATTACGGAGTACCATTTCATGAGTGAAAAAGAATTCTGCAATCTAACGGTAGATCGGTTTATGAAGTATGCACGTTTCTGGACCACCAGTGATCGGCGCAATCCCGGCACCCCCTCAACGCCGGGACAGTGGGATCTGGCAAGAGCCCTGGTACAGGAACTGCACAGTCTGGGTGTCAGCGACACCACCCTTACGGATCACTGTTATGTGATAGCCCGGCTGCCGGCAAGTGCCGGAAAAGAAGGGGCCCCTACAATTGGCTTGCTGGCCCATCTGGACACATCCGAAGAGGTCTGCGGAAAGGACGTAAAGCCCTGCCTGCTTGAAAGCTACGACGGGAAAGCCATTGACCTGGGAGACGGACTTTACCTCGACCCGGCTTCAGATCCGGCCCTGGCCGCCCACAAAGGCAGAGCCCTTATTCATGCCGATGGAAGAACCCTTCTGGGAGCGGATGACAAGGCCGGGATTGCCATCATCATGGGAGCTGTTGAATATCTTTTAAGCCACCCTGAAGTTGAGCACGGGCAGGTAGAGATCATCTTTTCTCCTGACGAAGAAACCGGCAAGGGGCTTCCGGAATTTCCCTTCAAGGACATTCAGGCGAAGCTTTGCTATACCTTGGACGGGGGCCCTTTGGGAGAATTTGAATGGGAATGTTTTAATGCCTGGGCCGCAGAAATACAATTTACGGGGGTTTCCATGCACCTGGGGCAGGCACGGGGATCAATGGTCAATGCGGCCCTTATGGCGGCGGTGTATGCCGCCATGCTGCCCAGAAACGAAAGCCCCGAAGCCACCGATGACTATTACGGCTACTACTGCCCCCTTTCAATTAAGGGAGATACGGAAAGCGCAAGCCTGGAAGTATTTATCCGGGACTTTGAACAGAAGGAGGGAGAGCGCAGGCTTGCCGCCCTGGACATTTATGCACGGGCAGTGGAAGCCCAGTTTCCCGGCGGAAAGGTAAAAATTTCCTCAAAGGTTCAGTATCGCAACATGAAGGAAAAAATCGGCCGGCAGCCCGAGGTTCTGGAAAAACTGCGGCAGGCATATTTAAATGCCGGCGTGGAAATACTGGAAAGGCCCATCCGGGGCGGCACCGACGGTTCAAGGCTGACCGAAATGGGCAAACCCACTCCGAACATTTTTACCGGAGGCCGTAACTTTCACAGCCGCCTGGAATGGCTTTCGGTTCCGGAAATGGCTGCCGCCTGCCGGCTTGTCGTAGAGCTTGCCAGACTTTGGGCTCTGTAGTATTTTTACTAACAGAACATCCCTAAAAAATTCAGTTTTTAGGGATGAACCGCTGAAAAACGCATGTTTCGTAGCCTGAAAGGCGAGAAACTGCAAGGGAACCGAAAAAACAATGGGTTTTTTGAGGTTCCCAACAGGTTATTTGGAGGTTTTATACTGCGATTATGGAAACGTTGAATACCATGTTTCGGGATTATAACAAGCAGGTGGCCATATTGTCAAAATCATCCGCCGTTGTTACCGAAGAAAATGTCTACCAGGAAGGGGCGGATGATATTCTCCCCTTCCTGGATAAAATGGTTGAAGCACTGATCCTGCCCGGCTCCGGACTTGATGGGCTTGAAAACCTGGAAGATCTTTATTCAAAAGCCAAATCGGGAAAGTCCTGCCTGCTTCTTCTTGAGCATTACAGCAATCTGGATCTTTCCCTTTTTTCTTACCTTGTCCGCCATGCCGGAGGCAGGGGCAATGAAATAGGCCAGGCGGTGATAGCCATTGCGGGAATGAAGCTTACCGAGGACAATCCCGTAGTTGCCGCCTTTGCCAGCGCCTATTCACGAATTGTAATCTATCCCAGCCGCTCCCTTCAGGGCCTGGACGCCGATAAAGACAAGTCAGAAATTGTCCGCAGTAATGCCATTAACCGTGCGGCCATGAAGGCGCTTAACAGTATAAAAAACAAGGGCCGGCTTATCCTTCTTTTCCCGTCCGGAACCCGTTACCGCCCCTGGGACCCTTCTACCAAGCGGGGAGTCCGGGAAATTGATTCATACATAAAATCCTTCGACTATATGTGTTTTGTTGCAATTAACGGCGAAGTTCTCCATGTCCGTCAGGGAGACATGATGGATGATGCGGTAAGCAAGGATGTGGTGCGCATCAATGCCGGGCCTGTTGTTTCCTGTACTGAATTCCGCGACAGGGTAAGGGCCGAAGTTGACGCAAATGCGTCTGCATCAGAGCCGGAGGACAAAAAGCAGGCTGTCGCGGATGCCATTATGGCGGAACTCGAAAAAATGCATATTAAAGGCGAAGAAAAAAGAAAACAGTACATGGTGAATTAGGACCTTTTGATATGCTCATGGATATTTTTTTAATAATACTTGGAATGGCGCTTTTGATAAAAGGTGGTGATTTGCTGGTTAATGGAGCGTCTTCTTTGGCACGAAGCTTCAACGTATCAGAACTGGCAATAGGGCTTACAATTGTCGCATTAGGGACATCAGCTCCGGAATTTGTAATAAGTTTTGTTGCGAGCATTAATTCCCATCCTGAAATCGCACTGGGAAATGTTAT
>Ga0099364_10012376_pt1 | contig 11512 bp, 3 predicted proteins | sample TergutTh196P3_FD_73070 | JGI IMG/M metagenome (GOLD analysis project Ga0099364, IMG submission 73070) | Microcerotermes parvus P3 segment gut microbial communities from Pointe-Noire, Republic of the Congo - Th196 P3 | ecosystem: Host-associated > Arthropoda: Insects > Digestive system > Gut ...
CTTGAGCAGTAACAGGTACTGCTGCACAACCGCCCGAAGCGGGTATAGTGTAGGTGACCGTGTATGTATTCGGTGTGCTGGTACTTGGCGTAATGGCACCTGTGCTTGAGTCAATGCTCAATCCGATTGGTTCCGCAGAATAAGTACCGCCGGTATAAGCGTTTGTGCCAGTCAACGTTGGGTTCTGCGCTGTTGTAAATGCTGTACAGAATGGTTGTCCACCATACGAAAACTCGGCTGTAGGAAGAGCTGTAACGATAAGTTCCGAGGTTGTAGCAGAACAGTCTCTTTCATTTGTGAAAGTAAAGGTAACTGAACCTTCGGAAACCGCCGTAACCAAACCGGCATTCGTAACAGTAGCTACGCTTGGGTTATTGCTTACCCACGCACCACCTGTGGTGGGAGAAAGTTGGGTAGTATTTCCGATACCGCAAATAGAACTACCACCTGTAAAAGAAACTTCAGGCAACGCCGTTACTACTATTGTTATAGGTAAAGATTCACAATTTCCTTCCGTACTCGTAAAGGTAATATCCGCTTCACCGCCGCTCACACCGGTTACTATACCAGTACTGCTCACGGTGGCAACCGCCGTATTGCTCGACGCCCAACTACCGTTGGCTTCGGTTGATTCTAATTCTAAGATTTCGCCGGCGCATATGGTAATTTTGTTTCGAAGTTGTACCGTAAAACGAGTGTTGTTGCGAGGTGTACCTATAGTGCCATTTGGCGGTGAAGCAGCATTTATTTGAGTGCTGCCGTCTACCTGATAACGCAATGATTTATTACCTACAGCGGTATGTGTTCTAAATGTAGCAGAGCTACCTGTTGTATAAGTACCGTTATTATTCAATACGGCAACCACAATGTTATCACCGTTATATACAAATTCATCGGCAAAAGCTATATTTACCCAAGTCGGTGTAGTATTATTAGAAACAGGGAAAGTTACACTGCCGTTAAATACTTGCTGCATTTCAGATACCGGAATCCAATCTGTAGTGCTGGCAAATGCTGACTTGGTAGTATTTCCTATATAAATAGTAACCGGATTTTTTGTTTGTGCTGCCGTGTGAATATACTGATATGCAATGGCTTTAATCAAAGAGCTTGGAGTAAGTTCTCCAAAATCTTCCGGCGTATATATTTGTTGAACATACGAGTATCTGTAATATGTAGCCACCGGCATAGTGTTAGCAGTAGCTGTACCGGTACCTACAATAAATTGTACATCTTCACCATAACTCATTTCGGTATCAGCAGGGTCAAAAATTTCCGGTGTAAGCGCTACCATAACTTCCGAGGTGGTTACTGAACAGTTTCCGTCGTTAGTGAACGTAAATGTTGCCGTACCTTCGGAAACTGCCGTAACTACACCATCATTGGTTACCGTTGCTATGCTTGGGTTATTGCTTACCCACGTACCGCCTGTTGTTGGAGATAGCTGGGTAGTGTTTCCGATACCGCAAATGGAGTTGCCGCCTGTAATAGAAACTTCGGGAAACGATGTTACTATTACTGTCATGGTATTCGATTCGCAGCCTGCTTCCGTAGTAGTAAAGGTAATAACTACTTTACCATCGCTAACGCCGGTTACAACACCGGTACTGCTCACAGTAGCAACTGCCGGATTGCTCGAAGACCAAGTACCTTCGGCTACCGTTGAAGCCAATGCGTAGGTTTCGCCAACGCATACTTTAGGCGTATACACCGTAAAACGTGTGTTGGCACGAGCAGCTGTTCTGGTACCGGATGCCGGTAAAACCGGATTCGGTATAGTAGTCGCGTGTTGATAATTAAGCGTCATGTTGGTAGCCGCAGTGGTTCTAAAGGTAGCACCTGTACCAGTTACCGCTGCAGGACCACCGGTATTTAAGAACGATACTATAATGTTTCAACCGTTATACTTAAATGGAGTATCCAGCGGAACATCTACCCAAGTTGGCTCCGCAGTACTTGAAGACGGTAAGTTTAATGTGCCGTAATAAACCGGCTGAAGTTTACCGGCTACTTCCCAATCTGAAGTTGAGGCAAAAATATCTTTTGTTGTATGCGCCATATAAATGGTAAGCGGTCCCCTAGTCTGTGCTGTGGCATGAATATATTGGAAAGCAAGGTTGGTTATGCTACTGCCTATTTCAATACCCAGTTCGGCGGCGGTAAATATTTGCTGTGTATAAGAATTAATAGCCGTAGTAGTGGCAACCGGCAATACATTGCTCGTTGTCGTACCTGAGCCTACAATAACTTGATGTCCGCTATTATCAACAGAAGGGTCATATACTTCCGGTACAGGTATTACGGTAACCGGAGAGGTGGTGTTAGAACAGTTTCCGCCGGCAAGCGTATAGGTGAAGGTTGCCGTACCGACAGTCAACGCTGTAACCACACCGTCATTCGTAACAGTAGCTACGCTTGGGTTATTGCTCATCCACGTACCGCCTGTTGTGGGCGACAGCTGAGTAGTGCCGGTGTTGGTACAAATAAATGTGTCGCCTGTAATAGCAACCACAGGCCGTGGTGTTACTATTATGGTGTCGGAAACCGCTTCGCAATACACTGACGAAGTGGGTGTGAAGGTAATGACTACTTTACCTTCGTTAAATCCGCTTACAAGACCATTTCCATCAACATCGGCAATATAATCATCGTTCGATGACCAAGTACCTTCAGCTGCAGTTGAATACAATTGTATCATTCCGCCCGCACACACGGTAATAGGCGAAGAGCCTACCGTAAAACGCGTATTTGCACGTTGTGCGGTTCTGCTGCCTGTAGGCGGCGAAGCCGGATTCGGCACGGTGGTAGCATGCTGGTAGTTAAGCGTCATATTCGTAGCAGCAGTAGTTCTAAAAGAAACAGCAGTGTTTACGTTCGCAGGCCCGTTGGTATTCAAGAACGATACTATAATATTTCCACCGTTGTATTTAAATGGTGCGCTCAGTGAAATATTTACCCATGTCGGCTCCGCAGTGCTTGAAGCCGGGAATTTTAATTCTCCGAAATAAACCGGCTGAAGTTGGTTGGCTACTTCCCAGTTCGACGTAGAAGCAAAGAGTTCTCTCGTTGTATGAGCCATATAAATGACAACCGGTCCTCTGGTTTGAGCAGCAGTATTAATGTATTGGAAAGCCAGGTCGGTTATCGTGCTTCCCGGTTCAATGCCCAGTTCGGCAGCGGTAAATATTTGCTGGGTATAAGAATTAATAGTTGTAGTAGTAGAAAGCGGCAATATATTGGATGTTGTTGTACCGGTACCTACAATAATCTGCTGTCCAGTACCGGCAGCGTCATTCTCAGTATTAATGTAAATGATTGGTTTTGACTGTATGGTTACGGGAACAGTCGCTTTTGCTGTTGGATGATTTTCGCAAAGGTCGTCGCCCTCTACTGTTACAAAGTAGTTTTGGGTAAAGGCAGTCGTTCCGTAATTATACAGTATAGGCGTAGTAAAGGTATCTCCGGTATGAAACAATACGCCGGCGGCAGTATTGGTAGTATACCATCTGTACACCGGATTTTCAACATCAGAACTTACGGTTATGGTAGCCGAATCGCCGCTACAAATAATTGTCGTAGGCACTACAATATCACCCGCTATCCCCGAGGGAGCAAAGTTAATAGTAACAGAAGAACGTCCCGATATACAACCTGTTTCATTGTTCATCTGCGCAAAAAAGCGAGTAGTAGCTGCCGTAATCGGACCGGGTGTTATAGGATTAGCAGTACCGCTGCGGGTTTCAAATGTTATTGTTCCGCCGTTTCCTTGCTGTTCTGCACCAATCACAGCTGTCGTGTTAGTTGTAAACATCCGGTACGTATAGTTCAAATTGGTGTTTTGTATGGTAATCACACCGGTATCGCCATAACACACCGGAAGTGGGAAATCTACCACAGGCGGCAATGGCGGCGCCATTATCTCTATGCGGAATGACGTACTTGCACCTTCGCAACCGGTTTCGTTGTTTACCAATGATACCGTATAGGTTCTGTCGAAATAAGAAGAAGTAGCCACAGTTCCTGCGGCAATAACCACACCGTTGTGGTCGTACCATTTTGCAGAAAAACCTTCGGGTATGGTAATTCCGGTTGCCGTAGTAAGATTCAACGTACCAGTATTGTAGCAAGGTTTCAAGTAAGTACTATTCAGTACCGGCGTTATAGGCAGTGGACGCACCTCAATAAACATAGAGTCTAAAACAGTTTCTCCACAATATTCTGGCCATACTTCTACTACATACCAACCCGTCATATCTACGGTTGAGTTTTGTATGGTCGTAAACTGCTCATCAGATGTAAAACCGTTAGGTCCTCTCCAATAGTAATAGGTCTGTCCAAGTGTTACGCAATACAGGTTTATATTGTCGCCTGCACATTTAAGCAGCCCTTCGGGGTCGTAAGCAATTTTGGCAGTTTGCAGGTCAAGCATATTTACCGTTTGAGTAATGGTAAGCACACAACCCAACTCCTGCGCTTCGAGACTATTGTCGGTTATACGTATATCTACATTTTCACCCCGTCCACCATAGTCGAATATACCGGTGCTATTTGCCAGCAAGGGGACTGTTCCGGGTATTTCGTACCAATACGGACCATTCCCATAACCACCCGTTCCTTGCAGGCGAATTCGCCCTATTTCGTGCCCCACGCAAACGTAGTGCGAAGAGAGTATCGGGTTTATCGAAGCCATTGGCTGACGATAGTTAAAGGTAAGAGTATCGCTAATGTTGCAAGAAGCATCGTGCATGGCATATGTAGTGGTGTATATACGAATCGTATAACTACCGTTGCGCCACACATTAAAGGCACCGCCGGGCAGCACCACGGTATTGTCGTACTCGGTAGTAGGCAAATCTACACCCCATTCATTCCTGGCTCTTATAATTTGATAACTATAGCCGGTAGCCACTTGAGTACCGGCGGCATTCAACCTGTTTACAGTTCCGGTAGGAACTAATTTGGCATTCCCGCCTTCCTGGCAACTGTTAAACTCAGTAGTAATGGCCAGCGGTTCTTCCATATACAATGGAAACGGCACGGTAAGGGTTACATCAACCGTATTACCGCAAGCACCATCGGTTACTCTAAAAGTATAATTTCCGGGCGTAACACCAGCGGGGTTCAGCGGCGTTTCCGCATCGAACCACAAATCAGGGTCATTCCACCAGTTGGCTATGTTATTAGCCGCATAGTCGCGGTGGAAAGGATTAAAAAACGGCGTGTATCCCGACGGAATAGTAGCATCTTTCCAAATTACTTTCGGGTCGTCGGGTCCATTAGGACCATCAACATACTGAATGCGGGTATTGCCCGGAATGGTAACCGTATTTACGCGCGGTGTGGCATAAGTACCGGTGGTAACATTATTCGTCAAGAGTATAAATGCATACGTTTTGCCCAAGAAATCTTTACACGCCGCACGCCGACGAACGTAATTGGTAAGAGCAGTAGATGAAGAAGGTCTGTAAGCATAATCATTATCCATATTCCATTGGCGGTACGCCGCATTGATTTGCGGTATTGTTACTGTCCTTTCCACAATAGTAGGCGGGTCACACGGTGTTGTAACCCGCATTACATAATCTCCCGAAAGGATATTGGTGTAAGCACTGCCATAAGGATAAGCACTGGAAGCAGTGGATACACCGCCCACAGTTCCGGGAGCCGTATAGATGGGAGGAAGTGCCTGCCCTTCGGGTGCAGAGATTACCTCTACGGTAGTACCGGCAATAAAAGCATAGTTTGAATAAAGACGAAAATAAGCGCGTCTTCCGTCTTCGGGACAGTTGTTTGTTGAAGCATTATACACTTGGCCGGTATATGTTCGAGAAACAACCGTATTAACGTGACTATAATTAGCCGACCGCCACTTGGCACCATTGGCACCTTCGAATTCCACCCAATAGGTTCCCCAAGGAATGTCTGCCCAAGAAACAGAAGAGGCAGTAATATTAGTGTTGGTTGCTATCAGATCATTTGCGGCATTATACAGCCTTGCCGTTAGCGGATAACACACAAAACGCGCACGAGATGATCCGGTAGTAATGTTTGTCGCAGTAAGCGTACTGGCTGGAATATCGGCAATCTCACAACCATAATCTCTCCGGGTTGTCGAAAGCGTTACAGTTGGTCTGAGCACAGTAACATTAGAAGCCGGAGAATTAGCACAACCTTTGGGTCGAATTACCACTACCACATCTCCTGCCGTAGAGGCTATACCGGCAGGATAGTTAGGATCTCCCAATCCCACAGCAGCACTCGCAGGATTCGGATACAAATCTTCGAGATTATAATCCATCAGCGAAAGGGTACCTGTATTGCGTAAGTAATAAAGACCATAAAGTGTCTGGGTTGCATATGTAAGGGGCGATACAGATTCTTTTCCGGTGGCTGTTTCTATCAACACCATTTCGTAATACCTGGTTGCTAATGTTGCATTTCTCAAATACGGAGCCAATTCGTGGGTTGCTGCTACCGTATTGAGCCAAGCAGTAACAGTTTGGCAAGTACCGGAAGTACCAATCATTGGATAATTATAGGAAGTAGAATAAGTAGTCCAAGTCAGTGGCGTGGAAGGTACATCGGAGCTTACGGCAGTTACCGTAGCGGACTCGTAAAAGGTTTTTCCGCCCCCCGGGCAGTTATCTTGCAACCTAAAGTTATAGTTACCCACCGGAAGATTTTCTATCGAAATCGTACCGCTGTTAGCCGCTAATGTAAAAGTATATGGTCCTTCATATCCGGCAGGATATTCTGTCATAGTAGCAGTGTAGGGAGCTAATCCGTTTGAAAATGTAATCGGTATCATACCCGAAGAAACGCAGTTGAGCGATTGCCTTACAACGCCTATATTCATTACAGCTCCGGTGTCGATTATCCCTACAGGAACAGTTAGATTTTCAACTGTTTTTCCGCAGCCTTCCGACAACGTAAACGTATAACTGCCGCCCCATAAGTTTTGTACATACTGCGTACCGGCAGTAGTCCACGAGAATATTTTCGGTCCGGTATATTCAGGCGGCCATAACGTCATCATAGCAGTATAGGGCGGGGTTCCGTGTTGAAAATAAATTGGTATGTAACCAGTTGGCATACACATCTGCGAACCTTCTATATTGGGAACTGCTATCGCCATATTGGCTTCAACAAAAGAAGAAGTAATAGTGAGCGAGCCGGAATTGTCTTGTGTATTCCGATATTCTCCATCTACAAAACAAAATGCGCGTGCATAGACCGTGTAGGTTCCGGGTGCTAAATGATCAAGCGTTCCATCTCCCGGAGACGGGCTTATAACCGTACCATCGGTAGTGAGCGTACCGTACTCCAAACTGCTCATGTCGACGTTAGGATTGTCTGCAACTGTAATTTCAATAATACCATTACGTTCGCAGGACGAATGTTGGATAATTCTTCCTGTTACTTGTATTGCACATAATTCGTCGGCTGTTTGCGCGTATGAATTTCCGGCAATAAAAAGACACCACAGACAAAGCAATGCCGTTTTTAATAATGTAACCTTTTTCATAAACTTTTTATTTAATTTAATACTTTTGATAATATCATATATAATTGAGCCTTCACAGGCTGCTTTTCTTCTTTCGAATAGAAAAACGGGATGCTCTGCAGCATGAGCTTTCCGCTATCATCAAAAAGATATTCATAGCGTTCCATTTCCAGACCGTCCATGCTGCTGTCCGAAAATTCAAGGTAGCCGTTTACAAGCTGTGCTGTCGGATTTTCGTATTTTCTGAATAAAGTTGTTATGTATTCGAGTACCACTTCTTCCGCTTCGCCTGCCGAATTTATTTCCGATTCGTCTATCACGTCTGCCGTCGCCGGATTTTCTTCAGCGTCAAAATTTTCTTCCGGTTTGATTTCGGCAAAGGACATTTCAACAACAGCGTCAACATAAGAAAATTCATGTATATTTTCCATAGTATAGACGGTTATCGTTTCTTCTTGCAAATTATTGAACGGTGTTTCGTGAAGTTCTGCAGTTTCAAGTACCCATATGCCGACAAACCTCTCGTCAAAAATCTCCGCCACTGCCGCCCCGGATACTAACAAGACAAATATACCGGTCAGTAAAAATCTTATTTTTTTCATGTGATGTACCAATGTATGTTTAAAAAATCGCTTATATGGCCAAAAGCAAATAAAAAATCACAAAGCAAACTTGATTCACCATCCGGCTTACCAAGAATCTCTTTATAATTGAAAAATACCGGGCAACCCGCTAACTGCTTTGATATTTTAATTTTTCACAATATCAACAAAAAAAAACATTCGCTCAAACACAAAACACTTGAACGAATGGACATAAAATAACTTTGACCGAATATTGTATCCAATCAAAGTGATTATTTTGTAAAAAAGCAATAAGTAAAAATGGAATAAAAAACGCTCCGAAGACAAATCGAATAACCTTCACTAAAGTTTTTCTTTTGCAAAAGAAAAACTTAACCAACATATGTTGGTTGAAATTCAAAGACACCATGTTCTTCATAATAGAAGTAGAGTAATCCCACGTCAGCATCGGTTAGTCAGTTTTCTATTACAAAGGTAAAGATTTTTTTGTAATTAACAAATTTTTTATTAAAAAAAATCAAATATAGTATAAAATACTCGGAATTATCCTTTTTTAGTCTTGTAATATTACAAGACTCTGCACCTTGGATATGTTTTTTTGATTTTCTGCACCAATATTTCCGGCATTACGCATCTTGCAACAAACAGCTAAAAAAAATTGCGTAGCAACATTATATTTATTGCATTTGGACAATACAACACAATAATAGTTGAACAAGCCTAAAATGGATATATTCGAAAATTTATTGACGCATATTTTGAATGCCGTTAAGTATTTCCGAAATCTCTAAAGAATGAACTTTTCGGTAAAGTTTTTTTAATTACGTTAATTAAAATGATTATCTTTGCAAAAACAATTTATACTTGAAAATAAAACATGATTTTATTCTTCCAATCTCCGGTCGGCAACCTGTTTGCAGTAGAAACGACAACAAAATTATCTCCCGTTGATCTAGAAAAATTAGTTTGGCTTTTTAGCGAAACACCGCTTGTAGAAAAAGAAACGATTGAAGGTTTTTTCATCGGTCCTCGTCGCGAAATGATTACGCCGTGGAGTACCAATGCTGTGGAAATTACTCAAAATATGGGCATTCAAGGAATAATTCGTATCGAAGAGTTTTTTGCCGTAAAAAGTAAAGACGCCGAACATGACCCAATGTTGAGCCGTATTTACGAAGGTATCGGGCAAGATGTTTTCACCATTACAAAAACACCCAACCCTATTCTTTATATCGACGACATCGCAGCTTATAACCAACAAGAAGGTTTGGCGTTGAGTGAAGATGAAATCGAATATTTGAACAGTGTGAGCGAAAAATATGGCCGCAAATTGACCGACAGCGAAGTTTTCGGATTTTCGCAAGTAAACTCAGAACATTGCCGTCATAAAATTTTTAATGGAATTTTTGTAATTGACGGAGAAGAAAAAGAATCTTCGTTGTTTCAATTAATCAAAAAAACGTCTGCCGAAAATCACAACGATTTGGTTTCGGCTTATAAAGATAACGTGGCGTTCAATGCCGGACCCGAAATTGAGCAATTCGCACCAAAATCGGGCGACAAACCGGATTTTTTCCAAGTAAAAAAAATTGATTCGGTTATTTCGCTGAAAGCCGAAACGCATAATTTCCCAACAACTGTTGAGCCTTTCAACGGTGCTGCTACGGGAACAGGCGGCGAAATTCGTGATAGATTAGGCGGAGGAAAAGCGTCTTTGCCAATTGCCGGAACGGCTGTTTATATGACTTCATATCCTGACCTCTCCCTAAATCCCTCTTCACAGGAGAGGGACTTGGGAAACGACCATCAGGCACTCTCCTCTCCCGTGGAGAGGGGTCGGGAGAGAGGTTTTAAATGGTTGTATCAAACGCCGGAACAAATTTTAGTGAAAGCGTCGAATGGTGCATCTGATTTTGGAAACAAATTCGGGCAACCACTTATTTGCGGTTCTTTGCTGACTTTCGAACATACAGAAAATAACAAAAAATACGGCTACGACAAAGTAATTATGCTTGCGGGCGGTGTTGGTTTCGGAAATCGCAAAGACGCGTTGAAAGGAATTCCCGAACCGGGCGAAAAAGTAGTGGTACTTGGTGGCGATAACTATCGTATCGGAATGGGCGGTGGCGCAGTTTCGAGCGTTGATACCGGTCAGTTTTCGAGCGGCATTGAGTTGAATGCCGTGCAACGTGCCAATCCTGAAATGCAAAAACGCGCGGCAAACGTAATCCGCACATTGGCAGAATCTGACGACAATCCAATCGTGTCAATCCACGACCACGGAGCAGGCGGACACTTAAACTGCTTGTCGGAATTGGTTGAAGCAACAGGCGGAAAAATCGAAGTTGATAAACTTCCAATTGGCGACCCTACCCTTTCTGCAAAAGAAATCGTGGGCAACGAATCGCAAGAGCGTATGGGCTTGCTTGTACCGAAAGAAAGCGTAGAGAAAATCCGCAAAATTGCTGACCGCGAGCGTTCGCCGATGTATGAAGTGGGCGAAACAACAAACGATATGCGTTTTGTTTTTGAGCAAAAAGACGGCAAACGTCCGATTGATATGGCTCTTGACGATTTCTTCGGGAAAGCGCCAAAAACGTATATGAACGACGAAACCGTTGAAGAAACGTTTGCCGAGCCACAATACGAAACTTCGTCAATACTCAACTATATAGAAAATGTGCTACAAATGGAGGCGGTTGCTTGTAAAGATTGGTTGACCAATAAAGTTGACCGCTCGGTAACAGGTAAAGTAGCTCGCCAGCAATGCCAAGGCGAAATTCAATTGCCGTTGAGTGATTTGGGAGCTGTGGCGTTGGATTACACCGGAACAACCGGCATTGCAACATCCATCGGACACGCACCGCAAGTGGCGTTGGTAGATTCTGCCGCCGGCTCGGTTATGGCAATTGCCGAATCGTTGACAAACATCGTTTTTGCTCCATTGAAAAATAAAATCGAAAGTGTTTCGTTGAGTGCCAATTGGATGTGGCCTTGCCGAAACAAAGGCGAAGACGCTCGTTTGTACAAAGCTGTTGAGGCTTGTTCAGATTTTGCTTGTGCCTTGGGCATCAACATTCCGACCGGAAAAGACTCGCTTTCGATGACACAAAAATATGGTGATGATAAAGTTTTCTCGCCCGGAACGGTAATTATTTCGGCAGGAGCAGAAGTTTCTGATGTAAAAAAAATTGTTAGTCCCGTTTTGGTAAAAGACAAAGATACTGCGGTTTATTACGTTGATTTTTCTTTCGATGAATTTAAACTGGGCGGCTCAACTTTTGCTCAATCGCTTGGCAGACTTGGCAACAATGTGCCGACTGTGAAAGATGCCGAATATTTTGTTGATGCATTTAACACTATTCAAGAATTGATAGAAAAAAGCCAAATTTTGGCAGGACACGATATTTCTGCGGGCGGAATA
>Ga0099364_10012377_pt1 | contig 11512 bp, 7 predicted proteins | sample TergutTh196P3_FD_73070 | JGI IMG/M metagenome (GOLD analysis project Ga0099364, IMG submission 73070) | Microcerotermes parvus P3 segment gut microbial communities from Pointe-Noire, Republic of the Congo - Th196 P3 | ecosystem: Host-associated > Arthropoda: Insects > Digestive system > Gut ...
ATCAGTTCGCCGATGTTCCGCAATCATGGCAAGGGTGTTCCTTACTCATCAAATCTGTTCGGCGAGTACCTGGCGGCCCCGATCGGTCCCGCCGCCGGTCCCGGCACTCAACTGGCGCAGAATATCATTTCGAGCTGGCTGTCCGGCGCGCGTTTCATCGAACTCAAGACTGTGCAGATTATGGACGAACTCGAAATCGCCCGGCCCTGCATAGACATGGAGGACGAGGGTTACAACGCGGAATGGTCACAGGAACTTAAGCTTGAGGAATCCGCTCGCGAGTACGTCAAGGCATGGATAATGGTACCGATCCTCAGAAGAATGCTTGGATGGGAGAACGAACCGGACGGAACCATATTCAACATGAGCGTGGGCTACAACCTGGACGGCATTCTTCAACCCGGGATGCAAAAATTTTTGGACACTATGAATGACGCCGGTGAATTGATCGCCGAGTACCGCGACGAACTCTCGAAAAATTTTCCCGAATATGCGAATGTTCCTGTTGCTAAAAAAATCTCCGGGAGCTGCGCTCTGTCAACCATGCACGGATGCCCGCCCGACGAGATAGGCCGCATAGCCAAATACCTGCTGGACGACAGGGGTTTACACCTTTCCGTAAAACTAAACCCGACGCTTATGGGACCCGACTTCGTGCGCGGCACGCTTAAAGATACTCTTGGATATGAGAACGCCGACATACCGGACTCGGCATTCGAACACGACCTGAAATATCCGCAGGCGTTGGAGATAATAAAAGAGTTGAAGGAAATTTCCGCCCGAAGGGAGCGGTATTTCGGAGTCAAACTCTCAAACACGCTTGCCGCGCGTAATAACAGGGGATTCATGCCTGGGGACGAGATGTATATGTCCGGGCGTTCGCTATATCCGATCACGATGAACCTCTGGGACAGACTCAGCAAGGAGTTCGACGGCGAAATCCGCGTGTCCTACTCCGCAGGGGCCGACGCTGAAAACACGCCGGTGATATTGATGTGCGGCGCATCTACTGTGACCGTCGCCTCTGATATTTTGAAGCCGGGCGGCTACTCGCGCTTCCCTCAGTATATAGGCAACATCGCCGCGGCAATGCGCGAGCGCGGCGCGTCAAACCTTGCCGAGTTCGCCTCGGATCGCCGAAACGTTCTCGAAGCGGCGGCGGCAAGCTCTCTTACCGAAAGGAAATACAAAAAGCGATACTTCCGCGGAGTGCCCAAGGTCGCGTCTACGCTGGGAATGTTCGACTGCGTGGAAGCCCCTTGCATGGAGCGCTGTGCGGTCTGTCAGGACATACCGTCGTATGCTCTCGCGATATCGCGGGGCGATTACGACGCGGCGCTGGAAATTATCCTGTCGAAGAACCCTCTCCCTGGAGTGACGGGACATGTATGTACCCGCGCGTGCGAATCAGGCTGTACGAGAAATAATTACGACGAGCCTGTGAGCATAAGGGCGCTCAAAAGATTCGCCGCCGAGCGCGGGCACGCCTGTTGGGAGAGAGCGGGCGAGCCCACCGAATACAAAGCGGCGGTTATAGGCGCGGGCCCGTCGGGACTCGCCGCCGCCGCAGTGATGGCGAGAAATGGAATTGCGGTGACCTTGTACGAGGCAAGAGAAAAACCTGGGGGAATGATGGCGATAGCGCCGGAGTTCCGTCTGCCGAGGAGCGTAATGGGTTGCGAGGTGGAACGCGTCGCGTCCCTCGGTGTGGAAATAAAGTACGGCGCGAAGATCGCTTCTCCGCCGGAGAATCTGCTTAATGATGGATTCGACGCCGTCTATGTGGCCTGCGGCTTCCCGCAGGACGCGCCGCTCGGAATAGAAGGAGAGGAAACGGCGGGAGTCTGGAGAGCTCTCGATCTGCTGGAGCGCGTATCGAACGGCGAGCGCCCCGCTCTGGGCAGCCGCGTGCTGGTCGTGGGCGGAGGAAACACTGCCGTGGACGCGGTGCGTACTGCCAACAGGCTAACCGGGGCTCCTGCAACGATGGTTTACAGAAGAACGCGCAAAGAGATGCCTGCCGAATTTGACGAACAGGAACTCATGTTGGAAGAAGGTAACACCATCATAGAACTCGCCGCCCCAAAGAAGGTTATAACTAACGACGGACGGGTAACCGGTCTTGAGTGTGAGAGAACGCGCATGGGACCGCCGGACGCGAGCGGCAGGCGCAGGCCCGAACCGTCGGGCGAGTTTTTTACGCTGGAGGCCGACAGCATTATAGCGGCAATCGGTCAAAGTTCCGACGATCAAGCATTTACCGGGACAAAATTAAAGTTCGGCAGAAAGGGCGAGGCCATAGTGAACGCCAACGGCAGGACAAACCTTTGCGGCGTGTACGCAGGCGGAGATATTGTAACCGGGCCTGAAACGGTCATCGGCGCGTGCGCCGAGGGAGTTAAGGCAGCCGAGGCCATCTGCGCGGAGTTGTCCGTTCCTGTCGTGAAAGTAAGCCGTGAAATGCACCCAATAGGAGAAGAACTGTCGTCTGTAAGAATTGCTAGGACTTCGAAGGCGGCGCCCGGATTCGAACCCGGGGTACCGCTCGAAGCGCGCGCGGGATTCGATCTTGTCGATCGGACGTTAGACGAGGAAGCCGCAATCCGGGAGGCGAAGCGATGCCTCCAGTGTCAGACGACCTGCCGAAAGTGCGTCGACGTCTGCCCTAACAGGGCTAATTTCCACTTTGAGATCACGCCGGTCACCGTGACGCTCCCGACCTTCGCGGTATCCGAGGGGCGGATACTTTCCGGCGGATATGAAACTTTCAGCATAAGGCAGAGCGAGCAGATCGTTCACATAGAGGATTTCTGCAACGAGTGCGGCAACTGCGGAGTGTTCTGCGTACACAACGGCCGCCCGTACGAGGACAAGCCAAGGCTCGTTCTTGACGAAACCGATTTCGAAGCGTCAGGCGCGGGAGATTTCTTTCACGTTAAGCCCGGCCTCGTACGCAGGCGCGCCGGGGGCCGCGAGGAAAGATTTTCGGTTTCAAATCGCGGTTATCTGTATGAAGCGGATGGAATAATTATTGAAATGAGCCCTGGATTCGTCCCGGCCTCGGCAAAGATTACAGAGGCACGAGCGAAGGACGCGCCTAATAAAATTTCATTGCAAAGCGCGATGGAGATGTGGGTTATTTACAGCGGGATTTCACGCTCACTGCCGTGGCTGCTGGATTACTAAAAAATTAAAAATATAGGGGGAGTCAATTATGCTTGATTTCAAAAAAATCGCGGAAACCGCCGCGAAATACGAGCCGGATATCACGAGGTTCCTTCGTGAAATGATCGCGATACCGAGCGAGAGCTGCGACGAAAAACGCGTTGTTCTCCGCATCAAGGAGGAAATGGAGCGCGTCGGGTTCGACAGGGTCGAGATAGACCCGATGGGGAACATTCTTGGCTATATTGGACGCGGAAAACATCTGATAGCTATGGACGCGCACATCGACACGGTGGGCGTCGGCAACCGCGACAACTGGACGTTCGACCCATACGAAGGGATGGAGGACGCAGAAAGAATAGGCGGGCGCGGCGGCAGCGACCAGGAGGGCGGAATGGCCTCAATGGTATACGCCGGCAAAATAATCAAGGACCTTGGACTCGAAGGCGACTACACTCTCATGGTGGTCGGCACGGTTCAGGAGGAGGACTGCGACGGCCTATGCTGGCAGTACATAATCAACGAGGGCAAACTGCGCCCGGAGTTCGTCGTCAGCACCGAGCCGACGGACGGCGGCATTTACCGCGGACAGCGCGGCCGGATGGAGATATACGTATCGACAAAGGGAGTGAGCTGTCACGGCTCCGCGCCGGAAAGGGGCGACAACGCGATATACAAGATCGCCCCGATACTGATGGAGCTGCGCGCGCTTCACCCAAATCTCAAGGACGACGCTTTTCTCGGCAAAGGCAGCCTCACAGTATCGGAAGTGTTCTTCACGTCGCCGTCGCGCTGCGCGGTCGCCGACAGCTGCAAAATATCAATCGACCGCAGGCTTACTAGGGACGAGGACGCCGAGTACGCGCTGAACCAGATACGCAATCTGCCGTCGGTGAAATCGGCGGACGCGGAGGTCGGCATGTACAGATACGAACGTCCCTCTTACACCGGACTCGTTTATCCGACCGATTGCTACTTCCCGACGTGGGTAATCGAGGAGGATCATCCGGTATGCGAAACGCTGATGGACACATACCACTCCATGTTCGGCAAAAAAGCGCGCCTTGACAAATGGACATTCTCCACTAACGGGGTGGCGATAATGGGCATGCACGGCATACCATGCATCGGCTTCGGTCCCGGACACGAGGATCAGGCCCACGCGCCGGACGAATACACGTGGAAAAAAGAACTCGTGGACTGCGCGGCAATGTACGCGGCGATACCGGCAGTCTACGTGGAAAAATTCGCGGATCGTATGCCGGAACAGACGAAAAATATTATCAACGCGTAGCGTTGTGGTTTTTTCCAAATCAATATGCGAAGCATATTGATTTGGAATTAGAATAATATAATCTGAGGAGGTATTACAATGCAAACTGTATTTCGCGGCAGACACTTCATCGACCTTGAGGATTTCACCCGTGAGGAAGTCGAAACGATGCTCGATGTTTCGGCCGACCTCAAGCTGAAATTCGCCCAGGGCATTCCGACCCCTTATCTCAGGGACCAGAGCATGTTCATGATGTTCTTCGAGCAGTCCACGCGCACACGCAACTCCATGGAGGCCGGATTCGCGCAGTTGGGCGGTCACGCGGGGTTCCTCGACTCAAGCAGTATGCAGATAGCTCACGGCGAGTCGGCCAAGGACACGGCGATAATCCTCTCCCGATACGGACACGCCATAGCGTGCCGCTACTGCAACTGGGGCTACGGCAACAAGTATCTAAATGAGATGGCGAAATGGTCCAAGGTTCCGATAATGAATCTGCAATGCGACCTCTATCACCCCTTCCAGGCGCTGGCCGATCTGATGACGATGAAGGAGAAGTTCAGCGGCAATCTTGACAGGCTGAAAGTTTCCATTATCTGGGCTTACGCCGAGAGCCACAAGAAACCGATTTCCGTCCCGGTATCTCAGGTATTGGTCTTCCCGCGCTTCGGGATGGACGTCACGCTCGCTCATCCCAAGGGTTGGGAACTGCCCGGCTGGGTCATCGAAAAGGCAGAGGCAAACGCCGAACGCTACGGCGGAACGGTCACTGTGACCGACGACGAAGCCGCCGCGTACAAGAACGCCCATGTCGTCATTCCTAAGAACTGGGGCAACTGGGTGACAGACCAGACCGGCAGCGCGCCGGCGGGAGCGGTCAAGGTGGTGGACGACGCGCTGAAAGCCCATCGCTCATGGAAATGCACCGAGGAAAAAATAGCCGCCGCCGACAAAAACGTTATATACATGCACGCTCTCCCGGCGGACCGCAACAACGAAGTCGAGGACTCCGTCATCGACGGGCCTCATTCGGTCGTGTACGACGAAGCCGAGAACAGGCTGCACACGGCAAAAGCCGTCATGACCCTTCTCATGAATGGGAGATAGATATCACAAGGCAGGGCGAGCCCCTGCCTTTTTTATTTTACGCAGAGGTGAACAGTGATGAGCTCGTTAGAAGATAGAAAGAAATTGATTTATCAACTGGACGGCAGGCCCCCTTTCTTTGTTGCGTTTCCCCTGGGGCTTCAACACGTCCTTGCGATGTTCACATCAAACCTAGTCCCCTGTTTCATCGTGGCCGGAGTGGTTGGTCTTGCTGGGGCGGACAGGATTCTGATGGTGCAGTGCGCGATGTTCGTATCAGGTCTGACCACGTTTTTTCAACTATATCCAATCCCGGTATTCGGAAAAAAATCCAAGCTGCCCAGGATAGGCGCCGAACTGCCCATTGTGATGGGAACTTCGTTCGCTTTCGTGCCAACCTCTATAACGGTTGCCAGGGCATTCGGGCTTCCGGGAGTTCTGGGAGGCGCGTTATTTGGAAGTTTAATCGAATTTGTGATGGGATTTTTCATCAAGCCGCTAAAGAAATTCTTTCCCCCTCTGGTGATCGGCGCGGTTTTGATCAGTATAGGCATAAATCTTTTGGGAGCCGGGACGAATTACTTCCTCGGCGGCGCGGGCGCGGCTGATTTCGGTTCAACTCAGAACATAATCTTAGGTTTCATCGTATTTCTCACCATCATTATCTGTCAGAGGTTCGGCAAGGGGATTTTTAGGGTTTCATCCCTTCTTGTGGGGATAATCGTCGGTTATGCCGCCGCTTTTTTCCTCGGCAGACTCGATTTCGCGCTTGTGCGCGACGCGGCCTGGTTCAGCATTCCGATGCCGCTAAGGTTCGGGTACGAGTTTCACGCGAGCGCGGTATTGTCATTCGCCGCCATTTATATCGTTTCGGGGCTGGAGACTATCGGCAATACATCAGGCATCACGGTCGCGGCGTTCGACAGGGAGGCAACCGCAAGGGAGATGTCGGGCGCGATAATGGCCGACTCGTTCGGCTCCATGCTTGCGTCCATCTTTAACACGCTGCCAAATACCGCGTTCGGCCAGAACGCCGGTCTGGTCGCGATGACCAAGGTGGTAAACAGGTTCTGCGTGGCGACAGGCGCGGCGACGCTTATGCTGGCTGGCTTCATTCCGAAAATAGGGGCAATTTTCCTGATGATGCCCGACAGCGTTTTGGGCGGGGCGATAATAAGCGTCTTCGCCATGATAATGATCAACGGCATCAAACTAATAGCCAAGTCAGGATTCAGCCACCGCAATGTCATCGTCTTGTCCGTCATTTTCGCGATGGGACTCGGCCTCGCAAACGCTCCTGACACGGCATACGAGCACCTGCCGGGTTTCTTCCGGTATCTCTTCGCCGACTCCGTGGCCGCCGTCTGCATTATCGGTATAATCCTCAACATCATCTTTCCCGCCGGGGAAGGGGACGCTCCGGCTGTTATAGAGGTTGATTGATGAAACTATGGAAAACGGATTAGCGGTTTACGGTTCATTCATCAAGGACATCAAAGATCTCATATATCGCCGTTAGTGGCAGAAATAGGTTGGTCGCATAATTGCGTAATAATCGAGAGGAGTATGATTTTTATTGAACAAGCGCAAATTATTACAGAAAATATACAATAATAATAAAAACGTCAGCTTTGGCGATTTTGTAACGTTGGTGGAGGCTTTTGGCTTTAATAGAATACGAGTTAAGGGAAGCCACAATATTTTTGCAAAGGATGACGTTAATGATTTGGTAAATATCCAGAATGACAATGGGCAGGCAAAACCTTATCAAATAAAGCAGTTTCTGGCTTTAGTAGAAATGAATAGGCTGAGATTGGAGGATGACAATGAATAACTATCACATAAATATTTTTTACAGCGATGAGGATGAGGGGTTTATAGCCGATATTCCTGATTTGAAATTTTGCTCTGCTTTTGGGAAAACGTCTGAGGTTGCGCTTAAAGAAGTATTGGCTGCACAAAAACTGTGGATTGAAGCCGCTATGGAAACCGGCAGAGAAATTCCGAAGCCAAAATATAAGCCGCTGATTTACCAAATTGGCTAGAAAACACGCAAACAGATGACTACCTACAATATCATCACCAGCACCGACGAAAGCACAGCCGTCTGCATTATCGGAATAATCCTCAACATATCTTTCCCGCCGGGGAAGGGGACGCTCCGGCTGTTATAGAGGTTGATTGATGAATACCCCGGAGGTCATGCGCGCGCTTGGCATAGGACAGGGAGCCCGCGTCGCGGTATCGGGATGCGGCGGTAAGACCTCCCTTATCAATTCCTTCGCGCGGGAATCGGCCGGCAGTATGAGCGTGCTGATTACGCCGACGACAAAGATTCTCCCCGAACGGGGCGAGGGAATTTTTACGGTTACGACGCGCGAAGAATGCCTCGCGCACGTTCCGCGTCGGGGAATACAGTGCCTGGGTGTGCTGAACGCCGGGACGGGAAAGTTGGAGGCTCTCCCGTCCGGCGACCTCGCCGCGATCGTGCCACGATACGACTTGTCGCTTATGGAGGCCGACGGAAGCAGGGGCCTTCCGTGTAAGGGCTGGAATGAGCGGGACCCGGTGATTCCCGGATTCGCGACGCACACTCTCGGCGTCGTATCAATAAAGGCCGTTGGCCTGTGCGCGTCGGAGGAAAATATTTTTCGTCTTGATGAGTTCCTCAAGCTGACGGGAATGACGAGGGGGGAACCTGTAACCATACAAGCGCTCGCGTTGATGGCCGCCTCTCCCGATGGTATGTTCAGGAAAAAATCCGGGACTGTTGCCGTGATGATCAATCAGGCCGAATCCCACGGCTCGATTGAATTGGCGAAGGAACTGGCGGAGTTGATACGCGGCGTAGGCGCGCACGAGCCTGAAAAAATTTTCGCGGGCAGCGCGATTGCGGGCGAGTGGATTGAGTTATGACCGATAACAAACCGGCGGCAAACTTTGACGCTATACTAATGGCTTCGGGTTTCTCGCGGAGATTCGGCGAGTACGACAAACTGCTCCGGGATTTCAGGGGAAAGCCGCTTGCGTTACACACGCTTGAACTTGTCTGCGGAATGCCGGAGTTTGCCAACGTGTTTTTCGTCGTCGCTTCCCCGGAGGTAGCGAAACTCGCGTCGGGAACGAGGGCGCGCGTAATTCGCAATGGCGCGCCTGAACGCGGAATGCGCGAGAGCATAAGGCTGGGCGTTGCGGCTTCGTCCGCAATGTTTTACTGCTTATTACAATGTGATCAGCCGTTGCTTGAGGCGTCAGCAGTGCGAAAACTGCTCGCGGCAGCCAGGCCCGGCGCAATAGTCGAGCCTGAGGCGGAGGGACGCAGGCGATCCCCTTCGATATTTTCCGACGCGTTTCGTGACGAACTGCTTTCATTACGCGACGGCGAGAGGGGAGCGATTATAAAGGAGCGGCACAGGGACGCCGTGATATCCGTCGTATTTGACGACGCGGCGATATTCGCCGACATAGACACGCCGGAACAATTCAACGTATTACAGGGGGCGAGGCAATGTTTACCATAACCGTGAATGACCGGGTCGTAACGAGCGACCGCAACATGAAACTCATAGATTTTTTGAGGGACGCGCTCAGGCTGACCGGCACGAAAAACGGGTGCGCAAGCGGGGCCTGCGGCTCATGCACCGTCATCGTCGACGGACGAACCGCGAGGGCGTGCGTCCTCTCGCTCGACAAACTGGACGGTAAAAAAATTACCACTATCGAGGGATTGAGCGACAGGGAGAGGGAAGTATACGCGTGGGCATTTGCCGAAGCGGGAGCCGTACAGTGCGGTTTCTGCATTCCCGGTATGGTCATGAGCGCAAAGAGCCTGCTCGCGAAATCTCCCGATCCAGACGACGCGGAAATCAGAGCCGCCCTGCGCGGCAACATCTGCCGATGCACGGGGTACGTGAAGATAATCGACGCGGTGCGCCTCGCCGCAAAGATGCTCAGGGAGAATGCCCCCATACCGTCCCGCAGTTTCACGGGGAAGCTCGGCGAGCATTTCCACAGGGTGGACGCCCCGGACAAGACGCTCGGCTCAGGGTTATACGTGGACGACCGCACAGTGCCGGGAATGTTGTACGCCTCCGCGCTGCGAACGCCGTATCCCCGCGCGAGAGTGCTTCGCATCAATCCCGCTCTCGCGCTCATTCACCCCGACTGCGAGGCGGTATTCACGGCCTCAGACGTGCCGGGCAATAACAAGATAGGACACCTCGCCCACATATCGGACTGGGACGTGATGATACATGAGGGCGACGTAACGAGGTACGTCGGGGACGCTGTCGCGCTCGTCGTTTCTCGCTCGAAAGAGAGCCTGGAGAGGATAAAATCCCTCGTCCGCGTGGACTACGAAGCGCTCGAACCGATAACCTCCCCGGCGGCGTCGCTCGCTCCCGATGCTCCAAAACTCCACGAGCGCGGCAATATACTCTCGCACGAACATCTAAAGCGCGGCGACGCAGAGAGCGCGATTAAAAAATCCGCGCACGTCGTAGAAACGCATTTCTCCGTGCCTTTCACGGAACACGCTTTTTTGGAGCCGGAGTGCGCGATAGCTATGCCAGAGGACGGCGGCCTGCTGATGTGGACGGCGGGGCAGGGCATCTACGACGAACAGCGCGAGTGCGCCCGCATGTTGGGGATCGACCCGGAAATGATTCACGTGCAGGGCCATCTGGTCGGCGGCGGCTTCGGAGGCAAGGAGGACATGAGCGTTCAGCATCACGCTGCGCTTGCCGCCTGGCTTTTGAAGAAACCGGTTAAGGTTCTGCTCTCCCGCGACGAGAGCATCAGGGTACACCCGAAGCGTCACGCGATGGAGATGGACTTTACTGTCGGATGCGACGAGAACGGAATGTTAACCGGAATGAAGGCCGTAATAGTGTCCGACACCGGGGCATACGCGAGCCTCGGCGGGCCGGTTTTGCAGAGGGCCTGCACGCACGCGGCGGGGCCGTATAACTATCAGAACATGGACATAGAGGGCACGGCGGTTTACACGAATAATCCCCCCGCCGGAGCGTTCCGGGGATTCGGCGTAAGCCAGAGCGCTTTCGCAATGGAGAGCAGCCTCAACCTGCTCGCGCGGAAAGCCGGCATATCCCCGTGGGAGATACGGTACCGCAACGCGGTGCGCCCCGGCGACATACTGCCCAACGGACAGATCGCCGACGAGAGTACAGCTATGCGCGAGTGCCTGGAAAAAATCAGGGACGTCTACGAAAAAGCCCCGACGGCGGGAGTGGCGTCGTTCTTCAAGAACAGCGGCCTTGGCGTCGGACTGCCTGACACCAGCCGGTGTATCATCTCAGTCGAGGAGGGCAAAGCGCGTATCAGGACGAGCGCGGCGTGCATGGGACAGGGAGTGGCGACCGTCACGACACAGATGGTATGCGAGATAACCGGCCTCTCCCCATGCGACGTAATAGCCGAGCCGCCGGACACGCGGCGCACCCCAAACGCCGGCACGACGACCGCGAGCCGTCAGACCTCCTTCACCGGTGAAAGCACGCGCCGCGCCGCCGTCATGCTCAAGAAAGAGCTGGCGCGCGCGGGGAGCCTGCCCGCTCTCGAAGGAAGGGAGTTCTACGCCGAATATATGGGCGAAACCGACCCTATGGGATGCGACAAGGAGTTCCCAAAGAGCCACATTGCCTACGGATACGCCGCGACCGTCGCCGAGCTTGACGACGACGGAAGGGTGACGCGCGTCACGGCGGCCTATGATATCGGGACGGTTATAAATCCCAAGGCGGCGGAGGGGCAGATCGAGGGCGGCATAGCGATGGGCCTCGGCTACGCGCTCACGGAAGATTACCCCCTGGAGGAAGGTATCCCCAAGGCGAAGTACGGCACGCTGGGATTATTCCGCGCGCCCGACGTTCCGGAGATAGATATTCATTTTGTGCGCGGTCCGGGCGAAGTCGATATCGCGTGCGGGGCGAAAGGAGTCGGCGAGCTGGCGACGATTCCAACCGCGCC
>Ga0099364_10012378_pt1 | contig 11510 bp, 10 predicted proteins | sample TergutTh196P3_FD_73070 | JGI IMG/M metagenome (GOLD analysis project Ga0099364, IMG submission 73070) | Microcerotermes parvus P3 segment gut microbial communities from Pointe-Noire, Republic of the Congo - Th196 P3 | ecosystem: Host-associated > Arthropoda: Insects > Digestive system > Gut ...
CGCGGGCTCGGGAAAATCGTCCCTCATCAAAGGTATGTTTCCGGGCCTTGAACTAGTGAACGACGACGAAAGGTTTAATTCCCACAAGGTAATGCAAATACAGGATCATTTCGATATTATCAACGAAACTACCACCATTCATTTGGATATGCGTTTCCAGACAGCCTTTACCCAAATGTTTGAAATTGTTTCTTTTGTCAGAAAGGCCCTGGAAAAGGGAAGAAGGGTAATAATCGAACATTTCGACCTGCTTTACCCTGCCTTGAACATGCCCGCAGAAATAATGATCGGCATAGGGGAGGAAATAATTGTTACCCGGCCCGGCGTGTTCGGCCCGCTTCCAAAGGATATCGGAGACCTGGTGCTTACTTCCTTGAAGTACAGGAAAATGGTTCACAGCGCCGAGGACATTTGCACAATGATCCTTGAAAGGGAATACAATATGAACCACAACTGGAAAAACTCCGATGTCAGGAGGGGCTTTGTGTTGGTATTCGACGAAAAACCGGAACTCGATTTATTGGAGCTGGAGAAAAAAATCCGGGGCATAATTAAGCTTCATCTTGATGTAGCTTATTTCGATGAGGATCATATTAAGATCGGTGATTTCGAACCTGTTAATTGCAATGGTCCGAGGATCCATGTTAAAAATACCGCAGAGATAGAAAACTTCCGTTTGTTAAACAATTTTACCTTTGACAGACTGAATAATACCTACTCGCTTGTAGGGCTAATAGGTTCAGGGAGCCAGGACAACGAGGATTTGAACAAGCCGAATATTTTTTAGGCATGGGATTTTAGGAATGGGAATTATAAGGGAAGTCAACATAAACTCAATTATTGATCTAGTTGCGAAACTTTGCATGGACGCCAACTACTACCTTAACAAAGACATAGAGGGGTGTATTTCACGCTTTTTATCGAAAGAAGAATCGCCGATAGGAAAAAGCGTATTACACTCGATTCTTGAAAACGCCAGAATTGCCCGGGAAGAACAGGTCCCCATCTGCCAGGACACAGGAATGGCGGTAGTTTTTATTGAATTAGGAATGGACGTCCATATAAACGGGGGAGACCTGGAAGGGGCAATTAACGAAGGCGTCCGTCGGGGCTACAAAGAAGGCTTTCTTAGAAATTCCGTGGTAAGGGACCCGATAGACAGGGTAAACACAGGGGACAATAGCCCTGCTATTATTCATTACTCCATTGTCAGGGGCGACAAGATAAAAATTATCCTTGCGCCAAAAGGGTTTGGCAGCGAGAACATGAGCGCCCTGGCGATGCTAACCCCCTCTGAGGGGATCGAGGGGCTAAAGAACTTCGTGGTTAATACCGTTTCCCACGCGGGGGGAAACCCCTGCCCTCCCATTATAGTCGGCGTAGGCGTTGGAGGGACTATGGAAAAATGCGCTTCCCTTAGCAAAAAAGCTTTATTACGGCCCCTGGGAACCGAAAACAGCGACAAGTTTTGGGACGGCGTAGAAAAAGACCTTCTATCGAAAATAAACGCGTTGGGCATAGGACCCGCAGGCTTCGGCGGAAGCTGTACGGCTCTTGGGGTGAACATAGAAAGCTTTCCCACCCATATCGCCGCTCTCCCCGTGGCGGTAAACATCGGCTGCCATGTCACAAGGCACGCGGAGGGGATTATATGAGGGAGATCAGTATCCCCATTACAGACGAAATAATAGACGGCCTCAATATGGCCGACATGGTTTTGCTTAGCGGGAAAATATACACCGCCCGGGATGCGGCGCATAAAAACCTAGCCGCTTTAATTGAAGCGGGAGAAAAACTCCCCTTCGACTTTGACGGGCAGGCGGTTTTTTACGCCGGCCCCTCGCCGGCAAAACCGGGCAGGCCCATTGGATCAGTGGGTCCTACCACAGCGGGGAGGATGGACCTTTATTCTCCCCTATTAATTTCCCAAGGGCTCAAAGTAATGATCGGGAAAGGGCTCCGCAGCGCCGAAGTAGTGGACGCCATCGTGAAATACCGGGGGATCTACTTTGCAGCCTCCGGCGGCGTTGCCGCCCTGATGGCTAAATGCGTGAAATCCGCCAGGCTAATAGCCTTTGAAGAGCTGGGAACCGAAGCGGTAAGGGAACTAATCGTAGAAAAACTTCCCCTAGTCGTTGCCATTGACAGCAGGGGAAGGAACATTTACGAAAGCGGACGGCTGGAATATAGTCAATTAATTTAATTAATTGACTATTTCCGATTATAATTGTTGATTGTGGGCGAAGCATGTTGTTTTATTTTCTTAATAAGTGCTTGTGCAGCATTTTCATTACTTCGTTGATTTGCAATGGTTTTCCCACATGACCGTTCATACCTGCGTCCATGCATTTTTCGATATCTTCACGGAACACATTGGCGCTCATGGCAACGATGGGTATTTCTTTTGCCTTTGGAATATCCAGGGCTCGGATACGGCGCGTGGCCTCGTAACCGTCCATTTTTGGCATTTGTATATCCATGAAAATTAAATCATAGAGCAGAGGATTTTCGCTAAACATTTGCAGGGCCTCAAGGCCATTTTCCGCGCAATGCATTTTTATCTGCGTAGATTCAAGCAATGCCATGACTATTTCCCTGTTTATCTCTATATCTTCCACGATCAATATATTAAAATCGCTTAAATTACCTGCTCTTTCTTCATCGATAAAGTGCGTGGTATTTTGCTGAGTTGCATTTAACAATTCCGCATCGCCGGATTTTTCAGCCTGTATTGTAAATGAAAAAACTGATCCTTTCCCAAGCTCGGAACTAATCCATATTTTTCCTCCCAATTCTTCAACAATGCGTTTTGAAATAATTAGCCCCAGCCCAGTGCCGCCAAATTCCCGCGCCGTATTGCTCTCCGCCTGTCCAAAAGGCCTGAATAGTCTCCCTTGTTGTTCTTCGCTAATGCCTATGCCTGAGTCGGCAACTTCAATTTGGATTTCACATTTGCCGTTCAATTCATTCAGCAAAAATACTTTTAGGCTGATTGATCCGTTTTCAGGCGTAAATTTTGCTGCATTACTCAACAAATTTGTAATAACCTGTGCAAGACGTTGATCATCGCTCACAATAAAACGCGGAATATTTTTATCCACATCAACTGTAAAAACCTGATTTTTTTCCGCCACTTTGAAGCTGATCATATTTACAACATTATTAAGCATTTCTTCAAAATTAAAAATGACAAATGAAAGCTCAAGCCTGTCAGCCTCAATCTTTGACATATCTAATACATCGTTGATTATACCCAGCAAATGAGCGGACGCGTTTTCTATCCGTTCAAAAGCATAATCCTTTCTTTCCAAGCTAACAGCCGCTTTGCCTATAGAAGTCATACCTATTATTGCGTTCATAGGGGTGCGAATTTCGTGGCTCATATTCGCTAGAAAATAACTTTTTGCCCGGTTTGCAGTCTCTGCTTTAATCGACAACAGAAGCAGTTCATCTTTTTGTTTGTTTATTTCGCTGATCATTTCCCGGTATCTGCTGACATCAGCCATCATAAAGATAAATCCAGATTTATTTTTTCCGTCATAAACCGTATGCCAGTCAAGAGTATATGTCTTTTTTTCACCCTCCGCTAAAAGGAAAGTACATTCCCCGGCGGCATCTGTACCTATTTTCATCATTTCCACTAAATCCGCAGGTTTTATTTCCTTGATAACACTGTACAAGTATTCAAAAAAAGCTTCTGTTTTTGTACGGCCCACAATTAATGGAAGTTTACTAAAAAAATAAAGCGCGCTTTGGTTTGCGTCAATGATTAAATACTTTTCGTTGCATATAACGATAATATCGCCGATGGAGTCCATGGTAGTTGAAAACAAGGCCGTTTTAATATTGAAAAGCTGGGAACGGTAGGAAAAAAAAACAAACAAAATGAAAGTGAAGAAAAACCCTATGGGAGTCAAGTCGTGGGGGAAAGGTATCATGCCAAAAGTGTAGAGCATATTTATTGTATAAGGGATCAATAGCCCCACCCCGGTGATGATCAAAAGGGGATTATCTTTTGACCCTTTGATTATATAGCGAATCAACATGGCAAAAGCAATTATAATTGTTAAAGATGTTAATACAATGTGAGCCCAGAAAATCGGCGCCCGCCCAGGCATGGGATAGCTATAATCGGCAAAGAAGAAATAATGGAGCGGATTTGTGACCATAAACAATATATCAAGGGTCGGCAGAACTATAAGCAGATTGCGTACCCATAGCTTTCCACTTAGGCGGGACTTTGTAAAATTCAATATAAACCAGGTGACGCCAAAGGGGATAATGCAGACCATTACCATGCGCAATGTATAGATTACAGGAAAATACTCTATATTGATTACCATCGTTATGGCGTTGAGCAGGGTCCAGAAAAAAATCTCCATGCCCAGAAGGAAAAAGCTGCGAAGCCGCCGGTTGCGTACATCGCTAAACCATAAAAGGCCCATAATGTAAGCGATTACGCAACATATAAGCAGCGAGATAATAAAAACAATCAGAACGCCGGCCATTGACTTTTTCTCCTCTCACGCTTTCTGATTGAGCTAATTTATTATTAGTGCGGCTGTGTAGCCGTACATTAAATCGAACATAAAACGGAGTTTTATGCTAACTTATATCTTAAATATAGCGTTTTTTGGGCAATATGTCGAGAAAAGAGAAGAGAAAAAATAGCCGCGAACTGCACAAACCAACACGAACAGGGTAGAAATCAAAGATTCGTGGTGGTTAGTGCGTTCCTTAGGGCTAACAAATTACTTCTTAAGCCTGATGCAGTTCCAGGAAAGTTTTTTTGCCGTCGTGGAAATACGTCCGCCTTCAAGTTTTGTGGCCGAGACTGTTTTTGGTTTGATCACTTCCTGGTTGGCAAAGCTGTTGCTCGCCTCCAGATCCTCAGTGTACATCTCGGTGTGTTCCAGCAGTTTATACCCATCGAATGCCCGGAGGTCCATTTCTACGGGGATATGGTTATTTTGATCCTTGTTGATGAAGAAAATGGCCGCTTCGCCTTTTTCCTCGTTCAAGGAGGCGGCGCCTTCGATAAGCTGGACGCCTTCGCAGGCCGGGTTTTCGTGCCAATAGCTGGTCTTGGTCTGTTCCACGTTATGGACAGGGCCGTCGATGAAGGGCATCAGGGAGACTCCCTGGCCGTACTTGTTAAGCTGCTCGTAAGCGTTGTAGGGGGCGGATTTCCAGGCATGGTCCGCATCGATACGAAGGCCGCCCTGGATAAAGCCCGTAAGGCAGCCTATCTTAACCCTGTCGGCGTGGCGCAACAGGGTCAGGGCTATGGAGTTAAGGGCCAGGGCGCTCACTATCTCGCTTGCCGGGGGCCGGCGCCCACCACCCTCGGGATACACGCAGTCGTCAAACCTATGGAAAGGCCGGGACAAAAAGTCCTTGCCGAATTCCATGATGTTCTCCCTGCGGCCGTTGTACCAGTAAATCGGTTCCGACGGTACCGCTTGATGGGCGCTGTACTCGTCAAAGGATATCATCATGGTTTTCCGGCTTTTGATTCTGGTCTTCATGTGGTCGCAGCTGGCCAGGGTAGTCTTAATAAAATCCTCGAAGGATTGGGAAGCGTTAAGAAGCGCATCGATGTTGCCAGCCGGCGCGTTATAATAATGGTGAACCGATACATAGTCAATGGTCTCGTAGCATCCCTCAAGAACATCCAAGTCCCACTTGGGATAGGTGGCCAAATGGGGCGAACAGGAGCCGCAGACCACAGTTTCGCAGGACGGATTGATCCATTTGACAATTTTGGCAATCTCATGAGCTTTGACACCGTAGCCTTTGGGATCTTTTTCCCAGGAGGAGATCTGCCAAGGGCCGTCCATTTCGTTGCCCAAGCACCAGGTCTTGATTGGGTATGGATCGGCGTGGCCGTTCTTTTTGCGAAGATCAGACCAGTAGGTTCCGCCGAGGCCCATGGAATAGTCAAGACAGTGGAACGCGCTGGTCAAATCGGCGCTGCCCAGGTTAAGGGTATATATGGGATCGATCCCCGCCCGTTTTGACCATTCAATATATTCATCATGGCCTATGGTATTCGGCTCATACTGGCGCCACGCCAGATCAAGCTGGGTTTTTCTTTCCGAAAGGGGGCCTATGGAATTTTCCCACTCCCAGCCGGAAATCCAGTTGCCTCCCGGAAGCCGCACCTGGGAAAGCCCAAATTCCTTGATCAAGGCAAGCACGTCTTTTCTAAAGCCCATATCGTCGGCGCTGGGATGCTTGGGGTTCCAAATCGCCCCGTACACCCAGTTGCGTATGGGCTCAAGGAAGGCGCCGTAAAGCCTTTTGTCTATAGACCCAATCCTGAAATCAGGATGAACGGTAATTTTCGCAGTCTTTGCCATGATATCCTCCTATGGATAAAAGTGAAAATATTAACCCTTGATGCCGGCTGTTATCTGACCTTCAACAAAATACTTCTGCCCGAAAATATACAGGAGCAGCATAGGGACCAGTGCAATGGAAGCCCCTGCGAACGCGGCGCCGTATTCAATAGTGTTAGTGCCGACAAACATGGCCAGGCCATTGGCCAAAGTCCTCATATTGGGGGAGGCGGTAATGATAAGAGGCCAGATGAGATCGTTCCAGTTTCCGTTTACGCTGAGTATGAACATGGTTACCAGGGTAGGATATACCTGAGGCAGCATGATGCGGCTGTAAATTCCAAATTCTGAAAGGCCGTCTATGCGGGCCGCCTCTTCAAGCTCTTTCGGCAGGCTGGTAAACGCAGCCCTGAGCAGGAAGATCCAGTAAACGGCGGCAAAACGGGGGATTAGGAGCCCGGCGAAAGTATTGTACCAGCCTATGGAAAAGATGATCAAAAACGTTGGTACCATAATCACCTGGAAGGGGACCATCATGGTTGCCAGAAGGATAATAAAAATAGTGTTCCTGCCAGGGAACCTATACCTGGCGAATGAATAACCAGCCAGCGAATTTATCGCCATGGCGGGAATAGTGACGCCCAGGGCATAAAGAATGGAATTCCTGGCATACACAAAAATTTGTATCCTGCGCTGGACGTTGACATAGTTTGCCATGGTCAGCCTATCCAAGGCCGGGAAGAAAGTCGGCGGAAAACGTATAATCTGGACATCGGGCTTGAATGAAGAAACCAGCATCCAGATAATAGGGGTGAGCATCAAAAAGGAAAGGGCTAAAAGAAAGACCATAAGCGGGACGGAAAGCGCCTTTTTCCTTATTCTGTGGTACATTGATTTGGTCATTTTCTCCTCCCTAGTCTTCCGTTCTTCTCATGATCGTATATTGGATCAAGGTGATGGTCATGATGATAACGAACAGGAATTGACTCATAGCCGTTGCGTAACCCATGCGGGTACCCGCCGAAGGCCTGAAGGCCTGGGCATACACATAGGAGACCAGAGTTTCGGTAGTGAAATTGGGGCCGCCTCCGGTTAGGGTGTAAATCAGATCAAAGACCTGGAGGGAGCCGATAACCCTGGTCATAAGCAGGAACCAAAAAGAGGGCATGATGGTGGGCAGGGTAATCTGAAAAAACTGCCTGATCTTGCTGGCCCCCAGGGTTTCCGCCGCGTCATAATAATCTTTGGGCACGTTCTGCATGGCGGCAATCAATATAATCGTGGATATGCCAAAGTTACGCCAGACCGCGACAAAAACTACGGTAGTCAGGGCGGTAGCCGGTTCTGTAAGAAGGCTAACCCTCCCAAACCCCAATAGCCTGAGCCAGTAGGGGTAAATACCTATGCTTGAATGGAGTATAATCTGAAACATGACGCCGATGGCGGTAGCGGAACAGACTATGGGGATGAAGTAAATGGCCCGGAAAATCCGGTTTGAAAGGGAATTTTTAGCCAGTATTGCAGACAGCGTCAGCCCGACTACCATCTGGACAGGCACTTCCGTAAAAGTCCACCTAAGGGTAACTTTGAGGCCATTCAAGAAACGCCAGTCCGCAAGGGCATCCCTAAAGTTCCCCAGCCCTATAAAACTGGCCTCCGCAAAAGATATCTGCATATTAAGGGTGCTGACCCCAAAGGACGCGAAAAGCGGGATCAGGTTAAAAGACAGAATTAAAAGGCACGCAGGGGCTATAAAAACATAGGCCCAGAACCATTTCTTTCTCTCCAAAATTTCAGTCTTTAATGCTAAGGAACTCATTCTACCTCCTTGAGTATTTGATTTGGTTTAAATAAAAATCCGCTGGCTGGAAACCAGCGGAATATAAACTCTTCTAAAGAGGCTTATCTGATCAGGCTTGCCTCGCCGTGGTAAAAGACAATGATCCTTTCAGCCTCGGTCTGGGCCCTTTGCAAAGCCTGGGGGATATCTTCGCCAAAGATGACGCTCTGGGCCAGGGGGGAAATAACCTGTCCATTGATATCCTGAAAACCATGGAAAGAGTCCGGGCAGGTGATCTGGACTATGGCATTAGGATCATTCTGAGCAAGGTTCCTAAGCCTTTGGTTGGACTGGTACGGGGCGCTGTTGACCAGCGGGAGGTAGAAACCGGGGAACCCTATGTCCAGGGACCAGTTCCCCACGCCTGTGTCAGAGGGGCTGGTGCCGGGAAGGCCGGTGAACCACCACTGGACAAAGCGCTGGGCCGCCAGCTTCACTTCAGCGTTGGCGCTGTTGGTAAAGAAGAAGGAAGCCACGTCGCCCATGGGCTCATGACCGAAGATCTTGGTCATTTCAAAGTTGGTTTCCGACTGGATGGCGCCTGCGGCAACCCAAGGGCCGTTTACAAATATGCCGAGCTGGTTCGCCCTGAACATGGTGTCAAGCCCGCCTTCCCTGGGATTGTCGCCGCTGTCAAACAGGGCCCTTGCCCACATAAGGTACTGGGTATATTCGGCGCTCTTTTCAAGGAACATGGCCTTGTACCTGCCGGGCTCGGGTTCGGTGATTGCGGGGCCGGCCATCAATTCCATCATGTGGCTCTGTACTGCGCCGAAAGCCGGGAAAAGGCCCGAGCCGAACACGTTTCTATTAGGATCGGTCATTCTACTGGCCATGGTTGTCCATTCCTGGAAGCTCATGGGCGGCCTTTCGGGATCGAGGCCTGCCTGACTGAAGAGATCCTTGTTCCAGTACATATAATAAGCTGAGTGCTGGAAGGGTATGAGGTAGAGATCATTGCCTATTCTGCCGGTATCCAGGTAGCTGGGCATAAAGTCGTTTTCCCTAAGATCCGTGACGGTCCACATGTCGTTGATGTCATGGAGGTAAGACTGGTACTTCCACTTATCATTCGTACCGCCCAGGAAAATCGCGCTGGCTACGCCTGCGGGCAGGGCCGTCGCAAGCCGTTCACCGGTACCCCCTGAAATGTCCATATCCACGAAGACTCCCCAGGGGTTATTCCTGTTGAATCTCTCAACGTTATCGATCAGTACCTGACCGTCCGACCCGGTCCAGCTATTCCAGAACTGGACGGTGGTGGTTGCGCCCGTAGCTGTAGCCGCTCTGCCGCCGCTTCCACCCTGCTGTCTGTTGCAAGCCACAAAAAGCGTTACGCACAACAGAACCGCAGTAACAAAAATAAAAGATTTATTTCTCATATTATTTCTCCTTGAGGTATTTTAACATTACTTTTTATATACGTCAACACAATAATCGTTATAAATCATTAAAATAGTTGGCTATTAACTGGCTTTTAAGGGACGGGAAAACCCAAAAAGGCTGCCGCAGAAACCTCCCACTATATGGGCGAATTGGGAGATATTATCGTTGCTAAAGGAGGCGAACAATTCCCTCCCCAGATAGAGAACCAGGATCAGTATGAAGGTAAGGGGTATTTCGCCTTCGCTGAAATTCGTAAAGGAGGCCAGGAGGATCATCATAAAAAGGACGCCGCTGGCCCCCAGAAGGGCGCTGGAAAACAGGAAGACATTGAGAAGGCCCGTAACCAGGGCGGTAACTAAAACCATAAAAAGCAGGGAAAAAGAGCCGTAGTATTCTTCCAAAATGGGCCCGATTAGAAGTATCAGGGTAAAATTCGAGAACAAATGTTCCCAATTGCCATGGCCTATTATATGGGTAAAAAGGGTGACCCAGCTTTGTATCTGCCTGGGTGAAAAACTCCCCCTGCCCCGGACCATGAACCATTCTCTCGTAAGGGATGGCTGGACGGTGAGGGATAAAACCAAAACCCCCAGGCTTAGAAATGCAAAGGTCAAAACTACCGGCGCATTGTACTTTATCCTCATAGGTCCAAAACCAGCTCCACGGGGCAGTGATCCGAACCTTCAATTTCAGGCCGAATAATAGAAGACTTTACTTTGGGCAAAAACGCAGGATCAACGCAGTGATAGTCGATCCTCCACCCCACATTCCTTAACCGGGCGTTTGCCCTATAGGACCACCAGGTGTAATGATTCTTTTCCCCGGGCTGAAAATGGCGGAAAGTATCCACAAAGCCCGCTTCGGTATAGCTGCCCATCCAGGCCCTTTCTTCGGGCAAATAGCCTGCGCTCCCCTCGTTTTCTCTAGGCCTGGCAAGGTCAATGGGGGTATGGGCAATATTGTAATCCCCGGCAAGCACAAAATGCCTGCCTTCCCCGGCGTACTTTTTGCAGAGTTCCATCATAGCTGAACAAAAGGCAAGTTTATAATCCAGCCGCTTCCCCGCATCCTGGGAATTGGGGAAATACGCGGAGATAAGGGTAAAATCGCGGTACTCCGCCTGAAGAACCCTGCCCTCATCGTCAAATTCCGCAATTCCCAGGGGCTTTAATGACAGGGGCTCAAGCTTTGTATAAATGGCGACGCCAGAATAGCCCGGCCGTTTTGCAGGGGCCCAGTAGACAAAGTAGGGCTTACCCTTCTTGTCCTTTATTTCCCTCAACTCCGTGGAAAGCTGTTCAGGCCGGGCCTTGATCTCCTGAATGCAAACCGCGTCGGCGGATTCGTGTTCCATCCATTGTACAAAGCCCCGTTTTTCTACGGCTCGGATGCCGTTAACATTCCACGATAGTATTTTCATCATTAAACCAATCTTTCACTCTATTCGATACCAGCCGCCTTTAATATGGCCTTGACTGTATTTTCGTTTCACCCTATTGACTCTATCTTAATAATAATACGTAATTTCCGTATTGTCAAGAATTCGGAATTCCCCAGAACCAGCGCATACTCTTGATATTAGCGTTACACCCTGATCCGTCAAAGTCAGGGCGGATGATACACAGGCCTTTTGTACAACACCCGTGTACAAAATGGCGGTGTTCATTCAATTATTGACAATAAGGCAAAAATACATTATTCTTGCATGCATGGAAGATAATATTTTACCAAAATTATCAAGGTATTTGTTCTGGGACTATAATATTGACTTGCTTGACCCCCATATTGACATAAAAATAATCCTGGAGCGGGTTTTTACCAGAGGGACAGAGAAGGATGAAAAAATGGTGTTTAATTATTATGGAAAGAATCAAATAAAGAATACAATAATAGATTTAAAATATCTTGATAAAAAAACAATTAATTACTTAAGTATTGTTTTT
>Ga0099364_10012379_pt1 | contig 11510 bp, 11 predicted proteins | sample TergutTh196P3_FD_73070 | JGI IMG/M metagenome (GOLD analysis project Ga0099364, IMG submission 73070) | Microcerotermes parvus P3 segment gut microbial communities from Pointe-Noire, Republic of the Congo - Th196 P3 | ecosystem: Host-associated > Arthropoda: Insects > Digestive system > Gut ...
CTACTCCATTTTCATTTTTGTAGTAAGCCGCAGTGTCAATGTGGCGATAACCCAATTCCAATGCCTTTCTAACGGATTGTATGACAACTTTTCCTTCCGGCATTTTGAATGTGCCAAGTCCAAGCGTTGGTATTTCAACTCCATTGTTCAGTGTAATCTTCATTTGGTTGTCCATCTTTATCAGTAACATGATTTATACCTGTATATCCACTTATAATGTATATTGTCCTCTGCGAAACATTACCTGGCATATACACAGAATAGAATAATCGAGTTCCATCCGAGACTTTAAAAAAGGAACCCTCATTTTCATTTTTCAGAAGCGGTCGTTTCTCTTTTTTAAAATAATATGTGCGGGATAAAAGTCAAATTTACCGTAAAAATCCAATACCTGTTCATTTCCAACTGCAACCATTATTCTTTGTGTTTCTATATTGTTGGAATTGAACCAAGTAACAGCATTTTCGACAAGCCGCTTTCCTACTCCAGATTTTCTGTATTTTTCATCAATGTATATTGAATCTATTTCGCCGGCTTTTTCTTCATGCTTTTCTATTGTGCTAATACAGTATCCAATAATATTATTATTGTTCGTATCAATTACAAATTCAAACAGCATGTCATTCGATTTCTCTAAAAGTGTGCGTTTTCGTTTATCCCAAGTCATGTTTTGATACCTGTCCTTAAAATGAGGGGATAATTCACAGTGTATTTGAATCAATTCTTCCCATAAAGGCTGAATCAAGTCTATGTTTTCAACAGTTCCCTGCTTTATTTCAAGTCCGTTCATGTTTTTTTCTTTTAGTGTAATATCCGGTTGATATGGTTGTTACTGCATGTCAATTTGTTTACAATATATTATTTTTTCCTTTGAATGGAAATTCGGTTATCAAAATATCTTTCCGGTTTAACATTTCCGAAATTCACCAATAAATCAATATCGCTCGCAGGTGAAAATCTTTTGTAAGGACAGAGCCATTGAAGGATAGTTTTTCACTGTTAAATTGTTCAGCACTTTCAATTCTTGCTCATTCAGATAGTTTTTCGCAATTTCAGTGTCTTTTTTTGTTACTTGCTCGCCCTTGAAATTTGTAAGACCAATAAACTCTTTTTCTGCATCGGCCGGTTATAAATTACTTCGGGAGCCGTGTTGCCGTGTTGTGTTGTAGTTTTTTCCGTCTGCAGCAGTATGTAAGAAATCCTTACATACTGAAACTTCCTGTAATTCACCTTCTTCCAAGATATTTTTTATGTGCATTGTGATATTTGGGCGGGAAGTTTGAAACAATTCTGCCAAATGCGCTTGCGTAAGCCACGCTGTTTCACTTTCAAAACTCAATATTTTAATACAGACTTTTTTAATGAATGCGTTCCAATCGGCTAATTTCATTGCGGGAAATTGTCTTTTATAAAAATCGGCAGCAAGTTTCAACGCTTATTCAGTTTCAAGTCTATTCCAAGTGTGGCAGCAATTTCCGTTACGAGTTTTCGTGCTAATTTACTCCTTTCTTTCAAATCAACTTTTGCAACTGTTTTCTGCAATTCATCGTATATTTCCTGCAATTTGTCAATCGGCAGTAAAGCACAAGTTTGACAGAATAAACTTTTCGCTCGACCGTCATCGAAATTTGTCAACAAGGCATTCAAAATGTCAATTCGCACTTTCTGTTTGTCAACAAATTGCTCTATCCCAATGATTTTGATTTCTTCGAGGTTTGAAAGCATTTTCTTGTGAGTTACAAAACTGTCACAGCCTGCACCATCGGTTTTGAAACGAGAACAAGGAAAATCTTTACAATCGGCGCAAGTTTCAAATTCATTTTTTATCACACAACAAGTCAAAACTCCGCAAGAAGGGTGTTTTTCTTTGAAGTTCAAGCCACCGCAACCGGGACACGCAGAATTTCCTTTCGTGTAAAATCTCGGGCAAAGTCCACAGTCAATTCCACATGCGGCAATCGTTTCGTATTTTTTCAATTTTTCAATCATTGCTCTTTAATTGTTACTGTTCCGCATGTAATGATTACTCTCATTTTTCTTGTTCTATGTTGTTACTGTTTTTTTCTGTCGTTGTCCACCGCACTGTCCGCCGCTGATCGCCAAACCGCTTGATTTTACACCGGAATTTTGTAGAATGGCAACGTTTTTTGATTTGCTGATGTAGGTAGACAGGCTTGCGCCAGTTCGGGAGTGCGGGCTGTACCGGTTTTTCTTATTCGTACCGTATTAACGACCCTAAGATGTACCGTCGAACGGTTCATCGCCATTGCTTCCATGAGCCATGACTATATTGTGCAGATTGTGCAGGGAAACGATGGCAGGAAGAGACTGTCCGGGCCTGCGCGAAAGAAACGCCGAAAATAGAACGCCAGAGCCGCCGAAACACCGAAAAAACGCTTTATTTTTCGCAAACGTGACTTCCGTTCCGAGTTACGATGTTTTCTTAAACATTTCCAGATTTGTAACAAATATAGTCGCGCCCCCCACGGTTATTTCCACCGGAGTTACCATGAAAATACCTGCGACATGATACGCTGAAGAATTAATAAATTGTTTTCTTGCCCTGGATTTCCTTTCAATAATACAAATAACTTCCTGCACCTTATCATCTTCCGCGCCCACAAGCAACGTAGTATTTCCGGCCTTAAAAAAACTGCCCGAAGAACACAGCTTTGTGACGTTGAACCCATTATCATTAAGCTCATTCGCAACCGTCTCGCTATCTTCATCAGATACAACAGCAATAATTAATTTCATAATCCACGCATCCTCTTCCCGGAAACATACTTCCCCGCCGTTTGCGGCGGGGAAGTATACCCGCGGAGAATTAAATCCGTCTCTGTTTCTGTCTGATAAACTGCTCTTTGTATCCGAAAATATCACCCGACGCAGCGTCAATCTTAATCTCATATTTCCGCCCATCATGTGTTATTTCAATTTCGTAAAAGGTCTGTTGACTCTTGCGTTCCAACCCAACTTCAATAACCGTGCCGCCGCCGGTCCGCGCAATGGCAATTTCTTCCGCCTTTGCAAACGAAATTTGTGCGGTCTGGATTAGTGAATCGCGTTGTACTTGAGGCAGTACGGGCAACCGTCTCAGGTTTGAGCTTTTAAACCGAATGATCTCACCCGTTGTCGCGTCAATCTTGATTTCATGCTTCCGTCCGTCGTGCGTTATTCCAACACCGTAAAGAATCTGTTGATTTTTACGCTCCAATTCAATTTCCATAACCGTGCCGCCGCCGGCCTGCGCGACAGCGATTTCTTCCGCTCTCACAGGTGTAATTTGTACGGCCTGGATTAATGAGTCGCCTTGTATGACCTGAGCCGGCAATGATATGCTATAAACACATCCGATTGCACAAATCATGGTAATGATAATCGTCGTTTTCTTCTTCATGGCAAATACCTCCTGAAATTTTTATTTTTAGGGACAATTCCTAAGAAATGATCCAACAACTCACAGTTTTTTATCTTTCGTTCACCTCCTTGCCGCGGATCAATGTTAATTTTTTCCGCAGTTCCGACCGTGCCCGAGAAACGCGCACTCTAGCGGTTATTTCCCTGGTTCCCAAAATTTCTGCAATTTCGCTGTACTTTAGTCCCTCCACTTCGCGACAAATAAACGCCGCTTTGCATTTAGGACTCAGTTCGTCCAATAGCGACCGCGCCGCTTTGACAACATAATCCTCCAATTCAGTTATTTCGTATGATTCAATACCGCTGTCTTGCGTGAAATCTCGCGACAGCCGTTCCTGCTCCGAATATTTCAGTTCCGACCATAACCGAAACCTTACGTTCTTTTGTTTCCGCAACTGGTCGATACAGTAATTGGACGCGATACGGTGAATCCATGAACCGAATGGATATCTTGGGTTGAACTTTCCGAGTGCGATAAACACTCTCAGGAAAGTTTCCTGTACAGCGTCTTCATTTTCAGAAGAATTGCCCAACAGCCGATAAACGGTTCCCCAAACGATTGCCTGATAGCGGCGAACCAGTTCAGCGAAGGCCAATTCATCACCATTAAGCGTTCTTTCAATCAGAGCCACATCCGTTGAATCCATCATGTCCATCGGGAGTCTATAAGCTCCAGATTGCTTATCGTTCAACTGCTTTTGTCGTTCCCGTTCGCATCCTACATTTGTAGTTTCTATTGCCGAAAGATTCGCATAAATAATAAGGATACATTTACATATAAATAAGGATGATGCCTTGCAATGGCGTTACTTGAATTTTATTATGTCGCCCGTGTCCGCGTTGATGTAAACTTCATGCTTACGTCCATTGTGTCTGAGTTTAATTTCATAAATCCAACCCCCTCTGCCGGGTTCAAATTCAATTTCCAATATTTCGCCGCCGCCAATCCTTTTGACCGCTATCTCCATCGCTTCTCCAAATGATATTTGCGCGGAATAGCCTGTGGCAACCGTTCTTGTTTCTCCTTCATTGAAACGAACAACCTCTCCTGTTGCGGCGTTTATTCTCATATCGTATCTCCGGCGTTCGTATCTGCCTCCAATTCTGTAAACCAATACGCCTTTGTTGCGCTCAAATGTTATTTTGTCTACTATGCCGCCGCCGACAATAGAGAGCGCGGCTTCTATTGCCTGATCCATCGTTAGTTCACCGTTTGGCCTTGCCGGGGACTGCGTATTGGAAGAAGCGTCCGACACTGTGATTTCGATTGCCTCCAATCTGTAATTTGTAACCAGACCTTCACCGGCTTCTATGTCCATGCGGTATCTCTTGTCGCCGTGCAGGACGACAACCCTGTAAACTCCTGAACCGCCGTCATATCTGCAATCGGAGATACTGCCTCCGCCAACGGTTGTCAACGCGATCTCTTTTGCCCGTTCCGTTGTTATCCTTGCATTGATAATTTCGGACGCTTCTTGAAAGGCGAACGCAAGGATGGAACCGGAAAGCATTGTCATACCCATTACACCCGCGAGAATTAACGCGGCGGACCATTTTGTTTTTATCTTTCGCGACGTGTCCACAATGGATTCCAGCCTTTTTTTAATGCTGGATTTGCCGCCGTAAAAGCAGGTGGACAGTACGGGACCCGCCGTATTTTTTTTACCAATCATACCAACGACTACTTCAGCATAGAACCGTCTGTCTTCTTTATCAGCGCTCAGCAAAACCGCTTCATCGCAGGACGCTTCCCCATCCGCTTGCATTGCCGAGTTCATCATATATATAACAGGATTATACCAATGTACGGATATGGCTATAACGGATAGAAGTTTTACATACAAGTCACGGCGTTTGTAATGAATTAACTCATGCTTAAAAATAAGTTCCAGTTCGTCGGCTTCAAAATGCTTTTCCGGCAAAAGTATTATTGGCCGCCGAAAACCCGTTAGCATTGAACTTGACACAAAACTACATACCTTGATGTCGATTCTTTTTCCGTCCAATCCCATTTCTGTTTGAACCGCGCGAAATATCGACAGGGTATCCTCATCTTTTAACGGAATACCCCATCGGCGTATCATTCTTAGAAAATATATATACTGCCTGATGTGATATGTAAAAATCGTTATTGCTATAATGCCCCAAACAAATAAACAGACCATAAAAGGCGAAACAGCCCAGCCGGTAATCGAACTATATTCAGTAACCGCTTCCGTCATACCCGGCGTCGCCAGTAATATTTCAGCCCCTGCAATTTCAGGAACTTCATATTGCGCCTGTATGGGAGCAGGCAGCGGAACGGTGAAAACGGCGTCGCCGATTACGGGGCGCAGAGGAACAACTATCCCAACAAGGGCAACCAGCCAAACCGCATAACGCAGTTTCGCCGGGAACGCTCTGCCAAACAACTTGTTGAACATGGAAATGGCAAGAATGACTGCGCTCATGGTAAGGGAAATCAAGAGAAAAGACAGGGCAAACTGCATCATAAATATCACTCCTTTCCCGCAAGCCAGCTTTTCAATTCCCGCAAATCTTCTTTTGAAAGATCCTGACCGCCACATAATGCTTTTACAAGGCTTCCCACGGAGTTGCCACGATACCGGCTCATAAAATCGCCGGTTTCAATCAACATGTAATCCTGTTCCTGTATCGCCGGCGTGTAATTACGTTCTCTGCCGACCCGCTCGCTTTTCAAAAACCCTTTTTCAATCAGCCGAACAAGCATGGTCAACACAGTCTGAGGTTTCCAATCTTTGCCGGAATCCAGTTTCTCCATTATCTGTAATGTAGTTATGGGAGGCGCATTGCTCCATACGACCTTCATAACTTCAAATTCCGCGTCCGGCAGTCTTTTCACCATGGTATTGCAGTTCCTCCATTCAACCATAGGCAACCTCCGAAAACCCCAAACTCTGCGTTACGCTCCCGTTCCAAAATGCTCACTTACCTGGAGTAAACTCCGCTTTTGTCTCGGTCGCAAGCCTTGATTTTGAGGTTTTCGGAGGCTGCCCGTAGAGTTCCATACTCCGTATACACATGCCAACACGCACATTCTACGTTTATCGTTTGTGGCTGTCAACAGGTCTGAAAATAAATGTACTATCCCCTGATTCTTCGGTGTCCCATCTCCCGATTTCCTATTTTTTCGGGTCGGTATAGACGGTCGAAATAACCGAAAGGCCGGGGCGCAACGGATATTCCTCATCAATCGCGTCGTCGATGACAATCTTTACGGGAATCCGCTGTACAACCTTTACATAATTGCCGGTGGCGTTCTCCGGCGGCAGCAGGCTGAAACGCGCGCCAGTGGCGGCGGCGATGCTGTCCACGCGCCCCGTGAATTTTCGTCCGCCGTAGGCGTCAACGGCTACGATCGCTCTCTGGCCGGGTTGCATATTCTTCAACTGGTTTTCCTTGTAGTTGGCCGTGACCCATATATTGTGCAGGGGAACGATGGCAAGAAGGGGCTGTCCCGCCTGTATCATTTGCCCCGTTTCCATCTTGCGCTGGCTGACAAAACCATCTATGGGAGCTTTGACCCGGGTATAGGAAAGGTTCAGCTCCGCCTGCTCAAGCGCGGCTTCCGCCAGTTTCACCCTTGCCTGAGCGGCCTGCATATTGGCGCGGCTGATCGCCATTTGTTCCGGCGCGGTCCGGCTTGCGCGCTGATTGGCGACGGCTTCCTTGATACGCGCTTCCGCCTGTTGCACATGCCCGCCGGCGGCTTCGATGGCGCGCGATACTTCGGCAATTCCGGCTTCGGCGGCTTCATGCGCCGCGCGCGCCGCGTCGGCTGCCGCTACCGCGGAATCATACTGTTGACGTGAAACTTCGTCCCTGGCTACAAGAAACCGCATCCTTTCCAAATCCTGATCGGCTTTGACGCGCGCCGCGAGCGTCTGCCGCGACTGCGCTTCGATTAATTCAAGCCGGGCGCGCGCGGCCTCAACGTCCTTCATCGCCGTATCTCGCGCGGCCTCCGCGGTTTTGATTCCGGCGTCCGCCAGGCTTACCTGGCTGGATGTGGTTACCGATGTCAGCGGAACGTACATTCCGGCGGCTTCCGCTGCGGCGACGGCGGCCTCAAGTTCCGCCCTGGCCTTATCCAGAGCGACCTGGTAGTCCCTTGGGTCGATTTCAATAAGCAGGGTTCCTTCTTTCACGAACATATTGTCCGCGACGTTGATGGACATGATTTGTCCGAAAATCCTGGCCGCTACGGGGTGAATATGACCGTCTATCTGCGCGTTGTCCGTGGATACGCGCCCGGCAAAATACTGCCGCCAGCCGGAATAAACGGCGACGCCTATCAGGACGACCGCAACCAAAATCCACTTTCCTTTGCCGCCTGTTTTCAATTTCGTATTTTCCGTCGTCATGATGTTTTTATTTTCCTTTTAAGAACGATTCGTATTCGCTGTCGGAAATACCCAGGGCCCGCGCCAGAGCCAGTTTGGCCATATTATGCGCGTGCAGACCGGCTATGTGGTTTTCATTCGCCGTTGCCATCGCTTCCTGCGCCTGTACGACCTCGATGTTGTTCGCAACGCCGGCACGGAAACGGCTCTCCGACTGAACTACCTGTTCCCCGGCCAGCAGAACAGCGCTTTCGGCGACCTTTATGCGATCCTCGGAGGCTTTAAGATCGAGAAACGCTTTTCGTATGTCGTAATGAATACTTGCTTTAATGTCTTCAAATTCGGCCTTGGGCCGGTTTAAATCCGCGCCGGGTTCAATTACTCGACTTTTTACCCCGCCGCCGGTAAAAATAGGAACATCCAGGCTGGTTCCGATTGCAACCTGTGATCCGTGTCCTTCCCATTGCGCCTGGTTGCGGAGCCGGTAATCCGCGCCGACGCTCAGGGAAGGAAGGTTGCCGGCTTCGGCGGCTTTACGCTCCAGTTCCGCCGCTCGCACCCTGGCCTCGGCGCTCTGATAATCGGGACGTTCGCGCATGGCGCGTTCAATGGATTCTTCCAGAGACGTAATCTGAATCGGCGCGAATGCCATATCATCAGTAAGCTCAAATTCCTGTCCGAGCGGAAGGCCGATTGCACGCGCCAGCGTCAGCTTGTTTTTGGCAAATTGATCTTCCGCGACGATGAGCCGCTGCCGTTCGGCTTGAAGCTCAACCTGGGCGCGCAGCACTTCGATGCCGGAAACCACGCCGACTTCTTTTTGATCGACGGCCAGTCCGTAAAGGTTTTGGGCAGTTCTGACCTGCGCGAGCGCGGCCTCAATACGGCTTTTGTCGGCGACCGTCTGCAGGTACAGCATGGAGACAACGTAAGCCGTCATGTCCCGCGCGTTTTCATTGGAGAACTCAGCGGCTTTGAGACTTTCTTCGGCGGCGCGCCTTCGGTGCAATGACGGAAAATCAAAGACGGATTGCGTAACGGCGACTCCGGCGCTGATGGCGTTTGTGGGATACTGGTCACTTTCTCTCAACGCGAAATAGTCCATGCCCGCCTGCGCCGAAACCTGTGGACGCAGACGGCTGAGAGTTGCAAGGCGCGCCCCGCGTGCGGCTTCGACGGCCTGATGGCCGACCATGGCGCCCAGGTTGTAGCGAAGCCCGCTTTTGATTGCATCGGCGAGGGATAGTCTTAATACGTCTGCGGTTTTTTCCTCCCGCGGGACGCCTCCCAGAAACGCGCCCGGTATGCCCGATTCCTGGGCAAAAGAAGCGCCGAGACAGAACGCCAGGACCACCGGAACGCTGAAAAAACGTTTTATTTTTCGCAAGTGTAACTTCCTTTCCGGGTTACGACACTTTCAGAGCCGTAGCCGCATCCATCATACCCGGCATTAATACGGAGGATTTAGAAATTGTTACACAACCGGTTCAGTGAATCTGATTTTTGTAACAATTTCTAAATCCTCCGTAATTAGGTAGATTTTTGTCATTAATGTCGATTTTAAGGAAAGCGCATGAACGAAGCTCCGCAGGTAAATCGCTGGCTTGTTTGTTTCTCGGTCGTACTCGTCACTTTCATGGAGGTACTCGACTCTACGGTTGTCAACGTTGCGCTTCCGCACATCGCCGGGTCAATGTCCTCCACGGTTGAGGAAGGAACCTGGACGTTGACTTCTTTCCTGGTCGCAAACGCGATTATTATACCGATGACAGGATGGCTGGCGCGGCAGTTCGGGCGTAAGCGGCTGCTTATCGCGTCGGTCGCCGGCTTCACCATATCTTCATTTATGTGCGGCCTCGCTCCGACTCTGGCGGCGCTGATCGTATTCCGCGTCATTCAGGGCTTGACCGGCGGCGCAACGCAGCCGCTATCGCAGGCTGTCATGCTTGAAGCGTTCCCGCCCGATGAACGCGGCAAGGCCATGGCCGTATGGGGAATCTGTATCGTCACCGCTCCGATTTTAGGTCCTCTGGTCGGCGGCTGGCTGACCGATTCTTACAGTTGGCGCTGGATTTTCTACATCAATATCCCGGTAGGCATCGTTTCACTGATTATGATTAAGGCATTTGTCTTCGATCCTCCATACCTGAAACAGCAGAAAGCGCATGGCGTGGATTACGGGGGTATCGTGATGCTGGCGGTCGGGGTAGGCGCGTTACAGTTCATGCTTGACAGGGGGCAGCAGAAGGACTGGTTTTCTTCCAATTTCATTGTCGTCCTGGCATTAGTTGCCGTTGTATTGCTGCTTTCTTTTATTGTGCGGGAACTTTTCGTTAAAAATCCCATTGTCGATCTGCGCGTTTTCCGCGACCGGTCTTACACGGTCGGCGTAATGATGGTTACCGCGACCGGATTCGTGCTTTACGGCAGCATGGTTGCCCTGCCTATCATTCTGCAGACCCTGTTCGACTATCCGGCGTTTGAAACGGGCATAGTCATGTCGCCGCGCGGCCTTGGTTCGCTGATATTCAGTCCGGTGGTGGGGCTTTTGATCTCACGCGTCGACGGGCGCTGGCTGGTAACTTGCGGCATTGCGCTCTGCGCATTTACGATGATATGGTTCGGGTTCCTGAATATAAACCTCGGTTATTGGGATCTTTTCTGGCCGCAGGTCTTTCAGGGAATCGCGTTCAGCCTTCTGTTTGTGCCGCTGACCACGCTTGCCATGCGCCATATCTCTAAAGAAGAAATGGGGAACGCCACCAGCATCTTCAGTCTTGTGCGCAATATGGGCGGCAGCGTCGGCATAGCCGCGGCAACCACCATACTGGAACGCAAGCGCCAGGCGTATACCAACATCCTGGGGGCGCATGTCACGCCTTATGACCAAAACTCGCGGCAGATACTCAGCGGACTGCAATCCATGCTTACAACCGCCGGCGTCGATCCGGCAACGGCGGGCGAACGCGCCAATGCCATGCTTTTCGGCGTCGTGCAGCGTCAGGCCACGATGCTTTCCTTTATTAATCTCATGCGACTTTTCGGCGTCTTATTCATCGTCCTGCTGCCTTTTGTATGGTTGATTCGTTCACCAGAATCAAAATCGCATCACCGTTAGGGCGGATAAGCTGCATTTTCGATGTGTCCGGCTACCCGTGTTACTTCCGCCTTTGAGGGCGAACCGACTTGTTTGAAACGGATGAAACCATCGGTATCCTCAATATATTAAACCGGCAACAATAAACCAATAATAGAATTTTGTAATTAGTTGAATATGTGATACTTACAAAATATTCTTTATGGTTTAAAGCATGTCGGATTAATACACGCCGTCGAAAGCGAGAGAATGAAAGTGAATGTTGAGGTTCAGCCCGTTTCCAATCTTTGGATGAAGCTTACAGCGACGATTTGATAAAGCGGGCTGTTCTCGGCGTTACGCGGAGTGTAACCGCCATCGGCGTATATTTCTGGTAAAATATATCCGGCTTCCGAACGAAATAAAAAGTTTGGAAGCCGCTTGAACACTACATTATTTACTTGTATTTCAATATTAATGTGGTAAACTATGTAGGTAAAACAATAAAAGTACCCCGTAAGTAGTTGATTTTACTCACTTGTAGTGCTGGAGACATGCCTGATTGCGACGCCGCAGTAGAATAGGTATGAATATCCGGGTTAACAATACACTCAAAATCAAGGAAGAACCTTGAGCGTGAGACATGGAAG
>Ga0099364_10012380_pt1 | contig 11509 bp, 14 predicted proteins | sample TergutTh196P3_FD_73070 | JGI IMG/M metagenome (GOLD analysis project Ga0099364, IMG submission 73070) | Microcerotermes parvus P3 segment gut microbial communities from Pointe-Noire, Republic of the Congo - Th196 P3 | ecosystem: Host-associated > Arthropoda: Insects > Digestive system > Gut ...
AAAAAGGTATAAAAGGGCTGATTTTTGATATCGACAACACGCTTGTAACATACAGCCTGCCCGGTCCTACCCTTGAAATTTCCGGGCTTATGCAAAAATTAAAAGAAGACGGGCTCGGCGTGTGCTTCGTGTCCAACAACAAAAAAGAGCGTGTGGAAATATTTAACCGCACTTTCGGGTTCCCGGCGTTTTACGCGGCGGGTAAACCGAAAAAAAAATACATGAAGCGAGCCCTTGAAGTTATGGGAACAGCGCCGTGCAATACGGCGGTTATCGGCGACCAGCTGTTTACCGATATATGCGCGGGGAAACGCATGAAAATGCTCTCGCTGCTCGTTATGCCGATTGAACCTGTTGAAACGCTGTTTTTTAAACTCAAGCGCGTACTGGAAAAACCGCTGATTAAACGATATAAAAAACTTCAGACGAGGACAACCAAATGATACAACGAGAGACCGCGCTGTTCGGCTCGGGCGGGAACCCGCAGAGATTTTATGACGACGGATTTAAAGAAACCGCCGATGTTTTTAAATGGCTTAAACAAAAAAATATCGATTCTTATGAGTACCAGGCGGGTTCCGGTTTGCGCGTGAGTTCTGCGGTTTTAAAAAAAATCGGAGAGGCTGCCGCGGTGAGCAATATTGTGTTGTCTTTGCACGCGCCGTATTATATCAGCCTTGCCAGCGACGACGATGAAATTATTGCAAGAAGCGTATCCCACGTTTTAAAATCGGTTGATGCGGCGGCTGTTATGGGCGCTGCGGCGGCGGTGGTGCACTGCGGCGGACTGGGAAAAAAAACAAGGGAGCAGGCGTTGGAAAAATCCAGAGCGACGCTGGAAAAAATCCTTGAAAATTTATATGAATCGAACCAAACCGATATAAAAATAGGGCTTGAAACCATGGGTAAAATAAACCAGCTCGGCACCCTTGAAGAGGTTATTGAATTATGTAAACTTGACACAAAAATTTTAGAGCCTGTTGTGGATTTCGGGCATCTGCACGCGAGGGAAAAAGGCGAAAGGTTTAAAACATACGGGGATTATTACAAAGTTTTTGAGTTAGTCGGCGAAAACTTAAGCGATTATGCGGCAAAATACCTGCACTGCCATTTTTCAAAAATCGAATATACGGTTTTGGGCGGTGAGAAGAAACATTTAACTTTTGAGGATAAAACGTTCGGACCGGAGTTTTTGCCGCTTGCCGCAGTTTTGTGCGAGCATAAACTGTTCCCGAATATAATATGCGAATCCGACAAGACGATGGATACCGACGCGCTGTATATGAAACAAATATATAAGGAAAAACAACGGAAGGAGCTCATATGAGCGTTAATTTAGCGGAAGAGCCCGGATATACCTATAAAGATTATATAACATGGACAGGTAAAATACGTTATGAAATAATAGACGGCACCGCTTATGCGATGGCTGCTCCGTCACAGGCGCATCAGGAAATACTCGGGGAGCTGCATTTCAGATTAAAATTATTTTTACAGGGCAAACCCTGCAAAGTATTTGTTGCACCTTTTTCTGTACGCCTTAATTCCGGCAGTTTTGACGATACGGTTGTTGAACCCGATGTGTTTGTGGTTTGCGATAAATCAAAACTTAACGGAAAAAGCGTTAAAGGTGCGCCGGATATGGTTATAGAAATTTTGTCGCCGTATAATACCCGGCATGATACGGTTATAAAATTCAGGCAGTATCAAAAAGCGGGAGTTAAAGAATACTGGACGGTTGACCCTGTTACCAAAAGCGTTGTGGTTCATGTACTGGAAAACGGAAAATATATAAGCAAAACATATAATGAGGACGACATTATTTCGGTTTATACGCTTGAAGGCTGCCAAATAAACTTATCTGAAATTTTTTATGATACGCTTGAATTTGATCCGGAAGAGCCGGATGAAAGCGAATTTATAACAAAGCAAAAAATGATTGAAGCTTTGAAATACGCCGGCGTCGGCGATGAACAGATAAAAAAAGCCGTTGAGTTTGCCGGCAGCCGGAACGGTTAGATTTTAAAATTAAAAAAAGGGAACATATGAAAATACTGATTTTAAACGGGGCGAACCTCAATATGCTCGGGGTGCGGGAACCCGGAATTTACGGTAAACTGACACTTGAAGAGCTTAATCGGGAAATTTTGGCGTATGCGCAAAACTTAAATATAACCGCCGGTTTTGTTCAATCAAATATCGAAGGCGAGATTATAAATTATATACACAGCGCGCAGAATGAATATACGGGTATAATACTTAACGCGGGCGCGTTCACGCATTACAGTTATGCAATCCGCGACGCGGTGAGTTCTGTTGGTATACCGGTTATTGAGGTGCATCTGTCGAACCTGCACGCACGCGAGGAATTCCGGCATAAATCGGTTATCGCGGAGGTATGCGTCGGGGTGATTTCAGGGTTTGGCAAATACAGCTATATATTAGCGCTGGAATATTTTAAAATGAATTATTGAGGAGAATTAAGTTGAGATTTTTAAATGATCCTTTATCGCTGCTTTATTTTATACCGATATTTTTAATCACAATAACGGTTCATGAAGTCGCCCACGCCTATACCGCTTATCGGCTCGGCGACCCCACGGCGGCGGCTATGGGCAGGATTACGCTCAATCCGCTGAAGCATCTTGACCCTTTCGGGTTTATTATGCTGCTGATTGTAGGCTTCGGCTGGGCGAAACCCGTGCAGATAAACCCGCGCAATTTCAGAAACGAAAAAGCGGGCATGGCGATTTCGGCGCTCGCGGGACCTGTATCGAATATACTTATGGCGTTTGCGGGACTTATATTTCTCAATATTGTTGTTGTAATAGTTGTCAATACAAGCGAATGGATTTATGATATGGGTGATTTTTATTATGCCGGAGAATTGATTTATGATGAAATTAATGATATACATTATGTGCCAAAAATCAATTCTATTTTAAGGGCTGCTTTGAGATTTTTTTATCAGTTCGCTACCCTTAATATTTATTTTGCTGTGTTTAATTTGCTGCCTGTGCCGCCTCTCGACGGTTCTCGTATTGTAAATTATTTTCTGCCTCCGAGACTCAGTTATTATTATTCATATGTTGAAAGATATGGATTTATTGTTTTAATGATTTTAATATATACGCGAATACTGACAATACCTTTGATTTTTTTTGCGGGATTTTTTTTAAGCGCTATGGATTTTGTATTATCGTTATTTTTTAATATATTTATATAAGGCTGGTTGGGTTTTATGGAAAAAATAGAGTATAAACTGGAGATTTTTGAGGGGCCGCTGGATCTGCTGCTGCATTTGATCGAAAAAAATAAAATCGATATTTTTGATATAAACATCTCGCAGATTTTAGAGCAGTACCTCGATTATATCTATGTGATGGAGCAGGCGGATTTATATATCGCTTCCGAGTTTATTGATATGACCTCGCGGCTTTTGTATATAAAAAGCAGAATGCTGCTGCCCAAAAAAGAGGGCGAGCCCGACCCGCGTGAGGAACTTGTTAAAATTCTGCTCGATTATTCTGAAATCAAAATTATCGCGGAATATCTCGGCAGACAGTTTGACATCTACAAAAACCGGTATGAAAAACCGGAAGACACAAGTATCTTTAACGATGCTGAAATATCTGAAATAGACGAAATGTCCGTTATCAACCCGGAGATTTTATCTCTGATATTTCTGCGGCTTGCGGAGAAAAAAAATCTGCCGCCGCCGCTCGAATCGGTCAGGATTTTGACCGTGAAAAAGCCGGTGACTATGGCAGAAAAAATAATTTCGATAATACGCAGACTTTATAAAACCGGCAGTGAGGATTTTTTCGGTCTGTTGAACAATCATAACGATACAGGCGAAATAATCGCGGTATTTGCGGCGATTTTAGAGCTTTTAAAAACAAACAGAATAATAATAACCGGTGAGGATTTACTCGAATGCAGATTTGTTTTGAACAGGGAGAAGAAAACGGTATAAAAAATACGGGCAACATAATCGAGGCGATATTATTTTCTTCCGGCGAACCGGTGAGTTTTTCGGAAATCGCCGATGCGCTCGGTATAAAAAAAAGCGAAGCGGCGGAAATAATTTTAAAATTCGCCGAAGATTATAACTTAAAAAACACGGGACTTGAAATTATAATTGCCGAAGACAGCGCGCAGCTCACCGCCAGAGCCGAAAATATTGAATATATAAAAAAAGTTTTAAAATCAGAGCTGCGGCAGGTGCGCGTACTCTCAAAACCGGCTCTTGAAATTCTCGCGATCCTCGCGTATAACCAGCCGGTGACAAAAAGTTATATCGAACAGATCCGAGGGGTTGACTGCGCTTATATACTCGGAAGTTTGACAGAGCGCGGATATGTCAAAGAGGTTGGAACACTCGATGTTCCCGGCCGACCTAAGCTGTACGGCACAACAATAAAATTTTTGGCGCAGTTCGGGCTGTCTGATTTAAGCGAACTGCCGGAGCCGGAAAAATTCAGGGACAGCCTGACTTCAAACGAAAGCGGGGACAGCTTATGACCGGTTTATATATTTTAGCCGGGATTATAATATTTTTTTTGGTTTTGATGTCGGTCAGCGCTGATGTGCGCGTGATTTACAGCTCTGCGGAAGCGGAGAGTTTAAATATATATATTCAAATCGGGATTTTTAAACTGCGGATAATTCCGGCCGGACAAAAAAAAGTAAACCGGCTGTTTGAATTTTTCAAGCGAAGACAAAGAAAGAAAATTAAAAAAGCAGCAAAAGAAAAAAAAGAACCGGAAAAAGAAAGATATACAATATCCGGGATACTGCGAATATCAAAAGAGCTGGGTTTGGTTTTATTTGAAAAATCAAAAAAATATCTTAAAATCAGAATATACAGACTGTATATAAGAGCCGGATCAGAGGACGCTTTTAAAACCTCGAAACTTTATGCGGATATAAACCAAGCGGCATATTATATATACGAGATTTTAAAAAACAATTTTAAATTTAAAGCGGACAATATAAATATATACCCGGATTTTTTGAGCGAGAGAACAGATTTCGGACTGGATTTAAAAATAAGCGTTACACTCGGCGCGGGTTTAAATATACTGATTTCCGAAGCTATGGCATTTTTAAAATTCCGTGCGGAGAACAGCGCAAAAAATATAAAAAAGCAAGAGAGGGGAAATAAAAATGGCGGACAGCAACCTGAGCAGGCTGGTTGAAAGCGCGCTCACCAATCTTAAAACTATGGCGGAAGCCGATACGGTTATCGGCAAACCTGTGGAAATTCCGGGAGGCTCCACGGTTATTCCGGTATCCAAAATCACAGTCGGATTCACTTCCGGCGGTATCGATTACACAAGCAAAAACAAACCGGATAACCCGCCGAATTTCGGCGGAGGTACAGGCACCGGCTATACAATCACTCCGGTGGCGTTCCTTGTTATCGACATGGAGGGCGATGTACGGCTGCTGAACGTAAATGACGGCGGCGGCAAAAACAGCGGCAGTTTAGCCGTTACAATCGCGGACCTTGCGGCGGCTGCGCCGGATATACTTGAAAAGACCATACGGGTTTTCAAAAAAGATAAACCCGAAAAAGCCCGGGAAACAACCCCCGAGAAGGAAGCGGAATAAAGGATATGCGGGTTTTACTGTTAAAATACGGCGAGATTGCGCTTAAAGGGCTTAACCGCGCTAAATTCGAAAAACTGCTGATACAAAATCTGCGCGCCGCTCTTTTAAAATGCGCAGAAAGTTATGATTTGAACGCGGACAAATTCGTTCTTGAGCGCGAACAGTCGGCTTTGACCTTATGGTATGACGAGCCCGGCGGCGGGGAGTTTGATATCGACTGCGTTATCCCCGCGGTTTCCAAGGTTTTCGGGATTATCCTGATCAATCCTGCCATCAGGGTAACAAAAGACATACCCGAAATAACCGGAGCCGCACTCAAATATATCGCTCCGGTTTTAGAGGGCAGAAACAGTTTCGGAGTCACGGCTAAACGCTCGGACAAAACTTTCGCTCTTAAAAGCCCTGAGCTCGCCGCTTTGGTCGGTGACGTTTTGTTCGAACACCATAAAAATATCAAAGTTGACCTGAAAAACCCGGAGATTTGGGTGACCGTTGAAATACGTGCAAACGGCGCTTTTCTGCACTCTTCAGCGCTGAAAATAAGGGGAGCGGGCGGGATCCCCACGGGTTCGGGCGGCGTCGGTCTGCTGCTGCTCTCCGGCGGGATTGATTCGCCCGTTGCGGGATATATGACGGCGCGGCGGGGTATGAAAATCGCAGCGCTGCATTTCACAAGCGAACCTTATACATCGGCGGCTTCGCGCCAAAAAGTTATACGGCTCGCCGGTCTGCTTGAAGAATATGCGGGCAGAATAAAGTTTTATTCGGTGAGTTTGACCGAAATACAGGAACATATAAAAAAATACTGCGATGGGGATTATACCACCGTAATACTGCGGCGGTTCATGATGCAGATCGCTGAGCGGATCGCGGAAAAATACTTTTACGACTGTCTTATCACGGGCGAATCTCTCGGGCAGGTGGCATCACAGACAATTCAAGCGATCAGCGCCGTAAATCACGGTATCAAACTGCCGGTTTTCCGGCCTTGTATAGGACTTGATAAATATCAGATCATAGAGATCGCCGAGCGTATCGGCACTTATGAAACCTCAATTGAACCTTATGACGACTGCTGCGCGCTGTTCACGCCAAGACATCCGGTGACAAGACCTAAATTATATAAGGTTTTACACGAAGAAAACAGAATAGAGCAGTCAGGCATGAGTAAACACGAACTGATCAGCCGTGCGCTGGAAAGGATGGAAATAATTTGAACCGATCTTTACAAAACGCTGTATATTTAACTCTGCTCGAAAAAAAACTCACCCTCGCCTCCGCCGAATCCTGCACGGGCGGACTTGTCGGCAAACGCATAACCGAATTGCCCGGAGTCTCAGCCGTTTATCTCGGCGGCGTTATCGCTTATGCCAATTCCGTTAAAATTGACCTGCTCGGGGTAAAACCCGAAACCCTGGAGCGTTACGGGGCGGTGAGCAAAGAAACGGCGGTTGAAATGGCGCGGGGAGCGGCGGAGCGGCTTGGAGCGGATATAGGTGTTTCCACTACCGGCATCGCGGGTCCGGGCGGAGGAACCGCAAATAAACCTGTTGGGCTTGTTTATATCGGGCTGTGCCGCGGCAACCGGCGCCGCGCCGTTAAGCTGGATTTTTCGGGGGGTATACATAAAAACAGCCGCGAAACGATACGGCGTCTCGCGGCGGATTATGTTTTTTGTGAAATTTTAAATTGTTTGAACTCTTTATAAAAATCATTCCGCCGAAGTTTCCAGCATTTTCATGCTCTCTATAATCACCGGGAAAATCGGGGTTGCGAGTTCATCAAGCTGGTTGTAGGTACGCGGCACGGTCTGCAGCGCTTCAATAGTTTCAAACCCTTCAATAACTTTTCCGAACCCCGCATGGCGTCCGTCGAGGAGCGGAGCATCGCCCAGCATGATAAAAAACTGGCTGCTTCCGGTATTTGTGCCGGAATGTGCCATAGATATAACCCCCGGCGTATGCTTCAGCGTGTTCTGTGTCCAGCCGTTGTCGATCGTTTCGCAGTCGATCGTCTTCCCGCTGCCGCCGTAACCAAGTCCGTAAGGGCAGCCGCCCTGTGCCATAAATCCGTCCACAATACGGTGGAACGTCAGCCCGTCGTAAAACCCCAAACTCACTAATTTAACAAAATTTTCAACCGTCAGAGGCGCATACTCCGGGTACAGCTCGATTATTACCGTACCGCTGTGCTCTTCCAGCGCTTCCAGCGGTATTACGGAATTAAGGGTTATTCTGAACACCACAGCCTGCCCCGCCAAATCCGCCGCACCGTATTCTTCGGGGAACGTTATATCTATATCCCTTACCTCCCCCACAGTCATGCCGACAATCTGTTCCTCAAAGCCGGGGATAAACGCGCCCGAACCGATCCCGAGGTCATAGCCTTCAGCGGCGCCGCCTGCAAACGGCACGCCGTCAAGCATACCCAGAAAATCAATATTTGCGATATCCCCGTTCTGTACCGGCCGGTTTTCGTCTATGTCCTGCAGCGGTATTTCCGATTTCCACCGCAGCTCGGCCTGCACTTTCGGATTCCCGTTATACTGCGCCCTATTATTTCCGTTACGATCCGCAGTTTCGCTGTCTTCGCCGCAGCCCGCAAAAATCAGCGGAACGCTTAAAGCGAGTGCGCTTGATAATATAATTTTAATGATTTTTTTCACCTGAAAAATTCCTCCGTTTATTTTTTTGTTCTTGAATTATTATACCAAAATTTAAAAATAAAGTCAATATCTTCCGTTCGCTAAATCCATTATTTTTTTCATCCTGTGTACAATCGCCGATTTTGTCACAGCGGGTTCACTCGCTTCCCCGAGTTCTTTGAGCGACAGCTCTATATTATCAAGCCGGAGCTCCGCTGTCTGTTTAAGCTCTTTCGGCAGTTTATCGAATTTCCCGCTGGATTTTAAATGTTCGATCGCCTCGATCTGCCCGGCTGACGCCCTCGACATTTTGTCGAGATTGGCGCTCTCAAAATTTCTTGACCTGTTCGCATCGTTGCGCACAGCTTTTAAAATTTTTGTCTCCATGAGCTCAAATGAAAATTTTTCCGCGTTTATATAGTATAAAAAATCCTCTATCTGCTCGCTGGATTTTAAGTACAGAATATAATTTTTTCTGCGTTTCACCGATTTTAAAAATATATTCGCGCCGCTTAAAATGTCTTTTATTTTTTCCGCGTAAATTTCGTCTGTAAGTATAAATTCTAAGTGATATGCGTCCTGCGGATCAGATATACTGCCGTGCGCCGAAAACAATCCTCTGAAAAACGCTTTATAACAATTTTTACATTCAAAATTCCCGTCTTGTTCCGACTGTCCCGAAATAAAGGCGAGTTTACAGCATTTTTTGCGTTCTTTTTTGTTTAACAGCGTCTCTTTTACACGGTTGGAGTAAGACATAAGTTGATCTCACCTGCTTTTTTTTCATTTTTTTTGTTCACTCTTTGTGAATATCCCTGTGAAACGAAACCGCGTTTTTATTGTTTTCAAGCAGATATTTTTTTAAAACCTCGCTTATGCATACCGACCTGTGCTTCCCCCCCGTGCAGCCTATTGCCACCACCAAGTTCGCGCGCCCCTCTCCGGTGTACAGCGGCAGCATATAATTTATCATATCTTTGAGTTTTTCGATAAATCCGAGTGTTTGATCGTGTGAGAGCACATAGTTTGCAACTTCGGTATCAAGCCCGGTTTTTTGTCTCATGCCTTCTATATAAAACGGGTTCGGGAAACATCTCACGTCAAAAACCAAATCGGCTTCTGTGGGTATACCGTACTTAAACCCGAACGAGATGCAGTTCACCGTCATTACCGCGCGTTTAGCCGAAATTTCAAATATATCCGTGAGTCTGTTTTTCAGCTCGTTAAGCGTTGTTTTGGTGGTGTCTATAACAAAATCGGATTTGAGTTTGGCTTCGCTCAAAAGCTCCCGTTCCGCAGTTATAGCGGCGCGTATATCCAGTCCCCTGAGCAGGGTGAGCGGGTGTCTCTTGCGTTTTTCTTTATATCTTATAATGAGTTCCTCTTCCGTGCAGTCCAAAAAAATCAGCCTGCATGAATTGTCGATCCGTATGAGATCAAGCTGCCTTATCAATGTGTTGAACTCGCTTTCACCGCGCACATCAATAACAAAAACCACCGTCTGGTTTTTGTCCGGCACCCGTCTGTAAATATTTACAAATTCGGAAAGCATAACCGCCGGCATATTGTCTACGCAGTAACAGCCCAAATCTTCAAAAACCTTCACCGCGTGCGTTTTGCCCGCGCCGCTCATCCCCGTTAAAATCAGTATTTCCATATTTTGTTAATACCTGCTTTTTTTAAAATAATTTGCTGCCTTAAAAAATTTTGATTTTACCTATTGACAAAAATATAAATATATGTTAGAATAATCGTGTAGAAATTAAAAAAGCGGGCGACCGCGAAGTGTAAACACCACTTTGCGGTATGCCGAGTGTGACAACCCACACCTTTTGAATGCACCGAATTTTTCGCACCCGCAATTATATTATACAACATTTGACAGATTTAGTCAAGTGGGTATTTTTGTAAATTTGCGTTGGTAAAGAAAATTTTCGCGCCGTGTGTGGTTTTGCCGCGCGGCGCTTTTTGGTTTCGGAACAAACCGGAAGAGGAGGGAAAACCCCTCCGTCGCTCGTACCTCGCGGCACCTCCCCTTTTAGGGGAGGCTTCCGGTGAAGTTTCCTTTGTTATAAAGTTCTGCAGCCGATTGCGAAACGATTCGGATATGAATGAAAATCCGGTAAGCTGCGGTTATGTATATTGAGTATTCTTTTTCATAAAATATATCTTTGTAATGCCTTAATACCTTTAAAAAGCAAACGCCTTTGTGCCTTTTTTTGCATTGGGGCGTTTGCTTTTTTGTTGTTTTTATTTATATTTTATGCTTGCAAAATCAAAAAGTTTTTGATATAATGTAATATAATACATGACAAAGAAAAATATTTTACGGAGGTAAAAATGCAGATATTTTTAATACGTCACGGTGAAACAACCGCGAATATCGGTGAAAACTATGTTTCAAGGGTCCCCGACCATTTGGTTTCACTCACAGAAAAAGGTATCGCTCAATCAAATAAAGCGGGAAAATGGCTTGCGGATTACTGCGTTCAAAATAATATATACTTGAACAACGCCTGCATTTGGCGGAGCCCGTATATGAGAACGCGGCAGACTTCCGAAGAGTTTAACAAGCACTTGAACATAGGCAGCGTCCGGGAAGACGTTACCCTTACAGAGCTTCAATTCGGTCTGTTCGACGCGCTTCCTGAGGAGGAATGGGAACACAATTTTCCTGTTGAATACGCGGAATGTAAAAGGTACTGGGATACTGCGGGGAAATTTTATTTAAGGTTTCCCAACGGCGAAAGTCCATTCGACGTGTCGCTGCGGGTACACCAGTTTATGGGTACGATAAAACGCGACGAAAAATATCCGCTGTTTATTTTTACCCACGGTATAACCATCAGATGTTTTCTGCTGCGCTGGTTCCACTATACGCCCGAATGGTATGCCGGCGAAAAAAATCCCAATAACTGCTGGATACGGCTGATTGACGGCAACCGGGACGCAGGATATATTTACTCGGCATGAAAATAACGGAATTACGGAGGTTTTTTAAAAGTGGATATATCGATAAACAATAAGTTTACCGCAGCCGTGGGGACGGGATATGTGGGAGCATAATTCAAAAGAAAAAATATACGAAGCATACCGGAACAATTTATCGATTGCAGACCTCCCAAGATTTAAAAATTATTTAAAATAATAGCCGATTGCGAAACAGGAAGGGTAAAAAATGTAGGGGCGATTGTTAATCGCCCGCAGTATACCGCCAATGTTGGGTTTAAAATTGCGGGCGATTAACAA
>Ga0099364_10012381_pt1 | contig 11509 bp, 10 predicted proteins | sample TergutTh196P3_FD_73070 | JGI IMG/M metagenome (GOLD analysis project Ga0099364, IMG submission 73070) | Microcerotermes parvus P3 segment gut microbial communities from Pointe-Noire, Republic of the Congo - Th196 P3 | ecosystem: Host-associated > Arthropoda: Insects > Digestive system > Gut ...
TTCCCCGGCAAGCCTTACAAAGAGCCGTTCAAGTTCCATGGCTGCAGCATAATTATCACCGGCAAGCAGGGGATCAGAAAGTGCCAAAATTTGAGCATTTGATCCCGAGGCGGCAATGAGGTTAAACGAGGCATTAAAAGTTGCCGCATCCCTGGTTCTCACCCTGAGCCGGAGGTTCACAAACTGCTCAAGACCGAAGGAATGACTGGGTGCTGTCCCGGCTCCCAGGGTATAAGCCGCTGTGCCGTCCATCACCCCCGTCCAATCCGCCTGCGCGGCTCCCTGCCCCACAGCGATAAAAATAAATATAGCAATAATAAAAACTTTCCTCATTCCTACCTCCTTAAGTTCCGCTCGGTGAATACTGAGTCGGCTATGGGCTGATCCAGAATCACATTCCTCATTATAAAGACAGTCCTGGAACCGCGTCTTAATAGGTCACGGAATTCCACCTCCACAGGGAAGCGGCGGCCGTTGATTACATCAACACGCAGGAGGTTGTATTCCTTTAACATAGCCCCGGAGAGCGCAAATAGTTCCTGCCGTAAAAGGTCATTGTTTTCCTGGTCTATGTACAGCTTTCTTGTAGGGTAACTCTCTGTTCTGGATATGGCCGTAAGTTCCAGCACCCAGGCAGGCCTCCCGTTAATGGTTTCCGCACCCAAGAGCCTTGGCGTATAACGGGTGGAAAGCGGTTCATTGTCCATGGTGTCCTCGTAGGACATATCGCTTCCCATCATTGACTCACGGAGCATGTGGCCTGAAATAAGCATTACACCTTCGGTATCAGGTGAATAAACCCAAAGCCTGCCCCTGGTTCTTAGATAACGCGTACCCAGATCTTCGCGGTTTGTGAATTCCATAAAGCTGTCATCGTTTCCCCTTGCCCAGGCATTCATGGTTCTCACTATGCGGCGGTTATTATGTTCAATGATCATTTCACCTTCGTAGTAGATGGTGTCGTAGATCTCGTTGTTTTCTATGCTTTGCAGTAACTGCAGGGCATTGGGCGCAGCCTGTGAAAAAAGACAGACTGCGGAAAATATAATCAATCCAATAACTAAAATTTTCTTCTTCATTAAGTACCTCCGTAGTATTTATATTACCTGCGCAGTGCTTCTACCGGCTCTACCTTTACGCTTCTCAAAGAAGGTATAAGGGTAAATACCGCTGCTACAATAACACCCATCAAGAAAGCCTGTAAAAGTTCCGCCGGGTTAAACTGCGTAAAAATAGCGTTTGCAAGGGGCATGTCGGCAAAGGTATTCCCGTAAAGGTCGCCTACGCGAATGGGGAAATTGGATAATAGACCTGTCAGAGTTCCCCCAATAATTACCCCTGCTGTTGCACCCAGAACGGAAAGAAATATTGATTCAAAGAAGAAGACACTGACAATTTCCCTCCTCGTCATACCCAGGCATCCCATCATCCCAATTTCTTTAATCCGCTCATGTATTATCATCACCACTGTATTTACAATTAAAAAACTTGCAACGCTGAGAAATACCAGGAACATGAGGGTATAGACAGGGACAATCTGCCTCATTAGGGCAACCCAGTAATGATCTTCCCAGCTTGTAACAATATTACCCTGTCCCATAAGGTTCTGTACTGAAGCAGTGATAAAGGGAACCTGCCTCTCCTCATGTGCAAAAATAATTAACTGCTGGGTTCCATCATCCAGGGTTAAAAGTCTCTGGAGCCTTTCAAAGTCCACTATGATGAACCTTTCGTCAAACCTGATATAGTCAAATAAAAAGATACCTACGATTTCCGGGCTCCAGAACCTGTCTGCGAGCTGGGCGGAAGTAGTTCTAAGGGTGATCCTGTCTCCTATGCCAAGCCCTGTTCTTTCTGAAAAAACCAGCCCTATTGCAGCCTCGTTGGATCCGGGAGTTGGCCATCTTCCAATAATAAGACCATCATTCTTGTCTGTCATATTGAAGTTATTAATTTCCATCTCCCTTGCTATATCAAGACCCCAGAGGGTTGCATGGCGGAGAGATGTGTCCTGCAGGGTTGCCATGGTGCTGATCCTGGGCAGTGCGGCCTTAACACCCGGTATGCGTTCAATCTGATCCGCCATCTCCCTCCAGTCCCTGCCGTCAGAGACTGGGTACATCACAGGCAGAAACTCCTGTTCTGCTTCAAAACCCTCGGAAACAACCCTGACATGCCCCAGTTCAAATATCTGTATTATGTCGTTTATGGATTGTTCCATGCCGCCTATGAATCCCCCATAGAAAACTACGAAGAACACCGCTATTGCAACTGCAGAAATACAAAAGATAGTCCTTCTTCTGTTTCGCCCGATATTTCTGAATGCTATTTTTATGAGGGTTCCAAACCCCCCATTCTTATTTTCAGCCATATAATCTCCTATTCAAAACGTAAGCTGTCGGTTATGCGCATTCTAAGCGCCCTTCTCGTAGGCAGTATTGCAATCAGAGAAGACAGCAAGGTAGCAGCAATACCGGAACCAATAATTACACTTATATTCCAGGTACTGCGCCAGAGGTTTGCTGTACGGAAGCCCAGACTGCCGTCTCCGCCCAGAACATTAGCCATATCTGCCAAATCCCAGCCGTATACTACCATGGGGTAATTAATGGCACAGCCAAGTATTATTCCCATAATGGAACCAATGAACCCAATAAAACCGGCTTCCAGCATATAAGTCATGATCATCTGGGAGTCTGTCATTCCCATTGCCCTCATCATGCCGGTTTCCTTGGTTCTTTCCATAATTGCAAGGAGTATGGTATTGGAAATGCCCAGGAAGGCAAGAACGAGAAGTATAAAAACAAGTATATTGGGAGCTCCCGTCTGTAATGCTTCAAAGCCTAGATAATCTGCCATATATTCTTCCCAGGTGAAAACACCCAGATAAGAGGGAAGAGTCAGGTTCATGGAGGCAATGCCCCGTTCCAGAGCCGCTGTAATAACAGCAGAACTCTCAGAAGTTCCGGGAAGCTGGTGATCCATAACCCGGCTGTCACGGATTATAAGTTCAGTTACAGCACCTTCCAGCATCATGCCTGTCTCCCCCTGGAGTACAGCAAGGGAAACAAAGGCGCTGCTATTGGGAAGGGGCGCAGGAGAATTAATAATTCCTACTACAACAAGTGAGATAAGCTGGTTTACCCTGCGTACGGCACCTGTATAATCAGCACGAATCATGGCGTCTAACACCAGTTCAAGCCTTACAGGGTCTGTTTCTATTAAATCATAGGAGCCGGCAAAATCCAGATACTCATAGGCAGACATAACCAGTGCCCTGTCTTCATTTCTCAGGTTAGGCCAGAGATCTACTTCCCAGCGAAGAGAGCTGATAATCTGGGGTGCTGCCTTAATTTCTATCATGGTGCTGATCTGGATATTGTTCCTGTCAGTTGCAGCAACCAAATTCCAGTAACGGTTTAAATCTGCCTGTGAAATATCTTTTAAAAGGATCAGCCTTTCGTTGCCTTCCATCTGTCTTTCTTCTAAGGCAAAAATACCGGATGTAACCGGTGCTTCTTCGTAAAGCGAACGGATAAATGCAGCATCTTGCATATTATTGCTATACCTGACTACATCGGAAATTAATGCTTCCAGTTCCAGCCTTAGGGGGCGGGTGGGTAATCCAACTCTCAGCCTTTCCGCAGCTTGCAGCCCCAGGGCAATTTCATAATTTCCGTTATCCTGGATATACCTTCCAAATTCCATATAACGCTCATTATCACCGATATACCGCAGGGTGAGCTGTTCTGATGCAGGATCTACCCCGTGAACCAGGATAGGAAGGGAGCCTGAATGGGAAAACATGGTACCGCTGAAAACAAAGCGCGGAGCTGCATTATACCCTTCCCTTGCAAGAGCATCCCTGTATACTTCCCAGTTTTGAAAAGTTTCGTAACTGGGCATATCTTCAAAACGGTCAAAGTAGAGCTGAGTCTGCAGTTTGGCGGCACCCATTTCGTTATTTACTATACTGCGGCGCGACTCTATCTGCATTCCTCCCAGCCAGCTGCTTAGAAATATATAAACAGCAACACTCACCATTATTGCAGCAGAAGTCAAAAGCGTTTTAACCTTATGCCGGGCGAGGTTGCGCATGGCAATTTTCTTTAACTGCCAAATGCCTCTTAGTGTCATCATAACCCTCCCTTATTTTCGTCACTTTCTATCTGACCGTCTCTTATGCGAATAAGGCGGTGTGCATAGTCCATAACCATCTGATCGTGAGTGGAAAAAATAAAGGTGGTACCTTCGATTTTATTAAGCTCTATCATTAGTTCCAGAATTCCCTTTCCTATGGTGGAGTCTAAATTTGCGGTAGGTTCATCGGCAAGGATAATGGCTGGTTTTTTTACCAGAGCCCTTGCAATGGCAACCCTCTGCTGCTGGCCGCCGGACATCTCCTTGGGCATACGTTTTGAATACCCTTCCAGCCCAACATCATGGAGTACCTTATTGGTACGTTCTTTAACTTCCTTTGGTGAATAACCCAGGAGGTTCAGAGGAAAGGAGATATTCTCTTCTACAGAAAGCACGGGGATTAAATTATAGGCCTGAAAAATAAAGCCAATTTTCTGCCTTCTCAGTATGGCAAGGTCATTTTTCTTCATTTTTGAGGTATCATCTCCGCCCACTATCATGCTTCCGCCTGTAAGAGTATCCAAACAGCCTGCAAGATGGAGGAATGTAGACTTACCGCTGCCGGAGGGACCTGCTATGGCAGAGAACTCGCCGGACTGGAATTCCAGGTTTACTCCCCTGAGCGCATGAACGGTCTGACCGTCAAGACCGTAATCCTTTACCAAATTAACCGCTTTAACTACTGTCATAAGAACTCCTTTACATAATAATCATACAGCCGCAGGGCTGTATTGGATTGTACTATTTACCTAGTACAATCATATATTGAACTAGTACAATATGTCAAGTGAAAATTCAGGAAAAATAACTTTTTTTGTAAATTTCACGGCCATAAGCCAAACTATTGCCAAGAGGGTGATATTTCTGTAATATAAAAATATGAGTGATACATTAAAAGAACAGCTCCAAAAGAAGACATTATTGGAAATAGAGTCTATGATTATGGATCACAGGCAAAAAATCGGAGCAGAAAAGAATTTAGCCACCTTACACCGCCTTACTACGGAATTGAGTGTGCTGCAGGATGTACGGAACCAGAAACAGAGTGAAAGCGGCCGCCTGGTAAATAAAAATGTAAAAACCCAGACAAAGACTGACTTAAAATCATACGATGACTATATGAAGTCTAAGAAATAGGTTCTGTTTCTTCCGGAATAGTTTCTTCCAGATCAATTTCTTCAGTTTCTTCTGTTTCCGCTGTTATACCTTCTGTAGAATAACGGATAAAATTATGAATTAAAGACCAGTTCTCCCCTGCAGGGAGAAGTATATAGGCACCCAGGTAGAAATCAGGTTCTACTTCATTAATATCCAGACCCAGATACCGGAGATTTGAATAGGTAAAGAAAAGCACATTTGCTGTGCTCAGCACATTCTGGCTTCTCACGCTTAAAGAACTGAAACGCATAATATTCCTTAATATTTCTATAGGGGAATAATCGGTTTCCACATAGCGTAAAAACATCATGGCAAGTTCATGTACCCTGCCCAAGTCAAAAATTCCCAGACTGCCCACCTGATTAATTATCGCTGAAAGTATTAACTGCTGGTGATAAGCCCTGCCAAAGTCCGAAATAAAATGCCTGGAACGCGCAACCCTGAGTGCTTCAATTCCGTATAAATGATGGGTCCCCGCCGGGTAAAAAATGGTTGACCATACACCATTATCCCTTACCCTGTAAGTAGGATCTACAATGGGAGATTCCAGGTTTATGGTTATGCCTCCCAGGATATTAATAACATCTATAAAGGCATACATATCTATAATTATATAATTATCAATTTCAAATCCGGTAATTTCTCCCACTACCCTTACTAGTGTTTCTGCTCCATACCTATTGTAATATTCGTTTATCTTTAAATTATTATAGAACAGGTCCCTGGGGAGGCTGAACAGGTCTGCTGACTGATCATCCTCGTTAAGTATTGCCAGGATTAGGGTATCTGTCAGCCGCATATCTGTACCTACAAGCAGCACCACATGGTTACTTTTTACGTCAAAGGGATCCGGGAGGAAGGAACTGAAGTCCGGCGGCAGGTAAAAGGCACTGCCTGAGCTCCTCATTTCCAGGGTTTGTACTGCTCCCAGTGAAATATACTCACGATCAAAGAGGTATGCCCTGCCCGCTAATTTCTGGAGCCCTATGGAACCAATTCGTATTCCGGTAAAGGTGATAAAATCGAAATAGGCAAAGTCAAAATCTTCCAGCGGCTCCTGTACCAAAACAAGCTTAACTGAGTTTAAATATGCCATAAAACCGGGATCATTAAAGAGCTCCATAAATTCCAGATATACCGGAAGGGAAGATAAATCCGTAATTCCTTCCGGATCCATTTTCTGTAAAACGCGGAACTGAGTATCATCACTGCTGCTTCCGCTATATGCATAATTTGTAAGTAAATATTCAACTGCATAGAAATAGGAAATCAGGCTGTCTGAAATTCTAATTTCCTCTTCTTCTTCGTAAATAATTTCAGGGTTTTGGTAAGCATCTCTCAGCGGAGTTCTCTGCAGTTCCCTGTACAGGAAAAAAAGATATACCCCGGCAGTAATAATAACCAATAGGAGAGCACAGAATAATACTGATAATATATTACGAATCAATTTCATCTTAAAAAATTCCGGAAAAATTTTACCCTGCTCTTACTCTTCCTTGTTCTTTTTTATTTCGTTTAATGCCTGTAAACCGAATATATCCCTGGTTTTTAATTCGTCGGTAATGGAATTTGGTACCAGCATCATGGAATTTCCTGTTTTTAGTCCCTCATTAAGGATGGAGAGTATACGGAGTTTTAAGGCACCCTCATCCTTTGAATAAATGGCAATGGCTTCTTCCAGTTTTCTGGCAATTTCTATTTCCGCCTCTGCAAGGAGGGTGCGGCCTTTCTTCTCACGTTCCGCCTGCGCTACCCTGGAAAGGGAATCCTGCAGTTCCCTGGGGATCTGTATGTCGGTAATTTCTATATAATGAACGGTGATACCCCATTCGGTGGTCTGCCTTTCCACTTCTTCCTGTATCTGCTTTTCAATCAAGTCTCCCCTGGACAGAAAGGAACTAAGATCATTTTTGGAAATAATGTTTCTGAGAGCGGCCTTTGATGCCAGGGCAACAGCTTCCTCATAATCCTCCACTTCCAGGGCAGCCTTCTGAGGATCCCAGACCAGCCAGAAACAGAAGGCATCCACATTTACTGTAACAGAATCCCCTGTTAAAGTTTCCTGGGAATAAAAATCCAAAACACGGATCCTGATATCTATATTTTTATGTATATGGTCTATAAGGGGAAAAAGAAAGTAGAGACCCGGCCCCTTTACCTTATGGAATTTACCCAGCCTTAATACCACCACCCTTTCCCATTCGTATGCCTTTCTTAGGGAAAATGCCAAAATGAGGGCAATAAAAAACCCCCCGATAAAAACCTCTCCTGTAAGAGGGGGAAAAAATGTGTACAGTAAATATGAAACAAGTGCCAGAAAAACAAGGCGGAGGAGCCAGAGAGTATAATCTATTTTACGCCGCGGAGGATTATTTTTAGCAATGGGCTTCAACCTCACAGGAGAAGAAAATACCTTAATACCATTATTGCCATTACTGTCGTTCATCTTTAATTCTCCTCATAAGAAGAAATTACCCTAAGTAGTTCCTTTTTATCTACTCCCAAACCCTTCATATCCTGAATAAATTTCCCGGCAAGTTCTTTAATCATCTTATCCAGACTGTCCTCTTCTCCGCTGGGTTTTTTATCGGAAATATATGTGCCGCTTCCTACCTGAGTTACCAGTATACCCCGTATTTCAAGTTCTCCATAGGCTTTGGCAATGGTATTTGGGTTTGCCTTTAGTTCTACAGCCAGGGCTCGAATAGTGGGGAGCTTATCTCCTGTTTTTAGCCTCCCCGACAAAATTGCATACTCTATCTGCTTGATTATCTGCCTGTATATGGGAGTCCCGTCTGACATATCCAGGGAAAAACTAAAGGGATTTCGGTTTAATGCAATTGTACTATTCATCTAGTACAAATATAAATTTACTAGTACAATTTGTCAAGCCTGAAGGATAAAAAAAAGACTGATACTAAGTCCGGAAAACAGGGGCATTACAATATTGTCAAAATCACCCAGGGGGAGGATATCTGTAATAAGTGCGGCAAAGCCTGCTGCCAGAGATACCTTCCAATCATTAAAAATAATGTAAACAGCGGTGAAAGAAACCAGAAGGCAGGCAATGGAGCCTTCTATACTTTTACCTGCAAGGAAAGCAGGACGAAACCGTCCGATAAATTTCCCTATTATGGTGCCTGCACTGTCCCCAAAGGCAAGGATATATACGCAGGCTGCTGCAATCTGCGGCGGGAATAAAATTATGGTTAAAAAAGCTCCTATCCCCAGGGTAACAGGTGCAAGTGCAAAACGTCCCTGTTCCCGCCGCCTTAAAACAATGGCAGTGATCGATGAAATAACCGGAGGAAAAAAGCCCAAAAAGCGCATGGACTCTGCACAGGTATAAAATAGTATGCCTGCCATTAATAGCAGAGCTGTACCGGAAAGATCGCAGGAAGCAAGAAAGGGAACCAGAGCAATTAAAATATGAATGGCCTTTCTAAGGAGTTCTCCCTTAATCATTAAAATGATACGCCTTGCCGGTAGCGGCAGATTTATATATGCCTTCCAGGATCTGTGTTACAACAGCAGCCTTCTCAGGAAGTACATAGGGTTTCTCCCTGCCCAGTATAGCGTCCCGAAAATTCCTGGCTTCCCTGTCAGAACTCTTATCATTCCCCCCTGTATAAAAGGAATATGAGCCAGGCTTTAACAGGGGTGAAAAATTATACGGCTTATTGTTCTTTACTCCATTAAGCAAGAGATCCCCTCCCCTCTGCATCTCCGCTCCCCCCTTGGTACCGCATAAGGTGCATACTGCTTCTTTTTCATCAGTGATATTTAAGGCCCAGCTTGTTTCCAGGATTATGCTTGCGCCGTTTTTCATTACAATTAATGCAAAGGCAGAGTCTTCCACCTTGTGTTTTTTATGATCCCAGTCTCCCCAGGCATTGCCCTGGTTTTTTGCCGTATTTAACTTCTGGTATGCAGTCCCCAGGACATGGGACGGCTCATAATTATCCATCATAAAGAGTGCCAGATCCAGTGAATGGGTGCCTATGTCAATTAAGGGACCTCCCCCCTGCTTTTCCCTGTCCAGAAAAACTCCCCAGGTGGGGACAGCCCTTCTGCGCAAGGCTGTGGCCTTCGCAAAGTAAATTTCTCCCAGGGTGCCGTTTTTACATTCCTCTTTCAGGTAAAGGCTGTCCAGCCTGAAACGTTCCTGATACCCTATGCTGAGGATTTTACCGCTTTCGTCCCTTGCGTCTAACATGGCTCTGGCTTCGTTATACGTTATTGCCATGGGTTTTTCACAGATCACATGTTTACCGGCTTTCAGGGCAGCGATGGAAATTTCAGAATGGGTATTATTTGGGGTAAGGACGCAGACGGCATCCAGGTCTTCTTTTAAGAGCTCGTTGTAATCAGAGAAAACTTTTCCCCTGCCCCCGCTTATATCCTGGTTAAGTTTTTCAGCAGCAGCGGGGTACATATCGCAAAAGGCAGAAATTTCCACGTCTTCGAGTTTCTCCAGGGAGGGGAGGTACTTCCCCCTGGCAATTCCTCCGCAGCCTATAATGCCGTACTTAAGCTTTTTAATATAACCCTCCCAAAAAATTGGGCTGTCCGGGGAGCCTATCAGATTTATCGTCCTGCTTCCCGTACAGCCTTTATATTAGATCAAGTCTAGTTTCTAGGAAAATTTTGCAATGGGAGTAAAACTCTCCGCCTTTAAGGAAGCGCCTCCTACTAGGGCACCATCAATATTATCCATAGCCATCAGTTCTGCTGCATTATCAGCCTTAACTGAACCGCCGTACTGGATAACAATCTGCCTTGCCGCAATGCTCCCGTAGAGGTTTTCAATTACCCCTCTTACAAATTTATGCACAGCTTCAGCATCTTTTGGAGTTGCAGTTTTGCCGGTTCCTATTGCCCAGACAGGTTCGTAAGCAATGGTGATATTGGACAGATCATTTAAGCTAATGCCTTCAAGTCCCTTTACTGTCTGCTCTTTACAAACAGCCTCCACCCTGCCCTTCTCCCTTTCTTCCAGGGTCTCACCTATGCAGAGGATCACCTCAAAGCCGTGCTTCAAAGCCAGTTTTACTTTTTTATTAATTAAGGCATCATCCTCTTTATAAACATGGCGTCTTTCACTATGCCCCAGGATTATTACATCTACTCCCAGGTCCTTTAGCTGTAAAACTGAAACTTCGCCGGTATGCGCACCCTGCTCCTCTGCAGCACAGTTCTGTGCGCCCAGTAGTATATTACTGCCCTTTAAAACTTCCCCTACAGTTTCTATTAAAGTAAAGGAAGGAGCAGCCAGGTATTTGTGCTTGCCAGTTTTAAGGCTTTTAACCAGGCTCTGTGCAAGGTCTTTTGCCTCGCTCCTAGTCATATGCATTTTCCAGTTTCCGGCAATAAAGTAATCCCTCGAACGGGTTACTTCTATTCCGGGGAGTTTTCTCCCTTCCAGTAGTTCCAGGGAGGCGCCGCCGCCTGTGGAAACATGGCTCATCTGGGCTGCAAGGCCAAACATATTAACTGCCGCAACAGAATCGCCGCCGCCGACCACAGTGATGGTACCCTTTGCAGTAGCCGTGGCAACCATCTTTGCAATTTTTTCCGTTCCGGCAGCGAAGGCCTTAAATTCAAAGACACCGACAGGGCCGTTCCATACTATGGTCTTTGCCTTGGAAAGCACCTGCCTGTACCTTGCTACGGTCTTGGGTCCCACATCCATTCCCAGAAGCCTGTCGGGAATGTTTACAGAATTTACTGCGACAGCTTTGCTTGCGGCATCGAATTTCTCGGCTCCGACATGATCCAGGGGAAGTACAATCTCCACCCCTGCTTTTTTCGCGGCGTCAAGGATTCTTAGAGCAGTATCTATCTGGTCGTTTTCCACCAGGGATTTACCGATCTTCTTACCCTGGGCTTTTAAAAAGGTATAAGCCATACCGCCGCCTATAATGAGGGCAGAAGCATTTTTAATGAGGCTTTCCAGAACTGCAATTTTTGACGAAACCTTTGCCCCGCCTATTATTGCAACCAGGGGTTTTACCGGGTTTTTAACTATGGGTTCCAGGTACTTTACCTCTTTTTCCATGAGGAAGCCTGCGACAGAAACCGGGAGGAACTTTGCAATGGATGCTGTAGAAGCATGATCGCGGTGGGCAGTGCCAAAGGCATCGTTAACAAAAATGTCACCGTACTCGGCAAGCACCTTTGCCAGCTTATCCCTGTCCTCTGCATTTTTGGA
>Ga0099364_10012382_pt1 | contig 11509 bp, 8 predicted proteins | sample TergutTh196P3_FD_73070 | JGI IMG/M metagenome (GOLD analysis project Ga0099364, IMG submission 73070) | Microcerotermes parvus P3 segment gut microbial communities from Pointe-Noire, Republic of the Congo - Th196 P3 | ecosystem: Host-associated > Arthropoda: Insects > Digestive system > Gut ...
GCCCGGCACGGCAGCTCGCTGACAGTAGGGCGTGGTGGGCAGGTTCCCGCCATAAATCGAGGAACAACCTGTGGCATTACCAATAACCACCCTGTCGCCGAAGAGCTGGGAGACCATCTTGATGTAGGGAGTCTCGCCACAACCGCCGCAGGCTCCGGAGAATTCAAAGAGCGGCCGTTTGTAGGCCAAGCCTTTGAGTGTACCCAGATTGAGCTCGGAAGCGGGAGCTTCCGGCAGGGAAAGGAAATATTCCCAAACTTTTGCCTGTTCCGCATGGTAAGCGGGATCATCGGCGTAGGATTTCCATGTAAGGGCATGGGCTTTGCCTTCGTCCTTGCTCATGGGGCAGACATTGAAACAGAGCCCGCAGGCATAACAATCTTCCGCGCCAATTGCCAGGACAGCTTTTTTCCCTTCAACTGCCTTTGGCCTAATTTCTGCAACTTTAAAACCGGGAGGAGCACTCTTGACTTCTGCATCGGTCAGATTCTTCAAGCGCATACAGGCATGGGGACAAACCACGATACAGGTACCGCACTGGATACAGACGTCGGGGTTCCACTGTGGAACCTGCTCGGCCACGGAACGTTTTTCGTACTGGCTGGTGGCAGTGGGGAAGGTTCCGTCGTTGGGGATCTTGCTTACAGGCAGCTTGTTTCCCTGCTGCCTGGACACGGCGCCCAATACTTCCTTGACCCAGGGGTCTTTGGCTGATGCAAAAGCCGGCTTCATGTGGATATTCCCCTCGGTGGAGGAAGGATATTTTACCTCATGAACCGCCCCGACGGCCTTGTCGATGGTGTTAAAGTTGGCCTGGACTACTTCCTTGCCCTTTTTGCCGTAGGTTTGCTCAACATGCTCTTTGATGAGCTTGATCGCCTCGTCTTCAGGGAGTACCCCGGAGATTTTGAAGTAGGCGGCCTGCATGACCTTGTTAATTCTGGTTCCCATGCCGGTCTCGCGGGCTATTTCCGCAGCGTTGATCACGTAGAATTTGAGTTTCTTGTCGATGATCCGCTTCTGGGCCTCTACGGGAAGTTCCTTCCAGACATTATCAGCGCTGAAGGGGCTATTGAGCAAGAAGGTTCCGCCTTCTTTTACATAAGCCAAAAGGTCGTAGATTTCCATATAGGAGAACTTGTGACAGGCCAGGAAATCCGCGTTGTTTATTAAATATGGCCGGCGTATGGCTTTCTTGCCGAAACGCAAGTGGGAAACCGTAAAGCCGCCGGACTTCTTCGAGTCGTAGGAGAAATAGCCCTGTACCGACAGTTCCGGTTTGGCTTCCCCGATGATCTTGATCGAGTTTTCGTTTGCGCCTACGGTGCCGTCCGCGCCAAGGCCGTAGAACATGGCCTCGTTCATGCCCTCTTCCTCGATGGTAAACTTCTCGTCGTAGTCAAGGCTCTTGCCTAGCACATCATCATTGATACCCACCACAAAGCCGTGTATTTTTTTGCCCGAAAGATTGTCAAACACTGCTTTCGCCATGGCAGGGGTGAATTCCTTGGAACCAAGGCCATAACGTCCGCCCAAAATAAGCGGATTGGCCGAGAATTTGCCCGCAAACTGGGCTTCGGCAATGGCTGTGCGTACATCTTCGTAAAGAGGTTCGCCGGGAGCGCCGGGGTCTTTGGTCCGGTCCATAACTGCGATTGCCTTTACGGTCGCCGGCAGGGCCTTCACAAAAAGATCTGCTTCAAAGGGCCGGTAGAGCTTTACTTTAAGAACCCCAACCTTTTCTCCCTTTCCCGTGAGGTATTCCACGGTCTCGTGGCAGGTGTCTCCCCCTGAACCCATGATGATGACGACCCTTTCAGCGTCAGCTGCGCCGACATAGTCAAATATTTTGTAAGCCCGGCCTGTAAGCTTGGCAAACTTGTCCATTTCTTCCTGAACAATCCCGGGAACTTTGAGGTAAAAGGGATTAACGCCTTCCCGGCCCTGGAAATAAGTGTCGGGATTCTGGGCTGTTCCGCGGATATGGGGCCTTTCAGGGCTAAGTCCCCTCTGGCGATGGGCCACGATCAGGTCGTCGGTAACCATCTGGCGCATTACATCAAACGAAACTTCCTCTACCTTCTGTATTTCATGGCTGGTTCTAAAGCCATCGAAGAAGTGAAGAAAAGGAACTCTTGAACGCAAGGTAGAAGAATAGGCTATGGTGGCCAGGTCCATTACCTCCTGGACATTGTTGGAGGATAACATGGCAAACCCGGTTTGGCGGCAGGCCATTACGTCCTGGTGATCCCCGAAAATTGAAAGGGAGCTGGTTGCCAAAGCACGGGCAGCTATGTGAAACACTGAAGGAGTAAGTTCCCCGGCAATTTTGTACATATTGGGGATCTTTAAAAGCAGACCCTGGGAGGCTGTAAAGGTGGAGCTCATTGCTCCTGCAGTAAGAGCTCCGTGAACCGCCCCGGCCGCACCCGCTTCGGATTGTAATTATACAACCTCTGGAATTGCTCCCCAGACATTTTTCCGGCCTTGGGCGGAGTATGCGTCTGAAATTTCTCCCATATCACTTGATGGGGTAATCGGATAAATCGCGATTACTTCGCTCAAGGCATGAGCCACGTGTGCAGCGGCGTTATTGCCTTTAATTATGACCATGTTCTTCTTATCAGCCATTGTTCACCTCATTGAATAAAGATTTTGATTAGTCTATCGCTAATCGTGAAAAAATTCAAGGGGAGCAAACTTGGGTAGTCTGGTTTAACAACCATTCCTTTGGGCAAAAACCTTATGGCGCTCCCCTCACTTTCGGCGATTCAGGGTCCGGCAGCGGCGTTTGTCCCTGCTATACGGCCAAATGTGTGAATGTCCGCAAGGGCGTTTCCGCCAAGACGGTTGGTACCGTGAATGCCTCCGGTTACCTCACCGGCGGCAAAGAGGCCTGGTATCGCCTGACCGGCTCTGTTAAGTACCTGGGCTCCGGGATTGGTTTGCACTCCGCCCATGGTGTGGTGTACCGTGGGAACCCGTGCGCCGGCATAGAAGGGCGGCCGGTCGATTCTGATCCGCCATAGGGTTCTGCCAAAGCGATCGGTTCCAGCAGCAACGCCGGCGTTAAACTCATCCACGGCCCTGCGGAGGTTCGCGGGGGGGACGTCGATCAGCCGTGCCAGCTCCTCAACGGTGTCGGCCTGGAAAGCCCGGCCGGCTGCGACAAGCTGCACAATCGTTTCGCCGAAGTTATTACTGTCATTCGCGGGATCGGGGTAGCTTTGAGCGTCGCAAATAATCCACATGAATGCATCGCGCTGATCAAGCAGGGCATTGGTCATGTAATCCCTGCGGCCGCCTTCGTCCATGAAGCGGTCCCCATCCTTGTTGACAAAGAAGCGGTCTTCAACGCCTTTTTCGATATTACCGGAAAGGCTTCCGTTTCTGGGGTCACCCAGGGGGAGCATCTGAATCCATTCCATGCCTACAATGTTTGCGCCAATTTTTTCAGCCATTAGGATACCATCGCCGGTACTGCCGGGAGGATTGGTGGTTTGGGCGTTGCGCAAACCGGGGCCCCATAGCGGGGGATTACCCATGTCATTGTACCTTTGCCTCATTTCAACGTTGGCGCTAAAGCCGCCGGTGGCAAGAACTACTCCGCGGTTGGCCATAAATATCCGATCTCCGCCAGGACCTCTAGCCCTGACTCCGGTAACCCGGCCGTTTTCAACAATAAATTCTGTGGCTTCGGTTTCAAGATGGAGGGTGATCCTATCACTGTTGGCGTGAACATACTTCATGCCCATATCAATGAATCCCGTGCCCAGAGGCATTTCCGGCCGGTTGGCGCGCTGCCAGAGTCCGCCGGGGACTGTGAATATCCGCACGTTGGGGTTGGAGCTGGCTGACCACTGCATACCATTTGCCGTCATCCAGTCCCGGGTAGCCGGGGCATTTGCCGTAAGGGTCCTGACCATTTCGGTGTTGCCTAGATAATCACCGCCATTGTAGGTCTGGAGCGCATGCCATTCCACGCTGTCAAAGAGCCCCGGCCTGTTTGCTGCGGTAAACTCTTCAAGCTGCCTTCTTACCGTCTGCTGCAATTCCCTTTCAAAATTATCTTGGGGGGTCTTGTCGACAAGTGCCATAATGTTAGCCCTGTGGGCGGGGGTCATGGTAAGCTGGGACTGGAGCTCCGGGTTCACCGAATTGAATGCCTGGCCTGAAAGCTGGGTACTACCGCCGACAGCGTTCAGTTTTTCCAGCAAAATAACAGTAGCGCCGCCTTGATGCGCAGCCATGGAAGCCGCAAATCCCGCGCCACCCGCACCGATAACTATCACGTCGGCAGTTTCAGTTCTGGCTCTGCCTCCGCCGGGTGTGGCACAGGCAACAATACTGACAATCATAACGAATGCCAACGCTATCCACCAAAAACGTTTCATCTTTTACTCCTTTTTATAGAGAAAAATATTATTACAGACATACGCCTGCTTTTACCGCTTTCAAAGTATTAGTTTCCTGCAACGATGCTGTCTATTGCCGCCTGGGCTGCCTGTCTGATGGCTGTGCTGGTAATCGTGGCGCCGGAAATAGCATCAAACTGAGCAGAGTTGTTTTCCTTGATAAAAGTTGTCGCTCTGGTCACGGCAACGCCGGAAATGGCCTGCGTCTCATTTCTGGCGTCAATTACGACATCGGTGATAAAGCCGCCTTCCATGGTGAGGGTTACCGTTAAGTTACCGCCAAAACCCATAGCTGTCCCTGTTGCGTTCCCTGTGGCATTACCAATTGGCTGAACCCTTCCAGCTGATGCACAGCCAAGAACCCCGCCCATCAATAGGGCAATGATTCCCAAAGAAACAAGCAATTTCATGATTTTCATTAAAAGCCTCCAAAGTAATGTAAAGACCTATGGCCTAGATTAACAATATTCTAATATATTCATTGATTTGTAGCAATATTTAAGAAATATATCTTTTAAAAGTATTAATGTTTTTCTGATCGGTCACTCTATGACCGACCACCATGTTATAATAAAGGCATGGCAACAGAAAAAAGCCCTATACGTTCATCTTTACCCAAGACGGCCCTGCCAAGGATTCTTTTCATTGACAGGGAAATAGCCTCCGGGAAGTACCCGTCGTGCGGGGGGATGGCAGAGAAGTACGAAACCAGCGTTTCTACCATTGGCCGGGACATCGCTTTTATGAAATACAGCTTGAACGCTCCCATCGAATACTGCGCCAAGCGTCGGGGTTTTTATTATTCCGTACAGAATTACCGCATCCCTGCGGGCTTTTCCAGCGCGGAGGATCTTTTGGCCCTTGGCATGGCAAAGAGCATATTCTCCCTGTACCGGAACACCCCGCTTTACGAAGCAGCCCACAACCTTTTGGAGAGCATCACCGCTCCCCTGGCTGCCGATGGGAACGGGAGCTGGTATGAAAACCGCATCGTAGTCCCTTCGGTTCCCTATGCTCCCATAGCCCCTGAATTGTGGAATCCCATTACAACCGGGCTTAGAGAAAACCGTGTTTTGGGCTTTGAATATAAGGGAACTTGGGACGGGGAATACAAGTGCCGCCGAGTCAGGCCCTATCAGCTCTTGTTTGATACCGGGGTCTGGTATCTATACGGTTTTGCCGAGGAACGGAAGGCCCTGCGCATTTTTTCCCTGTCAAGGATGAAGAACCCGGCTCTTACGGCAGAACGTTTTTCCCTGCCGAAAGATTTTGATTATCGTTCAGACAACAGCGGGACTTACTTCGGCGTTTTTATGGGGCACGAAAAAAACCGTTTCTGCATCGCCTTTTACGACGAGTCAGCCCTGTGGGTCCGGGAACGGCAATGGGCTGAGGATCAGGAAATTGACGAAACGGACGACGGGGTTGTAATGTACTTCACCAGCACGCAGTACAGCAAGGTTTTGGAATGGGTTTTATCCCGGGGAGCTACTGCCCGGCCTTTTGCGCCGGAGAAGCTGGTCAGCGACTGGCGTCGGCATATCACGGAAATGCACAAGCTGGCAAAGATATGAATGAGAAAAAAAAGAAGACAATCGTCTATATTCCCGATGAAGAATTTACCAACTTCAGGGAGGTCAAGGCCGGGCCGCACATGGCTTCTGGCATTCTGTACCGCAGCAGCAGCCCGCTTAAAGGCGGCGAGGCAAAGAAAAAAGCAGTAGGGGAATTGGCGCAGAAGGCGGGGATAAAATGCATAATTAATCTTGATGACGACTATTCTGTCGTTGAAGCCCTTGCAAAAGATGTGCCCTGGTATAACAAGCTTTTGGCAGAAAAGAAGGTTATCGCCCTCAATATGAATTTGACCATTCCGAGTACAGACTTCAACCAAAAACTTAAAAAAGGCCTGGAATTTATGCTTGCCAACGAAGGCCCTTACCTTATCCATTGTTTTGCAGGGGTTGACCGTACAGGTTTTGTAATAGCTGTCCTTGAAGGCTTAATGGAAGGGAGCTTTAAAGAAATTCTTGACGATTACCTATTGTCATTCGAAGATGATTCCACTCCCTCGGTTAACGAATATTGCGAACGCAAGAAAAAAGAATTTTTGAAGCAGCTTATAGGAATTGGATTAGGAAACGACAGAAACGAAGATGATATTATGGTCGGCGCATTTTTTTATTTAATGTATGACGTGGGGCTTTCATCTGAAGAACCAGGTGAATTGCAAAATAGATTGCTCAAATTACCGTAAAGTTAAAAGGAGAGCTGGCAATGAATTTAATTTTCATGAAAATGCTTTAATAATCTTAAATAATCTTTTGAACTTTCGTATCCAATATGTGAAATAAAATCAAAAAAAGGCTCTGCGTTACCTAAATTAGCCAAACGGATCGATGTTATATAATCATTGCGTAAAATTGGCGGAATAACAATAATTGGATAACCGTTCTGTAATAGGGAAAGATTCATGACCAAGCGTGCTGTTCTTCCGTTGCCGTCAATGAATGGATGTATAGTTGCAATGCGTTCATGCAATTTTGCGGCTAAAGTAACCGGATGTAAGGTTTCCTTTAATTCATTAATGCTCATGGCAAATTTTTTCATTAAATCAGGAATTTCTTTATAGTTTGGCGGCAAATAATCAGTGCCTGAAATATAAACCTGTTGTTTTCTATATTTTCCTGCTTTTTTAGCATCTATTCTGTAATAAAACAAACGGTGTAATTCAAGAATATTGGATTCGGTGATGGTTTTGTTTTTTGTCAGTGTATTTAAATATGTATAAGCCTCGCTATGGCCCAAAGCTTCATAATGTTCACGGATTGTTTTTCCGCCTATTGTTAAGCCATCCTCAATAATGATCTTTGTTTCAGATTCGGTCAATGAATTGCCTTCAAGAGCATTGCTTGAATAAGTAAATCCAATACGATAGAATTCTTGAAGTTCGTTCAATAACTGTTTTTTAAACGGACGGTAAGAATCAATTTCTTTTTTTAAACCATCAATTTCAGTATTCATGTTTTTGTAGGAGAATTGGGTTATTTCCATTAATTTCATTTAGGCATCCTTAATGAATTATAATACTGTATATGTATTATTATGTCAATATAGCAAAACATGCTGAAAAAGGGGAAAAGGACACTGTATCTTTCAGAGCTTGACTTTAAATCTTTGTTTGTGTTCTTCAGTCCATTCGAAATTGGCGTTTAGTTTGTCAGCACGTTCATGTAAAATATTATCCAGCAATTTGAATTTTGATTTTTCCCCAAAAGAATTATCATAGTAATTTACTGCCAATGATTCCAGTGTTTCCACTGGATATTTTTTGAGTTCACTCATCTGGGCATCATGGGGTAATGCTTTCAGATGTTTTATAAGTGCATCAGCTTCTTTCATATTTTCCCCGCTTCGATAATTTTTAATTCGTTCAAGTCCAATACCACAAACCCATGATGAGGATATGTGATATTTTCCAGTTCTATGTAAAACAGATCGTCTTTGGCATGAATACCTGTGAAGATTATCCGGCTTGGGCCTAAATGATTCTTCCAGCTTGGATTCCAGCGTAAGCCTTTATAAAAAAATGTTTTCCCCAAATGCTCATCAAGGGGAATAGGTATGCAGGTTTCTTCGTTTTTAAAATATTCCGGCGCTTCTTCAATCTTCTCATGCCTGCGTTTTTTTATGATTTTTCTGTATTTTTTAATCAAATCATCGTTTTTGGCATTGTTTTTATTGTCAAAACATAAATTGTCCATGCATATATTGGGAGATAAAAATATCACATCGTGCGAAAGGCTTATGCAATAAATTTTTTTCTCATTTGAAATAAAGTAGCGGTCAAAATAGTGATCATCCATACCAATCCATAGTATCTTCATATCATCATCGACTATTATTTTGTAATGTTCCATCTGTCCCTTCAGGCCCCATTTGTTTTCCCATCTGAAAATTGCAGTCATTGTTTTGAAGCAGCGAATTTTCCCTTTGTTATTAAGCACCTCTAGAGAATATGTCAAATACCAATCATCCACTTTGCAATAATGGGTAAAACAATCTTCCCGGAATTGCCTTATCAAGGTGTCTATGTCACCTTTCGGTATTCCATGGATTTCCCTGCTCGCTTTGAGATAAAACTTTATTTCTTTACTGGACATTTTTTTTCTGACGGCTGCATCGTCTTCCAATAAAAATCCATCAATGTTAATAGCTCCCATACTATTATCCAAGAAGAAACCATCTATAGGGTCGTATAAAACGCTCCAGTGATTTGGGAACCTTTTTGACCTCCGTTCCCAAATAGTTTATATCCTTTAACGATGGCATTTCCGCAAGGAATTCCGGTAGTTTTTTTATTTTCCTAGAAGAAATATCAAGGTATTCCAATGATTTGAGATCTTTGATAAATGAAGGCAAGGCAGCCAGCATATCGCTGTCAATCCGCAAATATTTTAGTTTGTCGAGGTTGGCAATTGTTTCAGGAAATTCTGTAATACTTGTGTAATATAAAGACAGGCCGATAAGGTTTTTTAGGCTGCCAATAAATTCGGGAATAAGTTTTATTTTTTTGGAATAAATCTTGAGGCTTTGGAGACCTGTAAGTTTGCCGATAAAAGCGGGTATTTCTTCAATTTTGGAAGTTATCCAGAGTTTTTCGAGTGAGGTTAATTCTCCGATAAATTCAGGCAAAGGATTTAAGCCCCTAATGTCGAGAATTTTCAGGCCGGCCAATCGACCAATACATTCGACAGCTCCTTCAAGGCTGCTGCAGGAAAGCCATAAGTACTGCAAATTTTGCAAGCCTCCAAATGTATCCGGCAGAAAGATTTTTCCTGGGCAATTGCCAGCACTAAAATCCGCTTTTTTTAATGATGACAGATTTGATATTGTCTTTGGGATGCAAAGGCCAGTCTCGCTGGAAATGCATAATTTTTGCAAGGCTGGAAAACCATCCAGGGATTCTTCAGGGAGATTTAGAGAGGATTCCTCTATGGAAAATTCTTTTAATGTCTTAACCTTGGCTATGCCGGCAGGAAGAGTTTTAAACGCTAAAGCCTTTGACAAGTTTAAATTCTCCAGAGCTTGAAGGTTTCCAAAAGATTCAGGAAGCTTTTGCAATTGGCAGTCATACATAGAAATAGATTTCAAAGATCGTAAATTCCCAAAAGATTCGGGCAGAGTTTTTATCCTTGCATTATGTATGTCTAAATCTTCCAATGAAGCGAGATTCCCGAAAGATTCAGGCAGCGCTTTTAATTTTGTCTCATATAAAGATAAATTCTTCAATAATGCAAGGTTCCCAATGGATTCGGGCAGAATTTTTAGTTTTGCCCCATATATGCGTAAATCTTCCAATGCGGCAAGATCCCCGATAGATTCTGGCAATTCTGTAAAATCATTGTCTATGTCGGTTATACTAATGCAACCGTAAAAACTGCCATCCTCATTTTCATGTTCTTCGGTTTTTTCCTCGGAAAGAGACAGGTTTAATTCTTTAAGTGAAACAAGGCGGCCTATTGTTTCAGGAAGAGGAGCGATATTTCCCTTCAGTGAAATTTTTTCCAGGGCTGTGCAGTTTCCTATGGTTTCAGGCAGAACTATGAAATTGCCTTCATCAATATTAATCTCTTTTAAGGCAGTACAGTTCCCTATTGAAGATGGCAGCCCGGAAAAATGACCGTTAGAGATGCGGATCCTTTCAAGATTTGTGCAGCCTCCAATGCTTTCCGGTAATTCCTTGATCTTGGCATCAGAAAGTTCCAGCCTCCGCAAAGCTTTGAGATTCCCGATAGATTTTGGAAGAGCTGTAATATCCACATCCGATAATTTCAGCTCTTCCAGGGATGGGAGCTCGCAAAATGATTCGGGCAAACTTGTAATAGGACAAAGCCTTAAACGGAGCTGCTCAAGGGAAACAAGGCTGCCGATAGATTCAGGAAGCTGCTTCAAAGTTGTTGATGTTATGTCCAATTTTTGCAGTGATGAAAGGTTGGCAATTGAATCAGGGAGCTGTTCAATATAGTAATAAAGCTCGAGTTCTTTTAACGAGCCAAGATTAGTTACAAAATCAGGAAGTTGTTTGAAGCAGCGTGATATTTCCAGAGTCCTAAGCGAAACAAGATTTCCGGTTAATACAGGCGGAGAGTCAATTCTACAGGCTTCCAAACAAAGTTTTTCCAGCAAGTTCAAAGTCCCTATTGATTGCGGCAGGCTATCAAGGTTTACATCGGATAAGCGCAGCTCTAATAGAGCTGACAGATTGCCGATAGTGTCGGGCAGGCTGCCGCTTAAACAGCTGATTTCAAGAGACTCCAGAGCAGAAAGATTGCCAATGCTTGACGGGACAGTCTTTAAATAATAAAGCTCCCTTGCAGGATCATTTTCTTCCAGATTCTTTCTCTGCTTGAAGAGCCTGGAATTATGTGAACCGCTTATTTTTAGTTTTTTTAACAATGAAAAATCTCCGATAAAATCGGGTAAAGCAGTGAAGGCGTTATTTTCTATTTCCAGCTCCTCAAGTTTACTCAGGTTTTTCATCCAATGGGGAAAAGTTTTGATAATATTTCCTGAGACATTCAAACGCCTTAGATTCTGCATAGAGCCAAGCCATCTGGGGAGTGTGCGGATTCCGCAACGATGCGCATCAAGGGAAACCAGATTAACAAGCTTTGCCAAAACGGAAGGAAGCTCGCCGCAAACTATACAGCCAATATCCAGATGGGTCAGGTTTGTCATGTCCCCGATAAATTCGGGTATTTTGCCGTACTCCGGATCATATAAAAATGCACGATTACTAAGAAGCTCTATTTCTCTTTTTTTGGAGACTCCAAGTTTAAGATGCTTAAGATGCCTGAATCCGGCAATAAAACCCGGCAGCTCTTTTAAATCATTGTATCCGATGTCAAGATATTCAAGGTTTTTCAGATTCGCAAAAAACCGGGGTAATTCGCTTATCATGTTGTATCCTATGTCAAGGTATTCGAGCTTCACAAGCTCTCCCATGACGGCAGGCAGCTCGTACAGCTCAAGGGCCCCAAGGTTTAGGTGGGTAAGACTTTTAAGCGCAGAGAGTAATTCAGGCAACCCGT
>Ga0099364_10012383_pt1 | contig 11509 bp, 8 predicted proteins | sample TergutTh196P3_FD_73070 | JGI IMG/M metagenome (GOLD analysis project Ga0099364, IMG submission 73070) | Microcerotermes parvus P3 segment gut microbial communities from Pointe-Noire, Republic of the Congo - Th196 P3 | ecosystem: Host-associated > Arthropoda: Insects > Digestive system > Gut ...
CATTTCCGAGTCAGGGCCGCAGGGGCCGGTTGTTCCGGCAGGCCCCCACCAGTTGTCTTCACGCGGCAGATAGGCAATGCGGTTTTCAGGTATACCAAGGCTTTTCCAAACAGATGCAGACTCATCATCGCGCGGTACTTCTTCATCCCCTTCAAAAACCGTAACAGCAAGTTTTTCCATGGGTATATTAAGGAATTCAGGAGACGTAAGGAATTCAAAACTCATTTTAATTGCGCCTTCCTTAAAATAATCTCCCAAAGACCAGTTGCCAAGCATTTCAAAAAAAGTAAGATGGTTCTCGTTTCCTACTTCGTCTATATCTCCTGTGCGTATGCACTTTTGGTAATTGACTAAACGCTCGCCTGCCGGGTGTTTTTCTCCCAAAAGATAAGGCACAAGCGGATGCATCCCTGCAGTTGTAAAAAGTACCGTGGGATCATTTTCCGGTATAAGGGATTTGCCCTGTATCTGGGCATGGCCCCTTGAGACAAAAAAGTTAATGTATTTTGTTCGTAGTTCTTGTGCTGTCATGGTATGATTATATAGAAAAGCAGGGCTTTGTAAAAGTGATTAAAAGAGTCCGGGGCTTTAACCACAGCTTGCAAAAATACGCCTGTTAATGTTAAAATAATACCATGAGCGAAACGGTTGTACTTTACAGACATCCCCCCCCCGAATTATAAGCGAAACACAATTCATTGGATTTTTTCTCACGCTAAGGCGCAAAGAACGCCAAGGGAAGAAAAGAAATGAATTTTTTAAAATTTTCTTTCTTCGTGTCTTGGCGTGCGAAATTTTCGAAAAGCATTGGCTATTATAGCTTATATGAGTTGAAAAATATAAAGGAGAAATTGATATGAAAAACAAATTATTGCTTACTATCGCGATCATCGCTCTTATCGGGTTCATCACAACTGCATGCGACCCTGGCGGTGGCAATGGCGATCCTAATGGCCCATCTCTTGGCGATACAATAACCAGTACAACAACTGGAATGGTTTTGACCTGGATACCTGCCGGAACCTTTAACATGGGAAGTAATGATATTACATATGCTACACCACAGCACCAGGTAACTTTAACCCAAGGGTTTTATATGGGTAAAACAGAGGTAACACAGGAGCAATGGAGAAGTGTTATGGGAAATGATGCCCGCTTGGCACAAGTTTATTCAGAAACAGATTATGGCAGAGGGGATAATTTCCCCATGTATTGGGTAAACTGGTATGACATAATATTATTCTGTAATCGATTAAGTATAGCAGATAACCTTACTCCAGCTTATCAGGTTAGCGGTGTAAGCAATTGGGCAACAGAAACAGCTCCGGATGTAAATAATACAAACTGGGATAGTGTTGTAATAGTTGCTGGTTCCACTGGTTATCGTTTACCGACAGAGGCGGAATGGGAATATGCCTGCCGCGCAGGAACAAATACACCGTGGAATACAGGAATTAGTATTAGCACGAGTCAGGCAAACATTGCTAGTTCTGTAGGAAAAACAACACCTGTGGGAAGCTATGCAGCAAATCCCTGGGGTTTATATGATATACACGGGAACATATTTGAATGGTGCTGGGATTGGTATGGAGCTTATTCAAGTGGCTCGCAAAATAATCCGAACGGGCCGGTTAATGGCAACTCTCGTGTGGCACGCGGCGGGGGTTGGATGAGCGTTAACCAGAACGCCCGTTCAGCCTATAGGTCCAACGGCACCCAATCGACCAGGGCCTTTGATTATGGTTTTCGTGTTGCCCGGGGATTATAGTGGGTAGTGAATAGCCTATTGTATGCTGGCTGCGCTTTTTGTAACACTGTAGACATAATACAAAAATCTAACCATTCCCCACATTACATTGATTGGTTATTTTGATCTCTAAATTAGATCATCTTTCTTGCAGGCAAGCGGAAAACTTCTTACTGATTTTGTTTACACCAACCTAGGATCAAGCCAAAAGCCTAAGACAATAAAGTTTATTGACAGCCAGTAAATGCATGATACAGGACAATTTGTTGTGTGTCATAAAAGCAGATAAGCAATTACTGCATTGTTGATTTATTTTATGCCACTTGATAAATCGCAGGGCGGTATTGCGGAATTGGAATATTCAAATTTGCATTTTTTGCTTCTTCAAGCCATAATTTTTGTGCTATTAAAACTTGTTGCAATGCCTCGCTCGGTGTTGTGCCAAACGCACTGCAATTTTTCAAGTCGGGTATATCGGCTATATATCCTTCATCATCATCGCTATAGAATATATTAATGTGATAGTCCTTCATTGTTCTTCCTCCATTCTCAAATTATATTTTTCCACCAATGAGAAGAATTGCCTGATTTGATATGGCTTTGCTTCTCCATTCACATTCTGAATATTGATGATTTCTGCAACTATTTCATTTTTGAAAATATTATGACTGCCTTCGCCTCTTGTTCGGGAAAATCCAAAAGCCTCCAAGATAACAACAAAGTCATTGAATTTAACATTCTTTTGGTTATTTAGTATTTGTCGAAACAGTTTTATTTTATTCACACCTATATCATACTACTACTGTTTTCTTTTTAGCAAGGCAAATTATCTGCGCTAAAGTGTCTGCGGATCTTCAGTCCAGTCATCTTTCAGCACTATGGTGACAATCACCCTCAAGGCCAGGGAATCTCATCATAACGGCCGATATTATTCCAGTAGGTCAAGCCGCCGTTGCCGGCGTCCCGCGTTCCCTGGACCTGCAGGCGTACATATTCCGGGCCGTAAAACTCGCGGTCATAAGATACATTAAGAAAGAAAGACTGAACCCATGAGCGTATTATCACCCTGTTACGCGCAATAAAGCTGTTGCGCAGGGTTCCCTGATAGTAGATCCTGTAAGGCCTTTGATCTGCCGGGGGATGGGCAAGGAAATGCTGTTCAAAATGGCTTGGGTAATACATGGGAGCGATAATATCAACCCACTGCGCCAAAAGCTCTACTTCCTGGCCTGTTCTGGCTCCTGTGCGGTACCAGCCGTTGGCTCCGTATATGCAGACAGAAATCGGCGATTGTATTCTTTGCCTGACATGGCGCAGGAATGAAATTATCGCGCTGTCCATTGTCATGCCCTGGGTGTGCCAACGGTACTGGGCATCGCCAAGGTTTAAGCCGTCAGTCGGGAAACGTATATAATCGTATTGAATTTCGTCAAAACCTCTTTGGCACAGCTCTTGTGAAAGCACAGCTATATATTCCCAGAACTCCTCTGCATAAGGGTCAACCCATCTTTCTCCAATAAGTCCCGTGCTTGTAGTACCCTGCCATGGAGCATTGTTCCGGCGATCCCACACAGCATATCTGTTTCTGTCTTTGTTATACACTTGCGGGTCTTTGAAAACCACAATACGCGCTACTGTATAAACGCCTGCGTTCTTCATTCTTTGAAGAAAGCCCTCAAGGTTTACTGGCTCGAAAACCCGTCCCCATTCAGTGATCATGGGATTGTTAGGCGTAAAGCGCAGGCGGCCAAGATCGTCTTTCATGTCAATTACAACCATGTTAAGATTGCGGTTTCTTATTATTTCCATATGACGGTTTAGCTGAGCAGGCTCCAGGGCCTGGTTAATGGGAAGATAAAGTCCCTCAAGACCTGCTCCCATTTCTCTTGTTCTTTGAAGCTGCGGAAGGATGAGCCACAGCTCATGTAGGCTTGAAAATCCCCCCTGATCCGGAAATGCTGCGCTGTTTGGTCTTACATTATTGTTCCTTGAGTTATTTATGATTAGGCTGCTTATATCCTGGCGCCGCCTTAATGTAGAAGTCTCTGCCATGCCGCTTGCAGGTATAGTAACTTCAAGAAGGCTTGCGTCCTGTATAAAGCGCAATGTGTTTCCTGATACTGAAAGAGAGTCAATAATTCCAAAACCCGATCCTCCTGTCCAAAGAAGCTCAAACCTTCTCTGCGGCCAGTTAAGCCTGTAAATCCTGCGCCTGAATGTCTGGGAAACAATAATTTCCGGCTCACCTGTTGGAAGCATGCGAATTACTATGTCTGAAATTTCATCTGGGTTGTTTGTTGTCTCAAGGTTTTCAATACCTGAATTTAATTCTTCCCATGCTGCTCCTGTTCTTCCTGGCATAAAATAATAAAAACCATAAATACTGTGTGTCATAAAAACCATTAAATCCTGTCCAATGGTTGTAACACCCACAGCTTTAATGCCATTAGTACGGTAACTTGGCATGCCAATACTCTGCCAGGTTCTGCCTCCGTTTCTTGTAAGGTATACAGCGTCTTTTATTGCACATACCATATTGTCCGGATTCTGAGGATCAATTTCCAGATCTTTTATATCGCGGACAGAAGTAATTAGCGAAGTTCTCCCGCTTTCATAATTTTTTATTACATAAGTTGCCAATCCCTGATTGCGGCTTTCCCAGTTACGAAGATCATTGGACACAAAAATTCCCTGGCTTGTAAGAATTACCCAGAGTGTCTGTGTTCCCATAGCACGGCTGATGACTTTTTTGACTTCCCCGCCTGACCAAAGCGTTGTAGGTCTGCCAGCCTGATCCAGACCTATAAGGCCGTTTTCCGTGCCAAGTATCATGGACCATTGTGAGGTTTGAGCATACAGAAATTGCGGAAACACAAAACATGCTAAAATTATTATAATAAAAACATGGTACAGTTTCTTTTTTGCCATGAGGAATTATATATTATCCCATATTTATTAACAAGCAAAGACATGTTAATATAATGTTGAACAGTATTATGTAAGGATAGCTGCAGGAGGTTTATTTGAAAACCAGCAAACTTTTTTTATCTATAAAGTCATTAATGGCAATGAATTTTTTGTTTGTCATTTTAATCTTTTTTACTGCTTGTGCAGGAACTCTCAATACAGGATTCCCAAGCAGGGCTGGAATGCAAACTGATGGAGATCAGCTGGATATGGAATCAGATGAAGTAATTGAAGATACATTTGACTATGACTTTTTACCGGAATTACTTTCGTTAAGTATTGATAATGAACTGCCTGTTTCTTCATTCAGGGAAGTTTGGGCTTATATGGTTGCCGGCAGGGAAGCAGGTTTTAGTAACAATCACCCTGTTACAGACCTTGCCTATTTTGGCACATCAGTGAACGCTTATGGCAGACTTGCAGGTATTCCGAACTTTAATAATATTGCCGGCATTAGGGCCAGAAAACATCTGGTAGCAACCTGCTCTGGCCAGGCACTTTCCTACTTTGTTCTTATGGAAGGAAGGCCTGAAAGGGAAGCTCTTATCAGGGGTCTTTTGGAAGCTTCAAGGCCTTATGACGGGCTTCAAATTAATTTTGAATATGTTCCTGCAGAGAGCAGGGCTGCGTATCATTCATTTCTAAGAGAACTGCGCGCAGGATTGGGCGATAAAATGTTAACTGTGGCCCTGGCAGCCAGGGCAAGAACCTTGCAAAATGATGTTTATGATTATGCTACCATATTGCCCATAGTAGATCGGATTTTGGTAATGGCTTATGATGAACACTGGTCAACCAGCGCCCCTGGTCCCATAGCATCCATGGCATGGTGTGAGCGTGTAGCAAGATATTCACTTGATACCATAGGCAGGGAAAAACTAATTATGGGGCTGCCTTTTTATGGCAGGCGCTGGGGAAATATTACTCCGAATATGGCATTTATTCATTCAGGAATTGAAAATATCATGCGTGAACAGGGTATTACAGATATTCAAAGGTCAAGCGGGATTCCCAGATTTACATATCAGACAGCGGTTAATATGACAGTTTATTTTGAGGACGAACATTCACTTTCGCTGCGGCTTGATATGTATAGAAGAATGGGGGTAGAAGCTGTTGGATTCTGGCGCTTTGGGCAGGAAACCCCATTGATTTGGAATTATATAAACCTGGAATAATAAAGGCAGGAGGAATAATGGGGAAATCAAAGCACAGCATTACAAGAACTTTTGGAATACTTACATCCGGCGGCGATTGTCCCGGGCTTAATGCAGCTATCAGGGGAGTTTGCCGGGCAGCCCATGACCGCTATGGCATGAAAGCCATTGGCATTGGTAATGGTTACCGCGGCCTTATCGAAGGAAATGCGTGGCATTTGCATTCTGCAGATTTTTCGGGGATTCTTACACAGCCCGGAACCATATTGGGTTCTGCGCGGGAAAAACCATTTAAGCGGCCGCCTGGTTTCAGGGACAGTAAAATTGAAAAGGACAAGGTTGCGGCTATTCTAAAAAATTATGAAAAGCTTAAGCTGGACTGCCTTGTTGTTCTTGGAGGCAATGGAACAAATACAACAGGACATCTTCTTGCCAGGGAAGGGTTGAATGTTATAGGCCTTCCCAAAACCATTGACAATGATATAGTCGGAACAGACAGAACCTTTGGTTTTAATTCCGCACTTGGTATTGCAACAGAAGCCATTGACAGGATTCATTCAACAGCGCAAAGCCACAGCCGGGTTATGGTTATTGAGCTTATGGGGCATAAGGCTGGGTGGCTTGCCCTTTATGCCGGAGTTGCGGGCGGCGGAGATATAATACTTATTCCGGAAATACCCTATGATATCAAGGTGATAACAGAGCATCTTGAGGATCGTGCAAAAAGCGGAAAAACTTTTTCCATTGTTGTTGTGGCTGAAGGAGCTTATTCCATAGAAGAAGAAAAAATGGAAAAGAAAGAAAGAAAAAAATACCGTGCAGAGATGAATACTCCATCCATTGCTTACCGCGTTGCCAAAGAGATTGAAACTGAAACCGGAATGGAAACACGTGCAACTGTTTTGGGATATGTGCAGCGCGGCGGAACTCCAAGCGCAACTGACAGAATCCTTGCGACAAGCCTTGGCACCGCGGCTGCAGACCTTCTTGCCCGCGGTGAGTACAGCCGCATGGTTGCTCTTTCCGGCAATGAAATTACCTCTGTGGATCTAAGTGTTCCGGCAGGTAAAGTTAGATCAGTTCCTTTGGATCATTATATGATTGACACAGCCATTTCTGTAGGCAGCTGCTTTGGAAACAACTCATGATCAGCAACTCCTGTAAGACATGAAAAAAAGCCGCTTTATTTTTGCCTGCTCTTTCTTTTTTGCTTTGGGCGGAAATATTCTTACCTTTTCAATTATTTACCGGCTTTCTGACTGGTTTTCTTTTAGTACCGGGCAGGTTGGAACATTTATTGCTTTTGGGCAGATAGCATTTTTCCTTGGCTGTAATATTTACTATAGAATAGGATCGTATTTTGATCCTGCCAGGGTTTTTTCTGCTACAGCCATTGTTGTTTTGCTTGCTTCTATTCCGCTTGTTTTAATCAGGGTCGAGGCTGTTGTGTATGTTTCATTTTGTGTCTTACAGCTTGGAACAGGTTGTTTCTGGCCTCCTGTTTCTGCCTGGCTTGTTGAAGGCCTTGACAGTAAAAATGTAAGCCGGGAGATGAGTTATTTTTCAAGAAGCTGGATGTTTGCAAATATGATAGCTCCGCTTATAGGTGGGGCTTTATATAGAATAAACAGCGAAATAAATTCTTTCTTGCTTGTGTTTAGTTATTTCATTGCAGTTTTATTTTTCTATTTTATGTACCGTAAAAAAGTATTGTTTAAATCTTCTTCATTGCCTGTTACTGCAGGCTATGGACTTTCTTCTGATCCCGGGGCAGCACCCCTGGCTGCTTCAGCTCCGGCTCTCCAATCAAGGACAATTGATGTAAAACTGGATATTTACCGATACCAGGGCTGGTTAAGCGGTTTTTGTTCTGCCATATTGGTCGGTCTGCTTATAAGCATAGTTCCCCTTCATATACGTGATGGCCTTGGATTTACGGAATGGTCTGCAGGTATGCTTCTGTTTATCCGTTGTACTGCCGGGTTTATAGGGTTTTCCATATTGGCGCGTTTTACATCCTGGCATTTTAACAAATACTGGTTCTTGATCATTCAGGCAGGACTTATACTGGTTTCAATTCTTTATATCCTGGCAGGAAATAGTTTTTTATTTTTTACCTTTATTGTAATTCTTTACGGCCTTGTAAATTCCGCCTGTTATAACAACAGCATGTTTTATTCAGGGACTACAGGCAAAGACCCCAAGAAAAATATGGCAGTCCACGAGATATGTCTGTGTATTGGCCATGCAATAGGGTCTGCTGCTGGCGGTTTCCTTTACCAGAACTTTGGCTTTAGCGGAACCAGTTTTGTCTTTGCCATTGTCATGGGACTTGGCATGCTGGTTTTTGTATTATTGGGCCGAAGGGCTGCAGATTAGTTTTTCCTGCCAGCCCTGATTGGACGCAGAAGCTCTTCGCTTACCTTGGCAGGATCATCAATGCCCGGCGGCAGCTGACGGCCTTCTTCCATTTCAACTTCTTCTTCAACAAAATCTTCGTCCCAGAAGTCCATTTGGGACTTGTCCTCATCTGTCTGTTCCGGACGGGAAGAGGCCTCTGCAGTAGATCCGGTATAGGCTGTTTTGGAAAGCCTTACAGATATAAGCTTGCTTACGCCTGATTCTTCCATGGTTACGCCTAACAGGGTTTGCGCTCCTGTTACGGTTTTTTTATTGTGCGTAACAACGATAAACTGGCTGGAGCTCCCGAACTCCTTGAGTATCTGAATAAAACGGCTTACATTTTGATCATCCAGAGCAGCGTCAATTTCATCAAGAAGGCAGAAGGGAGATGGTTTTACCATATACGTGGCAAACAGCAGGGCTACAGCAGTCATGGAGCGCTCGCCGCCTGAAAGCAGGTTTATGTTTTCAAGTTTTTTGCCAGGAGGCTGGGCGAAAATTTCCACGCCAGACTCAAGCACATGGTTCGGGTCAGTAAGCCGGAGCAGTCCCTGGCCCCCTCCAAAAAGGCGGCGGAACATATTGTGGAAGTTTTTTCTTATCTTGTTATATGTTTCCATAAAAAGCGCTGACGATTCTGTGCGGATTTCTGAAGTCAGGTTTTCAAGATCGCTCCTTGCCTTGTTAAGGTCTGCAAGCTGACCAGAGAGGAAGCTGTATCTTTCTTCAGCCTCGGCAAATTCTTCCGGGGCTGCCAGGTTTACAGAACCCAAATCCCTTAGAGCCTGCCTGCCTGCTGCAAGTTTCTCGCGAAGCTCCTGGCTAGGTGTTGTAATCTTGAAAATTCTTTCTTCAAATTCCATTAAATCCCTGGAGTGTGTTTCCCTAAAATTGTCTTTTATATTTTTTATTTCAGTTTCATTCTGAACAAGTTCCATATTTGTTTTTTCAAGTGATTGCTGTACTTTTGTCAGCTCTATCATGCGTTTTTTAATTGTTTCCTGCTTGCCAGCCACATCAGTGTTTTTTACAGAAATATCTTTTGTTAGTTTTTCCAGGTTTTCAGCAGCTTCTTTTTCTTTATTTTTTATTTCAACAATTTCTGCTTCAGCTGCGCTTATACGCTCGTCAATTTCTTCAAGGCGTTTGCGATCCAGAAAAAGCTCATCCCGCAGTGTCTTAAGAAGATTTTCCTGGCCGGAAAGCTCGCGCCTTATAAGCCTGGCCTGTTCTTCGGCAGCCTGGGCCTGTGTAGCCATTCTCATGCGGTTAAGCCTTAGTTCTTCAAGTGTTGCCCGATATTCATCAATTCTTGAATTTAAGTCCTCATTGCTTTTTCGCAATGATGCAATTAATTCACGTTTTTCTGTTACTCCATCGCGGCAGCTGCGGATTTCCGCATCTATTGCACGTTTTTTTGTTATGATTCCTTCGGGTGCAAGGAAATCATCGAGAAATGCCGGAGTGCTTTTTTTGTAGTTTGAAAAACTCTCTATAAGCGTGTCTGTAAGCTTTGCAGCTTCTGAAAGCGCTGCTGCAAGATTGTCTGACATGTGCTTTAATTCTTTTGCCTGGGGTAAAGGCCCGCCGCTTGTGCCCCTGTCTGCGGAGGCGCTTAAATCACGAAGCAGGGTCTCACGTGCACTGATTATGGCTTTTAAGCGGGTAAAGGTCTCGCTGATGACAGCTTCGCTGTTACGCCTTTCTGTTGCTGAATAACCTGCTTCTTTTAAGCCCGCATCAAGGCTGGCCACTATATCATCTGTGATGGCTTCCAGGTTTTTCTCATGCGCTTCCCGATCTTTATCAAGGCGGCGTATGTCATTCTCTGCGTTTTTTACTGCATCATCATTTTCTTCAATTCTGGAAGCAGCTATTTTGATATTTTCTTCAAAAGATTTTATATTTTCATCAATACCAGCGACTTTTTCCAGAAGATCCTGGACAACATCATCCTGTTCTTTTGCATCGCTTATAAGTTCTTCAATTTTACCTTCTGCCTGTTTTTCCCTGCCTTCATTCTGGGAAATTTTGGCCTTTGTATCGCTGCGCTGTTCAGTAAGGAGGCGCACTTCTTTTTCGCGTGCGTTTTTTTCAACAGCAAATCCGTAAATATTTTTTTGATATTCTGCAAGACGCCCCTGTAAAACATTTACAAGGTCAAGGTTTTCTTCCAGCTTTTGATTAAGGCTATCCATCTCAGCACTTAATTTATCCCTGTCAGCATTTTTCTTTTTTAAGGATTCGTTTATCTCATCTTTCTCATAACGGAAGTTTTTTAACCTTAAGAGCTGAATATCCAGTTCATACTGAAAGTTTTCGTCTTTTAAAGCCCTGTATTTCATGGTTTTTTCTGATTGTACCTTAAGGCTTTCATAAGAACGCTTTACTTCTCCAAGTATACCTTCGATCTGGCGCATGTTTTCTTCAGTTCTTTGAAGTTTTCTCTCTGCTTCCTGGCCCTTAACCTTAAAACGGGTAATACCTGCGGCTTCTTCAAAAAGATAACGCCTGTCATCAGGCTTTGATGAAAGGATCTGGTCTATCTTACCCTGTTCCATGACAGAATACGCGGTTTTTCCAACTCCGGTGTCCCAAAAAAGTTCACGTATCTCTTTTAAGCGTACAGCAGCTGAATTGATAAAATATTCGCTTTCACCTGACCTGTAAAGACGGCGCTTAATTTCGATTTCCGGTACATCAAGGGGAAGGAGACCCGCGTCATTTGCCAGGGTCAGGACTACTTCAGCCACATTCACAGCTTTTCTGGTTTCTGTGCCATTAAAAATGACATCTTCCATTTTTTCTGCGCGTAAAGCCTTTGTTGCCTGCTCTCCCAGCGCCCATTTTACAGCATCTACCACATTGGATTTGCCGCAGCCATTGGGACCCAACAACGCAGTAATCCCATCAGAGAATTCTACGCGGGTTTTATCTGCAAAAGATTTAAAACCATATATTTCAAGGTGTTTTAGGAACAACTTATACTCCGTTTGCTTATTTTACTTTACCATAGCGTTTACAAGACAATCAACAGGGGCCAGGCTTTAAAGATTATTTTTTTTATTATAAAATATTCTATTCAAATAAAGGCTTATACAGAGGTTTATATGGAAAAATGTGATATAGGAATAATCGGTCTGGCTGTTATGGGAGAAAACCTTGTTTTAAACATGGAAAGCAAGGGGTTTTCAGCAGCTGTTTACAACCGGACTACATCCAAAGTGGATGATTT
>Ga0099364_10012384_pt1 | contig 11509 bp, 11 predicted proteins | sample TergutTh196P3_FD_73070 | JGI IMG/M metagenome (GOLD analysis project Ga0099364, IMG submission 73070) | Microcerotermes parvus P3 segment gut microbial communities from Pointe-Noire, Republic of the Congo - Th196 P3 | ecosystem: Host-associated > Arthropoda: Insects > Digestive system > Gut ...
CATCGGCCCTCAAAGTGGGACTTACCGCAGACTGCACAGACTTGCAGATAGGGGATCATACCGAAAAAGGAAACACCTACAAGGATATCCTTTATCAGATACGGCCGGCCTTTGGAGGCAATATCATCGCTACCATCGTCAGCCCCGAAAAAAAACCTCAAATGGCTACTGTCCGCGAAGGGGTTATGCGTTTGGGCCAGCCAGATTCATCCCGCAAGGCCGAAATTGTGCGTATTCCCGCCGGCCTTGGAGCAGAGGATTTTCCCAGCGAGATCTTAAACCGCGTTCTTGAACCAAAAACTGTTAATCTTAAGGCCGCACAGATTATTGTCTCCGGCGGCATAGGAGTAGGCAGCAAGGAAAACTTCGAGCTAATCCGGGAACTTGCAGAAACCCTAAACGCCGAAGTTGGCGGTTCGCGCGCTGCGGTTGATGCGGGTTTTATTGGCAAGGAACATCAGGTAGGCCAGACAGGAACCACCGTCAGGCCAAAGCTTTACGTTGCCTGCGGCATTTCCGGTGCAATTCAGCACCGGGCCGGCATGGACGAGTCCTCCCGGATTATTGCAATCAATAACGATCCGGAAGCGCCGATTTTTGGCATTGCCCATTACGGCATCGTGGGAGACCTTAACGAGGTTATTCCCCGGATGATCAAAGCATACAAGGCCAGAGTGTAAGGGAGTCTATATTTTATGGAAAACTTTTTAACTGATAACGAAGATATTCTGTTCCACCTGGAGCATCTGGATCTGGATAAAATCATCCGGATGAAAGAAGACAATTTTGAGCAGGCGAAACAATTCGCCCATGCCCCAAAGGACATTGAAGACGCTAAAGAATCGTACCGCATGGTGCTTTCCATAATCGGAGAAATCGCCGGCAGTTTTATGGCGCCTCATGCTCCGGAGGTTGACGAAAACGGCCCTTCCCTGGACATGACAAAGAATGAGGTAACACTTAACCCGGCTACGCAGAAAACATTGGACATGCTGGCCAAAGCCGACATGATGGGTTTTGTTATACCCAGGAAGTACGGCGGCCTTAACATGCCCAATATCATCCTTACCATTGCGGCGGATATAGCCGCCAGGGCGGACGGCTCCTTCCTTAATTTTGGGCTTCAACAAGACAATGCCGGAACCATCAATAAATTCGCCTCCGAAGAACAAAAACAGCAGTATCTCCCAAAACTTTGCTCCGGCGAGTGGGATTCTGCGATGATCCTCACCGAACCTGACGCAGGAAGTGATCTTCAAGCGGTGAACCTCAAAGCCACCCAGGGCAGCGATGGCGTATGGTACCTTAACGGAGTAAAACGTTTTATTACCAACGGCTGCGGAACCATTGGCCTGGTTCTGGCCCGAAGCGAAGAAAAAGGCAAAGGCGCCAGGGGGCTTTCGTTTTTCCTTTATAAGCGGGACGATAACATGATCATCCGGCGTCTTGAGCACAAGCTTGGCATTCACGGCTCCCCCACCTGCGAGCTGCAGTTTAACAACGCACCGGCGGAACTTCTGGGCGAACGGCAGCGGGGCCTTACCAAATACACCATGTGGCTCATGAACAATGCCCGGCTCGGAGTAGCCGCCCAGGGCGTAGGCATTGCCGAGGCAGCCTACCGTGAGGCTGATCTTTATGCAGCCAAACGTTTACAGTTTGGCGCACCCGTGCGGGATTTGCCGCCGGTATACGAAATGCTTACGGAGATGAAAATTGCCGTAGAAACGGGCCGAAGCCTGCTTTACGAAACCGCCCGCTTTGTAGACCTGAAAGAAGTGCTGGAAAATTACTCTGAAAATCACCCCGAAGAAAAAGGGGAAATTATCGAAGAAAAAAAGAAATACGCAAAACTTGCCGGTCTTTTTACGCCCCTGGCCAAAGCCTACAATACCGAGATGGCAAACAGGGTTTCCTACGATGCCATTCAAATTCACGGCGGCACAGGTTATATGAAGGAATTTAACGCTGAACGTCATTACCGGGACGCCAGAATTACCAACATCTACGAAGGAACCACCCAGCTTCAGGTTGTTGCGGCCATAGGACCCATAACATCCGGCGTAGCCCAGATGATCCTGAATGAGTACGACCAGGCTGGTTACTCGCACAGTCAGGAGCATCTGTCTCTGGTTTGGGAGGCGCGCAAGTATTTTGATGAAGCCCTGGCATACACGCTGGCCTTTAAAGAGCATCCAGCATTTCTGACGTATCATTCCCGCAGACTCGTAGAAATGACCACCGATTTGATACTCAGCTACCTGCTTTTACGGGATGGAAATCACAGCGAACGCAAGCAAAAAATGGCAGCCATCTTTATAACAAAAATGCTTCCTCGCTTAAAGGCAAATCGTGATTTTATTATGAGCGAAAACTGCGTTTTATTAAAAAACTACGAGGCGGTAATCGGAAAACAGGAAGTGTAGACCCTCGTCTTCCCTTCAGGTATACTGCCTTAATCCCGCCAAGATGGCTCAGTCGGTAGCGCGGCACACTCGTAATGTGCAGGTCCGGGGTTCGATTCCCCGTCTTGGCTGTACCGTAATTCCTTATGTAGTAAGCGATTACGGGAAGAACTACCCTACGGAGGGCGTTCTTAATCATTGCGTAAACGAAAACGACACATAAAACGACACATGGGCAATGCCCTTAACCGTTTTCAATGTCGTTGGCAAGGATTGGGAAAATGAGCGCTTATCCGTTTTCTGTTTTCAAAAGAGCTGACCGTCCTGGTTATTTGGTAGCTTTCAAGAGTAGTAACGGGGAATATCTTCCCCCCGTTTCCACAAAGAAAAAGACAGAGGAAGAAGCCCTGCAAGTGGCTTTTAAGTGGCTTAGGGACGGCATACCCCAAAAACAAGCTGCCGTGAAGGTTAAAGACCTGTCCCTTAAAGAAGCGGCCCGGAAGATAAAAACAAAAAGCGAAGCTGAAACACTGCTAAAGGAAATGAAGCGGATGGGATGGATTAAAAGCTATGTGCTGACCGAAACCCCGGCAGCCCAGGATTTCGCCCTGTTTTTATCCGGCTTTTGGGATTGGGACAATTCCGACTACATCAAAGAGAAGCGCCGGAAAAACCATAGCATACATAAGGCGTATTGCAAGGGGCAGAAACGGACAGCAGAATTATACTGGAAACCTTTCTTTGCTAATCGAATTTTGGGAGATATAACGGCGGCTGATATTGACGAATTTATTAACCACATAGGCGACAAGCCCCTTTCGGCTACCCGGAAAAATCGTGTGATTCTTTCAGGCACAAAACCACTTCGATGGGCATTTTCAAAAGGGAAAATTGAAGCCGATCCGACAAGAGGGCATATTCTATTTTCCGGGGAAACTAAAGAGAGGGAAGTGTTATCGCCAACCGCCGCCGCCGCTGCCTTCCGTGTCGAATGGAAGGATGGACAAATCAAACTTGCAAATATGCTGGCGGCGGTTACCGGCATGAGATTAGGCGAAATTTTGGCTTTACGCTTGCAAGACCTGGGGCCTGATTGTATTTATGTCCGGGGCTCTTGGGGCAGGGCTGACGGACTAAAGCTGCCAAAGAACAACAAACCCCGTACTGTTGAACTGCCCTTCCCTGATTTATTGCAGGGGCTTATTGACCAGGCGCACAAAAACCCATGGGGCGTTTCTCCTGATAGTTTTATTTTCTGGACTGAATACAAAGAAGGTGTTCCCATGCAAAGCGAATTGTTGGTAAAGGGACTGCGAGATGCACTTGTAAAAACTGGCTTTTCAGAAGCCGAGGCGAAAAAATATCTATTCCACGGCTGGCGACATTTTTACACAACATACCTTATGGGTAAACTTGAAAAGAAACTTTTGAAATCGCAGACAGGACACCTGACAGATTCCATGCTTGCCCATTACGGGGAACATCGGACTGAGGGCGACCGGCAAATAATACAGGCAACGGCAATAAACACATTCGGGAATCTGCTGCCTGATCTAAGGGTAATGGGGGAATAAAATCATGACAAACAGGCAAGAGTTTCTAAAAAAATTCGGAGAAAGTTTAGATGAATTCTTTAAGGCGGAACAATCCGAGGATATGCCTAAATATTCTGGGAAAGTCTGGGAAAAATTCGTTTTTGACAAATTCATTTTGGATAAATATTTCGGAGGCGTAAAAGACGAGAAGTTTCAGAAATGCAGGGAAGATTTTTTCAAGTATTTGGATGATAAAACATCGCAGGGTGAAAGCACAAAAATAAAAATGATGATCCCGCAAGGGCTACAGGAAGATTTTCAAATGGCAATAAATGAATTCTTTGATGGTGTAAACAGCGACAAAGAATTTGAAGAGAGACTGGATCGGTGGGAAGATATGCACACGCCAAAATATGAATTATACCAACAATGCAGAGAAGAGCTTCGCGGCGTTTACGACACATATATTTCCGGGGCTTTACCCAAAAGAAATGCACTGTTACTACTTCAAAGCAAATACCATCGACTGATAGAGGAAATAGACGAAATACGGAAAAGAGGCGGTTTTATACTTGTTGACGATGTACCAGAAGAATTTCTTGAAATTACTTTCGGTATTACCACTTACTATAAAACAATGAAAAGCTACATAGATTCCGATGACGAAATAAAGACCGATGACAAACACATGGAAGGGGGAAAAGCCCTGTCGGATAGAAACTCCATTTTACCCCCTGTTATTCAAGAACTTTTGAAAAATGGTTTATTAAATGAAAATCCTGTAAATGGCAAATACGCTAAAAAAGACGAAAAGAAAGACAAGGATGTTATTAAATGGGTTTTTGATAATTACCCTATTTATGAGGATGATCTAACAGCCGAACTTTTTACAAAATACATTATGACAAGTAATAAACCGCAGACAATAGGCGTATATATTTCCACGTTAAGAAGTGAAGCAAAAAAATAAATACAGAATAAATACAAAATAAACATAGAGTATTGAAAGCCCTAGAGTAAACTCTCCGCATACCGTGATGTTTTGAACATTGCGGAATATCAAATGCGGAGGGTTTTTTTATGCCTGATACACAAACCACAAAAACAGTTATGAGCCGAAAAGAAGCGGCAAGCTACATCGGCATAGGTGAAAGCACTTTAGACAAGCTGGATATTCCCAGAACACAAGTCCGGCGCAGGGTGTTTTACAAAAAAGAAGTTATCGACAAATGGCTTTCACAGCAGACCAAGAACAAAAAAGGCAAGGGATCACCGGCATGAGCCAATCAAAAGCCGAGGCGATAGTTACGCGCCTGTTATCCAATGCAGCAGGGCTTAAATATGGTTCCGTTTCCGCAACTATAAAAATACATGACGGGCGAGTAACGCAAATATCTTACGACACCACAGAGAGCGTTAGAGAAGCCGAAACAAAAAAGGCTGATACGGAAGGGGAATAATCAATGATTGCCCATATCGTAAGTTGGAGGGGTTTATGACAACAAATTGGGGAGATAAACAGATCAACGTAAAATCGGGGCCGCCTGTTTCAATGGCTGATGCTGTCCGAAGGGTAATTAAGAATTATCCCAACGATCACGAAATCCACGGCAACGAATTACACAATGATGTTGCCGAGTTATACCCGGAAGCAAGGACTATGTACACAGATACGATCTTGCGATCCATGCGTAGGCATTGCCGCCATCTTGTGAAATGCGTAAATCACAATAAAAGCCTTTACAAGAAAATAGGGCAGAGCTTATAAACCAAAAGCCGCGCCGTATGGCAGGGCATAAAACAAATACCGCTAAAAAGCGGGGGAGAAAATAACATGAGAAACGAAACTGTAGAGGAAAGAGAAGATCGGCTTTATATTTCAAAAGTCTTTGATTTACAGGAATGGGGGAATAGGCACAATCTTTATCTCTTTGCTTATTCAATCCATTACAAAAGCGATGATAGAGAGGAAGCAAGAGGGTATTTTTTCACCGATGAGGAAGAAATACAAACAAACACAGGCGGCGATTTATTCATAATAAACTTTGACACAAATAATAATGGAGACGGATCGGGCTTCGTAACGCCGCGCAAACAGGAAGCGTTCAAAACTTCCCTTGACTTTGCAAAGACAAAAGGCTTTAAGAGCGCATACATAATCCCTGTTGATCCGGCTTATTCTTTCCTGCTTGCCAATGAGATGATCCTTCCTTTTGGAAACAGGCCGCCTGAATTAAAGCGGGAAATAAAACCTTGTGAAGATTTTGATATTTCTCAAATGAAACACCTGGACATTGACAAGGAACTTTAAGAGGTTACCGGGCAACCTATGATCGCCGATTTTATCAATGAGAAAATGGCTGCTTATATAGGCGGGGGAATGTCCCCTGAAACCGCCCAAGGTTTTACCAGGAGGGAACTGCTGGGAATTTACCGAAGGCAACACCACAGCTGGAATAAGTCCGGGGTAATGCGGCCAACGCCGCCACCGGAAAACATACCCACACCCGCAGCAATGCAAAAATGCGAAATGGCATTAAACGAGATACTACAAAAAACCATTGATAACGCAAAAAATAAACAAGCAAACACTGAAACAACACAAGCCTCGGAGAACCTTGTTTTACAAGGATCGGCGGCGATAAAACACACCATAACCGCAGGGGTAGGAATTAAATTTTTTTTCACCAATTCCAAAGACAACGATCCGGCAGCCTATACAACAGACCTTACCAAAATAGCGGCGATGTGGAACGAAGGGAAGCGACGGTTTAAGGCGTTTATCCGGGGCCGCTTCCTTGCCGTGGATATAGACCGCAAGCCCGGCAAGCCTGACGGTTTGAATACCTTTTACCGAATTTTTCCCAAAGAAACACTTCCGGCAGAGCTTCAGGACTTACCCCGATCATTCCCTTGTTACACGCAAACACCATCAGGCGGGTTTCACCTGTATTTCAAGTATGAGGGGCCGGAACTGAAACTACGGGAACTGGCGCAGGGTGTTGAAATTAAAGAAATGCAGATTACCTGTCCGGGAAGCCGCCGGGAAAACGGTGATTACATCTTGCATGGGGAATTGAGCGAAGCCCCGCCTTTATACGGTTTAATCCTTGACGCAATCGAGGAAACGAAGCGCAGGAAGGAACGTGAAAAAGAGGAACGCAAAAAACCAAAGCCCCGTACACAACAAGCCGCAGCGGATCGCCCTGTTAATTTTGACAAGCCCCGGATTACCTTAGACAATCTGGCACATGAAGCCGTTGCCGCTTATGCGGGACACCATGACAGGCAGGTAAGCTTTTCCGGCAGGGCTTGTCGGTGTAAATTCTCCGGGGCTGAAACCCTAGCCTATGTAAAAAGCCGTCAAGATATTTTCGGAAATGATAAGGATACAGAAAGCACCGTCCTTTCAGTGTTCAGGGATAACGGAGCGGCATAACTTATGGACACAAAAAAATCAAAACAATTTTTTGAGAGCGTAATCTATAACAGCGCAAAGATGACAGGCGATACAACCGCCATAATACCAATTATTCAAAAGTTTTGTAACGAATTGGGAATAACTGAAAGCCTTGATGTGATAGCAGAAAACAACAAACGCCTACAGGAAAAGGAACTTGAAACTGAAAGAGAAAAGGCCGCCTCAAATATAGCGATCCTTGCCGCAGGGTATGAGAAAGCAGATAAAAGCGAACGGAAAAACATAATTGACGGCATACAGCGTGAAAATACTACCCTGAATAAAGCAGCAGTAACAGGGAAGCGCAATAGGTTTTCTTCATGGTCTGATTATATAAAAAAATGTACCAATTATGACCCTTCAAAGGATTTTAGACCTTCCATGCTTGCTGGCTTGCGGTTCCCTAATGGTACTTTAAACTACATCGGAGCAAGACCTGGCGGCGGGAAAAGTACCATTCTAATCAACATTGCAAGGGAAGCATTGGAAGCAGGGCGCAAAGTTTTTTTAGTAAACCTTGAAATGGTTGAGCGTGCAGTACAAACTAATTTTATTTTGTCCATTATGTATAACAGCGCAAAAGAAGACCTGCGCAGGGAACTTGATGGCATTGAAAGCCCTATGGGAAAGTTTTACAGCCTATTTATGCAAGAAAGCGACAGCAGAAACACTTTTGATTATTTACGGGAACAAGCAATGAAGCAGCAGGCTTCTTTTCTTGAAAACAGACTGTTTATTTACGATGGGGCAGGGGAAGCCCTGGAAACCATAATAAGCGAAATAGACAGCAGATTAAGCGAAGGGGATGTAGTTTTAATTGACTATGTGCAAAGATTAAACCCGCCAAAAAATACCACAGACCAGCAGTACATTAAAATAAAACTGATAAGTAACGCACTTTTAACACTGGCATTGAATAAAAAACTTGTCATTATATCGGGCGCACAATTCGGACGGCAGGGCAAAGACAGTAGAGGCAAAGAAGCTGAGCTGGATGATTTTAGAGAGGGCGGCGACATTGAGCAAGACGCACATAACGCCATAGCCATTGAAATAATAACAGATCAAGACAATAAAGCTATGGGGCGTTATATCCACGTATTAAAACAACGGGAGGGCGGCGCAAAGTACAGGCGGCAAAAGCTGGATTGTAAATTCAATTATCTTTTTATGACCGGCATTGAAGGGGAATATAACCACAAAGAGCAAACTATCAGTGAGCCTAATAAAAACAAACACCCAGAGCGCAAAAGATGGAATCCCGGAGAGGTAAAATGAAAAAGGAACAGGGCGTACAGGTATCAAGGGACCTGGCGACTAGCAATATCACATCACGGCAAAGTTTCAAAAACCAGCTATCGCTATTCGCTGTATACGACACCGAAGCAGACAACAAAATTGAGGAACTGAATAAATCGTTATTCACTTTGAACGACAAAGAAGCGGTTGTATTTGACGGCTTATGCAAGCTATGTATGGACACATACGACAAAGAACATATTGATCTGATATTAAAAATTGAAACGGGGCAAGAGATTTATACTTCTGTTATAGAACGCCAAGAAAAAACAACAGAAACACATTACAGGGCTGTTTTATCATTAGACGAAGCCAAAGCGGTATTTTGTGGGGAGAAATATGCACCTTATTGGGATTATGTTTTTACCAATATCAAAAAACTTGCGTATGACCCGCCAAAAAAAAGACGTTTAGTATTGGGCAAGAAAACCTACATCGACACCGAGCCTTTAAGGATTGATTTAATCTATGAAGACGGCAGCGGCCTAAAAAGGATCGCTAACCTAAGCCCACGCCGAAAAGGAAAAACCAAGAAGGAACGGGAAATGGCGGGGGGGAAAGTTACGAGTAAGGCGGAAAAAAGGATTGTCGGTTTTGTCATTGAGTTTTACAAGCCGTTATTTTTTTCCATAATGGAAAAAAGCAAAAAAAACACACAGGGAAATAACTATATAAGACAGCCTCCATATTTTCATTTAGGAATAATTGAAGAAATGAGGCAAACAGTAGAAGAAATCAAAAAGACAGACCAGAGGATTGTGCCGGCATTGCAAAAAGCCATTATGGAAGGGGTACAATCCGGCACTATCAATAAAGATTGGATTACAAGGGAGTATTATGAAAATTGCTTGAGGCATCTACAGGAGAGATCAGGCAACCGCCTAACCAACGTATTGGGAATATCGCCTATCGAGATGCGGAAAGTATTCACTTACCTTGCATTGCATGACAACGGGCGCGGGGATTACATAACAATTAACGACCTCATAGATTTTGCTGATCGATGTTTTGAAGGTTCTACGGAAATAGGCCGTACGGGGGAAAGACGGTTATATCCCAGCCGGTTCAAAGAACTGATTGAACAGAAACTTATGCCTATACTTTTTATCTACAAGAACATGATGCTTCATGGCAAAATGGATGGAGGGCAGCTTGTGCCTTACAGCATAGTTTTAGAGGATGCGGAAACAGGGGAAAAATTCGGCAGTGAAACAAACAGCTTGCGGATCAAATGCCTTAAATCAAAAAGTTTCTTTTCGACCTATAACGAAGCAAGCATGAAAGATGAACTAATTGACCTTGCCGGAACATCGGCAAAGCCGCAAATTACGGCCTAAAATGCTGGGGTAAGTAGGATTGAAAAATGTCCGATGCTGGGGTAAGTGGGATTGATGCGCTGGGGTAAGTAGGATTGAAAAACGCCCAAATGCTAGGGTAAGTAGGATTGAAAAATGTCCAAAAGCGCCCTAAAAAGCCGATTTTCTAAGAGTCCAAATTCGGATTTTCTAATGATCTTTCTAAAGATCATTAGAAAGCAGCGGCGGTACGCTTGACGCTACCCACCCCGCTGCCTTGTTTCATTGCCCTGCTTACTGATCCGTATAATCAAAAAAGCCGATTATCCTTGTTTTTCCTTGCCTTTTTTGTTGTTACAGCCATAACCTTTCAAATTCCTTGTTTTTCCCAATTTTTCCCTATTTATGCACTTTTTATTTTACTATCGCCGTTTTTTCTGGTTTTTTCTGGTTTTTCAAATACCCGGATTTATTTAAGATTTTCTTAGGTACTGCTGGCTGGAATAAAAGCATCCGGGGCAATTTCTGACCCTTACCCCGGATTAAAACCTTCCCTCAATGGTTCTCCCATACGGGATTATAGAACAATATATCACCTTGCCTGGAAAAGCAATAAAGCTTTTGAATTTGCCGTTTTTCTGAATTCTTAAATTTTCCACTTGACATTTTCTTGATTGTTTGTATATCATTATACAAAGGTAAATGTTCCGGCACAGCTGGGACTATATCGGTTTGCTAAAAGGGCAGCCAAAGGATTGGGAATTCAATGTTGGATTCTCTCTTTTGGTTGCCTTTTTTTTCGGGGGAATTATGACCAGGGAAAAAGTAGAAGATGAAACTTTGGATATTAACGGCGCTGCGGCATTTCTAAAATTGTCCAAGTGGACGATTTACCAAATGACGCGGCGAAAGGAAATACCATGCCACAAACCTAGCGGCGGAAAACTTGTTTTCGTCAAAAGCGAACTTAAGGAATTTCTTCAAAGCGGAAAAATCCAATATAAAAAAGCCGGGCTTTTGTCTGGTTAATACTTTTAAGGGAGTAAAGCGATGGCACAGAGTAATACAAATATACGCCTCACTGTAGATGCAGGGCAAGCAAAAGGTGAACTCGATGATCTTGCCCGCAGCGCTCAAAGTTTAAGGGAACAACTTAAAGAGGCTCAGGCTGCCGGGGATTACAAAAGACAAGCCTTAATTCTTCAGGGCATTGACAGTGCAACTTCAGCCCGTGGGCAAATTATGGCCCAGCATAACCAGGCGCAAGCCCAGCAAGCACAATTACAATCTAAGGACAGTATATTCGGCGGTTCAAGTGCATGGATTTTACAGCAATCACTTAATCAGATAACTCAGGGTATTCTAGGCGCATGGGACGCAGCCTTAATTGCTGCCAAACAAAGGGCAAGCGGCGATTATGCCGGATCAGTAGTTACGCAAAAGCGAGCTAAAGATGAAGCTATAGGACAGTCAATGGGGATGTGGCTTGGCGCTCTTGGTTTTTTAGGCGGCCCA
>Ga0099364_10012385_pt1 | contig 11509 bp, 5 predicted proteins | sample TergutTh196P3_FD_73070 | JGI IMG/M metagenome (GOLD analysis project Ga0099364, IMG submission 73070) | Microcerotermes parvus P3 segment gut microbial communities from Pointe-Noire, Republic of the Congo - Th196 P3 | ecosystem: Host-associated > Arthropoda: Insects > Digestive system > Gut ...
CATTATACACAGGGCACCTCCAGTGAAATCTCCTTTAGGTTCGTTTCGTCCACAGTAAGATAGATTTCTGTAGTTCTGGTGCTGGAGTGCCCAAGAATGTTGGCAATGGCACTAATTGGAACATTTTCCTTCAACATATTTGTCGCCAGGCTGTGCCTTAACGCATGCGGGCCATGATGCCTCCCTTCATAATTGATGCCTGCAGTTTCCATACACCTGTCAACCATCCGAAACAGTGATGATGTGCAGTGAAAGCGGGTGTAAGGCGCGTATAGGGTAGCAAAAATATATTCTTCATCAGCGCTTTCATTGCGACCATTTTTGATGTAATCAATGAGCGAATACTTGACCTCTTCAAGCAATGGCAGGGAAAGCGGAGTTTCGGTTTTCCGCTGAACAATACTAATCGTTTCCGTGTTCCAATTGATATCCGAAAACTTCAGATTAATAACATCACCGGCACGTAACCCCAAGTGTGCCAAGATGCAAATAACACAATACATGCATTTTCCTGAAGGGGTGTCTGTGTCTATGCATGACAGTATCTGATTAACCTCCTCTTTAGAGTAGTACGAAAGCAATTTGTTTCGAGGGTCTTTGCGAATCAATGGGAAGACCTGCCTGCCCGAAAAGGCGATGTGCTTTTTTGAATAAAGCCAGTCGTAGATTTCCCGGAGCCCCGATTTTATGCACCGAATGGTCGCGGCGGCATACCCGTTGAGGCTGTTGACGTAATCATGGACAGCTTGATACTCAATGTCGGTCGTCTTGAGCACCCCTTCATTTTCAAGATACGCAAAATACTTCGTGAATATCCATAGCTTGCGCTCCTTTGTGTTTTTGCTCAAAGATGTGGCGTTGACCAAGTCTCTGTACTCCCGGAAAATCGACTCATACACCATTGGAATCTCCGTAGTCGAGCCGCGTTGGTGCGATTTTAGATAACTTCCACTTTCTTCAAATTCAAAGAGAATCAGAAGTGGTCTTCGGACTACAGTATGCATGGCGATGGTGGTGTTGTAGTAATCAACCCCAAAGCATTCTTCCAAAAATTTGACTGCAACCGGTACCGTGATGTCAGGGATTTCGAGATTTGAACAATAGTTCCCGAAATGCCCAATAATCCATTTTGCAGTTTCGACAACGCTGCGGCTGTACCCGTCAGCCTCCATCCTCTTGTAGAGAGAGTCTGCAACTTTTGGTAGTTCTGTTGTTTTCATGGTATCCTCCGAATAAAATATTTTGTAGCATTAGCTACTTCTCGAAGTTACCATTTTTATGTTAAGTTAAAAAGAAAAAAAGCTCCATTTCTCAGGGCTTCTTGAAATAGCTTTACATAACTAATGACTTTACATAACACATGTTATGGAAAGCTTTCCATAACTTATGGGCAATACAATTATTCATCAATTCTTTGAGCAAATCCATATCATACTGCCGCGTTATCGTTGGGAACAATGTAGTTATATCGGGCAGATAACGATAGGTTAAGTTGCGAATATTTGCATAAGCCCTATCTACAACCGTTATGAATGGAATATTTAACTCCATGTAGTCCTTTACCATGCTATTTGAACCGTACAAGCGCCACATAACACGGGCAGGCGTTCCCAACATATATGCATGACTGGGATTGCCCAGAAGGATCATTGCGGTCTTTGTCAATTTGCTGTTCCTGGTGAGATTGACTTGCGAAAGAAACTCTTCGTCACTCATCTTGTCAACTTCTGCGCTGGTATGCTCTCGATTTTGCTTTTCTTTGTACTTCGTGCGGGCTATTTGTACAGCGTCTTTATCTAAATTATTTACGCTTGAACCGTCAATCAATTGCCTCGACCAGTCAGGCCGCGTATGTCCACGTAATCGGTCAAATTCTTCCGTTGACAATGCCCCAATGGATTCACCCTCGCGTCCATACCAATGCCCTTTCCATGCGGTCGGCATTCCGATCACTGCAGCGGGAATCTTGAACATCACCACTCGGTTGTCTCCATCGTAGACCTCAAATATATCGGTAAATGTAATCCTGTCCGTAGTATTGTCGGCAATTTCATGTTTCAGTGATTCCAGTCCCTGCGTGTCGCGATAATCCGTGCTGACAATTTTCCTCGTTTTATTATGCACACCAAACACAAGCCAACCGTACTGCAAGCCCTTTAGGTTCGCTTCGTTGCTGATAGCCGAGAAGTACTGCCCGATTTCATGCTGGCTGAAGCTATTTGTCGCCTGCTTGAACTCTACGACTTCGTTCTCCCAGTTTTTGATTAGGGTGTGTAGGGTTTGGAGCAGTTTATTGTTTTTCTCTTTATCTGTGCTCATCGCTTTTCACTTCCGCTTCCAGTTGTTCTGATTGACGACTCATCGCTCTCGGTTTATAACGGAGCTCTAGTCTGTTGACATACTTCCATTAACGACACCTTTTCCAAGTGTGTAAATTCCGCTCCAACTTGACCATTTTTGATTCCCTGCACTACCAACAAAACTCTGTTTCTCGCCAATGCAAAACCATAATAATCTCAGATTGTTTTCATTAAGAAATTTTGTGAGATATTCTTTTTTAATAATTAAACAATGGCTTTTTGATTCGCCAGTAAGTTTAGTGTCAAATGCAACGAGATCATCGGATGAATAAAACAATCCATCATCCTCCTTCTGATACAAGCCAAGTCTTTCGGCTAAAAAACCGCAAGGAGCAAAAAACGATGTTGATTCATCCTGTGAAGCATCGTACTGCTCTTCCCAAAGGAAATCAATATAGGTCGGCATCACTTTACCTATCGGCTCGTTATCGTTATAACCAACATCAATTGAGTTCCCATCTATATCTATTGAACACCAATTGTCACAAAAAACATCCTTATATCCCGGTGACCAATAGTATTCTCTGTTGTACAATGTATATACGTTCCAACCTTCAGGAAACCCACCACGCGAAATACTTTTGTTTTTCATTGCTTTTGTTATAGCGTTGAAGTCACTCTCGGAGGTAAAGTACGAAAAAGACATGGACCAGACTTCCTGTGCAGTCCGATTATAATAATCGCGCTCCTCCTCGCCCTCGTCACTTTTTCTACAGCAATACTGATATAATGCTACCCATTCTTTGTCGCCTTGATTTACAAGTAGGCTTTCTCCGTGATTAATAAAGAATGGAGTATTCTGAGCGACCCAATCATCTCTGTCAATATCTGATTGAAAAGAAGTGTCAAGCCATTCTATTTTTATACAATTGCTAGGTGCTTCAACATGCGGCAAAAAAACAGATATAGGTTTTCTTGTATTTAGCGTGGGATCAAAATCACGTACATATGGACTCCAAGCCCCGCAATAATCACCGATTACATCAAAATCTTCCACCTTATGTGTGTCAGACAGCCTTGCAAGAACATTGTACATTGTGATCCACTGGTATTTCTTACCAATTCGTTCAGTCGTCTTTGTGTCGCCACGGGATACTCTTCCGTAGCCTACCCTATTGTCATATTCTGCAAACAACTCATCCTGATAACCGAGTTCATCTACAATAAACTTCATGGAATAATAGAACAGCTCAGCCACTTGTTTATCACCTATGCCTTCGAAATCTTTTATTGCCGATTGCCACACATATCTGCCGAAATCACCATACATGCCTACTCCGCAACCGGCAACATCGGGAGTCATAGAGTGAACAATCGAATTAAGGCCGCCATTAGCATCTTTTGTGTAATAATCGACTTCATCGACCATTGGAATGGCTATTGACTTAAATGGAGGTCGAATTTTTGAAACTACAATTTTGGAGTTCGAATCAGGATACAGATGAATGAAACGTTCGATAATGAGGCGCGCATAATCTCGTAATAGAATATCAGGATAGATGTATTCGACATCAAAAATGCTTTCGAATACCAGTTCAGCCATGTTTAGAAAATCTACTAACCGTACATCTGCACTTTTCATGCACACGCCAAACACCACGCCGTAAAGTCTTTGTATGATATATGGATCATTAACGTCTGAAAACATGGCGAGCAACTCCGCGCAAAGACCAAATTCATTCTTTAGTAACTCAATAAGGCACTCAGACACATTATCCCGCAGGTATCTATTCGAAGACGACAGCATCCAACTGTAAAGGATGCACAGAAGGCGTTTTTCTTCGTGAGTAATCTCAGATACCATTTTACCTTTTTGAAACAGTTCTGCTAAATAATAAGCTCGATTATCAGTTGTCATTTGGTTTATATGTATAGTCCATATATAATCGCGCATGCTTATATCCATCTTTTCAAGGCGTGTATGCAGAAAATCTGCATTTAGTGGATGACATGTAACTGCGCTCATGTTTATCAGCATGTTCAACAAGGCGTCAAAAACTCCCTTATAGCAGTTCTTATTAACAAAATCAATTAGTGCATTTTCGTCTATTGACTCCGGCTTCCTCCATGCGAATGAATCAACATAGCCTTCAAGCAGATGCATATCCGGATCAACAACCCCATCGAGAATGTCAAAACACTCTCTGCCATACTTTTCTGCAAAGAGTCCACAAATTATAACAAAAATCCCGCGTCGGCTCCACCTAGTAATTTGCCTGTCCTTAATAGAGAGAACGCTATCTATGATATAAGAACGAAGCACCGCTTCCTCTGCATGAGCATATACCATGGCTTGAGCGGAATAGTAGTCGGCAAAACGCTGATATGCAAAGTAAAAAACTTCTTTTACAGTGCCGTTTCCCGAGTCAGTGATAGCCATTTTCGACAGAAAGCCGCATCTCAAAATTGACGAAACATACTTGGACTTGCTTTCAATGTCGTACATATTCCAAAATCTGAGAGAAAAAAGTGTGGTCTGGTCGATGTGTTCCGTATCAGTCTCTATGAAAACACTTGTGATTTCAGTAATCAGTTGTTTTAGGAGATTGCCTTCGTAGTCTATATCGCACACTTTCTTTGATTCTGTATCTACGTAGTCGCAGTACTTCTCAAACATATCAAACAGGCCGTTTGGGCGTACATTTTTTACCTCACAATATAACTTGAGCATAAGCGGGTTTGAAAACTCATATTGAAGCAAATCTGACGAGTCAAAAGTGATATTGTACTGATTAAAGAACTGCATTGTCGCTTCAATAGTATTCTCTGCAAATCCAAAGTGTGTTATCTTTGGTATTTCTCTTTCGCGGATACTTTTTAGTATACTATCGGAGAATACGAGATTCTCATAACCATTTCTGATTGATACGATTAATCTTAAATTCCTCCGAGACTCTACTGTCTGAATCAGCCTTGCCAGACCGGTTTTCCATATATCTTTATTCTCGCTCTCATTTATCGCGTCAATGATAAGGACAGACTGTCGCTGACTTTCCATTCCAATGCCGTCAAGAATATCAATGAACTCATCAAATGAGCAACTCAACCCGAGATTTTCGAGAACCTGCTGTTCAATTACGGCATTGGATAAAAATGCTTGACCAAGCAGTAAAACAGCCGATTGTTCCGCGACAATAGATTTTTCCAACAACGTGCCGAGCAAATGAGACTTACCGCTTCCAGCTTCTCCGTCTAGCACCAGTGTTTTGCTATGCAAAAAAGCGCGTTCGGAATCATCTACTTGTATACTATTGAGCGCGTCAATGAAGTCCTCCAGACGCGTTCTCTCTGTATATAAGCCATTCCGATTTGATCTATCCTTCTCAGAATATATCTTTTTAGTGAGATCGCTTATGTCGCAATCTATAGCCTCGAGCTCTTCTTCGTAGCCGCTTACAATAGTTTTATACCAATCAAGAGCGTGAGATATTGTTTCAGGGTACACACTAGGAATAGCTTTCACTCGCGCTATCGTTTCATCTATTAAGTTCCTGTATTTGTGTAAAGGAGAATTCGACTCAATAATAGCAATTAATGCCTTGGATTTTTTTGCGTTAAAATAATCTGCGGCTTCCTGGTTTAGCATAAAGATGCCAACTTGCCTCTCGATGTCTACACTTACACTAAAAGCGCTGTTATAGCGCGGCTCTAAATTCCTCAGTACAAGTATAGATTGTTGCTTGAACCAATCCGGTGTTAGTGTTTCGTTAAGAAAAAATCTTGCAGCTATTGACGAATACTGATTGGTGATTATCTGATTAAATATCTCTTCATTTGTTATCGCAACCAGTTTTATTCCTGCAACGCCAAGAGAGTCCTTAATCCTTATAAACGAATCGGAGTTATGCGAAAAGTCTTTGTTGCAGTATAGGTAAATAACATCAAGCCTACCAGTGTAGTATTTTATCGCTGTACTCATAGAACTCTCAACAGAGCCATAATCAATTCTTGTTGTAAAATATTTTGCTTGAAAACTAATTCGCTCGTTTTTTTCATTATGCAGAACTGGTTCGACCTCAATCCCAGGATTATTTGGACTTGATGTTAAAATCTTACTTCCGCTAAAGAAAAACTCATTGAACAGCATACGGCACATACTTTCAAAAGCATCAGTAATGCTAGTTCCATTACATAACTCAAATCTTGACCAGTTCATCAAAGCATTATTAATCCTGTTGACTGCGAACATTACGTTTATCCTTTCATTGCGTTTTTGGTTCGATTAAGATGCAGGAAGCGGTTATCATTCTATAAGTGTGGTGCTACCTACTCCATCAAGCTCTTAAACACAGCGTCGATCGGTTCACTGTAAAACTCGATATTTACCTTAGTCCATATATCATCCGGTAGGTCATTGAGAGCGCGCCGTGAAGCGACCGGCATTAGCAATGTCGCGGCTTGCTTATCCGCTGCGAGTTCGGCGATTGCCACCGGATTGCTTATCTGTTCAAGCGACCCTCCCAAGTTGAGCGGTCCGACTATTATTGTGCCGCCGCGGGTATTACGTTGTAGCAGTGAGCCTACCAACGAAATTAATGTTGGCAACCCTAATCCTGTACCGCTCTTATCCGCATCCATCGGGCGCAATTGCACGGAGAACTCATGCGCGCGCGGATCCCTTTCTCCAACCAGATACCGTGCATTGGTGTAGAGATTCTGCTCTGCTATGCGGACGCTTTGACGAAAATCCGGCGGTGTTGGCTGGTTCAATATGCGGACACTGCTTCCCGGCCCGGTTGTAGCTTCTATTCGATAGAGCCCGGGACCAACTCCGCTGTTTCCTGAGCTTATAGCCCATACTTGGCCGGGCGGAAGCGGGTCGCTCTCAATAGCTTCATCGCTGTGTAGTTCCGGCGTTGCTACGAATGTTTCTACGCCGTCTACGCCGAGCGTATAGCTAAAATGCGTACTACGAAATTCACTTTTTAGGCAGCGTTTCTGCTGTTCCTTTATTCGTCGGCGAGCTTCAAGTGCCAAGCGAACAATCCATTCCAAATCCTCATCAGGAACAATCGCTTCTGAATCCGGGAATATCAGCTTTAGTAAACCGCTGATGGTCTTATTAACAGCCTCGATATCTCGTCCGCTTAGAGCGCCTCCAAAGAACACACGGTTTTGTAGAGTTGATACACGGCTGGTCATACGTAACCTATGCCATGCTTCACTTAAAAAGTCACTGACTAAGCCAAAATGGTTTGTTAAATGCTCGTTGGGATTAAGCTTTGGGAAATCCCAACCCGGAGCGAAAGCATGTAAGCGATCATGAAAGGCTGTATCATCACGCATTTGCTCGGACAACGGACTGAGTAAATGCCCGATTCTTTGCTGTTGTTCAAGATCAACATCGTAGTTTCCTACCATGACAATTCCGCCATCTGCCCGAATGCTCTCTCTGCCCCTGCTGAACTCCCCGGAAGCCATATAGCCTTTCATAATGTTCACTCCATCTTTCTGGTCGAACGAGACGCCGGAGATCTCATCAAAGCAAACGACATCGTAGTGACAAACCAAACCCCGCTGACCGTTTGCATTGTTGACGAACATCTTTGCAACCGTCGCTTTGCCTCCTGAGATCAGGTGTGAATAAGGTGATACTTGCTGGTATATATGACTCTTTCCTGTACCTCTGGGACCTAACTCGACAAGGTTGTAGTTCCGTTCGACAAACGGCAGCATACGCAGAAGAGCCACTAGCTTTGCTCGTGCGCTCAGTGTGGATGATTCAAGTCCGATAGAGCGAATCAGGAAGTCACACCATTCATCTGTCGTAAACTGCGACCTCGCCTTTGCCAGAACGTTCAAGACATTCGGACCGGACATCTGGATGGGTCGAAGCGAAGCGATTCGGAACGGTTTTCCATTTTTTTCTTGCGCAACAACTGAGTCATATTCCAGGACGACCTCGGCATAGAACCCATCTGTCAGCATCCGCTCATTTTCATTCACAACAGCATCCGGAATACTGACATCATTGAGTACCAAGCTGGGCAACTCAGCCACATAGCAATCGTTTCTTGCATCCAAGCGGCATTTGACAATATCGATTAGCTTGACCGAACCTTGCTCACGGGCTCTTGCTTTGAAAAGCTCTTCTTCACCAGATCGCGCCGTGCGGCCCGCAAGCTGCTTTTCCACAACCTCCAGCCCTTCTTTGATTTCATTATCATCTGTACTGGCGCAATATCGGCCAAGCAGGAACTCCACCACATAGGTTGGAATGGGGTACTGTTTTGAGTATTTGCGAACCAAATCCTTTCTCACCAGATACCCTTCAAAAACTGAAGCGGCCAATCTATCAAGATTATCCATGGTTATTTCCTCCTGCTGTAGTTCCGGTATGAGTAAGAACAGTACCGCTTTCATCAAGAAGCACCAGCACGACCTCTGTTCCTTCATAATCGTCATTATCAACAAGAAAGCTGACAACTCCGTCATTATCCACTTGCTTACGTTCTGAAATGATTGACTTTCCTCCGGTAGAGTCCAAACGCAGGTCGGCGTATACAACACCGCCGCCGTTGCTTAACACCTCGACAGTGCATCTTAGCCTACGCCAAGTAACCTTGTTAACACTTGCTTTGACCACTTGCATGCTCCCGCGTTCCACAAGTATATCGCAAAGCAGGCATTCTTGTATGCTAAGCCCGCCATGTGAGTAGGTATGGCTTGAGTAGTAGCAACTGATGCCGGGAGGGGTGGCAAATCTCTGACTGGTATTCCAGTGCCATGGCGCTGTTAGAGACTCTGTCTGCGCACCTGGATTTATGACAGCGCAGCGGCCCCATTTTGTCACTGTCAAGTGTTTTGGCAAATCAACCTTTGGCAAACCGCCAGGCAGCCATAACCAACCGTGGTCGGTAATCACGCGAACAGCAGTCCATCCGGACTCAAATAGCGCATCTATTTGAGCTATCAGCAGTTCGAGTTCCTGCTCTATGTGGTTCGGAAATTTATCGCCGAGGGAATGCCCCATCTTATCTATCGTCCCTGTCTCTGCCCAGCCAAGTATGTCACTGCTATTGGGTTCTTCCGCAGTTTCACTTTCGGATACTTGATAACCGTTCTCAGATAAAACACGGCGAACAGCCTGTGTGGTAGCGGGTTTTTCGTTTTCAGCAAGAACCGGCGTAAAATCTTCGGTTAGCTCCTTCCCTGTAAAACATCCGGAGACAGGTGACGCTGCAGGTTTGGCTGTGGCTGTGACAGTCGGCAGCGCTGCCCACCGGCGCTGCGAAACAACGCTGTATCCGCGTCGTATTAACCGTGCGGACAAAGTGCGGGCTAAGTCGTAACGCAGACCGTCAGCGAAAAGCACAAACGTCCCGGAACTTAGAGCGGGTTGCTCCTGTTGTCCGGCAGAAGGCAGATGATGAGAATCAAGAGTTCGTTGGAACGCTCTAGCTGACGCATCCAGCCAATCCCCCATTATTGCGCGTATCGCACCGCAGATTGTTTTCTGCTCAGTGGCAGGAACAGCCAGGACAGCTTGCCAGCTCGCAGCATCTGCTCGCCATAGGCTTTGTTCATAGGCATCCGCTATCTCATCAGGCGTCAAACCGCCTACATCTGAAGATGCTGCCGCCGCTAACACAGCAAGATGCTCTAGTGCTGCCGCCATGGGAGAAAAGCCAAGCTGAACCCATGCCCAACTTCGCCGCTCTCCATGCTTCTGCTCCAACTCCAAAACTTTTTGGCAGGCTTCGTGTTGTGGTAGCTTACAAATTTCTTGTAACGAATCTCGTACAGCGTCTTCCTCGCTATCATTCAAATCAGGCCAATGGGAGCGGTTTTCAGTCATTTTGTAAATTGGTCTTGACTCACGCAACAACTCGGCAACCCCCGGCCATGCGGTCGGGGCTTCGGCAAACCGTACCCAAGCATCTTTCCACGCGCCTTCAGCTTCTCCCAGCTTTTCGCAAACCATCATTCTGTCGTCAATATCAGGGTCGAATTGAAACTGTGATTTTGTTTGATTGCGGAAAGCATCCCAGGCCTCCGGGTTCATTTGCTCTTTACCGGATCCGCTAAGCCAGCGCAACAGTTCCCTAACAGGGTCGTCACTTAGCATTTTATCGAAATCTTCCGCTTCCATTCGCTTATCCCGAAGACGCGGAAACGGCGTGATAAAGACCTCCCTTAAAGCGCGTCCGAGAGCATCCAATGTGCTTTTATCCTCAGCAATATCAAGTTGAAGTTGCTCCTTTGACGTTGTTAGAAAAGCCAGTGTCGTCCAATCCTTGCCGTTGTATTGCAGCCACATGGCTCCCCGGTACATTAGTTCTACCAGAGGCCTCAGCGATGACGGGCAGTCTTCCCCGGCGCGAAGCTCCCGCTTTGCCACGCCCGGCATATATACTATGGGTATTAGGTCTTCAGGTACACCGGCGTTATCCAGTGTGCGTTCAACAATACAACGTATCCAGATAGCCGGACCCATGCGGTTTTCCAGAGAGTAGTCGCCAAGTAAAATGAGTTCGGGCAAGCGTTTGAGCAAGTCGCCGAGCAGTTCTTTCCACTCGTTCTTTGGGTCGGTCCATAGGATCGCAGCCGGTTTCGCCATGTCGTTTGTACACTGCCCGCAGGCGCGAATCGAAGCCACTAGCGCATCCATCGGTGTTTGCATGTTTTCTCTAGTACTGTTCAATGCTCTGTCTCCTTCGCGTGTTCTTGCGCCGTCAGTTTCGCATTGTTACTGTAGTGAAGGTCATTCCAGCGGATTCCATCAAAGTCTTTTCCACCTTCGAAATCCATACGGTGTTCGATATTGTTATCAAGCTCACATTGCCAGAACCATGGGTAGTGCTCTTTGGGGCGTGAACCCCTTAGCTCAGTTCCGCGATCCTTCTTCCAAGTTATATTCGGGAGATATCTCAGTATACCCGCTTTGCCGCCTGTGTTCATTGTGGCCAATAGGAATGGGCGAATATTAATCCGCACACCGTCATTGATGTCCGGCGCCCAGCCGACCGGTTGACGGCTGAGAGGCTTCCAGCGGACAAAGATGTCGTAGGGTGGCTCACCTTCGATAATCAATATCAGTTGGTTCTGCAGGGACTGCGCCGCAAGAAGACGGCCGTCAGATCCTTCGCGCCCTTCACGCTGTTCTGTGCGTTGGCGTTCGATCCAGTCACCGAGCAGGGTATATGTGA
>Ga0099364_10012386_pt1 | contig 11508 bp, 8 predicted proteins | sample TergutTh196P3_FD_73070 | JGI IMG/M metagenome (GOLD analysis project Ga0099364, IMG submission 73070) | Microcerotermes parvus P3 segment gut microbial communities from Pointe-Noire, Republic of the Congo - Th196 P3 | ecosystem: Host-associated > Arthropoda: Insects > Digestive system > Gut ...
ACCTAGCATTGCTAAGTTCAGCTTTTCTGAACACAGGACTGGTTCCCGAGGGGTTTTGAAAGTCTGCATTTTCTCCTTGGGCGCCTTCAAAAGAATACCCATCAATACCCTTGGCCCTGAAGGAAGTTGTTATCTCCTTGTTTCGCCAATCGGCTTGTTCGGAGAGTTTCCCGCAAGAAACCAGAAAAATGAGAAACGTCGACACGGCTAAAAAACCGCCTAAAAAGCATTTTCGCATAAAATAACCCTTTTGCATATCTCATAAAATACAAAAAAAAAGACAAAAGCGGTAGATTTTTTTTGTATTTTCACAGTCTTATGCCAAATAGAGTAATTGTAGGTGCGCAATGGGGCGATGAAGGCAAGGCCAAAATCGTTGATTTCTTAACGTTATATGCAGATATAATAGTTAGGTTTCAAGGCGGCGCAAATGCCGGCCACACGGTAAAAACAGACGATAAAGAATTTATTTTTCATCTTATCCCAAGCGGAATTATGCATGCAAACAAGGTTTGCATAATAGGAAACGGCGTTGTTTTTGACCCAAAACAGGCCATTTTAGAGATAAAAGACCTTGAGGGCAAGGGTATTTGCGTTTCAGATCGCATTTTAATAGCCGAAAACGCCCACGTTGTGCTGCCTTGGCACATAGCTTGCGATAAGCTAAAGGAAACAAAGGCTGGCAAAGACGCTATTGGAACCACAGGCAGAGGCATTGGCCCATGCTACAGCGACAAGGTCAACAGGCATGGAGTTCGAGTTTGCGACTTGCTGGACGAAGGCGAGCTAAGGCCTCGCATAGAGGCTATAGCCAATTTTAGAAACGATGAGTTTAAAAAGATGTTCGAAGCCGAGGCTATAGACCCTGAACCTGTTATAAAAGAATATCTGGAACTTGGCAAACAATTGAAACCTTTTATCTGCGATGCGGTTTTTTATCTGCATGAGGCTCTAAAAGCCAAAAAACAAATCATTTTTGAAGGCGCCCAAGGGACAATTTTGGATGTTGACCATGGAACTTATCCTTTTGTGACTTCTTCAAACACGGTAGCTGGCTCTGCAAGCTGCGGGTCGGGGGTTGGGCCAACCGCTATAGACCAGGTTATTGGCATTGTCAAAGCTTATACCACAAGGGTTGGCAACGGGCCTTTTCCAACAGAGCTAGAAGATGAAATAGGCGAAAAATTGCGCAAAGTGGGCGGAGAGTATGGAGCCACCACCGGAAGGGCTAGACGCTGCGGCTGGTTCGATGCTCCCGTTGTTCGCAAGGCGGTTGCAGTGAACGGGCTAACGCACTTGGCTATAACCAAGCTAGACGTGCTGGATGCATTCAAAGAAATTAAGATTTGCACAGGATATAAATACAATGGCAAAGAACTGCTGAACTTTCCCAATCGCCTTGCTGTGATTTCTGCTTGCCAGCCCATTTACGAGAGCATGCCGGGCTGGGAATGCTCAACCGAGAAGTGCCGCTCCTGGAACGATTTGCCGCCAAATGCGCAAAAATATTTAACAAGAATCTCTGAATTGGTAGACGTGAAAATCGGAATGGTTTCAGTCGGCGCAAAAAGAGATGAAAGCATAATGATGGATATGGAATAATGGACAGCGAAAATTCAGCTTTTACAGTACCGATTAAAATAAAAGAACCGCAAAACAAATTGCCCGATTTTCTTGTTGAGAATTTACCGGAAAATTTAATGGCAACCGTTAAAGGGCTTGGCTGGAATGAGCTGATGCCCGTGCAGAAAAAGACTATCCCCTATATGATGGAAGGCAGGGATATGCTGATTCAGTCTAAAACGGGTTCCGGAAAAACCGGAGCGTTTTTGCTGCCTCTTTTGCAGGTTATAATTCCAGAGCACGCTTTTCCGCAGGCTCTTATTTTGGTTCCAACTCGCGAGCTTGCGCTGCAGGTTCATGGCGAAGCGGAAAAACTTTCAAAAGGGCTTGGAATTCGCTCTTGCGCAATTTTTGGCGGAGTTGGTTTTGAGCACCAGCTGCACGCTTTAAGAACCGGAGTTCATCTAATAGTGGCAACGCCGGGGCGCCTGCTAGACCACGCTCAAAGAGGGAATGTGGATTTCAACAGCATTCGCGACCTGATTTTAGACGAAGCAGACGAGATGCTGGGCATGGGTTTTTACCCCGATATGCAGCGCATTCGCCGCTACTTGCCCAAACAGATTTCTTGCACCATGTTCAGCGCAACAATTCCGCAAACCGTTAAGAGCCTTGCAAGAGAATTTCAGCGCCCAAATTCGGATTTTCTTTCGCTCTCCTACGACCAAGTTATAGCGAAAAATCTGGAACATCGCTACTATGCCTCCGACCCTATGGGCAAAGATTCCTTGCTGATAAAAATTCTGGAATGGGAAAACCCGGACAGCTGCATGGTTTTTTGCAATATGAAAAAGGATGTTGCATATCTAGAGCAGGTTTTAAGCGATTACGGCTTTCGCGCCAAAGCTCTCTCCGGCGATATTTCGCAAAGGGAGCGAGAACAGGTTTTGGGCGAGTTCAGAGAAAACAAGCTAAAGCTGTTGATATGCACCGATGTTGCGGCAAGAGGCATTGATGTGAGCCATGTGAGCCATGTTATTGTTTTTGACCACCCAAGCGACCACGAAGTTTATGTGCACAGAAGCGGCAGAACGGCGCGAGCCGGCAGGAGCGGCCTTGCAATCTCAATAATAACCCCCGTTGAAGAAATTGAAATTCAAAAAACCGCCGCAGACTTTGGCATAAGTTTTATTAAAATGCCCCCTATAAACGAAGAAGAGCTGGCGAGCCGCATTCGCCAAAGAGCCGAGGCAAAACTAGACAGAGAACGCAGATTTTTAGGGCAAAAACAAAATGAAAGAATGCGCCGCTACCTGCCAATGGTAGAGGAGCTTTCGCAAAATAAAGAAGGAAAAGAATTGCTTGCGTACCTGCTAGATTCCTATTATTGGAGGTAGCGTTGAAAATTATACTTGCCGCAATATGTTTGTTGCTTTTATCTTGCGATATTTCTGTTTCCTTTAGGGAAGTCCCGAACGTAAATGCAACAGAAATAAAAGGTTTTATAGGCGTATCTATTTTGCTTTCTTGCATAATAATTCTTTTGGCTGTTCTATATAGAAAAGGGCGCAGCGAAGAAAAACGGCTAGAAGATTTGGTGCAAAAACGCACCGCAGAAATTGATGAACAGCGCAAAATGCTCAAAGCAGTCACCGAAAGCTACAAGGGAGTGATATGGAGCATAAACAAGGATGGAATAATTACAACTTTCAATGGGCGGTATTTAAAGAAAATAGGAGTTACGCCAGAATTTTTGGAAGGCAAAAAACTTGAGCTTGCCATAAAGAAAAGCAGGCATTTGGATATTATTGAAAATGTGTATAAAACGTTCAGCGAAGGACCGCAAGACTGGATGAGCGATATTGACGGCGAAACATTCCATTCAAATACCGTGCCCTTGTACGACAGCGAAAAAAATATAGTTGGAGTGGTAGGCAGCACCGACAATGCCACCGAAATAATACGGCTCCAAAGAAATTTGGAAAAAGCTTTGGCGGCAGCTGAAATTGCAAGCATGACCGACCAGCTTACGGACATATCCAACAGGCGCAGTTTTGACAGACGGCTGGATTTGATATGGCGCACGGCAATAAGAGAGAAAACGCCAGCAAGCCTTTTGATGATTGATTTAGACAAGTTTAAACCATATAATGATACGTATGGGCATCAGCAAGGCGATACGCTTTTGCAGATAGTAGCTAAAACAATTAAGAAAACCATAAAGCGTCCCGGAGATTTGGCGTCTCGCTGGGGAGGCGAGGAATTTGCCGTGCTGCTAGCCAATACTGATGCCAGCGGAGCCATGCAGGTTGCAGAAAACATTCGCTCAAATGTTGAAAAACTGGAAATAGCCTTGATTGACGGTTCCCTTACCAAAACCACCGTAAGCATTGGCGTAACTACGCAAATACCTACCCCAAACAGCTCAATAGACCACTTTATTTCCGCTGCGGATGACGCGCTTTATGACGCAAAGAAAAAAGGCCGAAACAGAGTTATCCAAAAAATCCCAGACACGTAATCAAAGAAGTCTTAGGATGCTGATTAAATCAAACTTAATGTTCTGGAGCATGGAACAAGCGACATGTGGAGCTGCATTGGCTGGGACATGGGACATGATTATTTAAAAATCATATCCCAAATAACGTAGATTTGCACATCGCTTGTCCCATGTTCCTTGTCCCCAGCGAAGTAAATCAGAATTACTATATTACCCCTGTGCGCTTACTTGCTTTTCTTGTATTTTCTTTTGTTTTATCATTTGGGTCGGAACGGACGCCTACTATTTTGGTTTTGCCGTTTACCGACAATAATCAAGTTGCCGCCTCTCATAGCTATGGAAAGGCTATAGCTGCAATGTTTGGCACTCATTTGCGGAATGAGACAAATTTTATTGTTATTGAACAGAATAATTCGCAAAAGGCTGGAGTTTTGCTTTCAGGTTCGGTTTCGGCTATCGGATCAATTATTCAAATTGATGTGAAACTGATTTCTGCTGCTTCTGGCGATGTTGTGGTTGCAGAATTTGCTCAAGTTGATTCACAAGCGGAATTGCGCAACACTGTTTCTGAACTTGCCAAAATAATAGAAGACAAATACCTTCGCCAATGGATGGGAAATTTGCAAATAATAGTTTTGCCTACGGAAGGCGAGGTTTATCTGAATGAGCAATTTGTGGGGAAATCAAGCCTTGCAGCCCCGCTTCGCCTAAATAATTTGCTAGAAGGCAAATACTCTATTCGCGTGCTTGCCGGTGGCTATCAAAGATCTGAACAAGAGATACAGGTAGAACCCAGAACCATGCAAAACGTTCAGATAACTCTTCAAAGCTTGCCCGGAAGCTTTCGCATAGAAAGCGAGCCATCGGAAGCAACGGTTTTTATAAACGGGCAAAATATGGGAAAAACGCCTTATACCATATCTTCCATAGCGCAGGGAGATTATAAAATAGAGCTTCAGGCAGAAAACTTTAAATCTTTTGAAAGAATGATAAAAATCCAGTCTGGCCAGCTTACAGAACTGAAAGCCAAAATGGAAGTTATTTCTGGATCGCTGTTTGTGCAAAGCCAGCCTTCAAATGCGCAATTTTTTATGAATGGAACATTTATGGGAATAACTCCTATCCTTTTGGAAAACATAAACCCAGGCATAGCTTCTATAGCCTTGCGCCTAAAGGGATATTCGGAATATCAAGAGAGAGCTAGAATTTTACCCGGCAAAAAAACAGAAATAAACGCAAGCATGAATCGTCAAACGGGAAAATTAACAGTGGTATCTTCTCAGAACGTTTTAGTTAATATAAAAGGAGAAAGCGAAATGACTTTGGAAGCACCGTTTCATAAGCAGACTTTAAACGCTGGAGAATATAAATTAACCGTTTCAAAATCAAAATACTATGATAGCATATATTCCATTATCATAAAACCCGATGAAGAATTTCGCCTTGAAACGGAACTTGCTTTAAAACCCGGGCGAATATCCTTTGTTGAAGCAGGCAAAATTCCAACAGATGTTTTTGTTAATAACGAATATAAGGGAAAAGCCAATGGAATGAAATTGGAACTTTCAGAAGGCGAACACGAAATTTATTTGCGAAACTGGTTTCACGAAAAAAAATGGACAGTTCAAATTTATGCGGATCAAACCGAAAAAATATCTTTGCAGGAATTTACGCAGAATTCCTCTTTTTCTTGGTGGGGTGCTTTGGGCGCAGCTCTGATAGCAATTCCGGTTTATTTTGCGGGGCAGAGATGAAAATTAAATTATTTCTGCTTTTGGCATTGCTGTTTTTTGCGCATGGTTTTTGCGGAAATTTAACATATTATGGTCCTAGCGGCTATACTTATGTGCCAAGCGGCTTTGTTGCCTCCGACTGGAAGTATTCAGGCTTTACCGGCGGTGAGCTGGTAAACTTGCAAAATGTGCGGCTTTATCCAAATTATTTGGCGTTTCGTTCTTCTTTTTTTGATGATAAACTGGAACTTTCCTTTTCTTCTGTGTATTTATTTGTGGGAGAAAAAGGTTATGAACCGCAAAAGGTAGCGAATGGTTTGCTGCCCGTTATCCCTGCCGTAAAATGGAATATTGAAGACAAAAAAGGAGATTTAATTCGCATAGGCAGCTCCGCAGGTTTTGTGTATGCTTATGGAGCGTATTTGAGCACAACAGCGCAGTTAATTAACATTCCGATTTTGCAGCCAGATTTAACGCTTGCCTTCAGCTTATGGACGGAACGTGGCTATGGACTTGTGGGGACTAGGCTGCAAGCTGCGGATTTGCGAGGCAATCCCTTGCCCTTTGCGTTCACTGCAGAAGCTGGATGGGCAAGCTCAATGAGCTTGATGGGCAGAACCGAGGAATCTTTTATAGCGTTTGGCACGGAACTTGGCTTGGGAAGAAACTTGACTCTAATGGGCGGCTATCGCAAAGATCCTTCAACATATTACAATTATGACGAGAATGGCAATAAAGAAGACAGGAAGGAAGGTCAAAACATAGACGGAAAATGGAGCCTGCGGTTGGAGTTTTATTTTGATGGCCTCAAAAAAACGGGAGGCAAAGAGTTATGAAATTTTCTCGCTTTATAACGTTGCTTCTATTTGCTGCTTGCTTTGCTTTTGCTGTGGAACGTATTGGAGTGCCTGTTTCGCCTTCGCTTTGGAACTCGTATTTGCCTAATCCAGCGCATCCTTCTTATGCTTCTAATTTGGGAGCCTTGCAAGAAGGCCGTTTGACTTTTGGCTTTCAGAATGCAGATTTGGCGCATCTTTCGCTTTCTGTTCCGGGTTTGCAAATTATTTCTGCCAACACAAGATGGCAAACAAAAACCGGACAGGAACGCTGGTTCTATGATTCCAAACACGCTTACCTTGCCGAACACGGCTATTATAGAGATTTATTTCTTGTAGCGGGCGGTGGGCGGCTTTCAAATATATTATCGCTGAAAAACTGGGATATTGGCATTGGCGGAACTTTCAAAAGCCTTGCGGTTGAAGATAAAGACGGAAACAGATTTTGGAGAAACTATATATTGGGCGGAAGTTTTTCCGTGGCTGTAAATTCCGTATTAGTTTCAGGTTCGTGGGATGAGCAGGAACATCGTTATTTGCTGGCGCACAATGAACTAGGCAGCAGGCAGATGGGCTTGGAGTTTTATCAAAATTTTAACGAATTTTATTCTTTTGGAGTGCAGCCCGGAGTTGAGTTGACTTTTCACGAGAGCATGAAAGTTCACGGCGGAATGCGTTGGCAGTTTGCCGAGTCTGATAAAAATAAAGTGCTGAAGAGGGTTGAATTTTTCTTGAATTTCGGCGCAAGCATTCGGTTTCGTCCCTGGCGCGCAGAAACGGATCCAGAATGGATTCGTCCCATTGTATCTCCCTTTAATTCCGCCATCTTTTATGACTGGGAGCTTTCGCTTGATTCCAATATTGATACTATTTATGGTTCCTACTACTGGCTTGTTTCCATATCAAAGTGGTTTTAACGACTCAAAACCAAATATGCACAGCTATCCCCGAAGCCATCAGAGCGCTTCCGATTATTATTGCAGCGTCTCTAGACTTTCTCGCATCCTCCGCCTTCTTGTATTCCCCGTCCGCTTTGCTTTTCTCCGCCGCAGGCAGAACGCCGTTGGATAAGTCCTTGTGCTTTTTGTAATGCGTGTTTTTCTGCGAATTTTGGTAAATCCCAACGCCGAGTGCGGTAGCTCCGAGGACGTCTAGGCTGAGAGCGATGAAGAATGGGGTTTTGCTTTTTTTAGCGGGTTCCTTTTCCTTTTCCTTTAGTTGAGAGTTGAGAGTTGAAAGTTGAGAGTTGGGTTCAGAATTAATGCTTTCTGTTTGAATTTTTAATTCTTCACTCTCAACTTTCAACTCTTCGCTGGGCTTGGCTCCGCTAGGCAACCCGGGCACTCTCCCGAACAAACCAGGGGCGCGCTCCCTCAAAGCGTTGAGAAGGTCCATCTGGTTTCTGCCCTCGGTCACGAAGCTGCTCAGCATGTTGCCGCTCATGGTCTCGTAAAGCTCTACGGTGATGGTGAGCATTTCGCCGAATTTGCCTATGTAACCCTGGGTTGCGAACTCCGCTCCTATGGCCCTGCCTATTTCAACCGCGCAGCCCTCTGCGAGGCACTGCGCCTCCTCATCATCAGGAGGCAGAAGCTGAAGAATGTTGTCTCTGGTAAGAACGGAGAAGCTGCCGGGCAAAGCTTCTCTGGCGCGGGTGCGAAGCTCGTCAGTCAGGTGGCGGTACTCGGAAACGGAAAGCTCAATATCCTCGCCGCTCGGGACTATCTCAAGGACGGCTACTATGCTGGCGAAAGTTGTCTGAACCAGGATTTTCAGGATTAGCATGATTGTCAGGATTTTTTTCATTTCTGTTCTCTCCATCTTGTTAATCCCCGAATCCTGAGAAGCCTGGTTCAGACAATATGCAACGCACCGAAAACAGGTTTTCTTTTTCTATGCCGCCTGGGATTTCTGCGCTTTCGCCGTCCGTGAATATGTAGTAGGCGTGGGTTTCGCTGGCTGGAGTGGAAGTCCACCAGTTGCCGTAGGCATCGATGTTGTAGTATAGCTCGTCGTCGTCTTCGATGTGGCCTTTGCCGCCGAGTATCTTGAAATGGTCTGCGTGGTCTTGCTCTATGAGGGCGTTCCAATCTTCTTCGCTTGGCAGGCGCCAGCCCTCGGGGCAGGCTTCCGCGGCCAATGCCCAGCTGTAAAGCCTGCCGTGGGTTGCGCAGTTGATGTAATCGTTGTTGTAGCATCTGCTGCCAGGGAGGTTTTCGCTCAGGTTCTCTGCCATCCAGATTTGGCCGCCTATTGCAAAGGTTTCGTAGGTTTTGGAAGAGGAACTGCTTGTTTCGCTTGAAGAACTGCTCTCGCCGTCTGAGGAGCTGCTTGCCTCATTCGAGGAGCTGCTCACGAGGTCTTCTATAGAGATGAATTCTAAACGCTCAAGCTGGTCGCTGCAAGACAGGAGCAGGAAAATGATTGGTAGCAGGTAGGCCATTTTATTTTACCATTATCCTTTTGGTTTGGGTGCCGATTTTCTCAATGTAGATTCCGGGGGACGTGGGTTTTTGCGTGCCGAGGGAGGTGCCTTTGAGGTCGTAATATATTGGGGAGTGGGGAGTGGGGAGTAGGGAGTGGATGAGAATTGGGACATTGCCGCTTTCGTCGGTGATGGTTATTCTTATGTAGCCCTGGGCGGGAAGGTAGTTGCCGCTGGGGTCGGCGTAGGTTGCCAAGAAGCTGTGGTGGCCGATGGGCAATGGGGTTTCGGGAGGCAAATTTAATGCGTAGCCGCTTGGTAGCTCAATGTCGCCGAGGGTTAGGTCGGGGGTGTGGGGTACGATTATGCGGGCTGGGCTGTAGAAGTTGCCTATGGATTTTTTCACTTCCAAGTATATGGTTTGGGTCAGTTCAACGTAATTCTGCAAGTCTGTGGGAGTGAATGTCGCATCGTAGCCGTCGCTGCCTGCGAGAGGGATGGCGGATCCATCTGCCCAAGCGAACTCGCCGTCGCCGGAGCCGCCGCTCAAAACAGAGGCAGACAGAGGCTGGCCGTAGGTGATGTGGGAGGCGGAGGGCCAGTCAACTGACGGGACAGCTTTGGAAACGGTAAGCAGACCGGAGACAAAGGCGATTTCGTAGTTGTCTGATGTCAAGCCATCGGGAACTATATAGTATTCGCCTACGTTGCTGCCAAGGGCGTAATCACAAATGAAAGCAAGGGCACCACCAAGAACGCTGGCATCTTCGCCGAGCACAAAGCCGGAATAGTTTGCCACGTAGCTGGGAGCAGACATGCCGTAGGATATGTCAACATTGTTTGCAGAGACTAAGAGGGGAATGCGAGAAACCGAAATGCTCACGTTAACGCCAGATTCAATATTGTAGTTATCTGGGTCTTCTGGCGTGAAAGTCGCCTTGTGGGTTTGAGTGCCTGCGTCGCCTACGGTGCCTTCACCTTCCCAAGACCAGCCGTCAGGCAAAATCACACTGGAAAGATCAGCGCCGTAAACGGCATGCAATTCACTGGGAATTGTGCGTTCAGGGGCAGCTCTGCCTACGGTGATTTTCAAGTCAACGCCAGATTCAATTTTGTAGTTATCTGGGTCTTCTGGCGTGAAAGTCGCCTTGTGGGTTTGAGTGCCTGCGTTGCCTACGGTGCCTTCACCTTCCCAAGACCAGCCGTTAGGTAAATCCACGCTGGAAAGATCAGCGCCGTAAACGGCATGCAAATCATCGGGAGCTGTGTATTCAGGGTTAGCTTTGGCTACATTCACAATTATATTTCCGCTAGCAGACGTGTGGTTTTTGCTTTCAGTGTAAATGGCAGCGAAAGGCTGATTGTCGTCTGCATAGAGCAATGTTTCAAGGTTAACGTTTTCATCCCATTCATAATTCTCGGTTAATCCCAAGTCGCTGAGCTTAAGAGCAGGCGTGTAGGTTATGCTTATTGCAGTGTCTTTGAAGATGCCATCTGCTTGTTCTATAATGTATGCGCCTAGCTCAAACCAGCGCTCCTCGTAAGTGGAGTTTCCAAGAATTTTAACCGTTATTTCGTACTCGCCTGCATCATCAGGCTCGTCTGTGGAATCATCGTAGTATATCTCTATTTCGCCTATAGATGGATTTATTTTTTCAACTGACACTCCCTGCTTGTCATCACCGTAAATGCGATTTGATATGGTATATTCAAAATCGGATTCTGTGGGAATTTTCTTTGCCACTGGCTCTGTGAAGGCGGTGAGCATACCCTCTATATCATCTGTATCCTCCTCTGGACTTATTTCCAAGAAAATTTTCTTATCAAAATCATCCGTTTTAACAATGTATTTATCATTGCCAAATAAAATAATTGATTCTTCTTCCGATATCCACACAAAAATTAAATCGTCTTCATAATTGCGGTCTTTAAGCGAGGCTATCAACGTATCGCCGATTCTTGGAATATTGTCATCTCTGCTTTCGCCTTCCGGAGACTCAATTGTTATAACCACCGTGCCAGCGAGTTGTTTTTTTCCCACCCCATTTATAACGCAGGTTGCATCTACTTTAGCAGACAGATTATTGAAACTTAGAATATGTTCATCAATTTCGTAAATATCTTCGTTTTCCACGCTCCATGTATATTCATATTCGGCTGAGCCTTTGCCAGTGGCGGTTAGAACAAGAGTTTTGCCACCTAACACTACCCTGCCACTTTCAATAGCTTCACCATCATAAATTGCTTCCAAACTGCTTACATCTGCCGCATTGCCCTTTATTTCTGCCTCAAATTCAATAGTATAATAATTCAGCTCTGCAGTGGTGGTGCTTTCATTAATATCCATTTCGGTATAAACATCATCCACATATATTTTCCAAGTACCCTGAGATAACTCAATAGTAAATTCGGATTGAGAATCTTCCATTTTTTTAGAGGTATTTTCTTCGT
>Ga0099364_10012387_pt1 | contig 11508 bp, 13 predicted proteins | sample TergutTh196P3_FD_73070 | JGI IMG/M metagenome (GOLD analysis project Ga0099364, IMG submission 73070) | Microcerotermes parvus P3 segment gut microbial communities from Pointe-Noire, Republic of the Congo - Th196 P3 | ecosystem: Host-associated > Arthropoda: Insects > Digestive system > Gut ...
TCGTTGTTTTTGTAAAGCAAATCTATATTTAGACGAGGCGAAACATTCAATGTTTCGTCTATTGAACGCATGGTGAGTGTTACTCCGTTATTATCTCTATCCCAAGTTATTTTGAACATTCAAAGCGCTTTTTTAAATCACTGCAAAGATACATTTTTTTTCGATTTTTCACCGGAAAAAACACGATTTATTTTGATGAAGAATTTTGTTTTGTATCCGTTATTGTTTACTGATACGCTATTTCCCACATATTGTAGGTTTTTATGTCATTGACGATTTTATTCAAAAACGCTGATTGGTATATTTCTTTTTTCAGACAATCAATATTTATGGGATAATCTTCCTGGTACATTTTCCCATCTATATAAATTCTAAATCCAAAACCATCGCCGTCTAATACCAAAGCGCATTTTTTATGTAATTCATTCCCAATATCTTGGAACGATTGCAAATCATATTGCATAACTTCTTTTTCCGGAAAAGTTTCTTTTTTATATACCTTTCCTTTGGCTAATCTATAAATTTCAATTTCGCTTGCATTGTAAGTCCAAACGGTTGAAAAGGTAGCATTACTTGAAGACAAATAAAAAGCGTTGCCATTTTTTTGCAGCAGATCACTTAGTTGTTTTTGGGTAAATTTATTGTTTTTATTGATAGTATACTGCATTGTCGAACAGGATATTGATAGTAAAAAAACGGAAAACAGGGTTGTTTTTATATTAATTTTTTTCATTTTTGTTGTCCTCCCATTCTTAAAAAGTCAGACCGTTGAACTGTTGTTGTATTTGAGGACAGCTCAATATCCAATCATAATCAGATTCTTTAAAACCAACGGGAATAGTAATTTGAACATCAACCTTTGCGCCGTTATGCTCTCCCGCAATCCAATCGGGTATGTTTTCAACCACTCGCACCGCCTCTTTATCGGCAGAAGGAATATTTATACTGTGAAAAACTTCGACATCTGTTATTTTTCCGGTTTTTCGGACAATAAATTGCACATAAACACGTCCTTGCCAACCTCCATCCTGCATATCGTCAGGTATTCGTATGGTATTCAGCAGATACTCCCTCATAGCCGTTAATCCCCCTTGAAATTGAGGCGGTTTATCAACAACAACAAAAACGGAATCTTCGGACTGTTGCATAAGGGTGAAAATTTCTGCCTTAGCACATAAACTTGATAAAATAAATATAAGCATTATCGAAAAGATGAATAGATTTTTCATACGTTACTTATTTCCAACTGATTATTGATAATTCTCTTTAATTCCTCTTTATCAGGCAAATATAATTTGTCAGAAAGTGTCTGACAAATTGGAATACGTTCAAGTAATTCCTGGTATGGCTTTGTGAGCGCTTTTTCTCTTTTTTGTATATTTATTATGCTCATTTTCAAAATATTTGACGTAACGGGCAATCTATTTCGCATCCGGCGCATGATTCTGCCGCCAGCGTAGAATCAAAAGTGTAAACCGAAATTGTTTTTTTACCGACTATATAGATGTTTTCTCCCCGCGCACGCATCCGGTAAGCATCCGTTCCCCTTCCAAGTTTCTTGCTGTCGAACAACACAGTCCTGAACTTTCCATCTCTTCCATAACACGAAATACGGGGTTCGCCTTTTTCCGAAGTCAATATATTCCCGCCTGAAGTCTTTTCAAGATAAACAGGATTACAGCATCCTGCAAACGCTCCGGCTTGCATTCCCGCCACTCCGAACGAAGCAATAAATTCGCCGTCAAGCGTATAACTTTCGACTCTATGCCTTCCCGAATTGGAGCAATAGATGGTATCGTTGATGTTGATAATATCAAACGAATAACTGGGAATGATAAAACCTTCGGGACTTTTGATAAAACGTACAAGCATACCCTGCCTGTCGAATTGGGTAATGAGTTTATCTTCCGCATCGGTTACAAAAACATAGTCTTCGGTTGTCGTAAACGCACAATAATCGGAATTTTCGCTGCACGCCGCCCATTCGGTTATCTTTTCTCCCTCCGGCGTAAATACTTCTATCTCTGTAGGATAGAGCATATAAATCGCAGTTTCTTCGGCAACAATGTCGCGCACATCTTCTTTTATCTCAAAATCAAACAGGTGATTGCCCGACAAATCAAAGACGGACACTTTACCGGATAGCGCCGCATACATCGTATTGTCGTATATATCAAAGCATATTATATCGGATTCAGCGGCAAAACTGTTTGTTTTCTGATAGGGTGAAACAAATGTGAGTTCTGCGTTTCCATCGCCCGGTAACATCGTTTTTCCATCCGACATTATCGAATGAACCATGTAGTATCCAAACCCGCCAATAAGGACGAATACAAGGAGGTTTAATGCAATTTTTAACGTTTTATTCATACTGTTCATTATTTTCTAAAACAACAACATCTTCTTCAAATTCAATGACTTCACCAAGCAAAGCAGCCGATTGTTCCTGTGGTAGCGATTCTACGCCGCGCAGTTTCCGTTCTATCGCCCGGGTTTTCGCACCTGCTTTTGTGATGCTATTTGCTACGGTTTGCAGTTGGTTGGAGGCTTTGTCCAGCACATCGCCGAATTTTCCAAATTCTGTTTTCACAGCCCCTAAGATAGTCCATACTTCGCTTGTACGCTTTTGAATAGCCAATGTTCTGAAACCCAATTGCAAACTGCTTAAAAATGCAGCCAGATTGGTCGGACCGACAATCGTAATCCGAAAATCGCGGCGCAATGATTCGAAAAGTTCAACGCTTCGCAGGATTTCCGCATAAATGCCTTCGGAAGGTACAAACATAATTGCAAAATCGGTTGTTTCTGGGGGATTTACATATTTAGCGGAAATACTTTTAGCCGTCAATTTAACAGAGTCTTCAAATTTTTTCCTGCAATGCAGGATTGTTTCTTTCGTATCTCCAGCCTCGTAGGCATCGCACAAGCGTTGATAGTCTTCGACCGGAAATTTTGAATCGATAGGGAGCAACAGGGCGGTATGGTCGTCGGTTTGTCCGGGAAGTTTGACAACCGCATCGACACGTTCCTGCGTGTTTTTTCTGACCGATACCTGCGTTTCGTACTGTTCGGGCGAGAGTATCTGCTCAAGCAAACTTTCCAACTGCACTTCGCCAAATGTACCGCGTGTCTTGACGTTGGTCAGCACTTTTTTCAGTCCGCCGACATCGCTTGCCAGCGTTTGCATCTCGCCCAATCCCTTTTGGACTTCTTCCAAACGTTTACTAATCAACTCAAAAGACTCGTTGAAGCGTTTGTTGATCGATTCCTGTAACTTTTCATCAACGGTCTTGCGCATTTCTTCTAATTTTTTGTTGTTATCTTCCTGAATATTTGTGAGTTTACCTTCAACCGTTTCTCTTATCTCTTTCAGTTTGGTATCAATTTCCTGTTTGATGTTATCCTGTTTCTTTACAAGGTCGTCGAATTTTTGTTTTTGTAATTCGTTGAAATCCTTTACATTTTGCGTGAATTTATCCTCAAACGATTTCAATGCGTTGGTTTGCTCCGTTCTGTTGTCTTTCGCCGATTTTTCAAGTTGTTCCTGTAAACTTTTGATTTTCTCATCAACCGTTTTAGTCATTGCATTCAATTGTTGTGAGAACGTGTCAAACTGATTTTTTTGCGCATTGGAAAGTTCCGCGACCGTTTTCATCAGATTATCGCCCAGCAACTTAAACGCATTATTCAATTCCTCCCTGTTTTCCCTGAACGCCCCCTGATTATCATTTCTGGCTCTGCCGAACTCATCCCTTATCAGCGGGTCAAGCCGCGCCATGGTATCATCAAGTTTCGTGAGCCTATCCAACCCTTCCCGATTATTTGCCGGTTTTTTGGTTAATGTAACTATTATATTGACAATTACCGTGATTGTCAATAGAATAAGTAGAATTGTAATTATCATCATTGTATCCATATCTTATGTTGTTTTATTTATATTCCTTTATTATCTATATACATTATATTCAATTATTTTTCCTTGGTATGACAATAGTTTATCAAAATATTCCTTTCTGTCTGTCAAATTTTTCATAATACAAAGATACAACAAATTAGCAAAACTCGCAAAGTTTGCAAGTTTTGCTAATTTAAAGTTTTCAACAAAAACGGCTCATTCACAATCTTATTTTTTCTCACAAGCGAAGCATTGACAAAGGTTGTGTATTGCGACTTTTCAATTCCGTAACCTGCGTGAACGTGTCCAAATAAATGATATTTCGGGCGGATTTTCAGCACGTCCTGCAGTAAATCAACGCAACCGAAATTGTTACCGTCATCAAAATCCAAAATGCCATAAGGCGGTCGGTGAGTGATTAAAATGTCTGTATTTATTGGGATTTCCGCTATTTGTTGTATTGTGTTATCTGCCAATTCATCGGAAGTAAAATACGGAACGCCCCAAAATTTTACGCCCTCGATTTCCACGCCCGAATTGCATAAATAATGACAGTTCGGTGGCAAGTCTTCGATTTGCTGCGCACCCTCTAAACAAAGGTCGTGATTGCCTGCTACGAAAATTTTGTGCCGATAATCCAAATTGTAAAACCACTCCAACAAATCCAACACTTCTTTCTCTGTTCCGTTTTCTGACCCGTCACCCGAATGAACGATAACATCGGCTTCAGGCAACCCTTTTAACAAATGATGCTTGCCGTGTGTGTCTGACAGGTGAAGAATACGCATATTTTTTTTACTTAACAAATAAACACATCACCATCCTGTAACAAAATAATGTTTTCTTCGGGAAACAACGCTTTAAACCTGTCGGGGTTTTCGGTGTGGATGGGAATAATGCCGTATTTTGGCTGAACTGTCTTAAAAACAGCCTTTAATGTTTCCACATCGGCGTGTCCGCTGGTGTGTTTTTTCTCAAATTGATAGGGTTCTAAAAAATCGGATAACGATTGATTAAATGCAGATTTTTCCTTATTCAAATATCCGCTCCACATCGAATACACTATTTTTGCGGATTGGGAATATTCGTCTAAAATGGGTTTGAAAGCGCTATTGGCGCGAATAATCATACAAAAACCGTGATTATCCAAATATGGTTTTAGTTTTCCCGCAATTTTATGATTTCGCGGCAACTCAATGAAACGACCTGCCGGAGTATTGCTGTCAAAATCTATATCATATAATGATGTGTATTGTTTGTGATTATCGGAAACAATTTTTAAAATTTTCGCCTGATATGTATCGCAAACAAAACAACGCCTTGCATTTTTCGCTGCGTGATACAATGCAAATATTCTGTCTATGTTGGTGGAAGATACCAATACAAAGTTGTATTTGTTGTTTTTAAATTGCATTTCAAAATCTCTTTGTAATGCCTGTTCCGTTTGCATTGTTGCATTGGGTCGCTGAACATTGGACCCTTCCGAAATGATGTAATCAATGTTTTTCGCGTGTTGTTGAAGCGTTGGAATAAGTCCTTTACTTCTAAAACCGTGCCCGCGAAAATCGCCGGTGTGCAGTATTCGTTTGCCTTCTGCCTCAACGACAAACATATACGCATCAAAAGCGGAATGATCTATCATCAAAGGTGTTACGACAATTCTGCCATTCGTTTTCTGTTGCAAAGGCACAAAAGTGTTTATCGTTTTGATGCGCTCAACCGTTTTTTTGTGTTTTTCCGCTTCGTTTGGGTCTGAAATATAAGACAATCTGCTTTCCAGACAGTTGAAAATTTCGAGCGCAGTTTTACCGATATATATTGGCAAACCGGCAACAGTTTCACAAATTTTTCCGATATGGTCGCCGTGGTAGTGCGTGATAAACAAAGCGCTTTTTGAAATATCGCCACAAGTCAATCCTTCAATCGGCGACAGTTCTTTATTTTCGTTCTCTGTTCCCGGCAACTGTTCGCCGAAGTCAATAAAAACTTTGTAGCCGTTGCTTTCGATTTCGGTAATGCAACCGCCTATTTGGTTGACGCCGCGGTGGATGGTGAGGGTCATAAAAAATAATTATGTGTTTAATTCTGATAAATTTGACTTTTGTCATCTCCATTTTTGTCTTTTACTTTATTGAATTCAAAATTCTGAGATACAGATGCAGTATTTCCAAAAAACTCTTCAATCTTCTTCCAATAAACACATTTTATGTTTTTGATATTTTCCGTATCCATACATATTTTATCAATCTTTTCAAAACATTCTGAAAACGAATTTATATTTTCAGGTAACGTAACATCTGGTAAAATAGCAATGTAATAATAACATTTTGCTTTTTTTATCATATTACACGCTTTAAGCACTACACCATTATCTCCAATCCTTCTTTCCGCTTTTCCTCCTTTTCTATCTTTCTTTTTAAAAAGGTCAACTAAATTTGTCGTTTCATCATTTTCTGAATTTACAACGTCTTGTAATAAGTATTTATAATACAACTGCACAAAAATATTTGAAGAAAATCCATCAAAAGTCTCGTTTTTATCTATTGCTTTATTAATCTTTTTATATTCCTTGTCTAAAGAATAGTTTCCACTAAATGTTTTTACTTTTCCCTCTATAAAAACAACTGTTTTTTCTGTTTCAGATTCATTTTCAATGATAATAGTCAAATCATTATCGCCAAAATCGGAAAACGATTGCTCGTTTAAAAACGTGAATGATGTATTATCATTATTGATAAAATCATTTACTTCTAAAACCTCTTCTAAAAACTTACCAATTAACTCCGGTTTGGAATTTAAATAATAGATAATACTATTAAATATACCTCTTTCCGAATAGCCATAAATTACACTTTTCTCTCTTTTATTAGCCATAATATTTATTTTTTACAAAGATACGTTTTTAGTCCCAATTTTCAGGATTTGCATAAATAGCATCAAATTTTTCTTTCAACTTTTTGCTCATCTGTGATACTTAAAACCTTTTGGAGGCAGAGTTATAAAATTGTCTTTTCGGTTTTTCAATACAAAATTATGCTTGCTGTCTGTTTCAAATGTAGATATGGAATGAGCATATTTATATCCGTCAACTACAAACTTTTTTATTTCTTCTTTGTAACCCATTAATATTTTTGTCTTACTTGCTGTTTAATAACCTTTTTTTCAATATATTACAAAAATAATCACTCACAGGAAACCGCGGAGTGAACATATTCGAATTACCCGGATATGAAAGTTTGCCGGCAATGTTGATAGTCCCGTAGCCGGGGTGATTGAGAACAGTCCATGTGTTGCCCTTTTTGTCTGATTCTCTGTACGGAAATGGGAAAATTTTCACTGTTTCGAGAGTAACCGTATTTTCGCGTAACACTTCGACTAAATCGCCCTCGGACATAGTTTTCCAATCAAAAGGCAAGCCAAAATCATCAGGGATATAACTTGCTCTGTATACCCACTCTGTAATTTCAGATTCAGATTCTTCATCAGGTTCATACTGTTCTATCACAAACCCATATAGCGAATACTGAGTTTTGTCGTATTCCTCCTCGTATTTATTCATTGCCTGTTCGGCTTCATTGCGGCTCGAAAAACAACCTATTGTGTCATAAAACACATCAAATTCAGGATATTGATGATTATCATTATGATATTCTATGACGATTAGTTTAAAAACTGTATTTAATCCTTTCATATTTCCATTTTCTTAATTTCCTGTCAAACATTTGTATGCGTGTCGTAAAGCGTTTTCGTGAAAACCATAATTCGATAAAAGTTTAATTATGTCGGCAGGATTATTTTCCAACGCAATTTCCAATGTGCTTTTGCCTGTTTCATCGGTTAGAACGCCAACAGCATTTTCAATCAGTTTTTCGAGATAGAATTTGATTTTTTCGGTATCGCCTGTGTACGAGGATTTTAAAAACAGTTTTTTTATGCACTCGGTATAGATTTCAACTTCTTTATCATAGCAGTATTCCGATAAAATACTCGCAACTTCCCAACTGTTTTGTTTAAGTGCAGCGTCAAAGGCTGCCGATAATGCATTTTCACTTACTCCTTCCTCATTTTCAATCAGTTTTTCGAGATAAAGTTTAACTTTTTCGGTATCGCCTGTGTACGAGGATTTTAAAAATAGTTTTTTTATGCACTCGGTATAGATTTCAACTTCTTTATCATAACAGTATTCCGATAAAATTACTGCAACGTCCCAATTGTTTTGTTTAAGTGCAGCGTCGAAGGCTGCCGATAATGCATTTTCACTTACTCCTTCCTCTAATAAATTCTTTATTTTCTTGATTTCACCTTCTTTTGCGTATTGAACGAATTTCTTTTCCCTTATGTAATCTTTTGAGTATTTTTCGGGTATGTAAATACCGTCTTCGCAACAAAATTTCATTTTGGGTGGATTTTCGCAGGCGTTATTGGCTAATGCGCTGTTTAACATCTTTTTATCCACGCCTGCGCCATATTCGAGCAAAAGTTCCCATATTTCGGTGTTTTCTGCGTTTTTTGCGGCACGCAATGCAGAAAACGCAGCACGCCGCCAAAAACTTTCGCGATTTATTTTTTCGCCATTTTTCAAAATCATTTCCAGGATTTCACGATTTCCCTGTTTTGCCGCAAGCACAATGGATTTTGCGCCATAATACGTTGCTGCATTGATTTTTTCTTCTTCCAATGCTTGTTTAACATTCTCAAAATCACCTGATTCTACTGCTTTGAATAATCTTTCGTTTACCATAAAATTCATAATCTAAAACTAATTACGGCACAAAGAAAATGAATTTCTATGCGAAATCACCGCACATAGTTGTAGAAATTCATATTTTATTTTCGATTTCTTCTTTTCTGCACGAAGTGGTAATGATTTTTACGCAAATTTATTCATTTATAAAGATTGTTCATATTCTTTACAGATTCTTTTACTTCTCTGCGAAACCAGTCAGGCGAGAGGACTTCCATCTCTGCGCCATACGACAGGATTTCCTGTTTGAAATCATAAGAAGGGCAAAGAAAATAACTGAAAACGGAATCATTTTCGTTTATCTCTGTTTCTTCCTGTGAGTGATGCAACGGCAGCGTTTGTAAATATTTTCGCCTGTCTCCGAACACCCTGAGTTGAACGGTACAGGGATTGTTTTTCTCATCAACATATATCCCGAAAGCATGTTCAAAAAAAGCGTCGGGGTTAAAACTTTCCGGTATTTTGAATGACTGTTCCGCAGTTCGCAGACTTTTAATCCGGTCGAACGAATAGATTCTGACAGCGTCGATAGAAGGACTTCGCGCAACTACATACCACCGCTGTCTGAAAATCTTGACACAATACGGCTCTATTTCAAAGCAATATTGTTCGTCGCACTGAAAACGTTGATAGGTTATTTCGAGCCTCTGTTCATCGCGCATGGCTTCGATTATCTGCGTGAGATAGGGCTGACCGGAGGGCACCTGCCCCAATAGAATACGGGGTCTTAATTTGCGATTTTCGTTCATCAGGTTATTGACAGTAAACGAATTGAGCATCCATTCACGAATGTCGTCCTTTCTCAGGTCGTCCGAATTGTCGATGTAATATTTGTATCCGTTGCTTTTATCGCAGTCTATATTGACGTCAAACATTTCTTCAATGGCAGCCCTGTGGTCGTGGAAAGTACGAAGCGGCATGTCTTCTTCATTTTCGTTGAGAGGAGACTTACGCCACAATTTGTTGATATCTTCAAAACTAATCCGCCCATAACGGTAAACAATCTCAACCAACCATACATAACGGTTGAAAAGACGGGAAGTTTTTTCCTTGCTGCTTTTTCTTGATTTCATACCTGCATTTTTTTGTGCAAAGATAGCGAATACCTGTGCGAAAACCCCGCATAGATTTTCAGTATTATTTAGGGTCGAAAGAAAAACGTCTGAATTTTTTACATTTCCAACCAAAACGGCTCATTTGCAATCTTATTTTTTCTCACAAGGGAGGCATTGACAAAAGTTGTATATTGCGACTTTTCAATTCCGTAACCTGCGTGAACGTGTCCAAACAAATGATATTTCGGGCGAATTTTCAGTACGTCTTGCAGTAAATCAACGCAACCGAAATTATGACCGTCATCAAAGTCCAAAATGCCATAAGGCGGTCGGTGTGTGATTAAAATATCTGTATTCATCGGGATTTTCGCTATTTGTTGTATTTTGTTACCTGCCGATTCATCGGAAGTAAAATACGGAACGCCCCAAAATTTTACGCCCTCGATTTCTATGCCCGAATTGCGAAGAAAATAACAATTCGGTGGCAATTCTATTTCCTGTACATTTTCCAAACAAATGTCGTGATTACCTGCAACAAAAATTTTATACCGATAATCCAATGCACAAAACCAATTCAAAAAATCCAACACCTCGCTCTCTGTACCGTCTTCGGATATATCGCCCGAATGAACGATAATATCGGCTTTTGGCAAATCATTTAGTGAATGGCGCTTGCCGTGCGTATCTGACAAATGTATGATTTTCATTTAATTGTCGCTCTTAATACTGTTTTAAAAAGACTTGCCCAAGTGAGCCAGCCCATATTTTGCCTTACTGGGTTTAATTCGTCCCCGTTATTCGTAATATCTTTCATATAAGATTTCTCCTTAACACATCTTCGACTTTAATTTTCAATATTTCTATCAAATCCTCCTGCATATACCTGTAATTATCAGGTATGTAAAGACAAACAATTCTTTTAGTCCTGTAAACTTCGGGATAATGTTTTCTTATATAATGCCTGTGACGTTTTTCCATAACCACAATGCTTTCAGCCCAATTTAATAATTCTTCAGAAATAACCATGTCTGCTGTTTTGGCTGTTCCTGCCGATTTTATTTCAAACCGATTGTCATTCTCATAGATTTTGTGAGCGGTTGCGCTTCTCATTCTGTTTTCAGTACAAATAAAAAGCAGTTTGAGTTTTCTTTTGTGATGATTGCTGATTTCTGAAACTGTTATATCCATACTTTTATCTCAAAGTTTTTATATTTCCAACACAACCGACTTATATGCAAGTATGGCAACTCTCCAAACCATTCAATATTCTATTTAATCTGCTTGCCTTCTCCTAAACGCTAAGAAACTGCTTCTCGGTTAGTAACTTTTATGAATACGAAAACGAAATTTAACCGAAGTCCTAAAATGATGCTTTTTTAACAAAAGTACGTGAAAAATTAACACATCGGCAAAACATTAACGTTTATTATGAATGTTGGGCAAAATATTAATGTTTTTTATGAATACAGGGCAAAACATCTTTTACAAATTCCGCTCACTCTTTTCAGGATTTTCAGTATTCTCCTTATTCCTCCGAAAAAATCAGTCAAATAACGAGGGATAATGATTGTCTTGCTTGGAAGATTTCTTTTTCTTTTCTTTTTTGATTTCGATATGATTTTCTGTGTGCTCATCTGTTACAGATATGGGATTACCGTCCAAGTCAACAGGCACAGCGCCATGTTGAATCAATAGATGATTGTCGTTTTTCTCCGTAACGTTGGGGTTGCGGACATATATCGTTCTTCCCTTTTTCAAGCCGTCCATGACGCCGGCATACGTGCCGCCTTTGGTTTCCTGACCTTGGCGGTTTT
>Ga0099364_10012388_pt1 | contig 11507 bp, 13 predicted proteins | sample TergutTh196P3_FD_73070 | JGI IMG/M metagenome (GOLD analysis project Ga0099364, IMG submission 73070) | Microcerotermes parvus P3 segment gut microbial communities from Pointe-Noire, Republic of the Congo - Th196 P3 | ecosystem: Host-associated > Arthropoda: Insects > Digestive system > Gut ...
ATAGATAATAAAGAATTATCACCTTTTAATTTATTATTCTGTAATAATGAAAACAGACTAGAAATAAAAAATATATCAAACTCTCCTAGAACTATAAAAATAAGGGACTTACTTCAGAATTTAGTGGATATTTTGTACAACAAAAACAAATTGGATGTTTACAAAGAAATTCCCGAACTAGAAAACTTTATCACCGCTCAGGGTAAGGTAGATTCTTGATTCTAAGGAATTTACCGTTTTCCCATGTTTCTTCCAGTCCATCATGATAACAAATAGCCGGTTCACCATGTATTTTACCTTTAAAATAATTGAGTTCTGTCAGGTCGTATAGTACAGTACCCTCTTCTATTGGTTTGGCAATAAAATACTGCCCGTTTAAAGGCTTACCATTTTTATCCTTATATATCTGGTCTTCCCTTTCGGGTTCTCTTGGTTTTTCTTTCTTGCTCATAGTTATATTATGCTGCAAAAAGATGGAAATTCAAGAAAACATACAAAATTTCAAAAAATTTTCGTGACATTTGTCACTTTTTTATGTAAACGTGTAGACAAAAAGGTTATTATTTAAGGTATGAAAACTAATTTTAATGATTATCTCGACTATTTATTCAAGTGTGTGTCAGAAATTATGGATCCGGTTATGGTAAACGGGAACATCCTGGATACCATTAAAACAGCAGAGCTTTCAATCCTCTCTTTAGGTTTAGACCTTGTGAAGATCAGGAATTATAGATTATACGAAGGACTGGGACATAAAAACTTCAGCTCTTATGTACTTTACCTAGTTACTGAAAGCCAAAAAAAAAGAAGCAGTATATATAAATGGCTTAAGATAGGAGAAATATATTTAAAATACCAGGATAAACTAATTGAAATTGGCTTTAGGCCTAAAGACAGCCTTACAAAATTACCATATCTTGAACGAGCCCTAAAGAACAAACCTCAAAAAGAAGTTTATGACAACTTAATGAAGATGAAGCAGAGGGAATTTTCTAAATATGCCAGGTCCATTACAGAAAATAATAGTGAAACATTGGAAAGTACAGAAGAAATAACAGAAGAAAATTTTGAAGAAACAGTAGCAGAATGGGGGTACATATTTACATATAAGGGAAAAAAGGCAGTATGGGTAAACAACCAAATCGGGAAAAATTTTCTTGATAAAATGCTTCCAGCCGTTAGACTGGCATATAATATGTTGAGACGAGGAACTTTTGTCTTGGCGGTACATCTTGATACTGTTAAAGAATGGAGATTGTTCAAACCCATAGCAGTTAGAGCTCGGAAGGAGTTAAAGAGGAAGTTAAAGCAAAAAATTTGACAGGCTCAAGCTCTAGCCTGCTGAGCGGAACCCGTTAGGCTTCCACCTTCTCCCGGATCGATAGGCTCTAAAAATTCCGGTTAGTTAATATTTGCATCTTTTGTTATTTTCCTAAATTTATCTCTATAATGATCAACTTCTTCTCCAATTTTGTATAATTCAAAACCATTAAATACTCCAAATTCGAATGATAAATTATTATAAAGTAAATCATTTGGGATATCAAAATAAAAATTTTCGTTATTAAAATATTCTATAATATTTTTTTCATTAATATTATTTATTATATCATTATGATATTGATATAATTCTGAAATACGAGAAAAGTAGAAATTGTTATTTTTATTAACATCTATAAATGCTACTAAAATAATTATGTTTAGTTTATCTTGAAAATTATTTAATCGTAATATTTCCGATTTTTTTAGATAAAATCTATAATCTTTATATTTATTTTTTTTCCTGTGTTTCACATCTATATAATAAGTAGCAATCTTAGTATGTATAATAAAATCAGGTCTCTGCATATCACTTTGTTTTAGTTCTTGTGAAAATGTATCTTTATTTTGATCAATAAAATAATGTGGTATACTTCTATTGTCTAAATATTCTACAAAATATTTAATTGCCTTTTTTTCATTGTCTCTATTTTTTTCATCATTCATTATAAATCCTTATTAAATTAGATAAATTCCTAAAAACTTAAATTATTTTTTCGTTTCACCCAGACAAAACCACCAACTTTAGAAATGATTGCTACATCAACAGGTCCTACTACAGTATCTTGATCTGTAGATGTATGTCTTCTTAATGAGGTAATATTAATTAAGGCTTCAGTCATTTCCGTAAGGTTTATTGTTGGTAATGATGCTACTATATCTAAAATAGGATCCCTATACTTTTGATCCTGTAAGGTTCTGTCTAAATCTGCCATATCCAACCCAAAAAATATAATTTGTACAATCAGGTATACCACTCCATATTATACAAAAACATTAATAAAGTCAAGAAAAAAGGCTCTCGCCTTGGATTTTTTACACTCGTGCTCCGTTTCAAATCCATCACTATTCAAGAGTGTTACATTTATTGTCTATGCGAAAAAAAAGCGATATAGTGTAACACTATACCGCTGGGTGGGGAGTGATGGATTTGAACCATCGAAGGCTGAGCCAACAGATTTACAGTCTGCCCCATTTGACCGCTCTGGAAACTCCCCACCGAGCGATACAGTTAACCAATTCAAAGCCGTCTTGAATAAGCCGTCTTCCGGATTCGAACCGGAGACCTCATGATTACAAGTCAAGTGCTCTACCAACTGAGCTAAGACGGCAGTCATCCTCCGGCAGCAAAAGCACCAAGAATCAGATAAGCAAGCCTAATATAAGCAAAAAATAATGTCAATAGTTCGTTGACATAGGTGTCAACAAAATATTTTATACGTGATACAAAATTAGTAATTAATTTTATCTTGACTTTACATCATTTTTGATGTAATCTATTAATAAGTATGGAATGGAAGGTCATCTATTACCCCGAACAGAGTGGAACACAACCTGTAAAGAGCTTTATAGACGGACTTTCCATTAGAGAACAGGCCAAAACATTGGCATTCATCGGACTTTTAGAAGAGAAAGGACCAAATTTACCTCGTCCATATGCTGATCTTTTAGAAGATAGAATACACGAACTGCGGATTAAGCTAAGTGGAACTCAGGTTAGGATACTTTATTTTTTCTGTTATCGAAATTTGATTGTATTAACTAATGTTTTTGATAAACATTCTAATAAAGTACCTAAAGAGCAAATCAAGCAGGCAAAAGAAAATCGAACGGATTTTCTAAATAGATTTTCAGAACAAAAAATTAAGGAGATTGATTTATGAAGTTCAAAGACCATCTTAATGAAAAACTTGAAGATAGGCAGTTTAAAAAGCTATACGAAGAAGAAAGACACCTTCTTGAACTAGGCATGGCTATTTCTGAAGCTCGTGAACAGAAAGGGTTATCACAAAAAGAACTTGCAATGAAAAGTCAGGTCACCCAACAACAATTATCAAAAATCGAAAATGGGGTAAATTGTAATTTACTCACATTCATAAAGGTTTCATCTGCTCTTGGTCTTGGTTTAACTATCACTGGTTAAGCTCCTTCACCTTTCAATAGTTCCCCTGCGAAATCGTGATAATAAACAAAACCAGGAGCATACTTACTATCCCAAAAATCATTAGAAGAAAATAGGCGCCTGCCCTTAGTACATAACCCCCTCTTTTTAACCTTATCGCACGGCTAAGTTCCATAATCACCCCAAAAAATGAAGAAGTAATTAAAAAAGTGCCTATAACCTGATAAAATTGTAAAAGTGCAAGCAGTGTAGAATCAATAAAGTTCTGAGTTGTTCCTGCTGCATAGAGGATCAAAGTCAAAAGGCACATAAGAAAAAAGAAAATTACGGTTCTGTTAATCAAAACAGGAAGCAGTCTATCAATTCTAAGTTTGGATAAATTCATGCCTTTTCCTTGCTTGCAGTGAAAAAAATAGTGTTATAATATAATATAATGAAAAAGTTTCTTTTAATACTGTTCATATTGATTATTATAGCGGGAACTGGTTTTTTCATGGGTTGGACCCATATTACTGTTCCGCCTGGTTCATTTGGAGTGATGATTTCCAAGACCCACGGCCTTGAACCGGCTGTTATTCGTGACGGAGAGTTTAGCTGGCTCTGGTATAAAGTTATACCTACCAATGCAGAGGTCTTTGTTTTCAATATAAATCCTGTTAGATGGCCCATAAGGAGCACCGGAGCTCTGCTTTCAGGGGATACTTATTTAGTTCTGGCAGGTTTGAATGCAGATTTTGGCTGGGAGATCTCAGGTGATCTTCGTTTTAACATAAAACCGGAACTTCTGCCTGAACTGGTCAGTAGAAATCATATAAGAAACAACGAAGACCTTGCATTATACGAAGAAGAACTTGCCAGACGCATAGAAAGCATGATTCTTGCCCGCATAAGAGATATTTCCAATACAGCAGACGAAATAGCCATGGATAATATGCTATTTACAGGCAGCCTGCCCGGTATGGAAGCAGAAATACAAAGGTCTTTCCCGGAAATCGAAAATATACACTGTATTTTTAATGTGATACGCATGCCGGATTTCGAACTTTACCATTCAGTAAGGGCAATTTACCGTGAATATATAGACACCCAAAGGATTTTCCTTAACGATGAGGTCCTAAGAGAAGCACAAAACAGGATTGCTGCAAGGATACGTATAGATCTTCTATCCCAATATGGCGAAGTCATGACTCGATTCCCCATTTTACTGGAATTTCTGAATATGGATTCCATTATAGTCAGGGACTTTTTATCTATAGGGGATTAAACAAAGCGTAAATCCCCTGTAACCCTGTAATTGAATAAAATGTTTTTTTCATGTATATTAATCTTTTATGCATCTTAATGATTTATTTTTAATGGAGCGCTTTTAGGAGAAAAATTATGAGCAGGTTTTGGTTTTTTATATTGATTTTCTTTCTGCTTGCCTTGCCGGCTTTCTCCCAGGCTGACTCAGACGAGCCTCAATACGATTGGGATAATTACGATCTAAACATGTATTCTGCCGGAGATAGACCCTTCAGCATTAACCTTGGGGTGCTTTTCCCAACTATTTTTAGCGGCGTAGACTCAAGAGGCATAGGTCTTAGCCTCGGCGGAACCGGCTCCCTATATTATGATTACTTCCTAAGCCCCGAATTTTACATTGGAGGTGAAATCAGCGGAATGTTCGCCTTCTGCCGTGCAGGGCACAGCCTCTTTATTATCCCCATGGGTGTAAGGGTTGGGTACCAGTTTGTATACAGACGAATTGAAATTCCCCTTACCATGATGATAGGCATAGCTCCCCAGTTATACCACGAGCAAAACTACTTTGGAATGATCATTAAACCGGGGGCTGCTTTTTACTGGCGCTTTAATTCAGACTGGTCCTTTGGCATGAACACAAACTGGTGGTTTTTACCCCAATGGCCAAAGGGAGGTCCCACCGTTATGGGAAATTTCCTGGAACTGACCCTGTCAGCCCGTTATCAATTTTAATCAGGTGAACTATGTTTAAGAAGATATTTAATTATGCATTATCAATAACTATACTGATTTTCACTTTATCCTGCGATCAGGCTCCCCTCTTTTACAATATCTCTGTTCAGGTAGAACCAAAAGATCCTATAGTAGGCGGAACCCCGACAAGAATGGTTGTCATTGAGCATGGTGTTGATGAGCAAACCCTATTTGTAGGCAGCGTCAACTCAAGCAGGATACACTTTTTCCGTAACGGCTCCTGGAACTCAGTCAGAACTCCCGGGCGTCATTCGCTCGTTGCATTAGGCGCTACCAGCACCCATCTTGGTGCTATTGTAATGACGGGCAGCCGCCTGGATTCCACTGTACTTTATATTTACGATCTAAGTTCATTCGATGGCAGTGATATGGGAGACCCAACCACTATAAGCATACCATCAGGCTACTCCGCCCAGAGCTTATTTGGTGCAGGAACTAATTTTTATATAGGCGTAATGCACGTAAACAGCAATATAGAGTTTTACTCTGTATACAGTGTGGGGCAAGGTGGATCTACCCTTTCTGATGTAAGAATAGGAGATACGATAACAGTAGGAGACAGACAGCGTTCTGACATAGGCATGCTAAGCGGAGCAATAGCGATAGACAATACTACAGCCTACCTGTCTGCCGGAGGTCATGTTTTTTCAAGTGCGTCACCCGCCGCATCCATCTTAGGCATTCCTCCCAATATTACTGTCACAGGCTTAATTAGCGCCGATACTACCTTAATTGCAGTAGGCAGAGATGGTAGCACCGGAAGATTATATACAAGCCCCACTAGCAGCCCCAGCTTTACGCATCGTTTAGACGGTCCTGTTTTCACAGGAGGCTTGGGCATAAAACACCAGGCTGCCGATGGCACAACACCAGAATCCCTCCTTATAGGAGTACGCGGAAGCGGAATGAATGACCACGGTTATCGCATAATAGGTCTGGATGGATCAGGTGTACCCACAGGAAGCCTAAATAACCCCAGCACCACAGATGCAGTCCATAGGGGCAGCATAGGGGTAAGACCTGTACTGGACATAATGCAGGTTCCCGCGGCAGTCCTGGGACAAACAGCGGGTTCTAACTGGAATGGCAACATACTCTTCGCAGGGACAGCACTCAACGGCCTAATGTCTAACAGGAGCGGTGAATGGAATGCCGAAGATTAGGCCGGGCTATACAAAAACACATATCAACTATAAGTCATGGATGAGCTTTTTGACTCTCCCAAAGGAGCTCTAAAAGACAGTCCCCTTGCCGACCGCATGCGCCCGCAAGTTCTGGATGACATAGTAGGGCAGGATCATATAGTAGGAGAGGGGCGCCTTTTACGGCGGGCTATACAGGCGGACAGGCTTTCTTCCATTATATTCTACGGTCCGCCGGGTACAGGGAAAACAAGCCTTGCAAGGGTAATTGCCAACACTACACGCAGCGTTTTTGAAAGCCTAAACGCAGTCCTAACTGGTATTAAAGACATACGCGAAGTAATAGATAGATCGGACGAAAGGCGAAGGCTCTACAGCCGCCGTACCATACTCTTTGTTGATGAAGTACACCGCTGGAATAAAGCCCAGCAGGACGCCCTGCTCCCCTGGGTAGAAAACGGCACAGTCATACTCATAGGTGCAACAACAGAAAACCCCTTCTTCGAAGTAAACCGCGCCCTTGTATCGCGAAGCCGCATCTTTCAACTAAAATCTCTGGACAGTGACGCTCTTATGCAAACTGCCCTTAAGTGCCTTTCCGATACGGAACGGGGTTATGGCAAGTGGAAAGTGAGCTTCGAAGAAGGAGCCCTGGAACACCTTGTGGAAGTAGCAAACGGCGATGCCCGCAGCCTCCTTAACGCTCTGGAACTTGCCGTAGAAACCAGTACGGCTAAAGAAAACATAAAAGAAAGTTTCTTATGGCCGCCCCCGGATGGAAGCAATATTTATGTAAGCATGGAGGCTGCGGAGGAGAGCATACAAAGGCGGGCTCTTTTATATGACAAAGATGGTGACTATCATTATGACACCATAAGCGCCTTTATTAAGAGCGTTAGGGGAAGCGATCCCGATGCCTCCCTTTACTGGCTTGCAAAAATGGTAAGGGCGGGAGAAGACCCCGCCTTTATTTTCCGCCGCATGATCATCCTTGCCATGGAAGATGTCGGCCTTGCAGACCCCACTGTTATAAGCACGGTAATTTCCTGCGCAGAGGCTTTTGACCGCATAGGATTTCCCGAAGGCAACTTTGCCCTTTCAGAGGCCTGCCTATGCCTTGCAACAGCTCCTAAATCCAACACTACTCTTGCCTATTTTGACGCCCTAAAAGAAGTGGAAAGGGAAGATGCAGAAGTTCCCAACCACCTAAGAGACGGAAGCAGGGACAAAGAAGGTTTTGGACATGGCGAAGGATACATCTATCCCCATTCCTTCCGCGAGCACTGGGCAGCTCAACAGTACCTCCCCACTGCTCTTAAAGGCAGGGTTTTTTATAACCCATCATCTTCGGGAAAAGAAGCAAGCATTCAACAAGAAGTATTGGAAAAAAGGGAGATACAGGCGGCTGTAATTTTCGGTTCCCAGAACGATGCAAAAAACGAAATCCTTACCTGGTCTTCATCCTCCAAAGGCAGAGAACATTGGTTTAAAAGGATGGAGTCAGGCAGGGCAAAACTCCTTCTTTCTGACAGGAATAAAATATTTTCACAGTGCAGTATAGAAAGGCATCACAGGATTTTAATTCCCCAGGCGAATGACGGGCTTTTACTATGGGAAAGCCTCAGACGCTGCCCCGAAGGTCTTGCAGCCGCGTTAGTCGACACAGATGCTGCAAAAGATGCGCTGCTGGGTTTTTTTGCCAATTCCTTTATGGGGGATGAGTGTGATGCGCCATTAATTAATGTGCTAAAAGACGAAGGCGCATTGCTGCCGGAAGTTAAAGAGGCAGAAGAAGCTTTTGGCTGCACACAATTTGACCATATCCTTGCAAGAGAAATCTTCAGGCGCCGCTCTTCAGGAAGGAAAAATGTAAAAAACGATATAGAAAAAAGTTTTGGTAACTTTGCAATTAAGGCACATAAACTTCTTGCTAAAGACGGTACCCTTTCTATACTGCAAAGTCCGCCAAAAATGGGAGAAAGAATATCCAGGATTATTAAAGATGAATGCAATGCAAATAACACTCTTTATGAAAAATTAGTTCATGCAGAAAACTCTTTCTTTAACAACTCAAACGACAACTCCCCTAACATAAACTGGGATGCAGAAATGTTAGACGCATGTTTTTCCAAAGCCGGCTTTACAGTAACAATGAATGAGATAATGCAGGAAGAAGAAAGGTTAATTTCTGCCAGGGACCTTTCCTTATGGTTTGATAGTGAAAGATCTCAATGGGGCGCTTTTATTTTGGATACCCTAGGCAAAGAGGACTTTAATAAAATAATGAGCCTAATGGAAGAAAGGGTAAAAGAAGGACCTCTTTTATGGAAGTACAAGAGCCTGCTTCTTTTGGGCAAAGTTAAAAACTAAAACCCCACTCCTCTTGCAATGCCCTTAGGCGAAAACATATTTCTTTTGGATCTCCCTCGCTATTATACATTCCGGCACCGGGAATAAAACCGGGATCATTAAAGCTCCACCAGGTAAGGGCTTCTACGCTCTTGTGAGCGTAAGAGATCGTGTAAAACCACTCCATCCAGTCAGCCTGTAGCCTTTGGCTCCAGCTGTCTTCGTGCCAAAGCCCGGAATACATATACCTAAGGCAGTAGAGATCCCCTTCTGTAGCATTAAAACGCACATCTTCGTAATGCGAAGGCACGCCAAGTTCTGTTAGGTGCAAGGGCTTCCCAAAAACACTAAAGCGGTCATACATCTTTTCTATTTCAAGCATGTCACGCGAAGGGCAGTATAACTGTATTCCAAGAACATCATATTGGGTGTTCATCTCGTGAACTTTTTGCATGTAGGTGTAAGGCGTCATATTCCTCTTGTTTATAATCCCCCACTGCACTCTTTCATCCGCAACATTTTCACCAAACATAAAACAGTTGTTTATTACCGCCTTTACATTGGAATCTTCTTCGTGCATGGCATCACAGCATAGCTTTGTCATTTTAACAAGCTCATCCTGGGATAGCTTATAGGCATTACACCAGTCGTGGGCTTCGTTAATGGCATCGTATATTTTAATACGCCCTTTATAGCGTTTAACAGAGCGTTTAACAACCCTGTCTATCTCATGCGCAATGCTTCCGGGAACTTTTGCACCGCCTTCCCACTTTAGGTTCTCTGTCCAGGGCGGCATACCGGCAGTATGAGTCCACCAGAGAGGATGCCCCTTGGTGATAATATTGCTTTTTTCAAATGCATCCTGCAATGCATCCAGTGTGGAATAATCGGGCCTTTCCTTTTCCTGTTCAAGACGGGCAAGGTAAAAAGGCAGGGTGGCAAAATTAAAAATGGAATCATACATCTTTGTCTTTTCGCTGTCGGAAAAAGGATAGGTAAAGCCGCCGCAGCCAAAGAGGAAGTCTCTTTTTGCTCTTTTTTGGATAGTATCCCTTGCCCTCTCCACCGCCGCCATCTCCCCCGCCCATAAGGCCGAAGAGAGGACTCTCATGTTGTAAAGCCCTGCCTTTGCCGGCTTTAATTCGGCAAGCCTCTGTTTTGCTTTGGCTTCCCTTAACATGGACAGGCATTTGGGAGAAGGTATAAAAGCGGATTGCGTTTTATGCTTTTCCATATATTTTTCTGTCTCAGAAATTCTACAAAGAGCAGCTTCCCTTACAAAGTCTATATCATCCCCATTTTTATAGCCCCTGCCAAAATTATCTGCCAATACCCACATATGACCAAAGCCGGGAATTTTTAACTTTCCGTGTATCATAACGGGCTCTTCTTCCAGCGCAAATTCTACACTACCGTCGTTTAATACATTCATACGCCTGTGATAGGGGTTGTAAAGCATGTCAGAAACATAAAAGGTAAATATCTCATCCCTGCTAACCGGATTATTATCTGTACCAATAATTTTAACTTTAAGCATAGTCGCTCTCCTTTAACGCAGCTGTAACAGCGCAGATAAAATTGCGTAAACTTCTCTTGTATAACTATTATCATCATCACTTAATATATAAACATTCCCGCTGCTTGTAGCAAGCAGGAATGGGGGATTTTGCGGATTAATTAAGACCCTTACAGTGCCGTATTCAGATGAACGAAACATACCCCGTTTTAAATTATCAAGCCCCATGCCGCTTAACCTTGTAAGATGCGGCAAAGTTTCGGCTAACTCAAGGCTCTCTATTGCATCAAGCTGTATCACATAACGGTCTCTTATATGATGGGCTGTCAGGGTGCTTTCACTCAAAACAAGTTTGATAGGTGCAACTTCCTCATGGTACAACCATAAACCAAGCAGGGGCATACACAGAATCAACAATAAGGTAATAAACATGATTACTTTCCCGGCAGGCTTTGCCATGTTCATGGTAACATTTTTGTGATACATAGCTTTAATAAAAAGCTTATTATTGTTTGGGTTTTTATAGAAATAACCCCATATCCAGTAAGCATCTTCGTCTGCCTTTTTATCTATATACCAGTCCTTCTCTTCTTTAAGCTCCAAAAGCAGCTTTCTATGCTTTGCATAAACAAAAGCCGGAAGAAGGAGAGCTAAAATAGTCCAGCATAAAAACCAGGCAAGTATTGCTCCTGTTGTATCAAAAAAATAAGGCGGAATAGCCAAAATAATGAGGGGGAGCATTACAAGCTTTAAACGGCTTAAATACTGCCTGCATATATAAATAATTTCTTCTTCCTTATGTGCACTTAAGGGCAGCGTAACCCCAAGGAGGATATTATTTTTTGGCTTTACATAGCTCCTTAGCATAAAATAAATGATAAAAATGAGGGGGACAAAGCACAGGAATAAAATTAGATTAATCATTTTTCATTATTGGGCAGGGGGAGCATAATGTCAAGGGAATTTTCTTAATATTGCGCACTACCCAATAAAATCAATCGCTGATACAATTAAAGTACCGGAAAAAAAATTGAGCGAAGATATCAAGAAAAACAGTAAT
>Ga0099364_10012389_pt1 | contig 11505 bp, 10 predicted proteins | sample TergutTh196P3_FD_73070 | JGI IMG/M metagenome (GOLD analysis project Ga0099364, IMG submission 73070) | Microcerotermes parvus P3 segment gut microbial communities from Pointe-Noire, Republic of the Congo - Th196 P3 | ecosystem: Host-associated > Arthropoda: Insects > Digestive system > Gut ...
TTTCCATCTGACTTCGTCAAAAATGCTCGCAATACGAAAGTATTCCTGCGCTTTTTTCCTTGCCAGACGAAAAATATTCTCGCAAATCCTGAGCCGATTTTCAAATTAATCGACTATAACAATCGACGAGACTGTGCTGTAAGAGTTCAACCAAACATCTGCGGAAACGGCTGAATGATATCGGAAGAAAAATAATCCGCAATCATTAAAGCTTCGTTCTCCACAACATCAAAAGCTTCAATGTCTTCTGTATATTTTCCTGCAAGCCGCTTGGCGACCTCCTGCGTGTTTAATTCCAGGTGCCTGTAAAGCATTTGCGTAAATCTTCACGGTCATAATAGGGGTTGATGCTGCTGAATGTTTTCAGCATTTTATCGGCATTGATCTACCATATGCAGGTCTATATTTTGATTTTGTGATTATTCCTGTTTTTTCTGAGCTAGCTTTTAATGAAAAAATATGTTAAAATAACACCTGTAAATCAAAAACACAAAAAAGGAGCATTTACCATGAAAAAGAACGTTACAAGATTGATTTCCATTATTTTATGTGCGGCACTGCTGTTTGCCTGGGCATACACGGCGGCAATTGCGCAAAAGGCATCGGAGGAAAACACGCTTAAGCTTATCTCCTACAATGTGTCCGGCTTACCGATTGAGGGCAAGAAGCAGGGCAGCGCTGGCTCTTCCGGCAAGAAAAAAGCCAGAGTAGTCGGTGAGTACCTGAACGCTCTGGAACTAGACATCATCGGAGTGCAAGAGGACTTCAATTTCCACAAGCATATTGCCGCTAAAATGTGCGATTATCCCTACAAAACGGTACACAGCGGCGGAGTTCCGGCGGGCGATGGTCTCAATATTTTCTCGCGGCGAGGAATCTTCAACGTGGAACGCGTGGGTTGGAACGAGGCCTCTGGCGTACTTTCCGGCAGCAACGACAGATTGGCACCCAAGGGCTTTATCTACGCGGTGATGGAGATTGCCGACGGTGTATACATCGATTACTACCTGCTCCACGCCGACGCGGGCAGGGACGAAGGCTCAATTGAAGCGCGGGCGGACAACTACCGCCAACTCGCGTCCCATGTCAACGCCCGGGAGCATGATCGCGCGCTGATCATGCTCGGCGATTTCAACGGCTCCTTCAGCAGGGCTATTGGCGACGATCTGTATGGGAATCTGGTTGCGGTCGTCGGGCTTACGGACGTATGGGCGGAGCTTCACAACGGCGGCAATCATGAGTACGGCGACGGCTCGGACTGGAATCCGACATACGAAGAGAAAATTGACCGTATTATGTATAAAAACGGCGGCGGCATTGAATTCACGCCGTTGAGCTTTGAATACACCATATTTGTCGATGAGGACGGTCATACGCATACCGACCACATGGCGGCGTTATCCACACTGTCGTACACAATAAAAGACCCACCCGACAATACGCAGGAGCTTAAGACAGAAGAACCAATCGGTCGCTTCAAGATGTTTGCGAAACAAACCAGGGCAGTCGGCAGGGATTTGTGGTTGATTCTGACGAATTTGAAAGAGCTTTTTGATTGATTATCTATACAATTTCACAGTACAAAAAAGGAGCAGCAAAACTGGAAGAGGATGCGGACAAGTAGCAGAGTTTGTGATATAATATAAATATGAGAAAACAAACAATCAGCGAAGAGAAATGTTGTAGGGAAAAAAGCAAGTCTGAGACCCGCGAGAACGTTTATATCATGACTATGATTAGCCCATAACCTAGGCAGATACAGGCTTTTCGCGTTGCACGTGACAAGTCGGCAGGGTGCATTCAGGAAATGCTTGACAGCGCGCCCAAGGCTAAAAAATACTGTTCAGACGGCTACTTAGGCTACCTTGACGTGGATTATTACGGCGCGGAACATCTGCGAAATTGCCGCGACAAATCGTACACACACAACGTCGAAAGCATCAACGCCGATTTGCGCTGTTTTATACCAGGTTTGGCTCGCCAGAGCCGCTGTTTTTCCGTTCGCTTGAAACTCTGGAGGCTATTCTGGACATTTTCGTCGAGGCTTACAACAAGTTCGGCGAGTACAAGATGAAGTACCGCAGACCTACGCAACAGCGTCTCGGCAACGAAAAGAAGTATCTGCATCACTGGCGCGATACACATTGCTCTGTTTTTTGACTTTGTGGAAATTTGATAATCAACGATTTTTGTCCACACCCGCACACTCTCCAATTTGACTTTGCACACATTTTATGGTATTATTTACACTCAATGTGGTATTCACGCCGCATCGTTTTGTTGGTATTTACAAACTTTTCTTTCAAATTATTTTTGCTCATTATTCAAAAAAACGATTAATACACAAAAGGAGAAAAAAATGGCAATGGGATATTCAAAGGAAGTGATGGATCATTTCACAAACCCGCGCAACGTGGGAGAGATCGAGAACCCCGACGGTATGGGGGAGGTCGGCAATGCAAAATGCGGCGACATAATGCGCATTTATCTGCGCATCGTTGAGGATGTAATCGAGGACGTGAAATTCATGACTTTCGGCTGCGCGTCAGCAATCGCAACTTCCTCAATAGCTACTGAACTTATCAAAGGCAAAAAGGTGGAGGACGCTCTCTCACTGACCAACAAGGCGGTGGTTGAGGCGCTGTCGGATTTGCCCGCTTCAAAAATCCACTGCTCTGTATTGGCGGAACAGGCAATCAAGGCGGCAGTGAAGGACTACTACGACAAAAACTCCATTGCCTATGATGCCGAGATTTTCACGCTCTTGAATGAGGAACACTCTCACTAATTATGGGATTGTTGAAAAAAACATAAGGGAGTTTTTGCCGTGAAGCCCAACGTGATAATAATCAATCCGGATCAGATGCGGGCGGATAGCATGGGGAACATGGGAAATCCTGCCGCACACACCCCAAACCTCGATGCCCTCGCCGCCGAGGGGGTTTCTTTTTCACAGGCATTTTGCCAAAGCCCTGTCTGCGTTCCTAGCCGCTGCTCCTTCATGACAGGGCTGTATCCTCACACCACGGGTCACCGTACACAGGGCTATCTCCAACGACCTCACGAGGAAAATATTTTCAGCGACATGAAAAAAGAGGGATATTTCATTGCCAGTTCTCCAAGGGGCGATCACTTGGCGGGGCAATACCCACGCTACCACAAAAAACTCATCGACAAATACATCCTGGCTGCGCCGAAAAAACGCCCTAAATTTCCCAATCTCCCAAGAGGAATGCCTGACAGCGACACGTTTTTTTCCTTTTTTGGCGGACGTATACCCACGAAAACCCCCAATGATATAGCCCATAATCTGGATGATTTAGTAATATACGGCACAGAAAAATTCATCAAAAACAGACCGAGACACAAGCCGTTTTTTGCCTTTATCGGACTGTGGGATCCCCATCCTCCCTACCAAATTGAGCAGAAATATTACGACCTGATAGATAAAGAAAAACTGCCAAAACGCATACCAACCATAGGAAACAAAGACGGCAAACCTCTTATGGAGCGAGGTTTGCGTGACGCTCTTGGCGTTGGCGGTTGGGAGGAAAGCCGCCTTGACGAGCTGCGGGTGACCTATCTTGCCATGTGTGCAAAGGTGGACGACCAAGTGGGCAGAATCGTCGCGCGCCTCAAAGCTGAGGGGATTTATGACGATACCGCTATTGTTGTACTTTCTGACCACGGCGACTACACTGGGGATTTCGGCATTGTGGAGAAGGCGCAAAATTGTTTTCCCGACTGCCTTACAAACGTACCGCTCATCATCAAGCCGCCAAAAAACATAGCCGTTGATAGCGGCATAAACAACAATTTGGTTGAACTGACGGATCTTTGTTCGACCATTGCCGACCTGACGGGCATTGACATTGAGCGGACGCATTTTTCCAAAAGTCTATTGCCGACTATGCAGGATAAGACTACAAAACACCGTGATTTTGTCTGCTGTGAGGGAGGACGGAATATCGGTGAAACTCAGTCTATGGAGTACGATCCAAATGACCACGACCCACACGACCGTTACGCCCCGCGTTTGGAGTTGCAGGCGCGCGAAGACGGTACCCACACCAAGGCGGTGATGCTGCGCACCGCGCGGTATAAATATATCCGCCGCCGACTGGAACCGGACGAATTTTACGATTTGCGCCAAGGGGAAAGAATAAACCTTGCCGAGGATCCGAGCAGCGCTCACTTAATTGAGAGGATGCAAACTCAACTCCTTGACTGGTATATCGACACCTGTGATGTTGTCCCCAAAAATCAGGACTCCCGTTTTTCAATGGATCACCTAAAAAACATTCTGAGAGCGGCGAAATTGCCATTTTTTGTCGTTGCCATCGCCATCGGTTTTATTACACTTTACATCAAAATCACAAAGCAAACACCTCATCAGTTCATGCGCCAGATGGATAGGTTGGGGAGATATGTGTCAAAATTATTCAAGAGAGTTGACTAATAACCTGTATTCAGTAGATTAAACAGATAAATTTTGAGCGATTTATTTGCCAAACGAGGCAAAAAACACGGAAGTGTTATTATAGTCGATTAACTTGAAAATCGGCTAGTCTTTGCTCGGGTAACCGTCTGAACAGTATTTTTTAGCCTTGGGCGTACTGTCAATCAGCTCCTGAATGCGCCCTGCGGACTTGTCCACGCCCCTTGCAAATTCCGTCAAAATCTGATATACTTTTGTTCACTCTATGAAAAGGAGGCGGCTATGAGTTCTGAGCGATTGGAGATGAACATAAAAGGCGAGCGCTTCACTGTGCGCATGAACAACACCGAGCCTGAACTTCGTGGCTGACGAGGGTGAAGCGGTTCGGAAATTGGGAGGAAAAAGGTATGGCGATGTGGAGTCCATGGCGAGGGTGCCACAGATACAGCGAGGGCTGTAAATACTGCTATATTCATAAAGGCGACAGCAAGCGCGGCGTAGACACAGGAAGCATCGTTCGCACAGATAACTTTTATGCGCCAATACAACGTAAAAAGTCCGGAGAGTACAAAATCAAGTCAGGGCAGAGCGTATTCCTCTGTTTTCAAGCGGATTTTTTGATTGAAGAGGCAGATGAGTGGCGGGTAGAATGTTGGGCTATGATGAAAGAACGCTCGGACCTCAACTTTTTGTTTTTGACAAAGCGTATTGATCGCTTCACCTCTTGTATCCCTGCCGATTGGGGCGATGGTTACGATAATGTCACAGTTGGTTGCACCATAGAAAATCAGCAAAGCGCCGATGAACGACTCCGCATATTTGCCGATTTGCCAATCAAGCATAAGGACATCATCTGCCAACCCCTGATTTCAGCGGTGAACATTGAAAAATACCTATCAGATGTCGAATTGGTGGTAGTGGGCGGTGAATCCGACCGAAACGCACGACCGCTAGATTTTGACTGGGTAATGGATATTCGGGAGCAATGTAAACGACAGGGAGTTCATTTCGAGTTCCGGCAATGTGGCACACATTTTATAAAGGACGGCAAGGAGTACACCCTCACGGTGAAAGACCTAACCGCCCAAGCAAGAAAAGCAAACATTAACCTATAAACAAAAAGGAGAAACGCTATGGTACACGTTGTTTACTGCGATGACAAAGAAAAGGTTTTGGAGAAGATACTGGAAGGGACTAAGACAATGATAGTGCGCGGCGCTGCCGGACGTAAAATTCCGCACAGCCGCGTCTTTGAGGGCGAAACCCTCTACTTTATGAAGAAGGGTTCTGCAAAAATATCGGTGAAGGCTACCGTTGAAAGCGTTCAAAACCTTGTGAAACTGATTGAGGACGAGATTATAACAGCATTGGCTGAACCTCGGTTAGCTCTTTCAGAAAAGCAAAAGACCCGTTGGCATAAGAAATGCCTCTGCCTTGTCGCGTTCAAAGAAGTTCAACCGATAGAACCACTCGACTTCGACCGACAGGGTAACATGGACGACTGGCTAATCATTGAGAAAATCGAGGATGTAGTTGTCGGCACAAGCATTCCATACAACTACGATAACTCGAAGTTCAAATGAACCTTTTAAGTTTACCTATACCTTTTGAGTTTTCCTCAAAAAGCCGAAAGGGGGGTGATGATATGACACTAAAACCAATCGGCATTGAAATTTGCCAATATCCGCTAGAGTTTCAATCACTTTTACGCGGTGCAAAACTGTATGATAGCAGTTGTTCGCCGGAGGCAAAAGTCATCTTTATAGATAAAGACACTGGCTATTTTTTGAAATCGGCTCCAAAAGGTAAATTAGAGCGAGAAGCTGACATGACCCGCTATTTTCACAGCAAAGGATTAAGTGCTGAAGTGCTTGCTTATGTGTCGAATGAGCAAGATTGGCTCTTAACAAAAAAAGTTTCCGGCAACGACTGCATAACGGCGAAATATCTTGAACAGCCTGAGCGCTTGTGCGATATTTTAGCAGAACGGCTTTATCTTTTACACGGCATAGATTATACTGATTGTCCGGTAGAAAATCATACGAAACACTACCTTGAATTGGTTGAGTTTAACCGCAAAAATGAATTGTATGACAAAAGCCATTTTCCCGATAGTTTTGGCTATCAGTCGCCGGAAGAAGCGTGGGCTGTGGTTGATTCACAAAAGCATTTGTTGCAAAATGATACATTGTTGCACGGCGATTACTGCCTCCCGAACATTATACTGGACGATTGGCGGTTCAGTGGATTTATTGATCTTGATAACAGCGGTATAGGCGACCGCCATGTGGATTTGTTTTGGGGAACATGGACGTTGTTTTTCAACTTGAAAACACACAAATATCGTGACAGATTTTTAGACGCATACGGACGTGAAAAAGTTGATGAAGGTATGTTACGGCTTGTTGCCGCGGCGGAGGCTTTTGGATAATACGCTTGCGCATTTGACATTCCCTCCACAAATAAGTTATAATTATCCGGTTAGTGCCCAGGATTAAGGAGTAAAACGCGGTGGCGGCAATCCAAATTTTCGGAAAGTTAAAGTGCTTTGATACAAAAAAAGCGTTGCGCTTCTTCAAGGAACGCGGCATTGCTGTCCATGAGGTTGACATCCTGCGCAAGGGTCTCAGTGCGGGGGAATACCGCTCAGTTATGTCCGCTGTTGGCGGCGATATGAACACCCTCATCGATGTAAGCAGCAAGGCGTACCAAAAGCACCACATCGCCTATCTCGCAAGCGCTCAAGCGGTGGAAGATAAGCTTTTTGACTACCCCGAGCTATATAAAACGCCCATTGTACGAAACGGACGGCGAGCGACTGTGGGCTACGCCCCCGAAGTGTGGAAGGAGTGGTTGCGTGAAGACAGCTAAACGCCTTTGGGATATAGTTCAGCGCGTATTGGTCAAAACGCATCTGCACCCTATCGTCCATCATTTCGGCGCGTATATTGTCCCAAATAGCAGATTTCTTTGCGGATTGATGGACGTTGTGGACAGGCGGGAGTGCAGGGATGAAATACGTGCAACTGGGCGTTATTTTGCGGAAAATGCCCATCGAATAAAGGAAAACCTTGCTATTTTGGATGACGAGGAGAGTCGCCGTGTTTATCAGGGCGTCATTCGATACAGGACAACCCGCAGGCAAAAGGACATCTGGAACTTACAGCGGAGATACACCACAATTTACTTTGACGACAGCGCGTTTACAGTGAGGGAAAACGAGGTATTTTTCGACTGCGGAGCATTTTTTGGTGAGAACGCGTCGGCTTTGGCAAAGATTATGCGCAAACATGGTTACAGCGACCCCACAGTGATTGCCGTCGAGCCTGACGACGAAAACTTCAGAATCCTTTCAAAAAACTTGGAAAAGAAACTAAACGTTCAGTACTACACCTTTCAAGTGGGCGTCTGGAAAGAGGACACCACACTGTGTTTTCACGGCAATCTGAACAGTTCCTGTAAGGTTGCCGACGACGGCAAGCAGGAAATTGCCGTGCGGACAATCGACAGCATTGCTGCGGAAACAGGATTTGCTCCCACCTACATCAAAATGGACATTGAGGGCTGCGAAATGGAGGCGCTGCAAGGGGCGGCGGTGACAATTTCCCGCCACAAACCCCGTCTAGCCGTATCAATCTACCACAGCAATGAGCATATGCTAGAGATTTTGGAGTACCTCCACGCCCAATACCCCGACTACAAATTCCGCGTCCGCCACTACAGCGGTTCCTTCATTGAAACGGTATTGTATGCTTATTGTGCATCTCCTTAACTCCAAACCCGCAACCCGTAAAGCCCTTTCAGCTCCTTCTCAAGCTTACTCGTCCTATTTCCGCCAAAAACATAGGAATAAGAAAACAGTACTAGCCCTGATTGGGGGCGGATTTTTTGTATTGCCGCCGCCTGCCGCGCCAAAATATCGCTTTTGTCAATCCACTCGTTCTTCCCTGCACCCGCATAACTATCACTCGTGCCGACCTTGTATGCCGCCAATCCAAACGCCAACTTCACAGAGGAAATCTTCACCAAATCGTTCCATTCTTTGACCGTTTTTTCAAAGGGCTGAGCGGAGTTCTCAAAGCCGTAATAAATCTGAGGAATCAGCAGGTCAACATAGCCCGTCTTGCTGCCCCACGTAGCCGCATCGGCGTATAGCTTGGAGTAGTTCGTGCGGATGTTTCCCCCGGGGCTGATGGACACCACGACACTCTTTTTTGCGCTTTTTACCGTCTGATAAAGCCCCGCCACAAAGGTGTTCACACTCGCCCGCCGCCAAGCATCCAAGGAGAGTTTGCCGCCGCTTTTTTGGTATGCCGCATACTGTGCGCTGTCGATTGTCTTACTCTGGGTGGGGTAAAAATAGTCGTCAATGTGGATTCCGTCCACGTTGTACTTCAAAATTTCTTTCACGCCGCTATAAATCAGGGAATGAACCTCTGTCGCAGCGGGATTGAAGTAAATCCCCCCCGCGATTTTACTCACCAAGCCCTTGTCAGGTGAGTTTTCAAGCCACTTTAGTGCAGGGTTATTTTTCGCCAAATCCTTGGTATCCGTACCCGAGCTTTGGACGCGGAAAGGGTTGAACCATGCGTGAAATGCCACGCCGTTTTTCTTTGCCGCCGCGAGCAAAATCGCCAACGGGTCATAGCCCGGCGCTTTGCCCTGCTTTCCCGTGAGCCATCTCGCCCAGGGAAAAACCTCGCTGGGATAAATCGCGTCCGCCATCGCCCGCACATGGACAAAAGCTGTGTTATAACCCGCTTTGGCAATTTCTGCGAACATTGCCTGAGCTGTTTTTTCATACTGCGCCTTAGTAACTGTCGCCTTGGGCACCTCAAAATAGCTAATCCAAATCCCCCGCAAGCTCGCCTGCGCTGTGTTCGTTGTTGTGGTATTGGTTTTCACGGTGGTAGCGGGCTTCGTTGTGGTACTACTCTTTGTAGTACTAGTTGAGGCAGTGGTAGTAGGCGGCGTATTGGCAGCCGAGGGCTTTTGAGTACTTGAGCTGCTTGGCTGTGCGGGAGGGGCGGAAGTGGTAGTTGTCCCAGATTTTGCTGTGCTGACGCTCCCTTGCACGGGAGTGTCCGGAATTTTCGAGGTTTGCGCGGCGCTTGTTGTCGCGTCAGGCGCGCCAACGTCAATCTCGGTAGTTTCTGGCAATGTCGCTATGACTTCCGTGTCCTCCTCACTGGCTGTAGCAGCGCTGCTTGTATCGTAATAATTTGTGTATGCTGAGTGCTCAAGCTCGCTGTCTATGGGATTCACTGTGTTACAGGAGGAAAACAATCCCAAGCCAATGCTTAAAACCAATACTAACGCGAATATTTTTTTTGATACTTTTCCCATATTAAATCCTTGTTTTTATGGCGATGTTGAAAAACGAAAGGTAGATTTTCAACAATCCCTAGTATTAACCGGGTTCACCGATCACTGACATATATTCTAGCACAATATTTACGCCGGGTCAATGGGAAATATTACAGCGGTGGAGGAAAATCCAAACCTCATTCCTCAATACCCATTTCATCTCGTGTTGACAGTCTCTAATTTCTTTTGAAGAAAATAAAAAACTCAAAACTGTGGTATAATTATGCGACGTACCCGCTCAAACGCTGTAAAAAATAAGCCCTTAAGAAAAGGTAGTGTTGATATGCAAATCACAATCACCCGTACACAAAGCCCAAAGGCAAAACCCGACCAGAATAATCTCGGTTTCGGCAACTATTTCACCGACCATATGTTCCTCATGAATTACGATGAGGGCAAGGGTTGGCACAGTCCGCGCATTGTGCCCTATGGTCCCCTGAGCCTTGACCCTTCGGCGATGTGCCTGCACTATGGACAGGAGGTTTTTGAGGGGCTGAAAGCGTACCGCGCCGCCGACGGCTCGGTGTCCCTGTTCCGCCCGGACAAAAACATGGCACGCCTCAACCTCTCCAACGACAGACTGTGCATCCCCCCCATAAACGAGGAATTTGCCGTGGAGGCAATCAAAGAGTTGATTCGCGTGGACGAGGACTGGATCCCCACTGCCGACGGCACGAGCCTTTACATCCGCCCGTTCATCTTCGCCGCGGATCCATTTATTGGCGTTCGCCCAGGGAAAAACCTGATTTTCTGTGTGATACTCTCCCCCGTTGGTGCCTACTATCCCGAGGGACTGAACCCCGTGAAAATTTATGTTGAGAGCAATTACGTGCGCGCCGTCAAGGGCGGCATGGGCTTCACCAAGGCGGGCGGCAATTACGCCGCGAGCCTAAAAGCCCAAGGGGATGCCTACAAACTCGGCTTTTCACAGGTGCTGTGGTTGGACGGCGTGGAGCGAAAATACATCGAGGAAGTCGGCACGATGAACGTGTTTTTCGTCATCGACGGCGTGATTGTGACCCCCGAATTGACGGGCAGCATTTTGGGCGGAGTTACCCGTACGAGCTGTATCGACATCCTGAAAAATTGGGGCATGAGCGTACAGGAGCGACCCATCTCCATACAAGAAGTTGCCGATGCGTACGACGCGGGCAAGCTAGATGAGGTGTTCGGCACCGGCACTGCGGCGGTTATTTCCCCTGTGGGACTGCTGCGTTGGGAAAACAAGGACATGAATATCAATGGCGGAGAAATCGGTAAGATTTCCCAAAAACTTTATGATACACTCACTGGCATTCAGTGGGGTAAGATTGAGGACACTTTTGGGTGGACTGTTAAAGTTTAGATTGAACGCGGCGGCGGTTGGATGGACAGCAATGAGGTGTGGTGATGGGTTCGGGATAAAGGGCTGAGAATCTCTTCAACCCTGAGTTGCGTGTACTCTAAGGAGAAATCACATGAGCATCTTTGTTGACATAAACGGCGGCGACAACGCCCCAAGCAGCGTGTTGGAGGGCTGTGTTTTGGCGCGTGAAAAATACGGTGCGGATGTGAAAGAAGTGGAGAGCATCACCCAGGGGTTGCAGGCTTTGGCGGGCAATAAGGGCAGTGCCTTTGTCAGCGCGGGATCAACAGGAGAGTTGATTTTAAAGGCACAGCAGATTTTGGGACGCCAGGAGGGCATTGCCCGAGGGGCGATT
>Ga0099364_10012390_pt1 | contig 11504 bp, 5 predicted proteins | sample TergutTh196P3_FD_73070 | JGI IMG/M metagenome (GOLD analysis project Ga0099364, IMG submission 73070) | Microcerotermes parvus P3 segment gut microbial communities from Pointe-Noire, Republic of the Congo - Th196 P3 | ecosystem: Host-associated > Arthropoda: Insects > Digestive system > Gut ...
CTGAAAGCTAATAGCATTCCCCTTGACCTCACACATATTAGTCATCATTGTCATTTCTTTCAGTGACTATCACCTCTTCAAGTACAAACCACCGACAACTTAGCAATCATTTCTGGCTACATCTTGCGCCTCAAATGTATAATAATCACTTCTCATCAGCCCAGAAAATTTCATATGTCTTCTTGCCTAATGAAATTTTCCCCCACTTTCACTCCCAGCATCTTAATTTGCACTTGCCCTTGTACAGGTCTCCAGAATGTTAGAGAAGGTGAACGGCGAATTGTTAACCATAACACACGGGCTCGGGCAGTTAGTCGGCGATATTTTACAGCGAATTCCAGGGCTCGATCCTAGAGCACTTTATTGCAGGTCTATTTAAAAAGTGGCACTGACTTAGGGGTTCTTTTTTAGAGAACTTCGGTCTTTTCCTCTAAATATCATTTTGCCCATGTTCCATAAACTTATTTCATTCACCTACATTGCACGAATCAATGCGCCACTCGCATTTCCGGCTAGCTTTTGGGCTGTGCTTGACCCATTTCGCATTCCGTTACGTAACAGCAACTAATGACTTACTGACACACATTGACATGACTTCAGAACAGTCAAATTTTGTAAGATTCGCTTGAGTAGTGAACCGTAACACAGGGGGTAGTTATTGCCGAAACATTTATAGGGAAGAAATCTCCATCAATTTGTCCTCGCACATTTAGAAATCGGTTGGTATAACCAAATCGGTTGGTATAACCAAATCGGTTGGTATAACCAAACCACCAGCAACACCCTGAAGATGGGGACTGAGAGAGTCCGTGAAACGTCCGCAAACCCTCACATCTTGACATGGCTGTCTGCCTGAGAAAATTTAATTGGATTTTCAATATTTTCACAATTGTCAGCAGTTGTTAGCAGACTTTCTGCGTTCCTGTTGCTGTCTGAAATGTAACGTGATGTTCCAAAACTTTTCGCGTGAGGGTAAATAAATTGTCTCCCTGTTTGAAACACCCATTTCTAGGATAATTTCTTTTGATTTTACAATGGCATACTTGTAAGAAAAAAATCAGTGTGTTTATCACAAACAAAAAGAACTCTTTTCTCTAATGGCAATGCAGGTTTACGAATAAAGGCCTGACATCCCTTCTCACTCGATGAATACTTGAATGCAAATAAGAATGAAACTCCACGAATAATTACCTTAATTGTTGATTTTGGTTAATTTAACATTATTATTCAGTTTTGCACTGAAGGTTCTAATGACATGACACAAAAACTTCATCACATACATTATGGGTTGTAAATGTTTATATTATACACTTTTATTAGTATCTATTTGCATTAATGTGAATACAATCATATAAAATTTAATGGAGTCGTAGTTAACCTTAGAATTATGTGCACTAAAACAGAATGTATGAGAATGTTATAAATAAAATAACAAGCTTTGGAACAAGCCCACGAGTGGGCTGGGTTAAGTACGATAAGCGACAAGACTGAAAGTGACTAAAGAATGTAAAGTTCACCCTAGAACAGGCCACGATGGCCCAGAGGGAGAGTAGAGGTATAGATCTACTCTTTCCTTAACTTCGGGTCTAAATGGGTGTGGGTGGTCAACGCCACGTCCCTGCGGCAATACCCCAGGAAAGACACGGGACCCATTGTATAGGAGGCTGGGCGGGTCACAGGGCCGGTCTGGAGGTGTGCGGTTAATCTTGCCCCACCGGAATTCGATTCCCGAACCGTCTAGTCCGTAGCGAATCGCTATACCGACTGAGCCATCCCGGGCCACGACTAATGATTATGGACATAAAAATGACCCTATAAAACACATCTTAATATAGATCTATAAGTTGTTCAATATAGTCAAAGGAAGAGAAAGGAATTCAGATTTCAGTGCTACAAATGGAAGTACAATTAGTGTTAGAATTGTGTCCAAAGTTTTAAATTCCTTTTATTTCAGGTTCATGTGCCCATGGCAGAAGTGTAGATTTCTTCATCTTTTCTATCAGAGAAAGAGATGCATTCCCAAGTGTGGAGTGTCTTACTTTAAATCAGGCAATGTCTGGGGTTTGCACAGGCACTGGAACTGCATTTATGGGAGACGGAATAAGGTTTGAGTAAGTAAAACACTACATCACAATTTTCAATTTATTAAATAATCTACCAACATAGTGCTTCATTTCAAATTCTGCACCAACCAGCTCACAATCTTACAGAAGTTGTTCATTGACACTAGCAGTTAAAGTGATGTAAGTGCTCTACCACAGAGCGGGAGGTTAGTTAATGGGCTGTAACCTTGGAGGCGCAGGTCCAAACACACAATAGTCCATGTGGGGTTTGTGGTGGGCAAAGTGCCACTAAGGCAGATTTTTTCTCTGAGCAATTAGGTATTATTGATTTTAAAATTTCACCAATTAGGACCTGGTATAAAAGGCACATTTCTGATCACAGGACAAAAGTCTTCATCCTCCTGCACCTATAACAGGAAAGAATTATGTGAGGGAAACATAACATACACACGTAACATCAGTAACTAGCTTTACTGTAAACAGCTGCAGACCAAATGTGAAGTGTTTTTTGAGTTGCCTTGTAACAATCAATTTTCTTCCTAACTTGCTTATTTCACCTGACTAAACATAAAAATATTCATATGGGCTGTGGTTTCTTGTGTTTCAGTAATTATGGGATATACTACCTAAGAACTGGAAATGTGCAAATACGACAATAGTGCTCATGAAGAGGCTTATTCCATGAAGATTCATACTCATAGACACTGAATAAATTTGTGATTACTTGCCATTCAAGATTCGAAGTAAAAAGCTACAAATATGAGAGTGTAATATTCTCCTTAAGATTGGTCAATAAATATATTAGTAAGAGCATCTATTTCTTGTTATGTTTCACTGATTATACAAGACGAACAACTGATTTACTTCTACATTCATAACTCGAAAAAAGCCTTTACTGGAAAATGCTACATCTGATTCCTCAGATCATGAACACATTTTTCATGTGATCACACAATTACACAAACTTATTTCTTGGTGTCAAAACACACTACACAAAACTTCATAATTATTTGGGAAGAGGCTGTAAATAATACAACATAGTTAAGTTTGTTACAATTACTCTGCACCATGATTACCAAGCTTTGTCACAAAATCTCTTAAGAAGTGGCATAAGCAAAATAATATTACTAGACTGCTGGGTTTGACTGCTGGAAGCTACTAGAATCACCTTTACTCATTTGCAAACAATATGAAATTTACAATGCAAACTGTGAAGATAGGCATAAAAACTTAAAATCAAGGGGGAACTATAGAACTACAACAATCAAACCATACCAATATCCAACCCATTAAAAAACTAATGTATAGGAATCTTGGATATCACATAGTATACTGTACCATTGCTCTCCACCATGGAAGAAAAATGGAGTGCACACGAAAAATCAGAAAAAATAAAGAAGAACACATCAGATCCACTTGGAGTTCCCTATTACTAACTTCCTTTCTAACCGAAGGAATCCATGCAGAAGAAATTTTTGAATGTGTATGGTACATTGTATTTGTGACACATGTCATTTGGGCTGGTTCCATGCGTTTCCTACATTAGCTATGAGTTTTTAATTTCCAAACATCCCAACCTATCCAAACACCTTTCCCATAATCATGTATGAAGAGTTTAAACTTTTATAAATGCCCCCTTTGAGACTGTGCTTGTGTTTGTACAGCCACAAAGTCAACAGTCTTTTTCCACCAGAGGCTTGTACATTCAAAATGACTCAGATGTAATGTGCCATCTTTGCATTTCTTTTTGGCATATTTCTCATAAGTTACAAGAAGTACAGTTGGTTGAGGCACTCCACTACAACACGAGAGATTCCAGGCTCGATTCCCAACAGGGTCCTTGGAAATTTTTCAGAGAACTTTTCCTTCTGTCTGCATTCAGTAGACTAAAGTTCTACTCAGCCTAACAGAAATTAGTACCTAGGAATATCCTTAGGGGTGAAGTGGAGCCAGTGCCTTGAACTCACAACTCTGCTGTCCTAGTTGTGTCAAATGTCAAAGCAAGGATGGAAGCCCAACATTCCGTCCAGCCTCTGAAATTTATGACCAGTTATGGGAAAGCTTTACTTTTACCTTTTACATTTCTCAAACTCCTATATGTGTGCACTGTTTTGAGACTCTCCTAATGTTACATATCACACTATTAGAAATTCCCTTCACATAGGAGAACAACACAGAATCATTAAGCGTAACATTTCATCTGAGGAGCGCTTGTAAAGAATGTACAACTATTACAAATATCCATTACATTCACAAACTCATTCCAAAAGTATAATAAAGGAAGTTTTAGGAAGGAAACTTGCTAATGAAATTGTCAGTTGACTTTTGTGCACATCACAGAATAACACTTAAAAGTACGAGTCTACTCAACTCATAGTGCTCTACTCCAGATGATACACTTCTATATGCCGAAGAGAGGCATAAACATTCTTTTTCTGCAAGTTACAGGGCAGGCACACTAATATGAAGCCACGGTGTGAGTGATGGAACATAAACAACCATTGCAATACACCAATATCAGTATATCTGAGGATGGTCCTAAAATGGTGACAAAGTTACATGTCCTCTTCAAGCCCATTTGTGACAACAAACTTGCCTAAATGGAAAACAGGGTTTCATTATGAATATGACATTTATTTACCACATTTAAACATACAAGTCATTATATGACATAAAAAATGAATTCAACAATATATCCAGGTACCGGTACAAAATACTTGGAATAGAAAAGTGTTACAATCAAATTACAAAATTAGCCATCTGTGTCGAGCCACGAACCAAGGGCCACAGATGTGCAAAATGCAATGTTGATAGGTACAGTCTTTTCCTGGAACAAAAATTAGCATCTCTATATACAGTGAGGGTATCATAATAACTGTAATATAGCAGAATGGCACTTGTGAGTCACTTGCGTGGTCTTCAGTCATGCTGGGCAACCATCTCATCAGCTTAATATTTTGTGACAAAAGAATGAGTGGAAAAAATAAAATCTAGTCACTTTTGTGTAAGACGAGGTTCTCATAATCGTGATGAGTGTCACAGCCTTCTGAGATGTGTTACCTTGTACTCTGACAGATAGGTGCCCTAAACAGATACTGCCATACACATTTATGACTGTACACCAATAAAACACCTACCAAACACCACAGAATGTGCATAGCCAAGTGTTATCATAGTTACAATAAACTGCATATCTCCAAAACTACTGCGACATTATTAAACAACACTCTAACAGCCCAATTCTAAAGGGTTCTGATAAAGTTATAATACTCAGGATTATTTGGTTTTGGGATTGTGCCCATCAGCACACACGGCATGTTCTAAAAATCCAATCAACCAATCTAGTCTGAAAATGTTGCTCATATATGTCAGCAAGAAAGGTCATTAATTGGGACGGCCAGTACGGTACAGCAGGTTCTTCATGCTTATCTTTCTTCATGTCAATTATAGAACATTTTCCACCATACAGGAACCGTGTAGAAGGCAGGTAATACATATTAATTCAGTTACTTTTGATCACCTTCCATGTCAGTGTTTGTGGGTTAGGACGGCTTTGTTTTGTGGTTTTTAACTTTGAGTTATTTTTCTGTCTTAGTGTTAGGTCTTCAAAGGCATTCTCACAAATTTTATTGCATACTTTCTATTCCCACCAACAAAATTTGATCATAGGTGCACAAACAGAGAAAGTTAAACCACATGCGTCGTCCTGTGACAGAGAACAATAAAAGTAAACAAGTGTCATCCCATCATCTCACCTCAGGATGGGAACAAAACCATTTCCTAAAATGTGCATGGTGTGAAATGATGAACAAGTCTAGAAACCAAGTAAAATTCCAACATGTTTAATATTCAAGAAAAGCTCCACATTTTTCAGTGTAAATTAAGCATATATGCAGATATCTTCCTATGCACATATACTGCACAGGTGACTTGTTCTTCCCATTCCACACTGTATGGCTACTTATGGGATGTAGTATGTGAAAATAATGCATAACAAAAACTGTACACAAATAAGTATACAAACTCCATTCTAACACATTCACTCCATACTGCTGTACTGTCTAACATCAGTGTATGTCACAACCACCAAATTAGAACAATACTTACATAAATCAAGAATTCATTATCAAAACCCCAACACATTTTTCTGGAACCAGACAAAATCAGCAGACTCTCCTCCAAATATACACAAAAGACAAATAAGCAATACTACATTGAGAACCTCACACCATGCAAGCTCAAAAGTAACAGTACCATGTAGAGAAAACCGAATACAACCACACAACAAACACAATAAAAAAAATGCTTTTGTATGAACATACCTGAAGATGTTCTTTAAGCCAAAAGTGGTAGCACAAACTTCTTACAGCAGACAATTCGTGTGGTGTATGATGTTAATACTCATTCAATGAAGTTATTCCAGGCATTACAACGAGATGCAAAAACATAATTATCATCATCATTATTTTCCATAACAGGTATTAATGAAAATGATTATAGGCATCAGTGTGAGTAATTACTTCTGAAAACTCTGACCATAAAAGTAAACTTGTGTAGATATGTATGATGATGACGATGATGCTGATGCATCAGTCCAACACAAAATGTTACCTTTAGATACTAATGTGATAATGTATGTAAATGTTGTTATATGTTTCATGGTTGTGGCTTCCATTGGTTCCAGTCTACCACCTAACAGCGCTTACATTGAATTCAGGAATGTTTATTTTATGACATTTCATATCACTAAAATATGTATTGAATTTTTAAAGCAAATGAATATATAAATTATGTTTCATTTCTGTTATAAGATGCATCACAGTTTTTATACCCTAGGCATTATGGATCATCTAGATTTTATACTAAGAACACAATGTGCAGTGACTGAGATTATCTCACTGAGAACAATCAGATAAGTCGCCAGTTCTGCATGGACACAGACACAGAACCAGGCTCCAAAATATTTAGTATAAACTCCGAAAATGGACAATGTCAACAGTATAAAAACTGACTGAACAGAGATATTATGTAAATCTTGCACAATATCCAGCTCCTTCACAACTTCCAACGGTGAGAGGATCAATCTTATGACGACAACAAAATTTCACTCTCATGATTCATGAGTAACAGGCTGTTCACTTGCACAGTTTCTCCTGCAGCCACTGTTCTGTTAGTTCATCTAGCTCTCGAACTTCATACACTCGTGTTAGATCTGCTTCCTTCTGCAGTGCCAATTTTGTTCCCGCATACATAATTTGCAGCTCCATCTGACTATCTGGTAAAACATACAATGCAGTAAAAGATAGTGTTCTGGCTAGGCCACTGTTAATATCAACATATCAACATGACCCTGCTTGGCAGGTAGCATATGTCCCACAGATAGAAGGAGCCATGTGGGCATGGGGTCTCAATAGGTCATCCCATACCAAAGCTACAGCAATATTGGGATGCTAGATTATAAAGAGTGGCATGGAATTACTATCTGAACACTGCATGCAACCCAAATCACTAATGTGTCATGCCATATAAGGACTGTCATTAGAAACAAGAGGTCTCTGCCATCTGTTGGTACCATATATAATGCTTGTATAATCGCAGTCAAAAACAAACTAGCTGAAGATAATGTATTTATTTATTTAATGATCCTGTTGGTATCCCATGCTATACAGCATCAAATGAATGATACAGCATGTTCAGTGAAGCAGTTATGGCCTAATTTGATGTATTATCCTTGTATCTGCCTGGAGGCACTGAAGAATACAATAAACAATCTGAAGCAGGGCAGCAGTTATCTGGGTCGAGATATGAATCCAGGCCCTCCAAAATGAAGACAGGAGTGGACCAAACACAATTAGGAAGTCAAGGTTATCCATATTTGTGGGTCATGTGACAGACTGACAGCCCCACAAGAAAAGGGATTTGCAGGCTCAAAAAAGTGAGTGAAAAAAATAATTGTTGAAAACCTAACATATGAAAAAGGCCAGGTCAATCAAAATCCACACAAGTGGCAAGTAATTTTAAGTGGCACTATTAACCCTTTACATGCCGAATTAAATCCCATCTGCCATTTGCTAGCATTACTAGGAGGTGCAACCATAGTAGTCGTTAGCAGGTTAAGGGTTAATTATATATTGTAACAGCCATCGCAACTTAACAAAAAAGAGTGAGCATTCACGTAATAGGCCAACATATTAAAAAATAACGGGGTAACATCAAAAAGACACAAAATTAATTAATGCATGCATATGGGCATCCACCATTACATCAGTTACAATTTGAAACTGTCACTGATAGATGTAATGAATGCATACACTAAAAAGTTATTTGGGACAGTAACATGAGGTACATTTTATGTCATTATTATGGACCTGCAAAACTCACATATGGATTAAAATCTGTCCAATGATGTGACAGCTCCAAAAATATGGTGACATTTCTCAAAAAACATAATCAGAAAGTGAGTGTCTGCACTATTGCTGTTAATGCAGAATGGCTGAGGATTGCACATCACCTACCATGACAGGATCACTTACTCAACCTGGCTCTGAAAGCTAATAGCATTCCCCTTGACCTCACACATATTAGTCATCATTGTCATTTCTTTCAGTGATCATCACCTCTTCAAGTACAAACCACCGACAACTTAGCAATCATTTCTGGCTACATCTTGTGCCTCAAATGTATAATAATCACTTCTCATCAGCCCAGAAAATTTCATATGTCTTCTTGCCTAATGAAATTTTCCCTCACTTTCACTCCCAGCATCTCAACAACAGACACATCATCAAAATCACAATGATGGTCTTCAAAGGGGGGGAAATAATTATATAATTCATGCAGAATACCTTCGGTACTCAGACACTCTATTCCGTGCTTATAAAATTCATTAATGGCTGACAAATTTTAAGATATCTTACTGACTGTGTAGTTGATAAACACAATTGGCACAAGCATCAAATGGAAATCTGGACTTGTTATCAGTATGGCTAGCTAAAGAGAAGTCAAGCAGTCTAAATACTACGGAAATCAATAAGAATATTAAATGACAATGCTTTATCATGAAAAGAAAATTTCCCAAATTTTTTAATGCTTGTAGTTTTCCCCAGTAATGGCTTCTATAGAACGCCACAATGTGTAGCCACCCTGTCTCTTAATCAACAACTTGTGTCAACTGAAATATCCTTCACTGGTTCTTCTGAATTATACACAATGGGATCACCAAAATAATGTCAGAAATGCTACATGTGTGATGGGCACACAAAACAGAAGCTGTTGCCTGCATGCACTGTTAGATACCAAAGAGCAATGGATGAAGGGTGTGTGGCACACACTGCAGAATACTGCTTGCAGATAAATTGAACATAATATACACGGCAATTAATTGTAATAATTTCCCAACTTTCTGGTCATAATCTTACTTCCATGATAATTATATTATCTTTTAGGTACTGTTTTCATTTACACTCCAGTCTGAAATTAAAAAATATAAGGAAATTTATACACAAATTCACACAGAGACAAGGCTTGAAACAACAATTCCCTACCTCGAGGTGTGATGTAAATGAAGCACATCGGATAAGAAACACGACCATCAGCGTGTTCCATGCGATAACTGTACACAACAAAACGAGGCTGATGCTCTGGAAGGCTTTCTCTTAGATCATCCACACTGACATCCTAAAATTATATGTCATATTTACAGTCCCACGTATGTGAAAGGATAAAAAAGTATGGAATTCAGTCATATTGAGATTACTGCATTTTGTGTTAAAACAAGGGAGTGCAGTTCAGTGGGGTAGCTTGTGTGCTACCGGTGACACATGCTGGAACAGGTTAAGACATGTCACTGTGCCGCAGTCAGTGGTGAACAGAAGTGTGTTACCAGTGCTAAACATGATGTCTGAGATTAAACTGCAGGCTATCATGAGTTTTTTTGTTTTTGTTGCAGGGTGCAAACTAGGGATAACAACAGCAGAAACTCTTTTAAGCTGCCATGTTATGTATGTCCTTTAAGGAAAGAGCAATCTTAAAAATCTGCTATGTATCACTGATATGATAGCTCTAAGATTGGTGAAGTATCATCAGATCATGAGAAATGTCATGCTGATCACTTTTCTCAACAGCCTAGGAGTGGTGCACTTCAAGTCTGTTCATCAGGACAAGCAGTGAATTTCATTTATTATATTGGAGTTCTGAAAGAATGCAGGGATGCCACTTAGCAAAAACACAGGAATAGAGAAAAAAAATTAGATACTACACCACAAAATGCATTTGGTCACACCTCCCTCACAGTGTGGCAGTTTCTGGTGTATAATCAAATTCTAGCTAACACATTCTCCACATCTCCTCCGCAGAACTTCTGGCTCTTTCAAAGCCTCAAAACTGGGCTCAAAAGCCACTGTTTTGCATCTGTTGATGGAATTCAGTCATAATTTTTCACACACACAGAATATAAGAGATGTGACAGCAAGCCTCACAGCCATACCAAAAGAGCACTTCCAAGGTGCTTCCAGCAGTGGCAGGACCACTGGAGCAAGTGTGAAGGTGCAGAAGAGCAGTAGTTTGAATATGACTACATTATGTGTTATACATATCACTTTTACTACAAACTATGTTCCAGTTTCTGACCCTTCCACATACCTCAGTTACACCAGGACTATTACACCTGGGCCAGTTTATTTTGATAAATCCATTAATCTTTTATAATCACCACTCCATGACTATGCGTACTGCTCCTGAAAGTCGGATGCAAATGGGGCAATAATACTAAAATGGATCTTAGAAAAACGGGGCCAGAATGTGTGAACTAGATTCATCTTGTTCAAATATGTAACAATGGTAGGCTCTTGTGAACATGGTTATAAACCTACAGGTTCCATAAAAATCCAGGACTTTTTTTCAGTCAATATGCAACTACTAACTTCTAAAAAAATAACCTGCTCCATTGATTTGTATTTATTTATAAATTATCTACTGATGATGTTAACAGCTCAGACTGTATGGCATCAAATAATACAATTATGAAATCACAAAAAAATAAATTGAAAAGTGTGTGGAAGGAAGCATGGGCCACGACAGCACATTTGATACACAGACTCACTACATACTGGCTGATCTAGGAATCAAATCCCAGTGGGGGGGTGAGATTTTTCTGCACCCATCCAGATTGACCCTGGGCAATCCAACCTACTGTACAAGTAACAGGTCTCTTTCCTGGGGGTAAAGCAGCCAGGGCATGGCATTGACCAGCCACCCCATTTAGTGCAGATGTTAAGGAAAGAGTACTCCCCTTCTTGGTCTTCATGGATTGTTATAGGTTGGAGTTTACCTTTTTACCTTTGGAAGAAAACAGTTATGACCTATAAAAATTCTTTTCACCAACAAATGCACCCTTTCATTAAACACACAAAATGTTAAAAAACGTACAGTTAAAATATCTAT
>Ga0099364_10012391_pt1 | contig 11502 bp, 15 predicted proteins | sample TergutTh196P3_FD_73070 | JGI IMG/M metagenome (GOLD analysis project Ga0099364, IMG submission 73070) | Microcerotermes parvus P3 segment gut microbial communities from Pointe-Noire, Republic of the Congo - Th196 P3 | ecosystem: Host-associated > Arthropoda: Insects > Digestive system > Gut ...
GTCGTTTGTCTTCGAGTGCGGCGGTTGACAATTCTTCCGTGAACCAAGGAGGCATAAAAAAATGCATGATACCGAAATGGCAAAAATCCACAAAGTGCAAATACTTGTGGGGTACAACGAGGTCGGGTGACACCCTGTATTTCACACAGTCATGAAAACAAAAGTTGAATCCTTTGAGTTTGCGGATTTTCAAATACTTCAAGTTCAAACGCATCAACCGTGTACGTCTTCGCCGGAACGAGATGTTTTAGAAGAGTTTGTCCGACGTGGCTTGTTCACGGTGGTGCGTCAGGAAAGAACGCCCACAGGCACTAAATCGTATGAACGCACCGCAGAAGGTAGACAAGTCGCCACAGAACTGACCGTTAAATTTGAAGAGTTGTTTAACAAGGAGATGGTTCAAATCTATGAACGTCAACTTATTCAAAACACAAATGCTATTCTGAAAAGAGAGAATCTATAAACATAGACTAATATCACCTTTAACAAACATAATTCATCATGGCAGACATGCAGAGAAATCGAGACTTGGTATTACCGCCCCGCACACAGGCATTCGTTCTGGACACGACGAAGGGCAAAATTTCTACTTACGTAGGACCCTCTAAAACGTCGCTATCGGACACCGACCAACTCGTTTCATGGGACGGTTATCGGCGGCAGTTCACGCCGTGCAATGATACGGCGAAGGCGGTTCAGAACTGGGCAGAAGCGGCGGAGGGGCAGTATATTGTACTGCGAGACCCTTCGAAGGATACGTCGAGACCGCATCCGTCGAAGGATACGTCGGATGTGATGATTGAACTCGACGTTGGTCGGACGGAAATCATCCCTGGACCTATTACATTTCCGCTATGGGCGGGGCAGACGGCGGAGACGATTAACGGACATCGCATTGCGACGAATCAATATATCGTCGTGCGGGTGAGTCAGTTAGTTGATGCACGCAATAATTGGAAGGGGCGTAACGAATGTGAAGCCAGTGAATTTTTGTGCAACTACAACGAGTTAGTGATGGGGAAACTCTTCATTATCAAGGGGACGGATGTTTCGTTTTATATTCCGACGACCGGCTTTGAAGTCGTCGGCGATAAGGACGGCAATTACGTGCGTAACGCCGTTACGCTTGAACAATTGGAATACAGTATCTTGCTTGACGAAAACGGCAAGAAGCGGTACGTGCATGGACCTAGTGTTGTATTCCCAGAACCAACGGAAGTGTTCATCACGCAGGATAACGCACGAAAATTCCAAGCGATTGAACTATCGCCGACAAGTGGTATTTACGTTAAGGTAACTGTCGCTTACGAAGAGAACGAGAAGCAGTACAACGTCGGCGACGAGTTATTTATTACGGGTAACGAGATGCCGTTTTACTTCCCCCGTGCGGAGCATAACGTCATCAAATACGGCGATAAAATCAAGCACCATGCGATTGCCATTCCCGAAGGGGAAGGGCGGTATGTGCTGAACCGGAAAACCGGCGAGGTAAAACTTGTTAAGGGGGCAAAGATGTATTTGCCGAATCCGATAAACGAGGTCGTTGTAAAGCGGGTACTCGACCCTGAAACGGTTAAGGTTATGTATCCGGGAAATGTAACTGCGGTGCAGGTAAATGAGCAGTACACGGCGGAGGCGGCAAATGAACAGTTTTTGTATCAGACACAGTCGGGAGCGTTGTTTTCTGCACAATCGCTGTCATGCAGTACCGCTAGGCATGAGCCGAACAATTTGTGCGAGCAGGTTTCTCGCATGTTTGGTGATAGGACGCAGGATAGAGGAACGACGTACAGTATGCCCCGTACAATAACACTCGACACTAAATACGAAGGGGCAGTCGCCATTGACGTATGGGCGGGCTATGCCGTGTGCGTTATGGATAAACGAGGTAACCGGCGTGTCGAACTTGGACCTAAAACGATTCTTTTAGAGTACGACGAATCGCTGGCGGTTTTGGAGTTATCGACCGGCAGTCCCAAGAACCATGAAAAACTCACCAAGACATGCTATCTGCGTGTGTACAATAACACTGTTTCTGATGTTGTAGTCGTTGATACCAGTGACTTCGTATCCGTCAGTGTAAAACTGTCATACAAGGTCAATTTCGTCGCCGACCACGAACGGGAAGAGAACGCACGGGGCATGGAGAAGTTATGGTTCGAGACGGAGAACTATGTCAAACTGCTCACGGAACACTGCCGGTCTCGCTTACGGGGGATTGTAAAGCAACATACTATCAATTCGTTTTACGGCAACGCCGTTGAAGTAATCCGTGATGCGTTGCTTGGCGAGAAGAAGGAAGATGCCGACCGTCAGGGCTTGTTGTTTGAAAGTAACTGTATGTTGCTTATGGACGTAGACGTTTTGAACGTCACTATTGAAAACAGTAACGTTGCCCAACTGTTTAATCAGACGACGTTTGATACGCTAACAGACGCAGTTAACGCCGTCAGGGAACAATGCCGGAGTCGTCATACTGCAACGCTTGAAAACCTTAAGCGGGTTAAGCAGTTAGAGTACCGTCAGACGATTGCCGAGGAACTCAAAACAAAACTCGAAGAATTGCGGGCAGAACAGGCAGTCGATCAGGCAGAAACGAATCATCGTTTGTACCTTCTGGACGAGGCTGCAAAGGATGCCGAAAAGCGTAGAGCGATTGAAAAGGCTACTGCCGACATGCGGCTGGAAATCGACGAAGCCCAAAATAAAGTCACGCTTGATTTTATGAAGACAGAGACCGCATTGAAAGCACAGTTGTTAGAAGCCATCACGCCGAAGATGATTGCTTCGCTTGAAGCGTTTGGCGATAAGAATTTCGTTACCACGCTTACAGAAGCCCTCGCCCCCGCCGCCCTCGCCGCAGGAGTTACAACGGCGGATTTATTGTCCCGGATATTCGGAAACACCCCGTTCGGCGAAATACTAGGAACACTCGCCCAGCGGAATCCATGTCTACTAGGCGATGAAATACCGCTAGAGAAACCCAGTACATTCGCACAGCCTTCTATTTGAAGTAGCAGTTGACTGTTATGGCTTTAGAGGTAAATTGTAGACAGACGTTGAAAAGGAAATTCATTAAAAGTCATGTCAAAGAATAGTAAGAATTCGAAAAACCCGTACGCTACGCCGAAAGGCGAAGTACTGCGGGAGAACTGCCCGCATTTTAAAGTTGTGTCGATGTCGGAAGATAGCCGTGCAACGAAAGAAGGGCAGATGATTATGCTGTGTGCCAAGTCTAATACGCAACTAGACGGCGAAGAGCGGGGCTATAACTGCTATCATTGTAGTCACTACCCGGTCAGAAAATCGTCAAAAACATGAATACCGATTCGTTTGTTTTCTATAAACAAATGAAAAGAGAAATCCTATAAAAGATGGAGATAAGTTGTTGAAATAGAGGGTGTCGGGTGACACCCTAGCCTTCCTTGCCCTTTTACAGGGGCTTGTGGCAGTAGCGGAACTTTGATTTCCCACCAGTAACTGGGTGTGTTTTGTAGAAGGAGTGCGCACTCCGACGGAACTCTACCCTGTTAGGTAAACCAGTCTGCTGTAGATGTGGGATTGATATGGCAGCGTTAGATATGGACGTAGTATTTTGAAAGTCGCAGAAATCATATCAGACTTGACTGCCGTGAGAGTGCGGCACTTTATATCGAATAGTAGCATTGTGGAATGCGACAAGAATTATTGGATGAGCAGCACCGTTTTAGCGACGGCACGGAAGGAAAGTACCAGATCACACTACCGTAGAAAGTACCGCTAAATACTACTACAACAGTCCCTGTAGGAAGGACAAGAGGAATTAACCTCGTGATGAACTCTGGCTCGAAGGTCTAATTAACTGGAAACAATAAGGAAGGTAGATGTGGGTTCGACTCCCACCTATTTGTTTGGCACCAGATGGCTGTATAGAAGCAGATAGCAGGTTATTCGTAATCCTCGCTATGTACGAGCAATCGTAATAGAGTGAATAATTCGTGGGTTCAACTCCCACTTGGAGTGCCATTTTTGACATATTGTATCAACGAGGCGAGATGGATGGGGATTCTCACTTTTGTGGAGCGGTGTATTTGATATAATTGCTTGTTTTCTATAAACACGTAGAGTGAAACTTTACAAATAATCATATTATGGAAAAGTCTGTTGTTGTCAAAATGATGTTCGGCATTGGGCTTTTGGCATTTATCGTTATGCTACTCATGATGCTTGTGCCTGTCACGTCACTGGGTCAGTATCGAGTTCCACAACCACTGCCTCCACAAAATGAAATAGTTGACCAATGGCGAGAAATTCCGAGACGCTTTCCAGAAACAATCAGTAATGCAGAAGGTTTGTACTTTATTACATGTGAGTTGCGTGGTATCCGTCTGCAACTTGACCGTTTGAACCATAACCTTGAGAAACTGATTGAAAAGCAGGATGAACGTTGAAACCTAAATTGAAATTATGAGAACATTTCATTATGCGCTTTTACATGCTGTATGCTGTACCCTTACGGGCTTGTTTACTGGACTTAATGTAAGTAATCCAGGGATATCCGCCTGGTTTGGCGGGCTATCATTAGGACTCTGTGTTTCTAATGTAGTAGTGTTTTTGATATGGCATTATACATTGTGTCAGTCACGTAATAAAACCTAGAAATTATGCAAATCTATAAACTAACACAATCGGTTGTTAATGATTATGACACCTACGATAGTTGTGTCGTCATTGCCGAAAGTATGGAAGCAGCAAAGAAAATACATCCGAACGGGGAGTATCGCTGGAAACGTGGTCAGTGGTGTGATGAGTTTGACAACCCGTGCGGCGATTGGCAGAGGACTTGGGCGCATAATTTAAACGATATTGAAGTCGAACATATCGGGCTGGCTGGTGGACGAAATGAAAAGGGCAGACCGCGCGACACTAAACCCGGTGTCGTTGTGGCAAGTTTTAACGCAGGGTAAAAAGGAAATAACCATGATAACATGTTATACCGAAAAAATTGTAAACGGCAGTATCAGTACTGGGCAGGATTTTCTGATGCTCTGTGTAAGGGCGTTGGACATTGCGTGCAGCATGCGGGAAAAACCGTTATCTGAACCGCTACCGGAGAAGTTCGAGGAAGATGACTATTACGTTCAGTCGTTAAAGGACGCAGAGGTAGAATTGGTCAAATACACGAACATGTCCGATGACGAACTTCAGACGGAAATGGACGCTGAATATAAGCAGGCGGAACAGAACGCTGATGAACGTGCCATTAAACATCAGCAGGAGAAACTTGCTTATGATAAAGTGCGCCGAGAAGTGCTACGTTGGCAGCCACCGACAGAAGTACATGAAAATCTGAAAAAGTTTGCACTTGAACAGATTGACTCATGCAATAGAGACTACGACCCGCATGCCTATTTACCCCAGCGTGTCGATTTGAAAACGTATCGGGCGGAGAAGATTAAAGATGCGGCATATGTTGTTATCCGCCACACCGAACGTCTACAAACGATGCGAGAAAGTATCGACTATAAAAACAAGTGGCTTGCGGAGTTGCGGGCGAGTTTCAACTAGAGGTTATGAATGAGTTACATTTATTCGCAGGTATTGGTGGAGGCATACTCGGCGGCATGCTCTGCGGACACCGCCCCGTCTGTGCCGTTGAACTCGACCCGTACTGTCGAAGCGTACTCATCAGACATCAGAACGACGGAAGTTTGCCCCCTTTCCCCATTTGGGATGACATCAGAACGTTTAACGGCGAGCGATGGCGAGGCGTTGCTGACGTGGTATGCGGAGGATTTCCTTGTCAAAACGTATCAACGGCGGGCGACAGGACAGGAATATACGGTGAGCAGTCTTCACTCTGGTTTGAGATGTTGCGTGTCGTTCGGGAAGTACGACCGCAGTACGTCTTCGTGGAAAACTCCGCAAGCCTTGTTAGGAATGGACTTGACGTTGTCCTCGGCGGCTTGGTCGAATGCGGGTACGATGCGGAATGGCTTGTGCTGGGAGCGGACGACGTTGGCGCACCTCATCGCCGAAAACGATGCTGGGTACTCGGAAAAATTTCCAACGCCGAAGGCGAGGGATTGTATTCCCGAAGGTTTCGTGAGCGGGTTGAAACGCAGTTCGCCCAGTCTGACGACGCATGTGCAGTGCTTCCCAACGCCGGGAACGACCGGTTTGAGCAACGGGACGGGCAACTGTCATACGTTAACTCGCATGATGAAGGACGGCTTATTAACGCCGGAGGAGTGTCGGTCGATGCGGTCGGGGAACGGCGGGATTTTGAATCCGACTTTCGTAGTATGGTTGATGGGTTTTCCACTACACTGGCTGGAAGATTAAAAGACTGGGATTTGAAGACAGGCTGGAAGTCCGAACCCGTTCCACGTCTAGACGCACACGTTAAATATCGAAAACATAAACTAAAAGCGATAGGCAATGCTCAAGTCCCGCTCTGTGCCGCAGTTGCTTTTACCGTGTTATTGTCGAGGTTTTCGGAAGAAGACTAACCTTCCTTGCGTTTTGTAAGGCAGGTTGGGTGGTAGGGTGTCACCCGACACCCTCGTAAATAGGGAGTTTTATTATGGTAGTTGTTTTTTCGGATAATCCTGCTGTGTATAAGAACGAGACTGTTGGCACATTCATCATAAAAGCAGTCGAAGGTTACATAGCAAATCGCAGTAAAAGTGGCACGAATGAGTGGTCGGGCTTTGTAACATTAGGGGGCAAAACGCATCATGTTTTTGTTTGGGAAACTGCTGGCATGAATAGTGGCGGGGGCAGATTCGTCGATAAGGACGAACAGGGCAATCAAAAAATATACCAATTTGACTGGCATTTCAATTCTGGAAAACTCGTTCCGAGTTAACCTTCCTAGCGTTTTGCGGTCTATTTTTATTTGTGCGGGGGTTGACTTTGTCTTGGAATTTTGGTAGGATTTAGGGCAAAGTAAACCTTTAACAAGATTTAGGAACTTATGCAAGTTTACAGAAATTTCGATGAGATGGCAGCCGCCAATATGAACCAGTCTGTTCAGCCTTCGGGAAATGTAGCATTTAATGATACAACGTTAAATCGGGGGCGGGATGCGGTGGTTGTTCATAATTGGTATGGAAATGGTGTTCAGCCTACTTACGATGCGTTTTCGCAAGTTATGGTTAGAATGTTTTCGAATGAAATCATTGATAAATTTGATGACCGTTCGTTTGATGATCCTGCTTCGTGGGAGTGGGTAAAAAGTGACCCTGCGGATTTTGGTATGGACATAGGTGTTACGTTGAAGGGTGAGGAGCATGCGGAAAGCCGTAAAATTGAAGCCTCATTTAATACGCAAACTGGCGTGCTGTCTGCGGGCGGAACGGTGTTAGGCACGTTGCCTGTAAACCCGGTCGATGCGGTTATAAAGGCTATCAACCAGGGCAATACACGTTATGTGGAAGTGGCTGAAAAGGTAGTGTGGGATTTTGTCAATAACAACCCTGAAAAGTTTATCGGAGGATAGGATAATGGTAGGGCTTACAAAAAGTGATGTTTTTTTGATGATACTGAAAGATTGGATTGCATATGCTGCTTTTCCGGGCGCACGAGTTGTGTTTTCGTCTCCGCATCCTGACATAGCCCAAGAGTATTCGGCAGGTTCAATGCATGTCGAGTTTACGGATAGTGATGTTACACCAGAACCTCTTATCAGGGATGCGGTATATGCTGCAAGTGATATTGTAGCGGCGATAGGCTGGGGGCGGGTTTTATCTGTAGAGAAATTGCCAAGTGAAGGAGATGAGGAAGTGAAGTACACTGTAACGATTAAAAAGCATAGTAAAACTTTGCAATAGGATATTGTCCAACCATTTCTACAATAACTTGACATAACATCTTCTTAACCAAAGAATTTCATGCAGGTTATTGAAAAGAACATTGACGAATTAGTCGAGTATGCGAACAACGCTCGCATAAACGATAAAGCCGTTGCGCCGGTAGCGGAGAGTATTAGGGCGTTCGGCTTTAAACAACCGATTGTTATTGACGGCAGTAACGTAATAATTGCCGGACATACTCGGTTAAAAGCCGCCAAGCAGTTAGGCTTGAAAACCGTCCCGTGTGTCGTAGCGGACGATTTGACGGAGGAGCAGGTAAAAGCCTACCGTCTGTTGGACAATAAGACCAACGAATTCTCCGAGTGGGATTTGACGAAACTGGCGATTGAATTGCCGACTATCGATTTCGGCGGGATGGGCATTGACATGAACATCATCGACTTCAAACTGCCGGAGGTTAAGGAAGAGAAAGCGAAGGAAGCCCCGCCTCCGCCGGTCATGTTGGAGGAGATACTTAATCATATGCGGGAAGTCGATTTGATTGCAGTGCAGTTCAGTGGTGGGAAGGATAGCGTGTGTGTTCTGAACTGGGCGATGGAGGCTGCAAAACAACTCGATAAAAAAATCGTAGCGTGTTTTATCGAGACGGGCGCAGAATACCCGTGTGTAACGGCACACGTTATCGAAACCTGCGACCGTCTTGGCGTGCCGTTAGAAATCCTGAACCCCAAACAACATCTGCTTCAGTACTATACTGAAAAGAAGGCGTTTCCGAACGTGATTTATCGAGATTGTATGTTTAAATTCATACATGACGTGACGGACGAGTATCTGTGTTCACGGGAGGAATCGTTCGTACTGTTACGGGGCGGGCGGAAGGATCAAAAGACCGGCTTATCGAAGAGCCGGGAAGTGTTTGAAAAAACACATAAGGGGCGGACGTTCAAGATTCTTTCCCCGTTTTACGCTTTTACCGCCGAACAGTATCAGGCGGAACTTGAAAAGGTTAAGGATTTCATGTGGCATGGCTATGCGAAGGGCTTCGTGCGTACCGCATGCTGGATGTGTCCGTTCCAGACGGAAGAGCAGTTCGCCGCCTTGAAAAAGCATTATCCGGTATTGTGGGAAAAGATGAAATCCTACGTACATGAGTGGGACTACTTGGATGTCGGAAACGACCCGTACCGTAAGCGGATGGATGCTGCGTTCAAAATTACTACAGAAACGAAATGAGTATTAAAGACGTAAAAGAACTGAAAATCGGTGCAGTTCACTATACGGTCGATCGTCGCACTCCGCCGATAACCGAGTGCGACGGTAGCACCGTCGTAGGTAGAGTGAACTATAACGATGCGTTATTAATTATCGCCGACCATCTTTGTAGCGAAGTCGAGACTATTACGATTTTGCATGAAAGTCTGCATGCGTTGTTTCGGCATGCTGGAGTTTTAAACCACGACGAGCAGTTAATTGAAACTCTGGCGAATTTCCTTTTTGATTTTATCAGGGATAATCCTGATTTTATCAAAGCCATTCAAAAGTAACGTTATATGAAAAAATGCTAGGGTGTCCCCCGACACCCTAGCATTTTCTACAATAACATCGTTCTCTTCTGCCGTCCCCGTAAAATGTGGCGGTTTTGCACCTTCGTTGATTTTTTAGGGTGGGGTTGGACGGTAGCGGGTGGCACAAAGGTTACCCCAAACAACACTAACACACAGGAGATAGACAGATGAAAATCACAATCACAGCACAGAACGTAGGGCGCACCGACGGTATCGCACTCAAAATTATCAATCGCCTTTGCGGAGATGTAAACGGGACGCTCAAGGCGAATACAGGCGACCAGGTAGAAATCGCCACTAAAGCGAGAGCCCCTAAAGTTCTCCCGGTGCTTGCCAGAGAAATAGCAAGATTGCTCGAAGAGGGCAACGGTATCACGGTAAGCATCGAGACTGGTGGCAAGCACACCACTATCGTAAAAATCACGGATGAGCAGGCAGTGGCGTTGAAAGTAGCCAGTGATGCACGAAACGAGGCAGACGACGCTTTTTACAGCGCATCGGATGTTGTTAGGGGGTTTGAGTCTCAAGTGATAATTGGCGGATGCCCTGTGCCTAGAATTACTGAAGTCCTTCAAAAAACGGGTGGGGCGCAAGTGGCAGCCGAGTTCAACGGACACGTTGAAGCAATCCATTCTCTGATTGCAAAGTACAACGCACAGGCGGTCGCTGAATTGGCGGAGGCGAAAGCAGAGCGGGATAGACTGCGAAGCGCATACTACTCGCTACGTGGCGGGATTTATCAGGAGATCGCTGTTGAGCAGATGGAGTTATAAGGTTTATAATTGTCATTGCCCCCTAACAGGGGCTTGTGGCAGTAGTGAGTCGTTTACTCAAAGGAGAATTAAGTATGACCAGTATTAATAAAGTGGTGTTGTGGCAGTATCGGGACAGAGATGTTTTACCGCAGGGAACTGTATATTATGGACACCTGTTGTACGAGTACAAATGGCGAACCGGTAAGACGCTGGACGAATGCCGTGCCGATGTACGACGGTGGACGTTCAACGACTGGTACAAAAATGGCTATATTACCGAACCTGAAAAAGACTAGGGGGTCGGGTGACACCCTAGTCCCACCTTCGTTGCTTTTTTGCGAGGGTTTTGGACGGTAGTGGGTGACACAAGGTTACCTAAACACTCTAACACAAAGGAGATTCACATGGGCTGGACATCTTATCATGCAACGAAGTACAAAAAGAATGGGACGGTCGACCGAAAAGCCGAATGTGACAAGTACGGCTGGGGCGACGAGGTTGAAGTACTCAAGTCTGCAATGGTAGGCACAACCTACTACGCAGCGGTACTGGACAAAAAAACGGAGCAGGTTTTCGCTGCCGTATTCCTGACAAAGACATGCAGAGACTTCTATAACTTCGGCTACAAGGACATGGACGAAACAGCGGGTCCTGGTGAAGCCAAGTGTCCCGTAAGCATCCTCGCACTGCTCACGGAAACGGACAGTGAGTATGCCCGCAACTGGCGAGAACGCTGTCGGCAGTATCATGCCGACAAAAAATCACCCATGTCATTCGCAAACCTTCCGCCAGGGACACGGGTTATATGGACAGCATGTGAAGGTTTTACCAACCTTCAAAAAGGGCAGAGAGTTGAACTGGTTAAGAGGTTGTACGGCAAACGAGCGACATGGGTGGACTCGACCAGTACGTTTCGCTTGCATCCAAAGTATGTTAAACTCGATGCTATTGAAATTATCGGCTAGAGGCATCGCTACCCTCCCTTGCATAAATCGCAGGGGTTTTGGCAGTAGTGAGTGGCACAATGCTACTCTACATTTTGAACAGGAGAAATTCACATGAAAATTCCAGAAACGTTGTTGCTGTATAAAGACGTGGATGTATATCCACCGGGATTGCTTTATACAAATATGCTGTACGACTATAAACGCTGGTCAAAGAAAACGTTGGACGAAAGTCGAGTCGCTGTGCGGGGCTGGACGTGCATTGATTGGTACAAATGGTATCAAGACAACGTCGAACCTGAAAAAGACTAGGGTGTCGGGGGACCTCGTTGTACCCCACATGTTTTTGTGGCAAAATTGTCAAGATAGGCAAAACAAAATCCGTGTCAGGCGGAGTCTATTTCACAATTTAGGTAACTCTGGAAAAATGGGCAACTTTTCG
>Ga0099364_10012392_pt1 | contig 11502 bp, 9 predicted proteins | sample TergutTh196P3_FD_73070 | JGI IMG/M metagenome (GOLD analysis project Ga0099364, IMG submission 73070) | Microcerotermes parvus P3 segment gut microbial communities from Pointe-Noire, Republic of the Congo - Th196 P3 | ecosystem: Host-associated > Arthropoda: Insects > Digestive system > Gut ...
TCTTGAATATATTAAAAAAAAAATCCGTTTTTTGCATTTTTGGTTCGGTTTTTGATAGAGATATTTATATCATAATGGTTTGGTTAATATGTTTTGATGATTTTTAAGAATGTATTCATTATAAGTTTATTGTGCGCAACAATAGTTTTATGGGGCGCAAGTCATGAAAAAATTCATGAAGGGGAAGCCAATACCCCCCATGAAATTGTTCAAGGATTTGTTAACGGCGACGCCAAACTAATCAGTAAGCATTTCAACATGTCGGTAGAACTTATATTCAGCGAAAGTTCGGGAGTTTACGGAAAATCTCAAGCAGAACAAATTTTGAGAACTTTTTTTAACAACAATGCCTCCGCCACAGGCAGGTTCAATTACAAACATCTACACGGCTCGGACAGAGATAATGTGCAATACTACATCGGAGAACTGCACACAGGAAAAGGCTTATATAGAGTGACTATACACATGAAAGACAAATTAATCCACCGAATGAGAATAGAAAGTAATGATTAACCATGAACATCTAAATACCTTTATTGATAACGTATTAAAGGAAGACATAGGCGACGGCGACCATACTTCATTAGCATGTATACCGGCAAGCAATGAAGGCAAAGCAAAACTTATAATCAAAGAAGAAGGCATATTAGCGGGAACTGAAGTAGCGCGACAGGTTTTCCGTCGATTTGATGCGTCAATGAAAATGACCGTTTACATTGAAGATGGAAATAAAGTCTCTTCGGGCGATGTGGCTTTTATTGTACAGGGAAAAAGCATCTCAATATTGCAATGCGAAAGAACAACGCTCAACATAATGCAGCGCATGAGCGGCATTGCCACACAAACAAATCAATATGTGGAAAAATTAGCCGATACTAAAACAAAATTGTTAGACACACGCAAAACAACGCCCGGAATGCGCCTCTTAGACAAGGAAGCCGTGCGAATTGGAGGAGGATGCAACCATCGCACAGGGCTTTTTGATATGATTCTTATCAAAGACAACCATATAGATTTTGCCGGCGGAATAGAAAAGGCTATTGACGCCGCTAACAATTACCTGAAAGAACACGGCAAATCTCTGAAAATAGAAATAGAAGCGCGAAACCTTAACGACTTGGAACGTATTATAAAACACGGTAACATACACCGCATAATGTTCGACAACTTCGACATAGAAACCACCAGCAAGGCGGTTGAATTGGTTAATGGAAAATACGAAACCGAATCGTCGGGGAATATTACCTTGCAAAACATACGCGACTATGCGCTCTGCGGCGTAGACTATATATCCGTAGGCGCATTAACACATCAAATAAAAAGCCTTGATATGAGCTTGAAGGCTATTTTTGATTAAGGAAGTTCAGACAAATTTGACGTTTTTCGTAAATATATATATTTTTTGTTTTTTTTTGTCAGTTTGTGAAAATTAAGTACTTTTGCAGCTTCTAATCACGATGACTTTTTGGTCGGAAGTGAGGCGATAAGTTTATTGAAAAAGCATTTGGGCTTTTATTCTTTGTTTCCTTAAAATTTGGCGATTGATAGGATAGTATTCAAAGAAAAAGTTGAATGTTCACGTATGTCGCGTGGACTTGACTATTTTCTAGAATACAAGGTTACGCCAAATACCAAAGGAAGCGGGAAGCAGTTTAAGTTTCGCGTTTTTTTAATAACTGTTCTTTGAAATTTTTTGTTTTTTTAGTAATAACTTAATTTTTGTATTTTAATAGATGAAAAAATTTGTTTTAAGATTGAGGATTAGGAAGAAAATTAAGATTGAGCGTTGAACAAGTTTTTTAACCTCATTTCCACAGGTAACTTGATTTTTTCGAGTTACCACTCTCAAGAATAAGTTGGTAGACGTCGCAATTGCGGCGTGGATTGATTTGTTAGAGAGTGGAGGCGTGGAAACCTGAGGTTCAAGACAAGGATAGTTTCCACGCTAAATTTATTTTATATGCGTGAAAACAATGCGGTCGCCATTCGTGGCGGGGCGATGGAGTCAGAGACCATTTAAAAAACGGACAAGTCTGAAAAGTTTTATACGAAGTAAGGTAACCTATTAAGTGAAGAGTGAAGATTATGACACACTAAACTCTAAAAGCGACACTCTAAAAAGGCAAGACACTCGCGAAGCAGTAAGAGCGGGAAAAAAATTTTATAAATTTTTATAAGTAATAAGTTAAATAACAATGAAGAATAAGTTTTTATATGTAACATACATAACAATATTGTATGTAATATTTTTTACGAACAATGCTTTATCACAGCAACGTTCGGAGGCTGTTTCACCGCCTTTCAGATTAAAAATGGAAAGCAAAGAGGAACTTTTAAGAAAGTTGCAGGAAGACAACAAAAAGTTTCAAGAGTTGTGGCAGCAGGAATTAGAGATGAGACGGGCAGCGCTGACAACGGCGCAGGGCATCTCGGATGTGATTCAAATTGAAGCCAAGCCAACGGTAGCGTTGGTAAAATCGTTAGACGGCGGGCAGGATATGGACCTGAACGTGAACTTTACCTATGGCGCCAAAGAAAGAGGCACGGGAGTAAGGTTCAACGTGTCGAGCAGAACAGACGACTTCCCGCCCGGAGCATACAGCCCCACGCAGTCGAACGCCTGCAGGCTGATGCTTGAGTTTGCAAAAAACAAAATTGAAACGGAGTTGATGCAGTACTTAACGCCCGGAGCAAGAGTAACGATTAAAATTACCGGAGAAACAGACGGTTCGCCTATTAGAAACCGACTGCCATACAACGGTGAGTTTGGCGATATTACAAACAGGACAATATTCCTGAACGACGCCCTGACAAACGTGTCGATTACACAGGCGTCAGGAATTACATCCAACTCGCAACTGGCATTCCTGAGAACGCAGGGAGTAGAAGAATTTCTGAGAACATACATTACTCCGCTTCATGAAACGCAAAACACGTATCAAATCTTTGCAGTCGAGAATAAGGATATAGGCGACGAGTTCAGAAGGATTTCCATCGATTTCATTATTCATGGCGCGTTCAACGAAGAGATGAACCAGGCTATGAACGTGCAACCGCAGACGGTAGAAAACTTTGTGCCGGATATCAATACCAACGTGCCGGTAACAAATAAAAGGAACGAACAAACGTATGCGTTGATAATAGCAAATGAGAACTACTCAAACCCCTGGGTTAGTAATACTCCTTTTTCAATCAACGACGGTAAAAGTTTCGCCGAATATTGCGAAAAGACGCTTGGAATACCCAAAGCGAACATACGTTATCTGCAAGATGGCACACTGGCGCAAATTCAGTCTGCAATAGCATGGACAACAGCCAAGTTGAGAGCCGAAGAAGGCGACGGTTCTGCCATTGTATACTATTCGGGACACGGAATACCGCGAGTCGAAACAAGAGACGCCTTTATCATTCCGGCAGATGGAGACCCTACGATGTTTGACTATTTGGTCAGTCTAAACTCCATGTACAAAAACTTGGGCGAGGCGCCTGCAAAATCTATCCTTGTGGTCTTAGACGCCTGCTTTAGCGGAGCGCAGCCAAACGGAGAAATGCTTCTGGAAGGAACGCGCTCTGTAAGGATACAGCCAAGGAATGACCTGCTGACAGGAAATCTTGTAGTGATGAGCGCCACAAACGGTATGCAGGTTGCACAGCCGATAAGAGAACAGCGACACGGACTGTTTACCTACCATCTCCTGAAAATGCTTCAGGAAAGCAAAGGCGACATTGCATTCGGAGAATGGTTTGACAAAACGCGCAGAGCGGTTTCGAGAGAATCGGTAGACCGGTTAGGCGAACAGACGCCTATGGCAAGAAACGCGCCTGCATTGGACGATACATGGAAAAACATCAAATTTTTTAATTAGAAGTTGTGCCCGACACAAATTAGGGTCTTTAAAAAGATGAACAAGTTCATTATTATTTTATGCGGTTTGCTGATGAGCGCCGCAACAATCACCGCATATTCGCAAAGCGGAAATGCGGGCAATCTTCGATGGAATATCTCAGGCGGCAGACTAATAATAAGCGGCAGCGGCGAAATGAGTTACATCGCAGACGACAGAGAATGGAAAGCGTACAAAAATTCCATTCGCACAGTTGTTATCGAAAATGGCGTTACGTCCATTGCAGATCATGCTTTTGGCAATTTAGAGAACATGACCTCTATTACGATCCCAAACTCGGTAACAAGCATCGGAAAATACGCCTTTTGGGAATGTAAGAGTCTGGTATCAGTAACTATTCCCTCGTCGATAAGGACTATTGAAAACTATACTTTTGCCCGATGCGAAAGTATAACGACAATGGTTATTCCCAGTTCGGTGATAACTATTGGTGAAAGCGCTTTTAGCGGTTGCAAAAATTTAGTCTACGTTACCATTCCCAATTCGGTAACCAGTATAGGCGGCTCGGCTTTCTATGATTGTCAGGCGTTGACGTCGATAACTATTCCGAGTTCGGTACGTAGCGTGGGGAAGTATGTGTTTTTGAGTTGTAGTCGATTAACGACTCTGATACTGGGAAGCGAATCGCGTACCGTTAGTCCTTCTGCCGCAAGCGACACTCTCATTGCGTGGGTAGAAAGCAGGGGCGGCTCGGCAGGGCAGCCTGTTGCCGCAGGTACGCAAACGACGACAACGCAAAACCACGTCTCAAACGTAAGGGTTCAGCAAAGCGACGAACAACTGTTTGTTACCTACGACCTCGCGGCAACGGCTGACGTCGAAGCGTATATATCTTTCGACGGCGGAGCCACATACAGAGGTCCCCTGCAGCATGTTTCGGGCTCTATTGGCAAAGAGCAGACGACGGGAAGAGAAAAAATCTTTGTCTGGAATGCTGTCAGAGAAGTTGGATATGTCGATATACCAAACGCAGTGGTAAAGGTTGTGGCTACCACGCCTGCGCCGGTAGCCAGACCGCAGCCGCAGCAGCAACCTGTAACCCCGCCGCCCGCGCCCGCGCAACCACAAAAGAAACCCCAAAAAGACGGACTGCCGCGCTTGTATATAGGGCTTTCTGCCGGTGCAAGAGAATTTGGTACAATGGAGATTGCCGATATGCGCGACGGCGGCACGTTTGTTGCCGATATTGATGTGGCATATTTCCTTACCCAGTGGACAGGATTAGGCGTGAAAGCCAATATGGGATTTACAGACGTCGAACTAAATCGCAGCGGCGGGATTCTCGGTTACAGTTATTGGAACTACGAAGAAAGGATGATTTTTGTCGGTCCCGCCTTGCATCTCAGAACAGGAAAAAAGAAGTTCGCTTTTACCGCCTGCGTTGCGCCCGGAATGATACAGTGGATAAATAAAGGTGCAGACTTTCATTCGATTGACATTTCGGAACATAACCTTGAAGGCACCCTTTGGGAAGAGTTTTTGAGCAATCCTACCCACTCCGGAACGGGACTGCATCTCTCGGCAGGCATAAACCTGATGTTTGTTAGAAATTTCGGTATAGCCCTAAACGGCAATATGCTGCTCACAGGCGAGGGTATTAGCAATATTAAAAGAAAACCCGATGCGCCCGGTTTTACGGGAGGTTTTGTTTTAAGGTTTTAATTTCATAAAATTAAATTAAGATGAATTTCAAATTAAAAATACAAAAATGTATTGCCGGTATTTTATCCGGCATAGTAGCAATGCTTATGTCGTGTTGGGCAGGTGGCGACGTTATAGTTAGCGAAATACGCCTTGACGAAACGGAGATAACGCTCGACGTTGGCGAACAGCACACGCTTCAAGCAGTAGTAATACCTGCATTTGCCGTTAATTCGGAAGTTAAATGGAGCAGTAGCGACGAGTCGGTGGCGGGCGTAAATGCGTATGACCATTTCTGCAACATTATAGCCGTAGGTCACGGCTCGGCAACAGTAAAGATTAGTTCGCTCGACGGCAATTTCAGCGCTGTTTGCGAAGTAACGGTCTTGCCCATGCCGGTAACCGTAACAACGCATCAGCCGGTAGTATTGTCGGCAACTACGGTAACGTTGGGCGGTAGCATATCAAACGCGGGTAGCCCTGCATATACCGAGCGCGGCGTATGCTACGGCACATCGCAAAACCCGACAATCGACAACGCTAAGGCAGTCGCTTCGGGGGCGGGAGAAGCGGGAGATTTCAGCGTTGAAGTAAGCGGCTTGACAGCCAATGTAGCATACTATGCCCGCGCTTATGCCACAACTCCGTTTGGTACTGCTTACGGCAACGAGGTAAGTTTCACGCCAACCGAACGCCTGCCCGCAGTAACAACCGCCGACGCTAACAACACCGTAAACGGAAAAGCCACGCTTGGCGGCAATATCATCGACGCCGGTATACCGACATACACCGAGTGCGGAGTAGTATACGCCACTACGCAAGACCCGACCGTTGCCGATACTAAAGCGGTCGCTTCGGGCGCAGGAGCAACGGGAACGTTTACCGTCGGGGTAACAGGGCTTACAGTAGGTACGACATACTACTTCAGGGCTTACGCCACAAACGCTTTAGGCACGGTATACGGCGAAGAGAGAACCTTCTCAACCGTAGCGCAGGCAGAGGTGCGGTTTAGAAAAGCACAGCCCTGGGTATACGCTACGCAAATGGGACTTTGGAGTCAAGGAGGAAGTCTAATCTGTTACCATAACTTTGGGACGTCGTCCGGCACATCGCAGTATTATTCGATTACGCCCGGCAATCTCGTACCTCAATTTTACATGGACCGAAATACTGTTCAGTATGGCGCGGGATGGCATACAAATTATGCCACTACGCATAATTTTCAAGCAGGATACAGATATACGGTAGCGCTCACTGCAAGTGGAGACAGTTTTTGGCTTAGCGTTTCTTCTGATGGATCGTACTAAAAGTTTTCAGTATTCAGAGATGGTTACACAGAGACACGCGGAGAATACGCAGAGGAACGCGGAGAGAACAAAATCTCTCTGCGGCTCTCCGCGTCTTCTCCGCGCCGCTCTGCGTAATAAATACATAATTAAAATAAAATAAATAAATTAAAAAGATGAATAAATCGAATGTTTTAAAAAAGTTGATTGTTGTTGCCTGTATCGGTATGGCAACATTAGTTGTGAGTTGCGGCGGCGGCTTAGATTTCGGTACTAATCCGGTTAAAACCGTTACCGTAAAAATGAAAGGCGACTTTGACGTCGTGAAAGTGGGCTTATGGGGGTCCGTTTCCGGAAACGTTTTTGCAAGCGCCAATTGTGTTGATGGCAGTTTTGTTATCGAACTGCCAGCCCAAGTAGATGGTAGACTATTGCTTGACCCGCAGATGGAATTTTACGGATTAGACGTAAGCGACAAGAAAGCCAGGATAAGAAATGTACAAATAATGGGGTTTAAGACCGGCTCGCCGGAAGGAAGCCCTATTAGAGTAACAAGTTCGCATATCGGTCTTGCTCATGCAGGGGCAGAACTGTATTATGTAGACCGCGACGTTACCATTACAGGTTCGGCAACGGCTTACGGTAGAACCGTAGTATACGAGCAATGCGACTTGAAAAAAGGGTGGAACTTTATATATCATTATTCGGATAATAACCCCGATGATATGGTTACCACATATACTGTTTCAAATCCGGGTCGGCTTAAATGGGGACTTTAGAGTTAAGAGTTAAGAATGAATAGTTAATAGTTAAATATTTGAATAATATGAAATTTATATGGTTTCGTGTAATTTTTATAGGTGTTTGCTTTACTTTTTTTATGGCGTTTCTCTTAGGTTTAGATTTTATTCTTGATGTAGTAACTCCAATATTTGCATTATCACCGCTAATTTATATATTTGTTAGGTACTTCTACGGTAAATATAGCGAAAGAAAATTGGCAAAAGACGATACCACAAAAACGGTGCGTATAAATGATAAGTACTCCATAGACTTACCATCGTTCACAGAGCCCGTACCCGTATCCGTTTTCGCCAGTATTCTATATTATAACTCTTTTTTTGACGGCGATGCAAGAAGTGCAAGTTTACGATATCACAATAGAGTCGTAAATTTCTATACTTACGTTATAGACAGAGCCAAATCGGACGTTGTCGCAGAAATTGAAAAAATGAAAACTACCGGCAAGGCGCCAAATCAAGATAATCCACTTCTTGTTGATTATGCAGAAATGGCGCTTAAGAGATTGCATGGCTTTACATTAAAAAGAGAAGATACCGATATAAATGTAGGCGGTTTAAAAGGTATAACGATTAGTTTGCTGAAAAGTGGAAAGCACAAACATTATTATCGAGTCTCTTTTTTGGAGGGAAAAGATACGATATACCAGATTGTATCACTTAAAGTAGGCAGTTATGGATTTGTCGTTGATGACCCATTTTTGTTTAAGATGCTGAAAATAGTTAATTCGTTTAGAGAGTTATAGAATGAAGGGCGAAGGGACGAAAGGGCGAAAGGGCGAAGGGACGAAAGCGCGAAGTGATTAGCGACAAAGTCCCGCAGGGACGACATTTTATTGTCCGTAGATTTCAATCTACGGACAAGGAATGTCGTAGATTTCACCCAGTCCCGCAGGGACGATACTTCTGTTTCAATTTTGATAACGCAGAGACACGCAGAGAATACGCAGAGGAACGCGGAGAGAACAAAATCTCTCTGCGGCTCTCTGCGGCTTCTCCGCGCCGCTCTGCGTAACAAAAATGCGGTCGCCATTCGTGGCGGGGCATTAAAAAAAGGCAAGACACTCGCGAAGCCAAAAGAGCGGGATTTAAGGCAAGACACTCGCGAAGCCGTAAGAGCGGGAAAAAATTTAATAGTTAATAAATATGAAAAATTTAAGTAGTTTAAGTATTTTTTTCTGCGGTATCCTTTTGGCAGCCGCAACAATGACCGCATTTTCGCAAAGTGCGGAGAGTTTTTCAACGTTATTGCGTAAAGCGGAACAGGGAGACGCCGACGCGCAATGCAAAGTAGGGGAAATGTACGACACTGGCGAAGGTGTTGGGCGTAATTTTTCTGAGGCTAAAAAATGGCTTTTCCGGGCGGCAGAGCAAGGACACGCTCAAGCGCAGTTTTACGTGGGTAATATATATCGTGCAGGCAACGAAGAGGCTTACGGTATTAAAGCGAATTACGGAAAGGCTGTGATTTGGTATAAGAAAGCGGCAGAGCAAGGGCATTTGGACGCTTGTAATATGGTGGGAATTACATACATGTACACTAACAAAGTATTAGGTCTCAAGCAGGACAGAGAAGAAGGTCTGAAATGGTATCGCAGGGCAGCAGAACAGGGGCATGCAACGGCACAGTACAATTTAGGGCATTCGTATGGAAAAGGAAACGGAGTTGCGGTAGATAAAGCAGAAGCGGCAAAATGGCTTCGTAAGGCAGCCGAAAATGAAAATACAACTCCCCTTGTGCAGAACAACGTAGGAGTGGATTTTTACAAGGGTAAAATTGTCGAGAAAGATTATACCGAATCGGCAAAATGGTTGTATTTGGCAGCAGAAAAAGGACACGCAATGGCGCAGCGCAATATAGCGTATCTGTATAAAAAAGGATATGGCGTTCCAAAAGATAAAAACGAGGCTAATAAGTGGAGCAAACTGGCGGCTGCACAAGGACAATCGTTAGGAAACGACTTTATGACCTTGCTACAAGGATTTGCTGCTGTAGCAAATATTGCCGCTGAAGTCTCTGCGGCTCAACTGCAGCAACAAGAACAAAAACAGCAACAACAACAAGCGCAACAGCAACAGCAACAACAGCAGCAACCGCAACAGCAACAACCGCAGCCGAGCAGTACGAGTTCGTCAAGCAGTAGCAGCGTTCCGAGCGTAATAAATTGTCCTTCGTGTAAGAATGGCAACTGTTTTTATATGTTTGGCGCAGATTGCAGCAACGGAAAAGTAGAATGTGGAGATTGTAAAGGCAGCGGCAAAGACAGGAATGATAGAAATTGTAGCAAATGTAGCGGCAGCGGCAAGGTAAATTGCAACTTATGCAAAGGTAGCGGCAAATGTAGCGTATGCAAGGGGACAGGTTTTTTAGAGAATTAACATAGTAATAATAATAAATAATAGTAGTAATAACAAATTAATAAATTAATAAAAGATGAGCAATAGTAGTATATTAAATTTCATCAAAGTGTATCTTTATTACAATTACCTTACCGACAATCCCAACGATTTGACGGCAAGAGTAATATCTGAGCGTAGCGTCGGCGTCGCCGAGTTATGCCAGTCGGCGGTCAATCGCGCCAAGGCTCCCACCACCCCTGAGGTGATGGAGCATAACGTGCGCCTGTTTCTCGACGAGATGGTGTTCCAGTTGAAGAACGGCTTCGCCATCAATACGGGCTACTTCACCGCCAACGCCCAAGTGCGCGGCGTGTTCGAGAGCAAGACGGACAAGTTTGACCCCGCCAAACATTCCGTACTGTTTCGTTTCAATCAGGGCGACGTCCTGAGAAAGGAAATACCCAACGTAAGCGTACAGGTTATGGGAATGGGCGACACGGGAGTAGTTATCTCGCACGTGCAGGACAAAAAGACCGGCTCGGTAAACGACCTTCTTACGCCCGGCGGCGCCTTGCGCATACGCGGCGGCAAGTTGAAAATCGCGGGCGACCACCCCGACGTAGGCATATCGTTTGAAAGCGAAAGCGGCGCGCTGGTAAGAGTAGAGCCGCGCGATGTGATAGTGAACAACCCGAGCGAACTGATTGTGGAAATACCGCAAATGGCGCCCGGAAAGTACCGTTTAACAGTATGCACCCAATACAACGCCACTGCAGCGCTGCTGAAAACGCCGCGAATATGCGTATACGAAAAAGTATTGACCGTAGCGTGAAATTAGTGACGGGAATCACTAACCGTTAGTGACGGGAATCACTAACCATTAGTGACGGGAATCACTAACCGTTAGAGACGGGAATCACTAACAGATAAGAGTGAAGAATGAAGAGAGAAGAGCGAAGGGACGAAAGCGCGAAAGGGCGAAGGGACGAAGGCGCGAAGGGGCGAAGGGACGAAAGCTCGAAAGGGCGAAGGGACGAAAGCGCGAAAGGGCGAAGGGACGAAAGCGCGAAGGGATTAGCGGCAAAGTCCCGCAGGGACGACATTTTATTAACCGTAGATTTCAATCTACGGAGAGTAATAGCCCCGCGTTCTGCAAAGTCCCGCAGGGACGATACTTCTGTTTCAATTTTGATAACGCAGAGATACGCAGAGAATACGCAGAGGAACGCGGAGAGAACAAAAACTCTCTGCGGTTCTCCGCGCCTTCTCCGCGCCGCTCGGCGTGATACGCAGATTGGACGGATTAGACGGGTTTTCACGGGTTTTTTGAATGTTTTCTTAGAATCCGTAAAAATCTGTCAAATCCGTCAAATCCGTGTATTGCGCGCGTTTTCTACCGAAAGATGCATTCCTAACGGAATGCTGCGCCCGTTACAATTAGCGTTTTCTACCGAAAGATGCATTTCTGACGGAATGCTGCGACCGTTACAATTAGCGTTTTCTACCGAAAGATGCATTCCTGACGGAATG
>Ga0099364_10012393_pt1 | contig 11501 bp, 6 predicted proteins | sample TergutTh196P3_FD_73070 | JGI IMG/M metagenome (GOLD analysis project Ga0099364, IMG submission 73070) | Microcerotermes parvus P3 segment gut microbial communities from Pointe-Noire, Republic of the Congo - Th196 P3 | ecosystem: Host-associated > Arthropoda: Insects > Digestive system > Gut ...
ATTCCCCCACCAGGGCGTGAACGACTGGGGCAGGGGTTTCAGGGTGCGGGTGGTCGAAGGCGGCGGAGCAATGGCCGGGGGAGACCAGGCTGAGTTTATTCCCAACAGCAGCCATAACATCTGGCGCTTCAGAGTGGAAGCTAACGATTCCCCCTTTGACGTTGAAAAAGACAAGCCCCTGGTTTTCCTCTTTACCGACCGGGGGCTTTACAGGCCCGGCGAGACCGTTACCTTCCGGGGCATAGACCGAAACCTTTCCCGTGGGAGCTTCCTTGCCTACGATGGCGATTACAGCATCGAGGTTTCTTCGGGCGCTTATGGCGCACCGCTAATCGCTTCCATCAGGGGCCGCACAACCAGAAACGGCGGAAGCCACGGCTCCTTTGCACTTCCCGATAACCTGGAGCCGGGCTTTTACATTATGCGCTATAGGCGTGGCGCGGAAGGCCCTGAACATTCTATTAGCTTTACCGTGGCCAATTTCGAGCGCCTCCGTTTTGAGGCAAACTTGAGCTTCCCTGACCTTGTTTTTTTTCAGGGCGAAAGGTTGCAGGCCCGGCTTTCCGCATCGTATTTGGCAGGAGGCGGCCTTGCGGGCGCTCCCTACACCTACTACCTTAGCCGGGAATTTTCCGGCTCTAACCCCGGCGGCCCCTGGCTGAACTGGCGCTTTGGCCCGGAAACATGGGACGGCCGTTTTTACGTGGGGGAAGGCGAAGGGGCCTTGGGGCCGGACGGCAGCGCCGACATAACACATAACGCAGACGGCGAAGGCGTTGTGGGTGCTGCCTACCGCTACCGCCTGGAAGCTTCGGTTCAGGACGCTGCAAGGCAGGAGATCTCCGCAAGGGCTACGGTGCTGGTCCATCCCGCTTCGTTCTACATCGCCTCCCGGCTGGACACCGGGACTCTGCGGGCGGCGGACCTCAATGCAGCGAGCCCTTCCGCGCCATTCCTCCAGGCCGGTTCCCCAGCCACAATGAGCTGGGCCCTGCTTGACCCGGAAGGCAATGCCTTCATAAGCGATGACGCGCCTGAGATTTCTTTTGCCTTAATCCGCTATGAATGGAAGCAGGTCCGCCAGGCCGGAATCGGCGGCAGGATCAACCTCAACTGGGAAAGGGTCGAGGAGACCGTCTTGGAACAGAGTTTCCGCCCTGGCAGGGGAGCATACACTGGCGTAGTCCCCTTTACCCCGGATGAAAGCGGGCAGTGGGAAGTGCGGCTTTCGAGCAGGGATTCCCGTGGCCGTTCCGTGCATACGAGCTACGGTTTTTACGTTAGCGGCTCAGGCTGGGTGCACTGGGGCGGCGGGGACGCTGACAGCATCATCCTGACGCCGGACAGGAATTCCTACGCGCCGGGCGAAACAGCAAGGCTCCTTGCCCGTTCCCCACTGCCCAGGGGGAAGTACCTCCTCACCATCGAGCGGGAGGGGATAATCGAGGAGCAGATTATCGAGCTTGACAGCTCTGCCAGGACCATCGAAATCCCCATTAAGGAATCTTACGTGCCAATTGTGTATGCGGCGCTCTCTTCCTATACGGTGCGCACAGGCCCGCCTGAGCATACTTACTACGAGCCAGACCTGGACAAGCCCAGGGGGCTTTTCGGCCTGGTGAGCCTCCATGTGGATACCGAGAGCCGGAACTACAAGATCGAGATTGAAACTTCCAAGGGCGCTTATGCCCCGGCGGAGATGGCGGAGGTAACGCTCAAGGTGAGCCTTAACGGCAGGCCAGCGCCTGGCGTGGAACTCAACTTCATGGCAGTAGACCGGGGGGTGCTTGACCTCATCGGCTACCATGTGCCAGACCCCTTGGCCTTTTTCTACGACCCCGAGAATTTCCCCCTGGCAGTGCGGAGCGCGGACAGCCGTTCCCTTCTCATAGACCCGGTTACCTACAGCCTCAGGGACCTCCAGGGCGGGGACGGGGAGGCCAGCGGCAAATTTGACGAGCAGCGCGCGCCCGGATCAATTGCGGGTTTTGACCGGGAGGATTTCAGGCCCTTGGCGGTTTTTGAGCCCTACCTTGTTACAGGGCCGGACGGAACCGTAAGGGTAAGATTTGAGCTTCCCGACTCGCTCACCACCTACCGCTGTACTGCAGTGGCAGCGGGCCTTAGCGATTTCGGCATTGCCGAACAGGAACTCCGTGTAAGCGCCCCGCTTACGGCCCTGGCAGCCCTGCCCCGCAAGCTACGCTGGCGGGACACGGGAGCGCTCTCCCTGATACTCACCAACCTGGACAGGGCCGCAGTGGAAGCAAGGGTCTCTGTGGAAACCGAAACTGTCGAATCCGGCCTTTGGGACACGGTGCTTGAGATAGACGGCGAAAAAGAAAAGACGGTGAGGATAAATCCCGGCGCTTCGGCGGAAGTTTCCTTCATGGCCGCTGCCCTGGGCGCGGGCGAAAGCAGGGTCACCTTTACCCTCAGTTCCCCCCTGGTAAACGAGAGGATCATCAGAACGCTCAGGGTGGACAGGCCCGTGCTGTACGAAACCGTTACCGCCATGGGGAGCCTGGGGAACGGCAGTTCCTTTATCGAAGAAGGCATCGTGCTTCCTTCGCTTGTTCCCGAGGGAACAGGGAGCCTTTCGGTTTCGCTTTCCGCTTCCAGGCTTGCCATGCTCAAAGAGGCAGTGCGCTACCTTCTGGAATATCCCTACGGATGCCTAGAACAGCGCACTGCGGCAATTCTCCCCATCATCGCCTTTGGGGATCGCCTGGAAACTTTTGATCTTGACAGCCCTGTAAGCGATCCGAAAAAAGTTATCGAAGATGAACTTGCCCGGCTTGCGCAAAGCCAACTGCAAGACGGTTCCTTCCCCTATTGGCCGGGCGGAAAAACCGGCAGCGCATACGTAACGCTCCGGGTTGCGCACATCGCGGCCCTGGCCAGGCAGAAGGGCTATGCGCTTCCAGGGGAAATGAATACCCAGGCCATGCTCCGCTACATCACTGGCATTGACTTTGCCAGGCTGCCTTTCAGCCAGGATCATTTCATACGGGGCTATTCCCTTTGGGTCCGCACCATGTACGGAGAGCGGATAGGCACGGAAATTACCGCCTATCTCAGGCAGGGCGATGAACTCGGCATCTCAGGCTGGGGCTTCGCTGGCCTGGCTGCACTGGAACTCGGCTTGACCGGCATTGCCTCCTCGGCCAGGGACAGCGTAAGGCGCTTCATACGGCCCGGAACCCGCACCCTTGATCTTACCGACACCTATGAGCGGGGCCTTAACTTCTGGGGCTACGATTCAGACCGTTATGCGATAGCCCTCATGCTTTACCAGGCATTGAGCCCGGCTGACGACATGACCACCCGGCTGGCAAATTCGCTTATGGAACGCCAGCGCCGGGGGATATGGAACAATACCTCCTCTTCGTACTGGGCCGTCCTTGCCTTCAGCCGCATTGCCGATGCAGAGGAAGGAGCCGGGGATATTGATGCCCGCGTTTCCCTTGGGGGAACTCGGCTTATGGAAGCCGCCTTCCAATCGTACAGCCAGGCTTCTGCTGATAGCGCTGCTATCAGCGCCGCTTCCAGAAGCTGGGCACTGGAAGAGCAGCCCCTTGACTCCATGGAGCGGGATAATCTTCTGCCCCTCAGAATTGAGAGGGGGGTCGCCAATGCACAGCAGACCAATGGACAGCAAGCCGGACGGCTCTACTATACTGCGAGCCTGCGCTACGGAATCCCCACGGAGCTTGCCGCTCCCAGGGACGAGGGCCTAAGCGTCTTCGCGGAAACCTTCGATTCTTCGGGGAATCCGGTCAGGGACGGGGTACTCGTTCCAGGCAGGACTTATACCAGAAGGGTAACTGTTTCCAGCGCCAGGGATCGCACATTTGTGGCGCTCAGGGCGCCGGTTCCTTCGGGGGCTGAGATTGTGGACGCTGTTTTTGTTACCAGCGCCACTGTCCCTCCGCCAAGGCAGGATGGAGGAATGGTGGATGGAAGAATGGTGGATGATAGAAGGCAGATAGAAGAAGACTGGTTCTGGGAGCCGCCGCCGCTGCGCTTCATCATGGACGATGAAGCCCTGTTCCACTGGGAATTTTTCCCGGCCGGGAAGAGGGAAGTGGAGTTCCGTTTCCGCGCGGTGATGCCCGGAATTTACCCCACCCCGCCTGCCCATGCGGAATGCATGTACGAGGGGGAGATCTTCGGCCGGGGGGCCGGGGAGCTTTACCGCATAGGGCTTTAATGGACTTTGATATTGTCAGCATCATCAACCAGTTTTGGGATGAATACAAGCAGCATCTTTTTTCTACGGGCCTAAAGCTCATTTTTGCCTTGCTGATAATCATTGGCGGGAAAATCATTGTTTCCCTTTCCCGGCGGCTATTTATCTGTGCGGTTACAGGAAAATTAAAACTGGACGAGACCCTCGCCTCGGTTCTGCGCATGGGGATACATTATGGGGTGATAATTCTCTGCGTAATAATGATTCTGGATATCTTTGGGGTTAACACTGCCGGGCTCATCGCCCTTTTAGGGGCAGCGGGAGTTGCCGTGGCCTTCGCCCTCAGGGACACTCTGAGCAATATCGCTGCGGGTATCGTCATTCTTTTTCTTCATCCCTTTAAAAAAGAGGACTTTATCGAATTTGGCCCTACCTCTGGCATCGTAAAGGAAATGGGGCTCTTTTCCACAATCCTGGAAACCCCTGACGGGGTTTACATCTCAGCCCCTAATTCCAGCCTCTGGGGAATTCCCCTTAAAAATTTTTCCCACAACCCCAAAAGGCGGCTTGACATCGCCATTACCATTTCCTATTCCGATTCCATAGACACAGCCTTCCAGGTTCTGTCGGAGATTATCAGGGAGGAAAGCCGTTTCCTGAAAGATCCTCCTGCGCAGGTCATGGTTCAGTCCCTGGGGGAGCTGGGCACAGGAGTAACCCTCCGGGCCTGGGTGCCAAGCAGCGACTACTGGCGCATTAATTGGGATCAAATGAAGGTTGTGAAGGAAAGGATACAGGAGGCGGGCCTTACAATCGCCCTGCCCAGGCGGGAAATACATCATAAAAACTGAGAGGCGGAAGCTTGAAAGCTGCACATTGGAAACTATTGATTGCCCTCGTTGGCTCCTTCGTCCTGTTCTATTTGTTTCTGCTTGTTCTCCCCTTTCCAGAGCTTGAAGCCTACCGGAAAATGTCCTATGGAACCGTGATCAGCGACCGGAACGGAAATGTCCTTAGGGTTCTGCCCGCCGATGACGGGATCAAGCGCGAATGGGCCCCCTTAGGGGAAATTCCCCCAGGGGCGCAAAAGATCTTTATCCGGGCCGAGGATAGGCGTTTTTATTTTCACCTTGGAGTGGATCTTATTTCGCTCGCAGGCAGTTTGCACAGGAATATAAAAAACAGGCGCATTGTGTCCGGGGCATCCACCATCACCATGCAGCTTGCCCGGCTGGTTCATCCCCACTCAGGGGGCATGGGCGGCAAAATCCGGGAGGCATGGGATGCCATCAGAATCGAGGTGAAGCTTTCTAAAAGGGAAATTCTGGAGCTATGGCTCAACGGCATTCCCTTTGGCAGCAATATCGAAGGGCTTCCCGCCATGGCCCGTGCCCGCTTCGGCAGATCCGTATGGGAGCTGGACGAAACCCGCGTGGCCCTGCTTGCGGTTGTTCCCCGGCGGCCAGGGCTCTACGACCCGGCTGTAAACCAGGCCGCGGCTGTTTCCGCGGCCCTTGCCTTGTCGGACAGGTGCGGCCTCGGCCTAATGGAGGAGGAGCTTCTGGAGGCGGCAAGGGAAGCAGTTCGCCCATCGCAGGGCCCGGCTGACCCTAGGGCGCCCTTTTTAGCGCCCCATTTTACCGAGCGCATTGCCGGGATTGTTTCCAGCAGCGGGCCTTACGCAAACGCTAAGGGCCGCATGTTTCATTCCACCCTGGATCTGGGGCTTCAGCGTTATGCGGAAGAGCAGCTTGCCATTGAGCTTTCCCAGCTTACCCGCAACCGGATAAGCAACGGGGCGATCCTGGCGATAGAAAACGAAACTGGCGAGGTGCGCATATACCTTGGCTCGGCCTCCTGGTTTGACGATTCGGTTCATGGAAAAATTGACGGCATCCGTTTCCGGGCCCAGCCCGGCTCCTGCCTTAAACCCTTCCTCTACGCCATGGCCCTGGACTCGGGCTTCAGCCCGGCAGACATCATGCCGGATCTTCCCACGGTCTTCGGCAGCAGCGAAGCCTACATCCCCTCCAACTTCAACAACCGCTTTAACGGCCCGGTCCGTTTCCGCATTGCCCTGGCCTCTTCGCTTAACATCCCGGCGGTGTACCTTCTGCGGAACCTTGGGGTCAGGGCCTTTGAGGAATACCTTATCGACCTGGGCTTTGATTCAATCAGGGACAGGATGGGAAGCCACGGCACCGGGCTTGCCTTGGGCAATGCCGAGGTGAGCCTTGAAGAAATGGTACGGGCATTTTCGGCCTTTCCAAGGGGAGGCACTGCGGCGGCGCTTAAGATGGAGCTTGGCGTATCGAATGAGCAATCCCCGCAGCCCCAGATGTCGCCATACTCTGCTTGGGCCATAGCGGACATACTCTCGGACAGATCCAGCCGCTTTGTGGGCTTCGGCCCGGCGCCGAGCCTGGCAACCCCCTTTGAGTCGATGTTCAAAACCGGGACTGCCAATCAGTTTCAGCAGATATGGGCACTGGGCGCCACAAAGCGTTTTACAGTTGGCGTCTGGATGGGCAATTTTTCAGGGGAAACCGTCATAGGCAGCACCGGCAGTTCCGTTCCCGCAAGGATAGCATCGAAGCTCCTTGATGCCCTGGAACAGTCAGCCGGGGAACCCGTTGATGCCGTTGAAGGCATCGCAGGCCCCCTGCCACAGGGAACCCTGGAACAGCGGCTCTGCTCCCTGTCCGGCATGGAGGCAGGCCCCTACTGCACCGGGCTTGTCCGGGAATGGCTGCAAATCGAAAACATCAAGCCTGCCTGCACCTGGCACAGCGCTGCGGGGCTTTTCTACCCCCCCGAATACCGCCCCTGGCTCGTCGAAAGGGCCCGCGCAGGCAGCACTAGGCCGGAAGGGGGCGGCCGCATACGGATTCCGGTGAACGGCTCTGTGTATTACCTTGACCCTTCCCTTCCCCCCGAGGCCCAGGCCCTGCGGGTCGAGACCATCGGCTTTAGCACGGATGCCCTGCTCTACGCCAACGACACGCTCATGGGGAGCCTCAACTACGCCGGGGTCTACGCCCTGCCGCTTTCGCGGGGCCGCCACACGGTTCTCGTGGAGGATCTATACGGGGCATCCGCTTCGGCATACTTCGAGATCAGGTGAAATTGCCCCTTAAAAAATCATGGTTTTAGGGTACTGAAACGCTTGCGCGGAAGCGCTCTACTTCCCAGTTGTTGATAAAATCTATCTTGTCCTGCGTCATAAACAGGGGCCCGCCAAAAGATTCGGCGTACACCGCAACCTTGATTGCGTCCCTGAAAAGTTCCAGCGCCAAGAGGGCGGCCTTTTCCGTTGCCGCCGCAGCGAAGATGCCCAGGCCCTGGGCCGCGATTATTTTCGGATTCAATCCGGTTTTTTGCGCATGATCCTTCCACGCTTTATGCAGCGCCGCTTCTTGAAACGCCGTTTCTTGAAACGCCGTTTCTGCCCCGATAAAAAGCGGGTCGCTTCCGGCGTAGACGATATGATCCGGCGAGAAGGCCGACGAGACCGGGGCGAAGGAAGGGCGGTCTTTGACCAAGGACGCAATTTCACTGCCCTGCATAAAAACTGCGGCTCCGGCAAGCTCCGCCAGCGTCCGGGCTATTTCTCCAATCGGAGGCCCTGGCAGCTCCCCCGCAGATGACAACTTTTCGTCAGAGAAATCGGGCCAGCGTTTTATCCAGGCTTCGATTTTATGCATGATTTCGCCGTATATTTCTTTTATGCCGTCAACGCTCATGTCTCCCGCAAAAACACCGTGGTTTTGCAGGAAGATAATCGAAGCTGGGCTGCTGTTTTTCTCGCTGTAGGCATCCATCGCTGCCTTTACCGTTTTTGAAAGCACGTAGCCGGGATTGGTTGAAGGTATCCAAATAGCCCTTTCGCCAAAAATTTCCCCCATTGCCGCTGCTCCCTGCCTGGAACAGGTAAGGCCGTTCACCAGCGCCGGGTGGAGGTGCACCACAAAGGCAAAAGGCATGATGTCATGCAATAGCGTCTCTACGCTGGGCCGCTTCTGTTCTTCGCCGGGCTTCCTTGCGGCCATCATGTCCGCCAGCACAGCGCTTTCCCGCTCGTCGCTGGATTCGGGATAAGTTTTCTCCCAGATCAAGGCAAGGGCTTTGCGGTCCATTTTCACAAAGGAATCCGAATCGGCATCGGCCAGGGACATCCCTGAACCTTTGACGTAGAGAGTTTCACTGTCCTTCCAGGAAGTGTTTCCGCCGCCTGCCAGAACATAGTCAGGGTTTTTCCCGTAGTGGCGGGAAATTTCAGTTAATGCTTCAAGGCTCATATACGCACAGTATCCGTTGCTTTCGTTTCTGCGTAAATGGACAATTCTATTGAGGAGATGGAGAAAAAGGTGTATCCTGAATTTTATTGGAATAATATTGACTTTTTTAGTAATAATTACTATATTATAATAGATTGAGCCAATTGCAAAACTCCATTAGTTTCGCAATTGGCTATGCAGTTTCTCGCCCTGGGGGCGCGGCATACATGCCGACGAAACATGCTTTTTTAAGTGGAGATTAAAAAGATATGAAAAAAACACTGAACACATTGGAAATAGCTGCGGCGTTAACTGATCAGGTATCCAGGCTTGAGAGCCAGATTAAGATAATTAACAACAAACTTGGCAAACTAAATCAGGATCTTGATGTACTGGAAAGGCGTTCTGCCAATCCTGGCCTTTTTGACAAGCCAGCAGGCGGCAAATCCAACATCATTCCCTTCCCCGGATCGTATCAGCCGCAATCCCATAATCCCATGCCTAAACGCTCACGGGCTTTGCTCCCCTTCCTGGCCGCGCCCGGAAAAGCCCTTCCCCCGGGAATGCCTGACTTTCGCTCTGTCCTGCAAAGGGACGGCCTGATCCTGCTGGCCTGGGATAAGCGCAAGACCGAAATGGGGGAGCGCTACACCGCCTATTGGGTAACCAGCGCCGGCATAGCCCGTTTCTATGCCTCAAAGCCTCTTGCTTTAAAGGAATTTTCTTACGCCCGGCCGGATCACAAATCCTACGCAGCCGAAGACGGAATTGAATTCTACGGCCAGGATGCCCCGGCCTACATAGTTCATGTTGCCCCGGAATTGATGATGAATAATCCCAGACACGGGGAACTGAGGCTTAGCCATATCAGCGAGCTAAAGCTTATGGGAAGCAAAGTGGATTTCAATTACAAATACCTGCTAAAAACCGACAAAAACCAGGAAAGCCGCTCCCATCGGGCAGGGGCTTAAATTTTCGGTATGACTGCGGCAAGAAGCTTTGTTACCCTGGCGGCGTTTTCCGCGAAGACTTTTGCGATGGCTTCCCAGGTTACAGGCTCCTCGTCGCTTTTCCAGCAGTCGTAGTCCGTGCTCATTGCCACCGCCGCGTATGGAATGCCTGCCTCGTTTGCCAGGGCCGTTTCCGTGGCAACGGACATGTTGATTATGTCCGCCCCCCAGGCGCGGAACATATTGGATTCCGCCCTTGTGGAAAAGCGGGGCCCCTCAATGCTAATTACAGTTCCTTTGTCATGGAAAGGGTAGTTCAAAGCCCTGCATTCATCTATGAGCATCTTCCGCAAGCGGCTGTCGTAGGGATCGGCCATTGGAGCGTGGAAAGGATTATGGGGCTCGAATGATTCGTAAAAGCTCATTTTCCGCTGCTTGGTAAAATCTATGAACTGATCGATTATGACCAGGTCTCCCCGGCCTATTTCTTCCCTGAGCGAACCCACGGCTGTGGTGGCAATAATATGCGTGCAGCCGGCTTCCTTGAGGGCATGGATATTGGCCCGGTAGTTTACCTGGCTGGGAGGAATGGTATGTTCCCGCCCGTGCCGGGCCAGAATAGCTATCTCGATGCCGCCAATCTGCCCCCGTTTAAGCGCGGACGATGGCTCGCCGAAAGGGGTCGAAACCTTTTCGTCCCTGGGTTCTTTAAAAATATCCGGGTTGTCCAGGCCGCTGCCGCCGATTATGCCGATCACGTTTTTGCTCCTAAGATTCCGTTTTTTGGATTTCTTCTTGAAGGCCGGCATCCCATACGGTAGTACGGTTCCGGCCCTGCTGCTTGGAGATGTACAGGGCCTCATCCGCCCGTTTCAGAATATTCTCTGTCTCCAGGTTCGTATTCCCGCCGAAGGTAAATACCCCAAGGCTGATTGTTACATTTGGCAAGGGGGGTTCCCAGCTAACCTTAGTGTCCGCAACCATGGTCCTTAGCCGCTCGGCAACCTGCCATGCCTCGTCCTTGCCTGTGTAGGGAAGGAGAACGGTAAATTCCTCTCCGCCGAAACGGGAAGGCACGTCATCGTCCCTAACCCCCTGCTTGATGGTAATGGCCAGGCTTTCCAGAACCCGGTCCCCGGCCAGGTGCCCGTAGGTATCGTTGAATTTCTTGAAGTGATCCACGTCCATTATAATAATGGATGTCTCCGAGTTGGTACGCTTTCCCCTGATAATTTCCTCGTTCAGCCTGGTCATGAAAAAACCGTAGTTGTACAGCCCGGTCTTTGCGTCCCGCAGGGTTCGTTCATAGTGCAGGTGGCTCTGAATAGCTTTTGAAACAAAGGTCATAAGATTCTGTATGAACATCAGTTCCGTCTGGGCATACTCTTCTCCCAGTATGTTGCGGCCCAGCAGCACCAGGCCGTAGAGCCCGGATGGCCCCAGAATTGGAATAATCAATTCAGGCTCTATTGTGTCAAAAGATTTGACAGTTTTGTTTTGGCTAAATTCAGACGCAAAAGATTTGTATTGGACAGGTTCGGGATATTTAAGGAAGAAAGGCTCAAATTCGCCGATGCTGTCCGCGCGGAGGTTTAAATCGACGTGCTTATAGTTTTTGTAACTTTTAATAATTATGTCTTCCCTGTTTTGCAGGGGCTTCAGTAAAAAAACAATAAACGAAGGCAGGAAGCGATCCGAAATCTGCCAGACTGCGGCATCCATGATTTCATCGATAGTCTGGCAGTTAACAATGTCAAGGGCGCTGGCAAAGAGGTTTTTGTAATTGCATATTTCCATATCCAGGGAATCAATATAAGCAAAAACCCCCATATCTCTCAGCATAGAATGATGCTCTACTATTCCCGGGTCGGAAAAGAATTTGTTTTGGTTATCAATAGTTTCCTGCATATTTATTATGTTACCGAATAATGCTCGCAGATAATAGAGCGCCATTCGGCCCTTTTATCCTTGTTTTCCCATTCAATGATTTTCTTTACTTTAAAATCACTGCTTCCTGTTCTGCTGTGAGAATCCTGTCCGCCGAAAGAGACAATGCCAAAGCGGCCGCCGCCTAAACAGGTT
>Ga0099364_10012394_pt1 | contig 11500 bp, 9 predicted proteins | sample TergutTh196P3_FD_73070 | JGI IMG/M metagenome (GOLD analysis project Ga0099364, IMG submission 73070) | Microcerotermes parvus P3 segment gut microbial communities from Pointe-Noire, Republic of the Congo - Th196 P3 | ecosystem: Host-associated > Arthropoda: Insects > Digestive system > Gut ...
ATGTGGCAAAGTGCGCAAAACAGCACCCGAATAAAAACCGAGTTCGGACATTCGCGACCAGGATGCTCCTTGTCGAAAAGTTTTCCGACCTTGCCGGTGAACCGATCTTGAACATGCTGAAAACTCTTGCTAGAATTTTTCCTGATTGAGCCCATTGTTTTCCTCCTGAAAATGGTTGATTGATGTTTACATAACCCTTTTAACAGAAAAACCTTGGGCTTGTCTATACCAAGTTTTTATGCAGGAACCTTTCTTGGGAACTACTGATATTGAGTTTTTACCATCTGAGAACTCTGTGATTGGTAGTTGGCAACCATTTATATATGATCTTATTAACCCATTCTCCCGTATTTTTCACTTCACTTTTACCAAATACGGGAAAAAAGTTGGGAAATGATGATATTTCTGATGGAGTAAACATAATTTGCAACCTATCCTCAATCTCAAAAATAAATTCCTGACTGTCCCACGAATCCTTGTACTTGCCCATTAATGATTGGAATAAAGTGGGAGACATCTCAGAAGATATTTTTTCCAAAGGAATTTTGCTCAAAATTGACATTATCATTCTTATACACATACACCAACACTCTTCGGAAGGTTTGATATTAGAAGATTCCATGAAATCACTATGCGATTGATACATACCGTCACCTTCGTCTCGCTCACTTAAAATGACTTGTGTAAATATTTTTGTAGGACTTGTCACCAGTAATTGCTCTTAACGCCATAATTGCAGATTTAATTCTCCATTGAGCATAAAATGAGTAGTCATTTATACGTTCAGAATCAGTAATGCGTTTCAAAATTTCAACCAGATTTTCTTCTGTAAGAGTACAATTATCTTCATCATTAATCAATGTCATAACAAATCGTTGTACCCAATCTTTATCGAAATAGGACAACGAATATGGGCAATCAAAAGATATGTTTATTGATTCTTCGCTACCATTGATCCAACAGATCGTTGCGGAGAATTTCAAAATTATCTGAAAACATAAATGTTCAGGGTAAGACTTCAATTCTTGTTTTAACCAATTGTAAGCACCCTTACCTTCCAGTAAGAGTAATGCCCAAAGATATTCACGCACAGGAAGAGGGAAATTTATCATGTCCTCATCAAAACCAGAATCTTTATACTCAAGAGAAAGCGTATGAAAGAACTCTTTTAGCTTGTCCTTTAACGGTTCAACCGCGTCATGATCATTAGCTAATGCTAAAATAACAGCATGATATGCACCTCGGATATTAGAGTTGTTGATCAATGAAAATTTTCCAACACCAGCCGCCCTTTTGATACAGCTAATTGCGTAATCTTTTCTTTGTTGAGTCTGATACTCACTGACGATCTTTTGAACCTGATCTTCAGTTGCATTGATTAGTTCCCTTTCTTTGTTAAGCCACTTTGTTTCATCGACTGCATGCAAGAAATACCAGAATAAAACAATAAATGGAATCATTAAAACAAACAAAACAGAAATTTGAATTTGGACATGCTTTTGGAAAATTCGTAACATTTCAGCCAAAAATTTGAAAAAACTGATATTTTCGTGAAGTGGGAATTATAGTACAACATGGTTTATGGTGAAAAAACGCGGAGTTCATTGGTGAAACGCTTGCGACGGCATCGTGCTGAGTTGTTCGTGTTTTTGTATCATGAAGATGTGCCGTTTGAAAACAACCATGCCGAACGAACGATTCGCGGTGCCGTGGTGATGCGGAAAAACAGTGATTGCAACCGCAGCGTTGAGGGTGCCAAAACGCAGGCGATTTTGATGAGCGTCTTCCAAACACTCAAACAACGCAACGCCAACGTCACAAAAACCATCGTCAACGCTCTGCATCACTTCCTCAAAACAAAAAAATTGACTTCACTGGCACAAGCAATCAAAAATTCGGCTGAATAGTTACCATCAATCAGGTTGTTTGAAAAAGATTGGGAAAGATTGATCCGGTCAACCCCAATACAAAGACGGCCTGCTTGTACCCGGTAAAAGTGTTCACAGATGATCACCGCCATGGCACAATCCCAAGTACGACCACATCAAGGACATTCGTCCGGTTCAACGAAGCAACGTCGAAATTGACAACATTCGTTTTCCTCAATGAGGTTTTATACACTGCCGAAAACGGTTGCAAATGGCGAAAAATGCCCGAAAAATTCGGGACTTGTCACACTATTCCCATGCGAATGCAACGCCGGGTCAAAAACGGCGTCTGAGCTCGCGACTTGGAAACGTTGCAATCAAAACTCAATATGATGTCACTTGATGTTACGGCATCACTGCCCGGCAACACCAGTATCAAGGTTCATCCCGATGGTACAGGAGCGTTAAAAAAACGGCCCGCAAGCCATCGGTAAAAGCCGTGGGAGTACGACAAAGAGCTTTACAAACACGCAATGAGGTGGAACATTACTTCCGGTGCATCAACCTTTTCGGCCTTTTCGGCGAGTCTTCACCCGCTGCGACAAACTGGATACAATGCATACCTCATTCGTCACATTTGCTATGATTTGTGAAACTTGGCAATGTTAGTGTCAACACGCCCTCAACCCCGGATGCGTTCGACTTTCAACTTGCCGAGGTCTGTACTGCCAAGTCCGAGTTTTTCGGCCATTTTGATATGTTCCACCATACCCAGGTCCATTTGTTCCACGCCCGGAATCTGGTTGAACAGGTTCATGGCCGCCGTGTCCGCCGCGACAATGTCCGGTGACACAATCAAGCTTTTGAGCGTGACGGCGTCGGCTTCCGATACGCCGCGCGGACCGTTGGCTTTCATGGCACGATAAGCGTCAATGACATTGAGTGCCGGTCTTTTTACGAAGGTGGCACTGTCCGCAATGCACTGGTGCAGTCCATCGGAATGCATAATACGGCGATCCCAAACGATGCCCATGTAGTTTTTCAAGCTGATCGTTAATTTGGCACCGCCATGCGTTTTCAAGATCGGGACGTTAAACCAGACGTCACAATCCAGCAGAGCTTTGTGGATTTTTGCCTTTTTGAGAACGACGCCTTCGGGAAGATTGACTTCCCTGTAATCGGCCTCATCACCGGAGGGAAGCACGATCCCGCCTGCCGCCTTGACAGCGTCTTCAATGCCGCTGGCCTTGTATGCGGTCTGCCAGGCGTCAACAGTACGGTCAAACACCGCCACTTCAGCGGCTCCGGCTTCTTTGCACTGCTTGACCATTTCGCCGACCAAGATTGGGTTCGTGTTGGCCGCGAGTTCCGGAGTACGGTTCCAGCCGATATTCGGCTTGATGACCACTTTCTGACCGGATTTGACGAATTTTCCCATGCCCCCGAACGCGGCAATCGCTTTTTGGAACATGACGTCCGGCTCACCGCCCATGACCATGGCCAGTTCACATTCGCCGTTCTTTTCCTCATTGGTTTGGGCGAACACATTGATCCCGTTCCAGGTTCCCGTTGCGGCGGCAGCTCCGGCAAGGGTGACGGTTTTTAAAAAATCTTTTCTTTTCATTGTGGCTCCTCGGATTCTCAAAACATATTGCTGACAATGGCTTTTGGATCATCGCAAAGGGAAATTTTCTCTTGGAAAGCACCCCCGCACGGATATGATCACAGTTGAACTCAAAAGTCTCTACGCACCTGACAATCATGCCCGGCGCATAAAAACCCATAATTTACCAATGTTACCGGAAATTCTCGTTTGCGGCAATCGGCAAGTGAGAATTTTCAGGAAAAAAGATTGGAACCGGGTAAATTTAGAATATAGATATTTGCGTAATTATCAAACGGGTTTGCTTCAATTATTCCCAAAATGAAAAAAATACAATAATATTGCCGACATCTTGCCTGATCTTTCATTGAGTCGTAAACATTTCTGACTTTTTCCGATTTCCTTGCATGGAAAACATTGCCTAATCAACCCCACTTGGTGTAAAATAGGGGAAGGTGTGATAGATTTACGGTTTATCGAACCCCTGCAAATCATTCCTCATTGTTTTTTGTTTCTCGCAAAGGCCGCTGAGAACGCAGAGAGTTATTGTTTTATACTGGTATTCTCAGCGTCCCCGGTGTTCTCTGCGAGAAAAAAATAACGGAACCTCGTCGGGACAAATCATTATTGCTGCCTTTCGCACGGAGGCTTTTGTCTTGCGACAACGACCTTTTCGATTTTTGCACGCTTCCGATATTCATCTTGACCGCCCTGTGACCGGGTTGGGCGATCTTCCTGCGCACCTGTTGCAGCGAGTCATTGACGCACCGCGTTTGGCTGCCGAACGGCTTTTCGACGTCGCAATCCGGGAACAGGTCGATTTCGTTGTCCTGTGCGGCAATGTCTTAAATCCTTATCAAACCGGGCCTTGGGGACCTGTTTTTCTCGTTTCGCAATTTGAAAAACTTGCCGCCGCCAACATCCACGTCTCTTGGGCTGCCGGAAAACTTGACGCCGCCGAACGCTGGCCTGCCGAACTGCCGCTCCCCCCCAACGTGACGCTGTTTCCGACCTCGCATGTTGATGAATCGGTTTTCGGGAAAGACGGCTTTTCCATTGCGCGCATTCTCGGCGAAAGCCGCTCGCCGGAACGCCGGAAAATCCGACCGGGCGAGTTCAATCCCGACACTACCGGCCTGTTCACTCTCGCCGCCACCGTCGGCAAGGTTAACCCGGCAAGGCTGAAAAAACGCGGCATCGACTATTGGGCACTCGGCGGAATGCCTTCCCGACACACCTCTTACGGAGAATCATCTGATCCGCTCGAAAATGATCTCGCAAGTGAACCGCCCAAAACACAGGGAGCACAAAATTCAAAAGGGCAAACTCCGGCAAACAAAGTGAAATCGAACGCATTGAAACGTGTGCGGGATGATTTCACCCGTTCGTCGATTGTGCATTACCCGGGTCAAACGCTTGCCCGGTCGTTTGAGGATACCGGCAATTACGGGGCAACGCTTGTTGAAGTCGATGAATCGGGCAAGACACGGCTTACGCTCATGCCGACCACGCCGTTGCGATTCGTCCGCGAACAGGTGCGTTTCGAGCCGGGTATGAGCTTCGACCGGCTGAAAGACGAATTGCGTGACCGGCTGATCGCGTACCGGAGTATGCAGGAAAACTGTGACCTCTACATCGACTGGGCGATTGATTCGTCGGAAGAATTTGAGCTGAAACTGCGGCGTGACGGCACGGCGGAAAAAATTCGCGACAAGCTGCGGCAGGAGTTCGGAATGCAGGAACCGTTTGCCTGGGTTGTTGAGATCAAGCCAGCCATCCCGGAGCATTTTCCGCCGGAATTTTACGACCAGGAAACCATCATGGGCGACTACCTGCGGAAGTTACGGCGGTACCATCACGGTGAAACAAAGTTGCCGTCGCTGGAGCGTTACCTCCCGCAGGACGGTCCAATTTTTCCGCCTGGCGACCAAACGGAAACCCCCGGTCCAGTGACTGATCTCGACGCTTATGCCGAACCGCTGCTCCGCGATACGAATATCCAACGCGATGACATGCTCCGCGAAGCCGGTCTGCTCGGCGTCGATCTGTTGGGAAATCGGGACGATGTTTAACCGCAGGCTCTTGAATTCATGCCAAAATTCGTCCATTGTGTATGAAACGATGATTTGTCATCATTCCTGTCGCTGTCTTTCTCAACACCTTGAACAGACTCGTTTCAATGGACTGCTTGTCAATCGTCTCTCGGAAATCGGCTCCCCGGCTTGCCAACAGTCGGTTTTTCGCTTACAATTTTGTTTCCCAGCGGTGGTGTTTTTGCGCCGTCTCGGAGGGTAAGCGAATGGCTAGCGGCCTCACTGGAAATGAGGTGCCCCTTGACCGGGGTTGCGGGTTCGACTCCCGTGCCCTCCGCTTGTGTTTTTTTCACGGTGAGAATGAGAATTAAAAATCTTGGGAATGAGGAGAGAAAGCGTGGGAGTCAAGAAAACTGGAAAAGGCCGTCGCAAGCTGGGCCGTAAAAAGCGAAAGATGCGATCACGTATTCGACATCGCAAGGACTAAACTTGCTCCCGCCGGTTGTGTGCCGGATGGTTCTTTCGCGACAAAAGATGAACCTGTTTTGTCTTTTGCCGTTCTTTTTTGCGCGGTCATTGTTTCTCGCAAAGAACGCAGAGAATATTTAAAAAATCTCCGCGTCCCCGGCGATTTCTGCGAGAAATAAAAAACGAGAGGGACATATCATGCAAAACGAAACCGCAGAAAAGGCCAACAACGCCGCCAAAGAAGCAAAGCGGAAGAAGCGGGCGCGGATCATCAACATCGTCATGTTCCCCTTTCTGACGATTCTGTTATGCGGCTGGGAAACAGTGTGCCTGAAAAACATCCCGCTCCTGGTTGCGTTCCTGGTTTTCTGGTGTGGGTTCCACTTGATCCAGTTTGGCATCGAAAAGCTGTGCAAAAAATGCTGGCGGATCGTTTGTGGATTGGTTGCAATGGTGTGTACGATGACGTACATGATACTGTTCATCTCCGTCATGAACCTTCTGCCGGTGACGGCCATTTCGGAAAAGACGACTTACCTGACCGGGCCGCGAACGCCCGACGGGAAAATGCTCGACATCCCGGGCGCGATTACCCAACGCTTTTTGCCCGATTGCCTGCCGGAGGACAACGGTTTTCGCAAGGTGGTGCGGACTTTCGGTTTCCCACAGGTCATGGCCGGCGTACCAGAAGAGCATCGCGAAAATGTTGCCCGACGGCTCTTTGCGGCATTGAAACTCGACGACTCAGCCACTTGGGACGCGCCATCGCAAGTGAAATTCGAGTCGGTCAGTGACTTTTTCGAGGAGCATTTGCCCGAAGAAGCAAATGAAGAGGCAACGAACGAAACCGATGAGGATACCGCTGACGCCCCGCCGGTTGACGCGGAAAAAGAACGGCGGCACCGTGTCTGGGAAGCGGTCAGGAATCTGTATCAATTGCCATGGCCGGAAGAGCATCGTGACTTGGGCGAACAATGGCTGGCCGAAAACAACGTAGCACTCGACCGGTTCGGTGACGCAGTGCGGCATTCGGAATATTTCGTGCCATTTTTTCAAGATACACGCAGATATGCTTTCCTGGAATTGCTCGTCGAATCCTATGACGAATTTCACCGGGAAATGGTTCGCGGGTTACATCTGCGGATATTGCACTCGCTCGACCTCGGCGATTTCGACCGGGCAAAGCACGACCTGCTGACCATCGCGCGGCTCGGCGAAAAACGGATGCGGCACCCGCGCACGGTGAGGAATCTGTTTCTCGCCTCGGCCATCCGGGGAATCGCGATTGCGGCAACGCGCGACATGCTGGAATACGGCCATGCAAATCATGAGCAGCTCAACACGCTTCAGGCCGAACTTGCTCCGTACCAGTCCGTGTTTTCGCAAACTGACATCGTGTTCCTCATGCGCATGGAAGGGATGCACATGCTTTATCACCTGGGTTCGGGGGATATTATCTCGGGACTCTCGACACGCGATCAACCGTGGTACGGTACTTACGCCACAAAAATCGTTTCCGGAAGTGTTCATTATGTTGCCTGGACGCCTGTTTTCCGAAAGTTCAACGAGAAGATGAACGCACTGGAGGCAATCGCGGAAATGCCGCTTTCGCCGGAACAATTGACGCTGTTTGATACGGATAATCTGTTCAAAAAGGACAAATGGTTGTCCATTGACGGGAGCTTTGGCAGTTTCTTGAAATACATACTTGCCAAAGGTATTGTTGTTGCAATTCCCGATTTCATTGGCAGTATCATGACCGATATGGGCAAAGATTCAACTGTTATGAAACTTGCGACCGTGTACCGTCAGGCCTCCATGACCGGGTTGCTTGAAACTGCGTTTGCGCTGGCGCATTACGCGATCGACCATGACGGGTGCTATCCCGAAACGCTTGACGCATTGGTGACCGCCGGGTGGCTTGCCGCACTGCCGGTTGATCCCTGCACGGACGGAGAATCGTTCCGCTACCGCTTGCGGGAGCTTGACGGCAGACCGGGCTACATCCTGTACGGCGTCGGCGTCAACATGCGCGACGATAACGGCGTCGAGTATAAAAAAATCGATCCCGAAACCGGCGAGGAACATCGTGGCGACGATGTGGTCATCGCAATGCCGGCAGACGAGCCGGAATGAAACGTAGCGAAATGACGGGATGAGGTAAGCCGTCCGCGCCGTGACCGTCACAAGAAACAACTGCCGGGAACGTCAGTGGCCGGTTTTCTCCGATGCAAAGCTTCGAACCTGTCGCTTACGCTCCGGGCTGCTGTTGGATTGAATACCACCTGTTGATCCGGTCACTGACATTCCCGGCTGCTGTTTTCATGCTATAATCATCTCATGCAACAAGTCACTGTCAACAATCCGACATTGGAGCAAATTCGGGCAGACTATCGTGTCCTCGATGGTTCCGGGTTCGCCATTCCCGAAGGTGTCCGGTTGATTTCGCACGAGCAATATGCAGACAACAACGAGGTGCCTGTCGAGTGGGTCGTGCCGAATGGGCTGGTGCGACTGTTTCGATGGCTTGGACCCGTTTCGACACTGATGTACGCGCTGCAACTGTTCCAGGCGGCGGATCGTAGCACGGTGATTCTTGTCAACGGCGGCAGTGGCGGCCTGTGGCTAATGCTCGGATATCTCAACCGTCTCCCGTTTTTGCGACGCCGAACGCTGTTCCTCTGGGACGTTTTTGTCGAATATCTGCTCGGCACGGAAAAGCGGCTCAAATTTTTCCCGCTCATCAAGGTCAAAACCCATTGGAAGGAAGCCATCGCCCGACACGCATTGGCCGGTTACGACCTGATTGTCAAGTGGTCTCGCAAACAGGCGGCAGCACATGCCCGATACTATCGCCTGCCGGAAGAGAAGTTCATCTTTCTGCCCTACAAGTCGAATCATTCGAACAAGGCACGCCATTCGCAAGATGCTTTGTGTAGCGTCTCGCTGGGACGTTTCGTTTTTGCAGGCGGCAACGGAAAACGTGACTACAAGTGTCTCGTCGATGCGGTGCGGGGAACCGACATTCCTGTTATCATCAGTGCCACCGACCCGGCAGTGCGAAAGTCAATCGAGTTTTTGCCGAATATCATTCTGATTGGCGCGCCGGAGCCTGCTTTTGCGCAATTGCAGTCGATCTGTACGTTGGCGGTGGTTCCGATGATTGATTCAGGATTGAAAGGCGGCGGTGAGGCCAACTTCTGCAATGCGATGTGGCACGGCAAGCCGGTCATTGCCTGTTGCAATATGGCTGCTGAAGATTACATCATCGACGGCACAACCGGATTTGTCGTGCCATCGGGTGATTCGGAACTGTTGCGTCAGCGAATCCTGGAACTTTGGAACGATCCTGAACATGCAGAACAGATGGGCTGCAACGGTCATCGGCACGTCATGGAAAATTTTACGCACGATTTGTTCATCCGCCGATTGTTGCGACTGGCCATGGTTCTTGGTCGTGTGGAGCACAAAACATCATGTGCAAAGTGCAAAAAATGAAAAGCACTCTGCCATAGAGGAAATCTCATGTCATCACTCATCATCAGTGTTTCGGGGCTTCGCGGGATTGTCGGCGAGTCGCTGACGCCGCAAGTTGCCATGAATTATGCGGCGGCGTATTCCGCTTTGGCCGGGCCGGGAGCGTTTGTCATCACGCGGGACGGGCGTGCCGGCGGCGTCATGCTGGCCGACGCGATTCATGCCGCGCTCAACGCGGCGGGACGTCCGACCATCGACGCGGGAGTTGCCGCAACGCCGACGACGGGCGTATTGATCCGGCAACACCAGGCCGCAGGCGGGATACAGATTTCAGCCAGTCACAATCCGGCACAGTATAACGGGATGAAACTGTTCAGCGACGAAGGCCGCGTCATCCCGCAAGCTCCCGGCGAAAAGGTGAAAGAACGTTATCAAGCGCAAAGTGCAAAGTGCAAAGCGCAAAGTGATACGCTGAACGCCGGCGTCTTGGACGCGACAAGCAATTCTGCGCTTTGCGCTTTGCGATCTGCGCTGGACGACACGATTTCGGCGCATCTGGCGGCGGTGTTGAAAACGGTCGATGTTGACGCCGTTCGTGCGAAAAAATATCGCGTGTTGCTTGACGCAAACCGTGGTGCTGGCGGCCTGTTGGGACGCAAGTTGCTCGAAGAACTCGGCTGTGACGTGACGATCCTTGGCGAAACGCCCGACGGGCAGTTCGAACATACGCCGGAACCGACGGAGGAAAATCTGCAACCGGTGTTTGAGAAAGTGCGTGATGCCGGGGCTGACATTGCTTTTTGCCAGGATCCGGACGCCGACCGTTTGGCCGTGATCGACGCTTCGGGGCGATACCTCGGCGAGGAATACACCGTGGCGTTGTGCCTCGACCATGTTTTGCAAACCCGTGAGAAAGGGGCGGTGGTCATCAACTGTGCGTCGAGCCGCATGTCGCAGGATATTGCCGAAAAGTATGGTGTTGAGATTTTCCGTTCGGCGGTCGGTGAGGCCAATGTCGTTGACAGGATGAAGGTGAAAAACGCGGTGTTCGGCGGCGAAGGCAACGGCGGCCCGATTGACCCGCGAGTCGGCTATGTACGGGACAGTTTTGTCGGCATGGCTCAGTTGCTCGACGCGATGGCCGCGCGCGGGAAAACCATCGCCGAACTGGCCGCCGAACTGCCCGGTTACGCTATCGTGAAACGCAAAATCCCGCTTGCGCTGGACCGTGTCCCGGCGGCGATTGCGGCACTCGAAACGCATTACGCCCATCTGCCGCGTGATCGTCAGGACGGTCTGCGCATCGACTGGCCGAACGCCTGGCTGCTCGTCCGGGCGTCGAACACCGAGCCGATTGTGCGTGCCATCGCCGAAGCGGAAACAGAATCCGCCGCCAATGCCCTGTGCGATGAAGCGGAAAGCGTGATCGCAAATACGGAGACGTAACCATAACGTACCGTAATTCTATCAGAGCAGCAATCGTGAGATTGCAGATCCGAAGCGGAAATCAGCCTGCTCCCCCGCCGGCCACGACAAAAACCAATACGCCGACAATAACACCAATGATAATCAGTAGCCACATTCCCACCCAAATGTAATTGAGAATGGCCAGTGTTTTGGCAGTGCCTTCACCGAGGAATCTTGGGTCGCCTTTGATTTCGTCACGCACGCGCGTGGCAATGGGCAACGAAAAAAGTATCATAAACGGCAGGAAAAGGGCAACAATTGTCAAGGTTGTGGCACGCTCAAGGTCCGGGTGTTTGACCGGGCCTCTGCTGAAATCGAGCTTCTGCTTGCCTTTCTTCTTTTTCAGATTCCTGGCGTTGGGACGATTCCCAAATTCGTCAGGAATGGCGGAAAAATCCCGGCGACTTGACCTGACGGCCAACGCAAAAAGTGAAATCGCGAAAAGCACGATAATAATGTTCCCCATCGTCCACGGGGCTTGCAAATCCTGTCCTTCCGCGCCGGAACTCTGGGCAAAAGCGGCAGACTGTACAAAAAACATCACCGAAGTAATGATCAAACTGGAAAACACGAAACGCAAATAT
>Ga0099364_10012395_pt1 | contig 11500 bp, 5 predicted proteins | sample TergutTh196P3_FD_73070 | JGI IMG/M metagenome (GOLD analysis project Ga0099364, IMG submission 73070) | Microcerotermes parvus P3 segment gut microbial communities from Pointe-Noire, Republic of the Congo - Th196 P3 | ecosystem: Host-associated > Arthropoda: Insects > Digestive system > Gut ...
AACAGTGCCTTTTCGGCCCCGTTCGTCCGTTTCTTGACGGTACCAACGGCGGCACCACGCCAATGACGGCACCTTGACGAGGTTCCCGTTCGAACTTGTCGCTTGGCGACAAAACTTCGAACGAAGTGTATTTCAAACGTCGTGCCACGAATGCCAAACCTCGAATTGAAACGCGACCGTTGGCAAAACACGCAACGCCTTGTGCCGCTCCGCGAACGTGTATTGCGGGACGAGCTGGTGCGAAGGTCAAGGTGCGACTCGAATTCCTTGAAGGGCGGAGGCATTTGCCCGTTATCAAAGTCGAACGGATTTGATTTCTTTCCCAATTATCAAAGATCGGGGCGCTCACAGTCTGCGCGAGTGGCGATTTTCGGACGTTATTATCCGCATTTTCGTTAGATATTAACGTGGCAAAATTATTTACGTGCGATAATTATTTCAATTCTTTCCGTTTTCGGTTGAGGTTTCGTGATTTTCAACGCCAGACAAAGAATCTGGACAAGGACAGGAACCACCGAAACTGTTGCCAACCACACGAAGGAGATTTTCTTCGTGCCCCGCATTTGGCAATCTGACATAGTCTTTAATCGCATCGTGTAAGTCATTGGAATTTGTAGCATGAGAGATATTTGTAAAATTTTCGACCAATATATACTGTTCCCGATCTGCGGTAAACTCTATCTTTTTTTTACAAATTTCAATAAATTCTCCACTTGAGTAAGTAAGGCTATATGCTTGTGGGTTACCTTCAAGCAAAATTGACCCTTTTTTAGTACTGTCAAGTTCTATCATTTTTTTGGAAACACTGGTTCCCCTATTCTCATTCTGCCCGTCCAATAATAAAACATACGACGGACTGAGAACGACAATATCATAGCCTTTCATTTCAATATAAATTAGTTCTTTTATAAATGATTGTTTATATATTCCGCTTTTAGTGGACCACCGACACGAACATAGCATCGGTATCAACAAGCAACATACAAAACCAACGTAATATATTCGATTGGGAGAATACATGATAAGCACAACGTGAGTTTTATTTGTGGGACAGAGTGACGCGATACTCGCTCTGTGCGCAGAAATCAATTTTACCTGTTTACGTCTGGCCTACGATTATTGACAAGGCGTTATTCGTGAAAATAGGGGTGGGGGGGCGACATCGCATTTGCCCATATCTGACATTTGAGTTTTGTTTTAGGCAAAAAATCCGTGTGACTGCCAATCTCTACAAATCAAGGCCGTTGTTTGTTAATGATCGTAGGCCATCACGCCTATTATTGATTCACAGTAATAATTTGAACCGAGAGGAGGATACTGTCTATTGTAACATTTATCACTTTGAGACTGGCGATAGGAGCATGAAAAACATCTCGGCAACGTTCCCCCCCCCCCACACACACCATTTTCGTTCAAATTTAGCCTGCGGATCAATAAATGAAATGTCCGGGCTAGTCGGGGCATTGACAAGTGCTACAAATAACCTCCGTCGTAATTGTACCTTCTACCTTAACATTAATGGTAGCAGTAACAGAAATTACTCCAACTCTAACTGTTTTTGACTCGGTGTAGGTATACGAATCCCTTAGAGGAACACCGGCCCAATTGATCGGATTACCATTACGATCTGTTATCGGCAACAGCTCTTTACCCTCTGGACATTCCGGTTTTGTATTTGGTCTTGTCCATACTGTAAGATCCACGCTTTTTCCAATTGGCTCGTTTGCCCTAAGGGCTGCTAGTGCATTTTGGACAGGCTGAGCAAACCTAAAACCAGGCGGATTGGTTATTCCATCCCAAACTGAGGTGATTTTTCCAGAATAGTGCCTTTTCCCCTCACAATACAATGCAAAAAATCCCATTGGATCGAGCAATACAATTGGAGAATTCGTTACATTGCGATAGAGATTGCTATCTCTTCCTTCATAGCCAATTGGATCTCTGATTATAAACCTGCCCAATTCCATGTGATAATGTCTGTTGCGGTACAACATTAATCCTGTTTCTACATCAAGAACCTGTCCTGTAAAGGTCCGGTTCCATGCTGAATCAGAATTCGCTTTTTCTACAAAATTGCCATTCAACCATGTAATTTTCCCGAAAGCATCATACTTCATTCGTTCAACAACGGAACCGTGAGCATCAACGATAGCAACAACGTTCCAGTTCGGATCAGCGAGCGAATACAAGCGTTCTACGCCTTTTTCTCGTAGGATGAGATCGTCAATATAGCGAGGCCCCCAGACGTAACTCGTTAATTCAAAACCAGTTACAGATTCCAATTCCTGCCACTTCTCATTGAAGAACGATTTCGTTACACTCGATCCAACCGTCCTCTGAATCCGTTGATTCCTTTCATTATAATCGTAACGAGCAATCAAATTGTCCGACGAATCACGCACTTCAACCATTCGATTCCACGCATCGTACTTCGCCTTTTGTCCCGGCATAACAGTCATATTGCCATTGGCATCATGTGAGGCAATGCCCTGCAACTCATTGGCAGCATTATATGTACGATTTTCAACCGTACCATTTTTATCATATTGCAGCCAGTTGCCCGTTTTGTCGAAATTCCACGATTCCGTGAAGTTCGAAATCGTTACGGTATCCTTGTTTGCGTTTAGCACACCGCGATCAAGGTTTTTAATCTGGTTGATCTGGTCATAATCGTACAGTTCTGAGTTTGCAACGTGGACGGCATCGTGGCGGTAGGTTCGATTGCCTGCATAGTCGTAACCGTGCAGAATGTGGACAAGCGGGTCGTTACCTTTCATCCACGAATGATTCACAACTCGACCAAAGCGGTCCAAGCCGCCATTGGCGTACGTCAACGATACGCCCGGTTCAACATGTGTCGTTTGCATTGCCGCCCCTCTGCCATCATAAAGATATTCAACGAGAGGATTTATGCCTTCTTTGATTTGTGCGATATTATTTCTCGAATCGTAAATGTAACTTAATTGTTTTCCGTTGGGATATTGTACACCAGCCAAGCGACCATAATTGGCGTCGTCAAACGTGTACTCCAAATACTGTGTCGCCAGATCGACCGCACCGGAATGAGATTGGTATAATCTCTTCAATCTTCGATTGGCATCGTATTCGTACTTTATTTCATTCAAAGGTACATTGCTGCCATCGTAAGTCGTCAGGCGCTCCAAATCGCCGAGCGAAGTGTACGTTCTGCCGATTTTTCGTACAAGGCCGTCAACGCCAGTGCCGAGCGTGATGACCGCATCGGCAATTAAGCGCCGCTGGGAATCATACGAGAACAGACGAACACTACCGTTCTGGTCGGAGACCTGTTTTTTGTTTCCGTCAAGAAAGTAGGTCGTTTTGACCTGATTCGTTCCCGACGAATTCGTGTCACTAGAATCGGGATAAATGGCATTTGTTTGAAGCGACGCATTGACGGCATCTTCGTAAAGGTAGCGTGTCACTTGATTTCCGGTCGTCGGATTGATCGCCATTAGTGTAGCGATATTGTCCAATCCGTCATAAGTGAAACGCACTTCCACATCTTCATCAGCGACAGTCGAATTTCCGGTTTTGTAGTTTTGGAGCTGCGTTACTGTCCGTCCCATTGTATCGGCAACAGTCTTGTTTTGCGATCCCTTCGGATCAACAGACGTGTCTGCGCGACCTGTTACAGGATCATAAATCGTTTTTGTAACAAGGCAATCATCCGTCGAAACCATTGGTTCACTGCCGGGTCTGGCGGGCTTTGCGAAGTGAGCCCAGATGAGGCCGCCGCTACCGTAGTTTGCCTGCGTTGTCAGGCGGCCCGCTTTGTCATACCAGTAATAGGCGACTTGCCGTACATAATTCACGCCGTTTGGATTGATGCCGGTGTTGTCGTCGGCGTTGAGGGAGAGCGATTCCGTGCCGATGAGGCTACCAGCATTGTTATACTCATTTTTCGTTTCAGAAACGACAACACTGTCGAATTTAACCCGAGTCTCAACTCTTCTTCCCAAGGCATCGAATGTCGTTTCGTCGGTTTGGCCTCGGCGGGTCGCCTTTGTTTGACGGCCCATTACGTCGCTGAAAAAGTCGACCGTTTCAAACGAGTTGCCGACGTTATTCCTCGTTTCTGTTCGATAAATTCGTCCAGCAACGTCATAGAGTTGTCTGGAATGCGCAATACGTTCGGCAGTCGTTGTCTCTGCGAAATTGTCCGTGCTTGCAACCGTGCTCCAATTCGGTTCAGTTTCGTAGGCGGCAGTTGTAATGACGTTGCCTCGCCAGTCGAAATCCCGTACAGAATACGGGCTAAATGGCGTCTCCGATCCGCCGGACATGGAGAACGCTTGCGTTGCGCGAACGCGGTTCCACTGATCGTATCGGTAGTTGAGGCCAGTGTAATCGTTTGCTCCCGTATCGAAGTGTGACGTTTGTTTGGCAACGCGGTCGCCGTCATAAAACGTCTTGCTGATCGTTTTCAGATAGGTTGCATAAGTCGTTCCGGTAACAATATTAGCGTGTGTCGTCGGCATTGCGGTGTTCACTCCCTTGAGGTTCTCGACTGTGCGGCCTCGCCAATCGAGCCGGACGGCATCCATCTGCCACTTATTGTCGGCAACGTATTGTGCCGTTGCGATTTGACGACCCTGTTGATCGTGGACCGCCGCCGTCCGATAGAAGTTTGTACCGAGCGTGCCGATGCCCGAAGGCGGGATTGTGTGATAACGGTCAACATATTGGTGCGAGCCGCCGGAGTCATAAGTGTAACGCGTCCACGAAACCTTTGTTGCATTCGGATCAATGCCGCTCGGTAGACCATTTGTTGCAACAACGGCAGTCGGTGGCAGTTCGTAAACCGAGATTGGTTTTCCGGCGGCGTTGACTTCCGTTACACTGATTGGAAGAATCGGCTTTTGCGCTGTGTCGTCCCACGCAGAGAATCGCATCGTTCGATTGACGCCATAAACGGTATAAGAGGCAACTCCGGCGGCATCGATGCTCTTGTTCTGTCGCCCAAGATCGTCATTTCCGTAACGCAGAGTTTGGTTGAATGCAACGGGCAACGATCCTTCCCGAGTCAACGGTGCCGAACCGCTCCACGCCGCAATTTCGCTGGAACCGGACGTAATAACAGTGGGGAGACCCGCCGTATCGACATCACGCACAACAAGCGTCCGTGAGCCGTTCCACGGATGATAGCCGTAATAGGTCACAGCGCCCAAAGCGTCCCGTATCCAACGCAGACGTCCCGATTCGTCGTAGTATTCGTTTGACACCGCCGCAACGTCCGATCCGTTCTGTGAAACAGGAACCGCTTGCCGTGTCGTTTGCTTCGTTTTGATAACCTTTTCGTCTTGGTCCCAGTAAGTGTACGCATAAGTTGTTGTTACACGATCCGAAGCGGCACGGTTCGTCGTTTGCGTTGGATAGACATATTCCGCCGAGACCTGATCGCTGGCGTTGTAATCCGTCGCCGAAACATAATAGGCCGTTCCTGCACTTCCTACCTTGCGTTTCGTACTGGTTCGGTTGCCATTGGTGTCGTATTCGTACACTGCAATCACACCCTTCGATGCTTGAAGAGTGGCGGTATCGTTGGCCCAACTGTTCGAGTTTGGATCGTAAGGATTCAAGAACTGGGCGATTTTGGCATTGGTGTCCAGTGCAATATGGGCATCTCCAGGGCGTTGTTCGATCAACTTGCCTTTGGTATCGTAAATACTGGATTTCGCTACAGTATTAAGTGTTGCGTCTGTGGGATTTTCAATGTCAATGCGCCGCAACTCCTTGCCTCGATGGTCAAGACCATAGATCGTGCGCAGGACGGGCGTATTGTCCGAATCCACGGTGTCTTCTACGACAATAAATGTAACAGCATTAGGGTTGCCGCTTGCATACTCTTCCGGTGCTGAATGGAGTTGCATGTAGTAATACGACTTCATCACGCCTCCCGCAGAGCCTCCGGTGCAGGAAAAACACCCGGCATTGATGACTTCCGTCTTAACACGGGGAACAAAGTAACCGGGAACGGGATCGCCCTCGTCATCAAGCAGAGGTCGCAGTTCGTCCTGTTCGAGACCGCCGTACTTGGCCGAAAGGTCTTCGGTTCCCCAGACGGTGGAGATCGAACCTGTTGTCGTCAAGTTGTCCGTGTAGTAGGCGAATGCACGCGAGGCATAACTGAACACCGAGTTGCCGCTTGCGAGGGATTCCGTATCCGATTTCAGGAGGATGTCCTCGGCGGTCAAAATATTGTTGTTGGCCGCCAGCAGGCGTTCGATGGCATCCGGTTCGAAGACGGCCTTGATCTGGTGATTGCGACCGTCTTTGCTACCGTCCGGCGAGGTGGTTTCGTCCCGATGATAGCGATATTGCGTAATGCGGGTTTGCCACGAAACTCCATCACTGGCCAACGTCGAAACCTTCACTTGAACAAGGTTGCCGAAGGAGCCGACGTCGTCATGTGTATCGTCCAGCGATTCCCAGTAGAGGTATGCGGCCTCGGCAAATTTCACGCTTCCGGGTGTGTCCGGCGTACCGGTATATACTTCAATTTTAGTCAGCCGGTCAGCGGCATTACCGGTGGTGTCATAAGTGTAGCAGATACAGTATTCTTGAGGGTAGGCCGTTGTGATTGATGTAACGAAACCTCGTAGATCATATTCGTACAACTCGCCGGGAAATTCCTTCGCCACATATTGCAGATTCGTTCGTTCTTTCAGTTTGCCTCTGCGATTGACCGGAATCGTATTGTTGAAGCCATAATAAATGGAAACCTCGCCTGTCCCCAGCAAGGTGAGTACATATTCGTCCTGTTCCCTATTGTTTACAGTAACCGTTCGCTTGACCAGCGTTGCCTTAAAATCCGCAGGAGCGGTGAAGATGCCGTTGTTTTCCGTAAAGGTTCGCCTGTTGGAGGCACTTTGGGTTAGTCTGATATTGTTGCCACTCTGTGTCAATATTGCCGCCTGATTTCCTCCCAGCCAACTATGACCGTGAGAACCGAGCAAATCTTTTCCCGCCACGCCGGAAGTCATACTGCTGTCGTAAGTCCGGCGATGCCGCCATGATCGTAGCAGAGGCGTTGGGAAACTCAGGTCCGTTTCCGCTTCGGTTACGGAACCTTTCCACAGGAAAATCGGGTCTTTTGTCGTCGCCCCTTGCCCGGATTCGCCGAAAGAAGCGGGCAAGGGGCCATCGCTTTGCAGTCCGGCATCAGTTTCCCACGGATTTTGTGCGAACGCTCCCTGCAAGACGAAAACGGCTATGAGCAGGAATGCGAAAATTTGGAAACAGAATGAACGTAAGAACGCCATGATGATATTCCCTGTGTAATCAAACTGATTAAAAGTACAAAAACAAGGCGGGATAATTATTTTGAGACGGCGGCCAGTCGCCGCTATTTCTTCTCCGTCTGTTGTTTCGATTCAAAATCCGTCAAGATGTTTTGCAGGCGGAGTACTTGGTTGGTATCGTTTCTCTGCCTTGCCGATTCCTGATGTTTTCTGACCGAATCGACATAATGCCTGATGGACAATGCCCGGCGGCGTTGTTCCAGTACGGCATACTGTTCTCGAAAACTCGTTGCCTCGCGAATCTCCGTTGTCTGCACAGAACCACCTTCTGCGATCTGCGCAGATGCACGGCCTGTTTGTGCGGACAGAAGACCTCTGGCTTCTTCGTCACGTCCCAGCGTCAAGAGTCGGGCGGCGAGTTCCTGTTGTACGCGGGATTGAAATTCCTCGCTCTCCGCTGCTCCGAGTGCTTGTCGCAATTCGGGAAGGGCACGTCCCGGCTTGATTGTGGATTGCATTGCCGTTTCCAAGGCGAACGCCTTGGCAAGATGCCATGAGGCTTTCGCATCGCCGGAAAGTTTTGGATCAGCGAGTGCCTCATTGATTCGGGCCAAAACCCGCCCTAAACGGTTGTGATTCCGACTGGCCGACACAACGATGTACGCCAGTCCCAAGTTGCAACTGCCATCTTCTTTTTGCAGATGGCGGTCTACAATATCGTACAACTCTTGCGTGTGCGATTTGTCAAAGCATTGCCCGATACGCCAATAGGGACTAACATTGTTGATGGCATAGGTGCCCCAGCCGGAAATCATTGTGCCGGGTTCAAAGACCGGAACCTCGCTGGCTTCACTCCACCGGACGACAAAATCGAGATGAAGTCGGTCGGGAAGCATAAAAACGATTTGAATCTGGTCGGCCAGAGTTTGATTGGAAATATTTTTGAGTAGTCTTGGCTGGGATGAGATGGCTTCTATTAAGGCGGAACGCTCCGTAGCCGTTGTTGCAGCAAGAAGCGGGGCGAGGTTTGTGGCCAGTTCAGCGGCATCGTCATCGCTCATTTCGGCCAAGAATGCCACGTTGGTAATACGAGGCAACAGGGACCGAACGATTTGCTTTCTCAATTCATTGTAGGTATTAAAAACAGCATCACGATCCCAAATGAATTCAACCGCATCATCGGTTCTGTCCCCGGCCTTTCGAGCAAAAACCGCATCGGCAAAGTATTCACCTCGCAGACCCGGCTGATTTTCCACAGGCTGGCGAAAAACCTCCTTCGGAACGATTTGCCGTTCCATTGTTTCCGATTCCCACAAGAGAACCGCAACGGGAAAACTTCCCGGTGCAGAGGGAGTTACCGCTTCCCCCTGTGAGTCGCTGACGTACTCGAGACGGAATTCGGTGGGAACCCCTGCCCGAAGGGCAACAGGCACACTTCGGAATGACGGATGCTCAAAGTCGGCATCTACGTCCGTTTTTTCCGTTTCATGGCCGTCCAGAGCCAGAACATCGTTGATCCAGAGCCGCATTTTCCCAACCGTGCGATGGGGGCGGAGTTGTTCAAAAACATATTGTCCGTCCGTCGGAGCGGAAATCCGCCCAAGCCAGCGAACGGACATGGCGGCCTTGTCCATCCTGTCCGGTGCCTCGAGTAGCTGCAACAGCTTGACTTGGCTTTGCCAAGACAGTGCAGAAAGCGACTGTTGCCGTATCCAGTTGGCGACGGTTGCTGCGCGTTTGGCCGGATCGTTGCCAAGAGTTTCAACCTCGGTCAACAATACCGAAAACGCGTCGTTCCCTGCTGTCTGGCCTCGCGTTGCCTGAGCATACACGGCATGCGGCAACAGGGATAAAAACAGGATTAGACAAGATGGTAGAGATCGAGTCGTGGACATAGGACTCTCCTGATTTATTTGTTTGTTCAGAATCATCAAGTGTTGAAACACATGAAATGTCTCGCGTATGGGCTTGCGGCTATTCTTCACATTCGTCGTCGTCGTCATCACACTCGTCATCACTTTCCTCGTCTTCACTATTGTGGCATGGACAAGGGCACTCGGAGGTTGTATCATGTTCGCAACATCCACAAGAGGGACACGGTTCGCACGTGCAACACTCGCAAGGGTATTGTCCACATTCCTCGCAACATTGACAAGGATAGTGACTGCAATTTTCACAACATTGGCAGGGATAGTGACCGCAATTTGTACAGCACTCACACGGATCATACCCACATTGTTCGCACTCCGTTTCACTATTTGCTGTTGCAAACACGGGTTCAAAAGCGGACCCGCTTGTGCTGAACGTGATTTTTCTGGTTCCACTACCTGAATAGAAAACGTCTGCGACCCAGATCGGACTATCTGTATCACTAATCTCATTGGTGGGTCTGATTATTATTTCGTCCCCGTCTTGAAAGCCTTCGGTCTCCCATGAAATATTGTAACGAAAATCTACGAGATAGCGGGGCCAGTTCTTGGCACGAGGTTTCGCTTCGACGCGATAGAGCATTTTCGTCACGGTATTACCGTCAGCATCTTTTGATACCGACTCCACCTTTTTTCCCACGAGTGTTTCCGTTTCAAGATTAAACCGGGCTGTCTTGGCTTGCTGACCGCCTTTCTGTTGCGCATAGAGGACGGCGGCAGTGATGGCGACGAGTCCGACCATCAAAAAACTACAAAGAAGGATTCGACGTTTCATTGGTCTGCTCCCCGGTAAAAGGACAAAATCAAAAACGCGTGCTAGCGAAAGGTAAAAACGACTCGAAAAATGGCGTTGGAAGTTCTTGTGTCGGAAAAGCCACGCTTCTCCATTCGCGCAGACTTATTCTAGCCCGGCGACGGGAAAAATGCTACTCCTCGAAGTCGAAAAATGCAAAAAATCTGAAAATGTTTTTGGATCGCATATCGCAGTGCGAAGTCGTCGTTCGTAATCAGCAAGCAAGTGATGTGAGCCGTCTTCGACAAGAAGAGGGAACGCCACGAGCCATTGATATACGAAGCATCCCCTCGTCTCACGGAGGCGGCTTGCACAAGCGCGCAAACCAATACGGGCGGTTTATCGCCCACACGGAACTCCGCAAGTCCTCGACATGACGCTCCCGATTGGGAACACACATTTCTCGAGGACAAAATCTTTTTCTTCCAACCGGCGAGCCGGGTGAGACTTGGAAGAAACCCATCATCAAAATTGATGATTCAATGGCTAATACTTGCGATTATCTGATTGTAAAACCGGCACGGTGCCGGATCAAATTCGATTCACATTTCTCCAAAAAACAGGAAGTGGCGGTCATATTGAATTGATCATTTCGCTACAAATAGGACCGGGGCGAGCGAATGATTCCTAACAACTATCCGCCCGCGAGTTTCTTTTTAGCAAAAAACTTCGCCTTGTCAATCGTTTTCTCGGATTTCGGATGATTTTTCAAAAAATATTTTTCGGGAGTGCGACGAATTCTCATATTTCACTACCGGTACCCCGTATTGTATCCCGGCGAAATGGAAAAAGATAGTGGGAACGCGAAAAACATAAAAATTTTTCGGTCTCAAATTCAGCGGCAATTTTGCTTGCCGGGACTGGCCGATGTAACGTCCCACTTTACAAAACCGACGACATTGTAAAGAATGGTTGTTGGCGAACGAACAGGATTTCGTATCTGTAATCGGTGGAACCGATCTTTTTTCACCGATTTGCATGAACGGACAATGGCAACGCGAAAGCAACGAGATACACTTTACACACCGGACGAGCGGTGTCAGATGGTCGAACTCTATGAGAACGGCCTGTCTCTGGAATAGGTCGCCGCGAAAATCGGCTGTTGCATTGCCACGGTGAGTCAGGTTCTCTGCGCCCACAATGTCCCGTTGAGACAAACACCCTCTTCGCCGAAAATTCATCAACGAATAGTCCGCCTGTATGAGTCGGGCTTGTCAACGTCGGAAATCGCCAAGAAACTCCATCGCAAGACAAAATATGTCGGCCACGTGTTGTATCGTCTCGGCGTTAGCCTCCACCGCAAAACATTTTCTCCAGAAAATCGACATCGAATGGCCGAGCTCGCTGCAAGCGGCTTATCCCCCAAAGCGATTGCTGCGCAATTTGATTGCAGTCTTGACACGGTGAGACAAGCCCGCCGCGAATATGGCATTGTGCAACATTGTGGCGATCAAGACGATCAAGAGCATCGGCAAATGGTTGCTCTCTATCAAAGTGGCTTGACTCAGCCGGAGATC
>Ga0099364_10012396_pt1 | contig 11499 bp, 8 predicted proteins | sample TergutTh196P3_FD_73070 | JGI IMG/M metagenome (GOLD analysis project Ga0099364, IMG submission 73070) | Microcerotermes parvus P3 segment gut microbial communities from Pointe-Noire, Republic of the Congo - Th196 P3 | ecosystem: Host-associated > Arthropoda: Insects > Digestive system > Gut ...
TTAAGCATACTCGCAACTTCCCGAATTGTTGCATCGTAGTCATATGAAAAAGAAAAGTGTTCCCCTGCAAGCATTTCAGCTTGCTCATCGGCTAAATGCTGGGTTGGCAGCGTTAATTGCCACGTGTCGTGGGTGACAACAGCCGGAACAGCTTCATAGTTATCATGCCAATGTTTGAAAACTGCTGCTTGTTCCTCCGGCAGCGGGCAATTGTTCCAACCGCCCATAGGTAGCCACACAGGAATCTCCCACGGATTCATTGTCGGTATCTTGGCAATTATTATATGCTCGCAGCCATCAAACAAGAACATGTCCAAAACCAAATCGTTGATTGGCTCAGTTTGCGTAAACTGACCATATGCATCGAAGTCGGTGGAATCGAATAATTTTAGATATCTTTCTAGGCGAGCCGACAAAAACGCTTTCGCATCTATAGCATTTGTCTTTTCTATCAGCACTTGACGATGCACAGAGATGTTTTCGGGGGTAGGTTCTGCACCGCCAAGCTCGTACTTTAAAAAGCTTTCTATTTTCTCTGATAACAGGAAAGATGGGATAATAATAATCGGGGAAAAACCATTCATTTTGCCTTCTTCAATGAGAACCTTGAACCGGGCAGCAACGTTCTGCTCCACATTCTCTCTTGCATATACCTCATAATCGCAATTCAAGAAATCCAAAACATTTTTACATTCATTGCAAATAACGTCTTCTGCCATAATACTTCCGACCTTTCTATGTTTGGCGAACAATTTCGCTGTTCGTCATATTTTGATTGAATATGCAGTGAATACCGCACCTCATAATCGATGCCCATGCAAGCATCAACAAGCTTTTCGTAGCCGAGTTGGACGCTTTCGCAACATGATTGATTTCAGGTTTTACATGGGATGCAATCTTTGCTGCTATTATGGAAAGCATTTGCATTATATCAGAATCTAATCAGGATTTCCAAGTAAAATCTTCAAATTATGTTAAGGATGTGGTTCTTAATCGCAAAAAAACTCTGTTCGCTTATGTTGTGCTCAATTTTGCAAGCATCGCTGACAGCTGTTTCTGAGTCAACACCAAGGGATATCAGCCAATTGGCAATCAATGTGTGCCGTTCGTACATTGCTTGAGCTATAGCGAAACCGCTGTTGGTAAGCGTAATATATCCATCATCGTCCATGTTGATGTGTCCATTTTCCCGCAGCTTTTTCATGGCGACACTGACACTCGGGCGTGAATATTCAAGTTTTTTCCCAACATCAATAGAGCGGACAGGTTCTCCACTCTGGCTTAACATCAGGATTGCTTCCAGATAGTCTTCTGCTGATTCTCGATAATTCAACATCGCACCTCCAATAAAGGTTATTATTGATGAGAGGTTCTTCCATCAGCTTAACACAAAAGCCAGTCTTCATCAAGGATTATGATATCAGCAATCACCTTTGATGCTGTTCACTCTTATGCAGGAAAAGAGAAATATACCTCTTTTCCATGCATTGCACTAACATATCAAGCTACTTATGCATAGCAAAACACGTTTAAAAAAACGTGTTTGCGTTAGCAAGCTTTTTATTGACAAACGTGTTAGTTGGTGCTAACATAAACATATTGTTAGCGTTAACTAACACGATAGGGGGAGTAAGCAATGTCTGTATTATTGCTGTGTGCGTTGGCTGGAATTGGCGGAACCGCTTTAGGTGGACTCTTGGCTGTAGTATTGGGTGCGACATCGCAGAAGTTCAATTGTTGGCTTCTATCCTTTGCAGGAGGGGTGATGGCAAGCATTGTCTTTTTTACATTGATTCCTGAATCGATGGAACATGCAGGCTTTGTTTTCACGCTTTTATGGATGATAATTGGGATTGTTGTGGTAATGGTACTCAATTATATAGTTGACCGGCTCACAGGTGGAGAAGAACCCACCCTTCGGATACATCGTACCACAGACGAACTATATCATACTAGCGAAATGGTTGGACACCAACAAGGCATGCTAAAATCGAGTATACTAATGTTCGTAGCGATGGCGCTTCACAATGTACCCGAAGGGATCGTGGTTGGTGCAAGCGGTAGCCACAATATGCAGTTTGGATTCGTAATGGCGCTGATTATAATGCTGCACAACATACCGGAAGGTATGGTTATCGCAGCTCCATTGGTTGCAGCAAAATTCCATAAACTCAAAGTGATACTAATAGCTTCCCTTTCGGGAGCTACCGAACTTCTCGGAGGTCTAGTGGGCATCTATATTGGTGGGGTGTCCGACCGTTTTCTTGCTCTTTCCCTTGCGTTTGCGGGGGGAGCTATGATATATGTGACTTTTTGCGAAATACTGCCGCAATCAGTCATAATGACAGAAAGCCGCAGTTCCACACAGGTGACGCTGTTTGGTATCGTCGCAGGTATGCTGCTTGCTCAAATATAGAAAACTGTTCCTGCAAGATAAAGGAACAGTTTACTTGCTTTTCGCCGTGCTGTTTGCCATGACGCTGATGCTAATTAAAGAAAACGCAAAGCCAGATGCATGGCGGATTGGTTGAGGTGAAACTGACTTTGTGCCGTTCGTGAGGTGATATCAGCACCGTATCGCCTTTAGCGATTGAGATGCGCTTCCCGTTATCAAAATCGATGACGGCATAGCCCTCAAGTAGCACGACAAGTTCCGCCTCCGTTTGGTCGTACCAATCTGACACTTGACCTGAGCTGACAATGCGCTCAATTCGAACAGTGCTGCTTTGAGCCAAAATCGTGACCAATTCTTCAGGAAAGGGTGTTTTTGGCAAGTCGAAGATATTTATTGCGTTCATTTATAATTTCCTACAATTCAGTGCCACACTAACTAGTCATTGAGCTTAGAGAGACCATGAAATGGTAACAGGCTTATCGCTAACAGCATACAAGTGATACTTTATTTCTAATCAAAATCTGCTTACTCCTGCTCTCCTGTTTATGATAAGCGCAATCGAATGGTATAAGCTCCATTAGCCGATTATATTACTGCGCTAATATCGAAATCACCGCTTTTTACTTGCTTGGATCTGAATTTCATTGCGTTTTGTGGAGGGAATCCGATTGAAGACAAGCAGTTTTTTATGCACCCACTCAAACCGAAACCGCCACAGGTCACGACCAGATCATATTGTTTGATATCAGCTTTGTATTTGTGTATGTATTGCTTCATCGGATCTGCAAGGGAGAAAGCCCAGACCGGGGATAATAGGATGACATGGTCGTATAAAGCGGGTTCGAGCTTGCTGCTCATCAATTTCCCTTTGGCATCGTATTGCAAAATGTCGAAATCACAGTTTTTCTTCTCGATGATAGATTTTGCGACTTTTTCTGTATTCCCGGTCTTTGAATAGTAAACCACAAGCGTGTTCATAAAGTCAACTCCTCGCATTTAGGTTTCCATATGCCCATGGAACATAGTTGCAACACCAATGGACGAAAGCACAAGTTAATCTCCTTCATATGCTTTTTATCTCCGTCATTATCCCATGCGTTGACGGAGAAAACAAGCAAAAGATGGAGGTTATCTCAATCTTATCTGGTAAATGAATCCCAAAGGAAGAGCCACTTGCATTGCTGCTGAGTTGATTGCTTATGGTGCTTCCGTATATATAAGCGAAAGATTGATTCAAGTATACCTCTACTGGTTGAGATGATATAAGTACGATTTTGGCTATTGTCATCATAAAACCCCATACCACTCTTTTATTCACTGAGCTTTAAATACTCGCCCTAACAACCTTGTGCATAGATATGATAAATAGGGCGATACTGTTTTCTTTTGCCCAAAATCCCAACCTTTGAATTTTTGATACACCGATTCGGGAACGAACATGCCGTCAGCGTCCTGTTTCCCTTGAATCAGGTCGATCATTTCGCAAAATCGTGAATCGGTTTGTACAAAATCAAACTTGCTCAACAAATCGGCAACGCTTACAATGTCATACCACATAGCAGGTGCTTTCAACTTGCGGAAGTCTGTACCCATATAAAACATATAGGGGTGCCTTTCAAGGCTGTTTTCCCATAATGACAAAATAACCTCAATTCCGCTTGTAACCACGTCGCTATTTCTGTATTCGTCAATCTCTGATAGTAGTTTCAACATGACAAGCGTTGCATATGGGCAGCAATCATCTTTGCGCCCGGGTCCTCTGAATGTACCATGCTCTTCTGAGACGGAACAGGGAAAACCTTGTTTTTTATAACAGGTTAACAAGTGGTCAACCCCTTGTTTGACATGCTGGTGATAGTCAACTTTGGCTTTGAACAATGCCGTTAACAACAATGGTGCATCGCACAAGCACCAACCGAATACATCAACGCCTTTCCCGCCATAATGAGGCGGTATGTTTGTCATGGACTGATATACACCGTTCTTGTCTTTATGGCTCATAATTTGCTCAACTGCGCTTTGAATTTCCGGCACATCGGTTCCAAACCCAATGTCGAGCAGGAACAATAGCTTATGAATTGACAAACCGGGATCTTTATGGTTTTTTACGATTGCATTGTGAAAGTTGGTTATATCGTGGAGATATGACAGGATTTTGCTGTCTTTTAGTGCTTCGGCTTTCAATTCAGATAATTCTTCTTCATTTTCATTGAGAAGGTTTAGTCGTATGGCATACTGTAGCCATGGTTCGCTCATTGATATTAGCTTTTCAATCATGTGATAACTCCAAATGTTTTGTTTTATCTCCATATGGCCTATGATACTTTTGATAGATTAGATAGACTTTTTTGGTGGTATGCAAAACCTTTAGCGTACCATACCATACCAAGTGCATTTTACTCCCAAGTTCATTGCGGCTTCTGCTTCGCAAATTCACTCGTGCAACCTTTGTAGCTCGAAAAACAAGATTGTGAAAGAGACTATTCGTTAAATCCTCATTAAAGACAATTATATCTTAACTGTATTCAATATGCAAGAAACCAATATGCTGCATTGGGTCATTTGTGGGTTGTTGGTGGTCACGGATGGTTCTTTTGTTCATGGACTGTTCTTTCGCAAGAACGGATAACTACTGAAACCGCCGCTTGAAGGACTTAATCAACAAGCGGTGGTTGCTTTATTCAGTACTTTACAACCATTTCATCAAGGAAGAGTGTAAAACATGGATTATTTCTTGTTTTATTCTAATTATGGAAGTATTATATAGGCAAGAGAAGACCGAGTGGCAAAGCGAGGGGTTTTAGTGGAATGGATGACAATTAAGGTAGCGAGCGAATTATCGCAGGTTTGAATGCGGAGCAACTGGACGATCTCCAGCAGTCGCCGCACATATACCTTGCAAAGATCAAGAAGAAGATTGAAGCCCTTATGGATGTGTATAGGGTGCAAACATTCGATTTATGGATTCAGCAAGGGAAAATCACCTGCGAGCTTATCTACCCTTTCAAACAAACAATATCGCTGCTCAAAGTGACGACGACGCTGCCAAAAATCCTATATACCGCAGAGGAAGAAATGAACGGGCTGGAATACGATGTGAATAGCATGGATTGTAGAAAGGCAAGGTCAAAATAATGGAAAGACCAACAAAGGATTTTGAGGAAGTCAGGGCAATGCTAGGTGCTGCAAGCCCTGCGTGGGAAAAGCTCCTAGGGTATATCCGATACCACTATGTCATGGACGAAAAATGGGCAGAAGGCAAACCTACGCATAAACACTATAATAATTTGTTTGTTCGTCGCAGCGGTAAATCATTTATTGGCTTGAGCCTTCGTGATGGGTATTTTCTTGCCACTGTTACCCTCGGCAAAGTCGAACAGGAAAAGTTTGAGGAACAACGAGTCGTGTTTAAAGAAACAGTGCGTCTTAAATTTGATGCGGCGGAAGCCTTGCATGATGGCAAGTGGCTTGGATTTGAAGTGCGTGACGAATCTCTGATTGACGACATAATCAGCTTGCTCCATATTAAACGCAATCCCAACCGGAAGGTGTTGCCTGAAAGCATCGAAAAGTGCGGTTGCCTTGATATAGGGCTATCCCATGAAGAGATTACAAATCGTCTTTGCGGTGAACAATAAAATTACTATTCAGTCTGGTATGCCAATAGGCATCTGCCTCGCTGTTTTGTACCGATAGGAGTTATACAGGGAATGTTGGTGCTTCCAATTCAGGAATACTGTGAGCAGCCTAAAGTAGCCAGGGTGCAGCCATCCTGCGCCCTGACTTACTTTTATCATGTTCCATTTCAACGCTTGATACACTAAGCGATGAATTTCTGCTTATACTCCACCTTATTCTCGACAAGCTGAAATAAACCGCTGCCAAAAGACACATTTTGGCAAAGTAGAAAAATGTCGAAACCAGTCGGGTGAAATTCTATGTTTATGTTCTGTTGTCTACTAATCCTGCTTCGCGAAGTAGCCGTAATACCAATACGGCTGTTTCTGCACGGGAGATGTTTTCTGCCGGAAGAAGCATCCCGTTGGAACCGACTATCAAGCCTGTGCCTACACTCCATCTTGCAGCTGCCTGAGCCCAGTCGCTTACATTCTCGACATCAGGAAAATCATCTATGCTGCCGATACTTCCCGAAAATCCGGCAAGCTGTGCTGTCCGCCATATCAGCACCATCGCTTCCTCACGGGTAATCGGTCTGTCAGGAGCATACATTCCACCGCCGATTCCGCTCACAAGGCCATGCTCGTATGCCTTGTTTACGGCACCGGCATACCATGCTCTAGCATATACATCGCTGAATGCCGAAATATCAGCAATTGCTGAAAGCCCTAGTGCACGGACAACAATCGCAGCAAACTCCGCGCGCGTTACATCGCGTTCTCCTGCGAATAGTCCATTGCCGATACCCGCGAAGACTTTTCTGCTTCCCATTTCATTTACTGCTGCTTCATACCATTTGCCTATAGCATCGGTAAAGGCGACTTCGCTCATTATCAAAGCATAAACGGAATTGGTCAAGCTATATATTGTAGCGTACCATTTGCCGTTCTCGTAATGCACATTAGTCGGAACATGGCGAATCGTACCATCAGGTTCGATAACAACGGCGGTGGTGACCTTTTTAGCCTGCTCCGCTGTTATTTCTACCGTACGGCTGACGTATTGGCTGAACTCCGTCACTTCCGCTGTTTTCCCGTTATATGTGGCTGTAATTGTGAACTCGATGGGCGGGAACACGATGGCATCGCTGCCAATTGCGTTGTCTACAAGGGCTTGTGTTTCCGCGCTCACATTGATTGTGATAACCACGCTGACAGGCACTTGCGTTGTATCGTCTGCACCAAGCGCAGCCATGATTGCTGCCGTGTCTATCGCCGCTCCCGGAATTATATATTGAATATTTTCTGTTACAATGGTGAGTGTCATTGCCTTTTCGGCCATGTCGTCCACATTCTTGACCACAAATTGTGTCTCTGCCGTGCCTGTACCGGGCGGTATGACGACTTTAACGTTATCGTTTGCGTTTTCGATTTCTATATTTAGTAAATCTTGATTGACCACAATGGTGGTTATGTCGGATTCGACCGTTAGCTCCCCCGCACTGGTTTCTCTGCCGTCAACAAAAACGGTGGCATCAACGTTGGGAACGGGTGATGGTGTTGATGTTGATGAAGACGAAGGAGCTGGCGACAGCTTGCTTGCAGGGTTGGCGATGTCAAGGGCGATGACCGTCGTGTCAGGGCTCTCGTTGTCTGTGTGGGACACGTACGTCTCTCCGAGTGGGTTGTAGTGGATGGTAAGCGTATAACTACCCGTTGTCAGAGCATCGAGGTATGCTGCGGTAAATGTGATGACATCGCCTGAAATAGTGTAGTGGGTAGTTGGCGTCAAGTCAATCGTGCCATCGTTGATTTTGTCGATTGTATTGCCGTTGAGGTCTATGTCTGCGGTTTTCTCGGCGTCACCTATGGTGTGGCTGATGTTATCGGTGATTTGGCTGCTATCCTCGTAAACCACTATGCCGTCCGTATTGATTATGGCTATGTTGCCCGCATTGTCGGTGATACGCGCATAGACCACACCTTTGAAGCCCGTGAGCAATGATATGTTGCTACTAGCTATCCATCCTCCCGCTGATGCTGCCTCAGCTGCGTCAGCGAACTGCATAGCTGTGGCGAGGTATTCGATTGTAGAGATGCCTGAAATCGCGTCCGAACCAGTAATACTCACGCTTACCGTGTTTTTGAAGATCATTCCGAACGTGATGGTGTCGATGAAGCCGGGAAAGCTCTTGGTTATGACGGTTATCTGACCGCCCGGGGCGGAGTTGTCGAGTTTGTAGTTTTCAACCTTTGCGGCTGAAATCTCGCCGGTGTCCGTGTCTTTTATATAGAACGTAACGCTTCCGATGTCTGTTTCCGCTGAATATGTCAGGCTGGAAGTCCACGGGTCGCCCGTTGCCGTGTTTGTCAGGCTGACTTGATAACCCGACATTGCTGCTATCACGAAGTCTGTATCCGTCCAGCCGTTCGAATTGAGGGTGTTAGCTGTGTAATGCACGTTTTTGACGGGAGCGAAACCGCTGACGATATTGGCTGTTATGCCGGTTGGTTGTGTAAGTGTGTAGTTGGACGAATCTGCGCCGCTAATCGAAAATGCAGGTGTGAAACTGACGGCGAGACCGTTCCCCACGCCGACACTGACAAAAAAGGGCGTACCTGCTGCCAGTGTCACAATGTCCGCTCCGAGCACGCCTGCAAGCGATGGCGTACCGGTAAATGACGCGGCATCCGTGCCGTCGTATGTCTTGTTGTTTACAGCAGTGTCCGTGACAGTTAAGGTTTTCGGGGTTATGGATGCCGTGATGGTGTCGTTTGAAGGCGCGAGATAGTTGCCGATGTCGCTGCCGCTAATGGAATAGGCGATGGTGATCTGATTCGCGCTCGTCACGTCTTTGCTATTATAATAAGTGCTGCTAACGGACACACTCACGGTATCAGCCGCCACTTTGTTGGTGAGGCTGCCTAATGTTATGTCAGTTCCCGTGTAATCTGTTCCGCCGTCATATACTTTCGTGGGTGAGCCTGTGGGTGCTCCGATGGCAAGTTGCAATGGCATGACGGTGATGCCGGTCGTTTGAGTTAAGGTCTCATAGGTTGTGCTGTCAGTCGGGGTAAACGTTACAGAGTATCCGCTATTTGTGACTTTAGGCAAAATCGTGTCGTCCGTCCAAGCGAATGTACCCGCGCCAAGACCGCCCGTTAGGGCTGAGGCCGCAAGCGCATCGCCGTATGTCACACCTGACGCCGTCGGCCATGTGACGGTCGGTGTCAGCTTGCCGGTCGCGGGGAATGTATACGATAGCGTGACCGCATTGCCGGTGTTGCTTGTAACCGTTGCGGTATATCCGTTTATTGTTGCGGTGGTTAACCCAGCGAACGTGTAGCCGCTGTCGGCTGTGAGCGTGACTGACGCGGTATAAGCCGTGCCGACTACGAAGGTGACGGGGCTAGGGCTCCACGAAACCGTGCTGAGTGTAAAATTGCCCGTGCCGCTACCTATCGTACTCGGCGTGGCACCGGTCACCGGAGCTGTGACGGTGATGGTCGCAGTGGTAATATTAGCTAGCCAGCGCGCATACAGCGTGGTGTTTCCCGAGATATTAAACGTACTGCCCGCAGCGCGAGCTGTACCGCTGCCGTTTGCGGCAGTATTCCAATCATCGAAGGTGTACCCTGTTCTGACGAGGCTGCCTGTGTTGCTTAAAACCGTGACAGTCGCACCGTTCTTATACGAGTTGCTGTCCGTAGGAAGACTTCCGCCGGTGCTGCTGTTGCTATTGTATGTAACTCTAAAGGGGTTCAGCAGTTCCACAACTCCGGTGTTGAGAATGATGCTGTAGTTGCTGTTATCTGAGGTGAAATTAGCTGTCCCTGTGAAAGAATATGCGCCGCTCGTAACGGGGAAGCCGCTGCCTGCGGTGATTGTCGGCGTCGTCACGCCAATCCCCGTGGCTGCGTTCAGCGCGCCGCTTACCTCGACGGTTTTGTTGGCAACTAAATATACATTATTTGCGGTCGCGGCGGTGCCTCTGGTGTTTCCCATGATGGTTATTTGACCGCTGCCGCTCGGTATGGCAAACGTGCCGTTGGTAGTGACCAACACACCACCACCAATAGCGTTGGTTACAGTATTCCCACTGATCGTACCGCCACTCATGTTGAACACGCCGGCGTTGACGTTCACGCCGCCGCCGCCGCTGGTCGTCGTTGTTGTATTTGCTTTATTCCCGCTGATCGTACCGCTGCTCATATTGAACATACCGGCGTTGACATACACACCGCCGCCGCTGTTAGTCGCAGTATTCCCGGTGATATAACCGCCGTTCAAGTTGAGCACACCGTAGGTGTAAACATATACACCGCAGCCACTGCCACCTGCGGTGTTATCTGATATATCAGCACTGCCGCTTATTGTCACACTTCCGTTGGCAAATATTCCTCCGCCTCCTGTATTGGATTCATTTCCGGTAATCGTACCGCCGCTCATGGTGACAACACTGCTGCCCAAAGCGGCGCCGGCTGCATACACACCGCCGCCGCCGCTGGCCGCCGTTGTTGTATTTGCTTTATTTCCGCTGATTGTACCGTCGGTCATATTAAACGTGCCAATACCACTACCCGTATTGGCGGCGACATACACGCCGCCGCCGGTTGTCGTAGATACATTTCCGCTGATCGTACCGCCGTTCATGACGAAAGTACCACCGTTGTTGACATGCACGCCGCCACCGCCGGACGAAGCGGTATTCCCCGTGATCGTGCCATCGGTCATGGTAAAAGTACCGTTGTTATTGACATACACACCACCACCGTTTGTAGTGCTGTTTCCTGTGATCTCGCCGCCGTTCATGGTGAAAGAACCGCCTTCGCTGATACGAACGCCGCCGCCATATCTCGCGCAGTTATTTTGTAGAACTGTGCCGGCATTCATCTCAATATGACCGCCGTTGCTGTATATAAGCGAACTGAAGTTGTTGCTGGGGTCGTTGTAGATCTCCATCCTGCCGTCGATCGTTATATTCTCAAGTATCAGCTTTGCGCCATTATATACGAAAATGGGGCAAATGACCGAACCGCCGTCAGACGTCGTTATGGGAGTATTGTTGCCGCGCACCAATGTACCGCCGCCTGTGATGGTTACAACTGTACCCGGGTTCTGAATAACAATTACACCGGTGATAGTAACCGTGCCATTAACGGTTATCGTATCGCTTGAACTGAATGTCATTGTGCCTACTGAACCCCCGCTCCACGTCACTGCCGCTTTGGCATTTGATGTTAGCTTGGGCAGCAATGAAAATACCAGCAAAAATGTCAAAAGTATGGCCCGTGCGCGTGAGAATTTTAAGTGTGTCATAATAAATCCCCCCAATCTAAAGTCACAAATTTATAACTTTATTATCGGCACTCTTTACCCATATCTAAAGCATTCCGACGAATCGACGCCTTTTTACCGACGAATTGCACAAATGTAGTGTAGATTGTGTGTGGTATACAATGTGTGGTATACTAAAGACACACATC
>Ga0099364_10012397_pt1 | contig 11499 bp, 8 predicted proteins | sample TergutTh196P3_FD_73070 | JGI IMG/M metagenome (GOLD analysis project Ga0099364, IMG submission 73070) | Microcerotermes parvus P3 segment gut microbial communities from Pointe-Noire, Republic of the Congo - Th196 P3 | ecosystem: Host-associated > Arthropoda: Insects > Digestive system > Gut ...
GAAGGTAACTACTCAGAACCCCCTCCCGTCATTGCGGTCCTGAATCGAGTTCAGGACGCAAGCCCCTGCGGATTTCGAGGGGATTGCGGCTCGGTGGCCGCAATGACGAGGCTTGGAAGGTTTCAGCAGTGGGGTACTGAGCAGTTACCATCGAAGTTACTCTCTTTTTTGCTTATCCGTTTTGCAGTATCCCCCGGACGCGGGAAACTTCCGCTTCGGTTTTATCGTCGTCCGTAATGATTTCGATATCGGCAGCTCTTGTGACGCCGAGCTGAAGCTCTACGGCGCGGACGATCTGCTCTTGGGCGAATATTGGTTTATCCATTATTGCGCTGTTTGAGCCTATGCTTTTGAGTATGGCAATGCCTACGGCGTCAAGGGCTACACGGTCATTTCCCGCAAACATCAGCCCGGCATTATGCCTGACCCCTTTCATGGGGCCGCCATCAATGAAAATCTCCACGGCGTCAACCAGAACAAGGTCAGGGGTGTAGGCGAGGTTAATCTCGGCTATCATCTTTCGCATGTCCGGAGTATTATGCAGTGTAGAAAAATCCTTTGGAGTGAGGCCGACAGCGAGTTTTAATGAGTTTGAAAACACGCCGCCGAATCCGTGCGTTTTAAGACAGCAGGTTGTAACAACCGCGTCCGCTTCTGTGAGCGCGCGAGGGATCTTGAATCCTCCGGGCCAATGGAGATCCGGGCGGTCAATTTCTACCCACTCTTCCGCGGCGAGTTCCTCCAAGTTTAAGAATTCCGCGCCGAAATCCTTTAGTATCGGGGCGATACCCTTTTCCGCCACGACTTCGGCAGTCACGGCGGGGCCGCTCCTCTCGCCGAGAATGATCTTTTCCGGATTCTTTTCGCGGACTGCACGCAGTAATTCCGTGAGCGTGTCGTTATGCGTCGAGCCGGGGCATAGGTCGGCGGTATTAAAGTTGGGTTTTACAAATACGGTTTTGCCTGTGTAATCAGGCAGCTTGAAGTAATCGAGGCAGCGGTGCGCGCCTATTGACCGATCCTCGGTCGAAACGATGTACACGATTGATTTTCTCATACCCCGTGTTTCCTTTCTCTATAATGATTAAGCAGCAATCATTATACCATGAAGCGTTTTGATATTCCACAAACATGCAGCAAAAACTACAATCGCAAATTCCAATCTTCGTGATTCGTATGGAGAAGCTCGTGCGATTTTTCCGATAATGGCTTTCCAAAGAACTCCTCATATGCTTTCAGGACTGACGGGTTTTCATGTGAAAACCTTACTTCAGATTTCCTGTCGAGATCATAAAGCAGCGTTGTACGTTCGTCAACAAGAGAAACCCCATCTTTGATGGGCTGGCCTCCGCCGCCGACGCAACCGCCGGGACAGGCCATGATTTCTACGAAATCATATTCCGCCTCCCCGGCTTTGATTGATTCGATGATCCTGCGCGCATTGGCAAGGCCGCTTGCGATCGCCGCGCGGACTTTCATTCCGCCAATATCAATAGTTGCCTCAAGAAACCCGTGTGAGCCCCGGATGTTTTCAAACGCGTCGGGCTGCGGGTTTTTCCCGGTGGCAAGATAAAAAGCGGATCGGAGCGCCGCCTCCATAACGCCGCCGGACGCACCGAAAATGACTGCGGCGCCGCTTGACCGGCCCAGGATATCGTCGAACTGCTCGTCTTCAAGCATGCTCAGATTAATATGGCTCGCGTTAAGCATACCGGCAAGCTCACGGGTGGTGACCACAACGTCTACATCCCGGCCGTATCCTGCATTATTCATTGCCGGGATTGAGCACTCGTATTTTTTCGCAATGCAGGGCATGACCGATGCGCAGAAAATCTTATCCGGGTCAATGCCCATTCTTTTGGCAAACCATGTTTTTGCGGCCGCACCGAACATCTGCTGCGGCGATTTCGCGGTTGATAGGTTCCCAATCAGCTCCGGATACTGTGATTTGAGGAACCGAACCCATCCCGGGCAGCAGGATGTGAACAAAGGCCATTTATGCTTACCCTTTTCAGAAAGCCGCATAAGCAGCTCAGAGCCTTCCTCCATAATCGTCAGATCCGCCGCAAAGTTTGTGTCGAAAACATAATCCGCCCCAAGGGCGCGGACAGCAGCCACCATGCGCCCGACAGTCGCTTCGCTGCGCTCTGCGCCCGCGTCCTCGCCCCATGCGGAGCGGACCGAAGGCGCTATCTGCACAATAACAACTTTGTCCGGATCAAGAAGCGCGTCGAAAACCTTGTCCGAGTCGTTGCGGGAACACAGTGCGCCCACAGGGCAGTTTGTTACGCACTGCCCGCAGAGCGCACACCCGCTGTCTTCAAACTTTCTGCCTCCCGCTACGTTAACGGTCAGGTTAACGCCTGAGCCTCTGAGATCCCAAATCCCCATTGTCTGCACATTTTCGCAAAGCATCAGGCATCTCATACATTTGATGCATTTTGAAGTTTTACGTAACAATGGAAAATCCTGCGGCCATCTGCTTGAACGAATGCGCTTTTTATATGGGACTTCAAGGATATTCAGATTTTTGACCAGACGCTGAAGCGAGCAGTTCAGGCTTCGGATGCAGTATGTACACTCGGCGTTATGGGCGGACAAAATAAGCTGAACATTGACATGCCTTGACTCTCTGGCGCGGCGGCTGTTTGTATATACCGTCATTCCGTCTTCGACGACAGTGTTGCACGCCGCTGAAAGTCTGTCGTCGCCTTCAATCTCAACCATACATATGCGGCAGGCGCCGACATTGCATATATCTTTCAGGTAACACAGCGTTGGTATTTCCACACCGACAGATTTTGCCGCATCCAGGATAGTTGTGCCGGCGCCGACTATAGCCCGCTTGTTGTCAATCGTCAACTCTACCATTTGAACACCCTCCCGTCCCGCAGCGCACCCATTCCGTAATGGTCGCAGCGTAGGCATCTTGAGCATTCCTGCTTTGTTTCCTCTTCGGTCAAAGGATACTCAAGCAAGTCAAAATCATTTTTTCGTAAAGAAGCTTCCCGCTCCGTGCTGGTGACCCGGCCGCACTCGGTCTTGTGGCTGTGCGGCGCGAACGGTATTTCGACGTCAAGAGTGATATGATGCGAAAACCCGAGATACCGGTCGATATTCGCCGCCGATACCTTGCCGGCTTCAACCGCGCGTATGACGGTCGACGGGCCGAAAGCACAGTCCCCACCGGCAAAAACGCCCGGTTTGCCCGGAACTGCACAGCTTAGCTCCGTCCTGAGCATGTCATAATGCAGTTGGATGCCGGCGATCTCAAAATGCTCGGATTCAATCGCCTGGCCAATCGCCACGAGGATGGCGTCGCACTCAATACGCTGCTCAGGCCGGGCGGCTTTTCGCGGGGACGGGCGGCCGGCCTTGTGGCCGCCAATGATCTGAGGTTGGATGATAAGGGCCTTTACCTTCCCCTCTTCATCATTTTCCACCCGGAGAGGCGCCGACAGCGCCATAACCTCAACGCCCTCGGCAATCGCGCCTTCGATTTCCGCCCTTTGCGCGGTCATATCTTCCACACGCCGGCGGTAGATGCACTTTACGGTTTCCGCCCCCAGCCTTACACTCGTCCGCGCGGCGTCCATCGCTACATTGCCGCCGCCTATGACAACTACATTTTTGTTTTTGAAATCCGGTTTGGCGCCTCCGCCAATGTCCGCGAGAAACTTGACGGCGGAAATGACGCCGTCGCCGTTTTCGCCCGGAATATTGAGCATTTTGCCGCTATGGGCGCCTATTGTAATTAATACGCTGTCAAACATGGCGCAGAGTTTTTCAAAGCTGATATCAATGCCGATGTTTGTGCCCATCATTGTTTCAACGCCGGTAGCGATTATCGCGTCAATATCATAGTCAAGATATTTGTCCGGCAGCCTGTAAAGGGGGATACCGTAGCGCAGCATGCCGCCCAGTTTCTTCCGCTTTTCAAAAATCGTAACCTTATGCCCCATCAAGGATAAGTAGTATGCCGCGCTCAGTCCGGCCGCGCCGCCGCCGATAACGGCTACTTTTTTCCCCGTCGGCGGCGCGCACGAATCAGGCGGGACCAATCCGGCGCGTTCAACGATCGACCGTTTTATCGCCCGGATATTGACCGCCTCATCTACTATCCCCCTCCTGCAGAATTCCTCGCACGGGTTTTCACAGATGAGGGCGCATGTGCTCGGCAGGGGGTTATCTTTCCTGATAAGTCTGATTGCGTCGGCATATCTGCCCTGACCGCAGAGCGCGATGTATCCGGGGATATCGACATGCGCCGGGCAGTTCCATGCGCATCGGACGGCCTGATGCTTTGACAGGCATGAGCCGGTCTTTACGTGTACTTCAAAATCTCTGTAATAAGTCTCTATGCACCCCAGCACGACTTTTGCCGCCTCAAAACCGATCGCGCAATCCGCCGAGTCCGCTATGGCTGCCGCAGTCGTTTTCAGGAGCCTGATATCCTCTAATGTACCGTCGCCGCTTAACATACGTTCAAGCAGCCCGGTCATTCTGTCCAACCCTATCCGGCACGGCGTGCATTTTCCGCAGCTTTGGGATTGGCACAGCTTCAGAAACACGGCCGTCAAGTCGACAGGGCACACTCCCCGTTCTCCGGCCGCAACGCGCCGGCTAAGGCCCGCATATATGTCTTCTATGGTATTTTCACCGATATGAGCGGTTTTCAGCAACAACCTGTCCAACTTACCCTACCTCCTCATGGGTATCAATAATGTTCCTCTGTTCTATTTTATCATAAATCAGTTGAAAGGCAAACTGAAAATGCTTTTGAACGCGAATATAATCACGCAAGCCGTTACTATTAACGGTTAGCCGAAACTCCCCCGAAAAAAGGGCGTATTATGCGCCTTAAGTTCGGTCAGTTCCGTGTCAGTAGCCGGAATTCCCTCTCTGCGTCGCACAACACGCCCTTTTTTCTCACGTTGTGCTGTCATTCCGATTAGCCGTTAACAGTAACCGCAAGCCGTTACTGTTGAATAATTCAGATAAAGTTCAGACAGGCAACAGGGAGCGTTCAGTTTCCTCACTTATGATGTGATATATGAAGGGAGGGAACGTCGTGAACGGCAGACACGAACTAAAGCACTATATCGACGCTTCGGACTACGCATCTATACGCGCAAGATTACGCGCCGTTGCAAGGCCGGACATAAACGCGGGAGCAGACGGCAGGTATATGATCCGCAGCCTTTATTTTGATAATTATTCGGATAAAGCTGTGGTTGATAAATTGTCGGGACAGAGCAGACGGGAAAAGTTCAGGCTTCGGCTTTACAACGGCGATACATCATTTATCCGGCTTGAACGAAAGAGCAAAGCCAACCGGCTGGCATACAAGGAAAGCGCGGCAATCACAGCGCAGCAATGCGCGGAGTTGTTGGCGGGAGATTATAGCTGTTTGAAGCAACAGGACTCGCCGCTTCTGATGGAGCTACATACAAAAATCCGTTATCAAAACCTGCGGCCAAGAAACATTGTGGAATACCATCGGGAAGCATACGTTTATCACGCAGGCAATGTGCGCATCACATTCGACACCCGCATTAAGACCACAAACAGTGTTGCAGACTTCTTAAAAACAAGCCTGACAACCATTCCGGCAACGGGCGCGATCATCATGGAAATTAAATACGATGGTTTCATGCCGGACTTCATCCGAAATTGTTTGCAAATAGGCTGGCGGAATCAAGCCGAGTTTTCCAAATATGTTGTGGCAAGGCTTGTGTGAATTAAATAAAATCGTAACTTCACAGAACCCCCTCCCGTCATTGCGGGCTTGACCCGCAATCCCCTGCGGATTTCGAGGGGATTGCGGCTCGGAGGCCGCAATGACGAGGCTTGGAAGGTTTCAGCAGCGGGGTACTGAATAGTCATAAAATCTAAAACTACAGGGGGAATTAACAATGTTGGAACAATTATTTAACTTTAGCTTTTTAGAAAAGGCGGCGTCCTTTTCAGTCCCGGACGTACTTGCGGCTCTGTTTATAGCCTTCGCCCTCGGACTGTTTATTTTCCTGGTCTACACGAAGACCTTCAAGGGCGTAATGCACTCGTCGTCCTTCGGTGTTTCGCTGATTGCGATGAACATGATTACTACGCTTGTCATTTTGACAGTATCGACAAATCTGATAGTTTCCCTCGGAATGGTCGGGGCTTTGTCAATCGTCCGTTTCAGAACGGTTGTAAAAGAACCGCTCGACCTTGTATATCTGTTTTGGTCAATAACAACCGGAATCATAGTAGGCGCGGGGCTAATACCTATGGCGATCATCGGATCTGTGGTTATCGGCCTTATCCTGTTTGTTTTCGTCAATCGTAAAGCAAGCGATACGCCTTATGTCGTCGTAATCAACTGCGACGGGGACAAGGCGGAAGCCCGGTCATTGCAATTACTAAACGATCAAACCAAAAAGAATGTTATCAAAGCGAAAAGCGTGTCTAAAGACGGTTTGGAGCTGACTGTTGAGGTTCGCCTGAAAGAATCATCTTCGCAGTTTGTCAATGCGCTATTAGCTGTTGAGGGCGTTCACAATGCGACGCTGGTTTCTTATAACGGCGATTATTACATGTAAGGAGAGGAGCTTGTGAGGACGTGATAGCCAATAAACATTTACCTAAGCTCATTGCACTGCTGATATGTGCCTGTTTGCTTTTCTGCGGATTTATCGTCTATGCCGCAAATGCTTTTGACACAACCCGCGTTACCGAATATCAGAAGCGGATTTTTAATGGTGAAATTGCCAGCCTTGAAATTATCGCGGATGTTAGTGATTGGCAAGACCTTATGAGCAACGCACAAGCGAAAGAATGGATTCGCGCCGATATAGTCATAAATGGGGAGCGTTTCCAATCCGTAGGGGTCCGCGCAAAGGGCAATTCCAGCATTATGCCGGGAGCGAGGGGCGGCAGCGACGGCGGCAGATACAGTCTGCAAATTTCAATGGACAAATACATCAAAGGTCAGACATATTACGGGCTGGACACTTTTGCCGTAAACAATCAAGTGTATGACACTACCCGCATGAAGGACTATATAGCATATGACATTATGGACTTTATCGGCGTCCCTTCACCACTTACCAACTTTGCCGAAGTAACCGTAAACGGTGAGGACTATGGCTTCATGCTCATGTTAGAGCGGTACGACCAGGCATTTTTAGACCGGGTTTACGGCACATCCGCCGGACAGTTATACAGCGTAAAAATCGAAATGGGCAGGCGCGGCGACTTTGAGGATATGTGGCAGGATGTTTCCGCGGATATGCCGGGCAGAGGTCAAGGCGGCGGCAGAGGCTTTGGCGGCATTCAGCAAGACGGCGGCAGGGGTTTTGGCGGCGGCATGGACGCTATGCAGCAAGGCGGCGGCAGAGGCATGGGCGGCGGCATGGGCGGATTTGGCGGTATGGGAGGAGGCTCGCTTGTTTACACAGATGACGATGTAAATAGCTACAGCTCTATTTTTAATAATTCGATCGGCAAGCCATCCGAGCAGTCTGAGCGAAACGTCATAACCGCGATAGAAAACCTCAATGCCGGAACGGATTTAGATAAATATTGGGACGTAGACGGAACTCTGCGTTATTTAGCGGCGCATACGGTCGTCGTAAATCTTGACAGCTACACTTCCAATATGGCGCAGAATTACTACATTTATGAACGCAATGGCCGTTTGACGATCCTACCGTGGGACTATGACCTTTCATTCGGCGGTTTCATGTCCGCCAATGCGTCAAGCACCATAAACCTTCCGATCAGTACGCCGGTCAGCGGTGTGAGCATAGAAGACAGGCCGCTGATAAATAAACTGCTTGAAGTAGACGAATACCGTCAGCGATATTACGGCTACCTGCGCGAAATCGTTGAGGGCTATTTTGAGAGCGGCTTGTTTGAAGCTGCTGTTGTGGAGATGGACGCTCGAATAAATGAATATGTGAAAAACGACGCCACGGCAGCTTCCACCCACGCACAATACGAAGCGTCGCTGCCCGTGTTTATTGAAGTAGGCAGCTTGCGGGCAGAGAGCATCAGAGGGCAGCTTGACGGCGTTATACCGTCCACATCAAGCGGTCAAAACGCAGACGGGACAATGCTGATTGACGCTTCGAGCGTGAATCTTTCCGCGTTAGGTACAATGGCGGGCGGCTTTGGCGGTATTAGAATGGGGATTCCGGGTGAACAAGGCGGCGGCTTTGGAGGCGGCGCTATTGCGGACATGGGCTTAATGCTTCAAGCCATTGAAATTCTGCAAGAGGCCGGAGGCGAACTAACAGAAGAGGCCAAGGATGCTTTGGAGGAACTTGGCATTCCGAGTGAGCAAATTGAAATATTCGGTTATTTACAGCCGGGGCTTCCCGGACAAGGGATGGGTAGGGGCTTTCCCGGCGGCGGGCAGCCCGGTGGCATTCTTATCGGTCAGCAGCCCGGAGGTTTCCCGGAAGGTATGCAGCCCCGTGGATTTTCCGATGGCGCCAACATGGAGGGGCGGGGGAATCCGCCTGATGGCAACCCAAACGCCCCGCAAGCAATGAGCAGGCCGAACAGTAATGATATCAGTGGTGAGGTACCGCAAAACGGTATAGATACGGTATATGTCATAACGATTGTTGTGCTAATGCTCGTGCTGGTTGTTGCGATCATAATTATTGCGCGGCCGAACAAGAATAGGATATAATGTCTGAGTATACTCATGGCGGGGGTGGCAGTATTGGCAAAAATATTGATTTGTGACGATGAACCCGGACTGCGCGCCGTTATCAAGCGGTACGCGCAGTTCGAGGGGCATAGCGTAACCGAGGCGGGCAGCGGCACGGAAGCCGTGGAAGCATGCAAAAACGAATCCTTTGACATTATCATTATGGATATAATGATGCCGGAGCTTGACGGCTTTGCGGCGGTCAGAGAAATACGCAAAACCTCCGATGTGCCTGTGATCATGCTCTCTGCCAGAGGGGAGGAATATGACAAGGTTCTCGGCTTCGAGGCAGGAGTTGACGATTATGTGGTAAAGCCTTTTTCCTCAAAAGAAATCATGCTTAGGATCGGCGCGATATTGCGGAGAAGCGGAAAGAGCCACTGCGACAGTGATGGTCATGCAGTCTTTGAAAAAGACGGCTTTAGGGCTGACATGACAGCATATAAAGTCTTTATTGACGGGCAGCAGGCTATAATGGCCCCGAAGGTTTATGATTTGCTGTTTTTCCTGATACGAAATAAAAACATTGCGATTCCCCGCGAAAAAATATTAACCGAAATATGGGGCTATGACAGCGGCGACGACAGGACTCTCGATACCCACATAAAACTTCTAAGGAAAGCGCTGGGGGCATATGCCGATTTGATAACGACCCTGCGGGGGCTGGGGTATAGGTTTGATGGATAAACTAATGAGCAAATTCAAACTAAAATGGAAAGTATTTGCCTTCTTGCTCGGCTTTTGCGCCTTGCTCCTTGTCGTACTTTGGCTTTTTCAGACAGTCTTTTTGACGGATATGTATAAGCATATCCGCAGACAAGAGCTGCGGCAGGCAGTCTTGATGGTGGAGCAGGAAATTGATAACCCGGATATTCAAACGATTCTATTATATCTCCAAGCGGAAAATGATATTATCGTGACCCCCGCGCACGACTTCGCGCCGCCGCCCAGATTGAGTTTGCCGCCGGACAGAGAGATGCCAGCCAGGCGCAGTTTTATACCCGAAGCAATTACACAAACAGAAGATTTTATTTTACAGGACGGCAGTACAATCTCATTGACTTTTTTCGCAATGATTACGCCTGTTGATGCAACTGTAACTACATTGCAAACACAACTGCAAATTATCACCGTTATTATGATTTTGCTGTCAATAATACTTGCGGTCATTATATCCAGACGAATTTCTAAGCCGATTGAAGTAGTAAACATAAGCGCGAAGCTATTGGCAAGGGGTAATTACGATACACAATTTAATGGCAGGGGTTTCTTAGAAATAAAAGAATTATCAGACACATTGAATACGGCGGCGGTTGAACTGTCCAAAGTGGAAAACTTGCGGAGGGAACTGATGGCGAACGTATCACACGACTTGCGAACGCCGCTTGCGCTTATTTACAGCTTTGCCGAAATGATGCAAGACTTTCCTGACGAAATTACGCCCGGGCAGGTTCAAACAATAATGGACGAAACCAAAAGGCTGACTTCGCTTGTAAATAATATGCTCGATATTTCACAGCTTGACACAAAAAACATCGAGCTTCGTAAGTCGAGCTATTGTCTTACCGAAAGCATAAAATCAACGATAGACACAACAGCTGAACTTATTAAGCAAGACGGTTACCGGATCGATTTCAACTCTGATGAAGATATTTATGTTAAGGCTGATGAACTCAAGATTACCCGGGCGTTTTATAACCTCTTAATCAACGCCGTTAATTACAGCGGCGCGGATAAGCATATAACCGTCCGGCAAAGCGTTTCGGAAGGGTATGTCAAAATCGAGGTCATTGACAACGGCGATGGTATTGCGCCCGATGATCTTCCGTTAATTTGGGACAGATATTATAAAGTTGAAAAAAAGCATAAACGACCCGTCACAGGAACAGGTCTTGGGCTTTCTATCGTCAAAAAAATCATAGAAATCCACGGAGGCAAATATGGCGCGGAATCAGGGGCAGACAAAGGCAGCACGTTTTGGTTTGAGATAAGAGTTGACGAGCCGGGCGTATAAAATACCCGGTTAACCCGATAATAGTGTTATGTCAATCCAAATTGACCCCGCCAACACGCTTATCATCTTTGTCGAGGTTCAGGGAGTTCCGCGGGCGCTGACTTCACTCAAATATTCAACGAGAACGCGCCGCAGTATAATATCATCTGCGCGGGTTCGCTTCTCGGCATTGAACCTTATTACCGGAAGAATGAACGCAAAACCGCAGGGGTCAAAATGGGGATCAAACATGCCGTGTTATATACGCCACAATATCGCCCAGAGTGCGCCAGTTTGTCCCGTCTTCTGCCGGTATGATGATATTAAACTCTTCTTCCAGAGCAATTGTCAGTTCTAACATATCGACTTCATCCAACCCGAGATCGCAGTCGACGCGGGCGGACGCGGTAAGCCCGGCTTCGTCAATAGCAAAACGGGTTTTTATTATATCCAGTACAGTCCATTTGATTTGGTTATCCTTGCTCGAGCCTGCGGGATTAGCCAGCGACGTACCGCAGAGCGGACAGTCGTCCATGTTTTCGCGAAGTTTGATTTCGCCCGCGCAGGTTGGACATTTAATGCTGTTTGCCGTTTTTGCCTTCTTCAGTATTTGGCTTGTTTTGTTAAACAAATCCGAATCGACGATTCCGAGCTGTTCTTCCGGTTTCAAGTCCGCGTAGTTGCTTATTTCTTCCGAGTCAGCGCCTTCTTGGATCAGCTCGACCGCTCCATCCGCAATATGGCCGAGCTTATCCAGATACAGGTCGAATTTAATTTTTATTTCGTCCTCGGTAAGTCCGTT
>Ga0099364_10012398_pt1 | contig 11499 bp, 12 predicted proteins | sample TergutTh196P3_FD_73070 | JGI IMG/M metagenome (GOLD analysis project Ga0099364, IMG submission 73070) | Microcerotermes parvus P3 segment gut microbial communities from Pointe-Noire, Republic of the Congo - Th196 P3 | ecosystem: Host-associated > Arthropoda: Insects > Digestive system > Gut ...
CGTTCGGGACAGATTGAAGCGTGGGGACGCGGCATTGAAAAAATAAAAGCCACCTGTGTCGCAGACGGATTGCCGGAGCCGGAATTTCATATTACAGCGAATAGTTTTTCGGTTTGCTTTCATATCCGCAACAACAATAAGGCGATTGCCGAACGCAGTATTTATTCCGCTAACGGAAGCGGAATAAATAGCGGAATAAAAAACGGTACAACTGAAACGAAGCAAAAAATTATAGACTTGATGAAAAACAATCCGAGCATAACCACAAATCAAATTTCGGAAGCGTTAGAAATTAACGTTAGAAACGTGGAATCAAATATCCGGGCACTAAAAAAAGCCGGGCTGGTCGAGCGCGAGGGTGCGAGAAAAACCGGGCAATGGATTGTGAAGTAGTAGGGCTACACAATTAAAAATTCTCGGGTTCAAGTAGTTGGTATTTTTAACTTCATTTCCAAGCAGCATATAGCCCCGCGATTACTTGCTCAATAGGGGCTTTGGATATCCCGACATCCTTTACTCCATCTGTATCTGAAAGCTGTTTGAGCAAATGCTTAATCGGGGTTTTGGTTACGTCCACTTCAAACTCATATACGCCCTTGTTGGAATTGATGAGCGCACTTCCATCAAGCATAAGCGCAAAACCGCCGTCCATCGTAACGGTGAACCTCGTTAGATTACCTGTAATACCACGCAGGCCGTCAAAGCTGCCGTCATAAGCGATTTTCCCCCCCGCTATCATAAGTATGCGCTGCGCCATTTCTTCTAGGTCGTCCATATCGTGGCTGGTAACGATAATGGTTACGCCGTTTTCATGGTTGATTTTTTTCAGAAAATCAATCATTTGCCGTTTCGCCACAATATCAAGCCCAAGCGTGGGTTCGTCAAGCAAAATTAACTCAGGCGAGTGCAGAAGCATCATTGCAAGGTCGGCTCTCATACGTTGACCGAGGGAAAGCTCTCGGGAAAAGGTTTTCAACAAACTGCCAATATCAAGAAGCTCCACAACCAAATCAACATTGCGTTTGTAAACTTTATCGGGAATATCCCATACAACCTTTTTCCATTCAAAGCTTTGCGATACAGGGTGGTCCCACCAGAGTTCTGTACGGTTGCCGAACAACACGCCGAGTTTTTTCATAACCTTGATGCGGTCCTTTTCGGGCGACATTCCGAGTACGCTTATGCTGCCCTCAGTTGGTTGAAGCATACCCGCAAGCAGTTTCATGGTGGTGGATTTCCCCGCGCCGTTCGGTCCGGCATATGCGACAAACTCACCGCGTTCTACCGTGAACGAAACATTATCAAGAGCCGTTATAATTTTTTTTTGCGGCTTGAATAAATTTTTGAGCAAGGCTTTTCCGGCGTTTTCGCGCTGCCATTGCTCGAATATTTTAGTAAGTCCGCAAACATTGACAGCGGTATCTGACCGCGCAGAAACCAAATATTTAGCATCGGTGTCCACCCGCATGGTAACGGTTGATTCCTTTTTTAACATAATATCTAAATCCTTTCTTAAAAAAGTGTGCGGCGGCAAACGAAAGCAGCACCGCGAAAATTATTGGATAGAGGTTCGCGAATGTCGGAGCTTTCCCGAGAATAATGAGCGTGGGCAGCCATGCAATGAGTCCTGCCGGAAATACGGTTAAGAGCGGTAGTTTCATATAAAGCGGCATACCCGATAAGGGGAAAGTGGCGGTATATTCCGCACTGTACCTGATTGAGCTTGAGATTTCCTCGCATTGTACGGGTGCGTAAAACGCCAGGCTTGACACAAGGTATGACATGGCGACTACGATGACAATGCTGATAATGATATTCAGAATTAAAACGAAAATCCACCAAATTGGCAAAACAGGCAGATTTATTACCGCAATGACCATTAAAATAATCCCAGAAACAAGCCTGCCCGAACAAGTAAACGGAAAGAAGCCAATCATCTGCACACTATACGGCAAGGGCATAATAAATTTATGCTCCCATTGCCCGCGACCGATGATGCGGCTTGGGAACGAAGAATTGCCTCCGTCTAAGACAGCGATTACACCGTTTACAATGCCGCCGTAAGCGAGCATGAATAATATCTCGAATTTATCAAGACCGCCGATGCCGTCAAACCGCCATGAAAGCAGGAATATACCCGATATACTCGAAATATCCGAAGCTATGTCCGAAATTACGGCAACCAACATAAATTTTGTGTCGCGGAACAGCGCCGCCATATCCATCTTTGCATATATGCCGAGAAGCTGAATCCAGCGTTTCAAAGAAACATTACCCACCGAAGCTCACCATCCTTTCCCGTGATTTGTTGAACCAGATAATAGCGATGCCCCACAAAACCACGTTCCAAATGATTTGTGCCGTTAAAATGTTCAGCGGTTCTGCCGTGCCCACATAGATTGATAACGGCGCGCCGCCAAGACTGCCGAAGGGCTGATATGCCATCCATCTATCCATACCGAACGGCAAAATTTTGAACGGGATTACAGTTCCCGAAAAGAATGAAACGATAGCCGAACGCACAACCCACATCAGCCATTCAACGTGCCTTGCTTTGAGCGTAAAGCAGAAGAAAATAAACTCAAAAGCAAAGCCCAGCGACGCGCATAAGAACAGCGACGGAATTACCCACAAAGACTGCGGGATTATTTGTATTCCGAAAAACGGCGCGATAATAGTCATTGGCAGCGAAAACATAAGCATCGTTGGTATCCATTCACCAACAGTGCGTGAAATGACTTGCCCGTAAATCGACATCGGGCGGGAAAACAAGGGTATAACCTTACCCGCCGAGTCCCAATCGTTGATGAAGGTGTTGACGATGAGGATATGCGCGAACAAGGCGTTTACATAGGTATAAGTTAATAATTGCCGCAAGGTCATACCGGCGTCAACGCCGCTTGCCGTGACGATACGCCATATAAACATCAGCGGAACGAGGTAGATTATTTTTAACAAAATCTGCGGGAATATATAGATAATCCCGCCGTTGGTTTGGGCGTACAAAGCTGTTCGGGCGGTTATGTGTTTTTACCCACGTTAATTGGCCATATGTTGACCAAATAAACCGGCCACAAAAAATGATTGTAAATAATGGCCAAATGAAGCAACAAAAACAAACGACAACCCAAATAAACGAGTTGTCGCTTGAATTTTTGTCTGCCTACCGTAAAAAATCAATGTTCGAAGCTAACGAAATGAGACTCGATTTCAAAAAAAACATTGTACAGCGCGGTACGCAAATAAGCCTTTTTATTATATACGCGAAACGATAGGTTCTGGAATCTGCCACAGACAACCCGCAAATGATCATTCCTTAGCAGCCTGAAAACCTCTTGGACTTGGTACATATTGACGGTATTGCCATTTATCTTTACCGCGCCGCATGGGTCCATGACAAAAACTTCCGCAATGACGAGGCATAACTCGCCATAAAATGGGTCAACCCATTTTGTGCGCAGATCGGCGAAGCAATGGTACTCCACCTGATTTTTCACTTCCATCAGCGCGGCCGAAATTGACGGGCGGGCAGGACGGGCGCTGTTAATGTTGTTGACAAATGTAATCGTGGGCACAAGGAACCCCCCTTATAATAAATATTTAATGCCCGCCGTCACCACGACAGTTCCTGCTCGACGACGTATTCGACGGCGCCGCCGTCAATGGTCCTCATGGATTTCTGGGCGGCGTAAAGAAGCGACAGCGTGCAGGCCTTGTTGACTTTCCGCGCCACCCCGCCGGAATAGGCATAAACGGCGTCCACCGCCGACGGCGTGAACACTTCCCGCTCCTCCCCCGCATAGCGCATATGCGCGGATATGTAATCCTGAGTCTGCGCCCGGTCGTACGGGGAAAGGGTGAAGCGGAAATCGACCCGCTGCAAAATCGGCTCGGATATCTCCTTGGACAGTTTGGCCCTGAGCTCGCCTTGGCCGACGACGACGAGGCTCATTAAATTTTTGCTGTCCATGCCGCTGTTGAGCAGGAACCGCATCTCTTCGAGCATCACCTGGGAAAGCAAATGCGACTCGTCTATTATCACGACGGGTATGGTCTGGGACTCGTCCATCAGGCGGGCGAAGCACTCCATCATTTTCCGCTTGCCCTCGCTGCGGTAGAAGCTCGGCTTTTCCCCCAATGAGAGCTGGGTCAGCACTTCCCAGTAGAACACGCGGGGGGTCAGCGCGGAGTCGGCGATGTATATGCAGCGGAAACAGTTTTTGTCCAGCGAGTCCACAAACCTGCGGACGGCCGTCGTCTTGCCTATGCCCACGTCCCCGGTTATGACGCTGAACATGCGGTTCCTCGCCGCGTAATCCAGCCTGGAGAGCAGCTCGTCGGACCTCGGGGTGGAGTAGAGCTGCCCAGAGGGCACGCACCTCCCAAATGGGGTTTGCTTGAAGTTAAAGAATTTCTCCATCATTCTACCCGTCCACCTCCCCGGTTGGGCGGAACGAGAGGGCTCCGTTCCGCTGCTTTTCCCTCTGGGCGTTTTTTTCCCGGTAAACCTTAAGCAGCCTCGAATGGGTTGGCTTCGGTGGCGCATCGCCGTCCGTGCGCGGCCCGCCTGTTTTCGGGAGGCTTTCAGGGATGGACAGCCATTCCGCCTTGCGCTGGAACTGGCCGCCGTGCCATACCTCGACCATGGATATGTCAAATGGGTCGTACCGGATGTCCACGCGTTTGCCCGCAAGCGCCGCGCCGACGTCGAACGTCACGCCGGAAAGGCTTACGCACCCGGTTTTGTCCACGGCGCGGCTGGCCTCCCAAAGGAACGCGTCGCGGCATTCTATGCTCGATATGTACCGGACTTTGGCGGGGCACTCCGCATACGCCTGGTAGGGGGTGCGTCCCCGCTTGGAGAGCAGTTCCCCGGTGCCGGGGTCCCTTTCCGTAACCTCAAGCGCTTTGTGCGGGTCGTGGGTATACCCTTCGTCCATCCATACTGAAAAGGCGCGGTTGAGCGACGGCAGGGTCTGCTGCGGCTCCAGCTTGAACTCGTTTATGAACTCGTCGGCTTTTTTGTTGTATTTTTCAATCTTCCCCTTGGAACTTGGCGAAAACGGCTTCGCCGTTATATGCCGTATCCCGAAGCGGGCGCATGCGAGCCTGAACCATTTCGACACAAAAATTTTTCCGTTGTCGACATAAATGTCCTTGGGCTTGCCGAACTTCATGAGCGCCTTCCTGAAACAGTCCTCAAGTATCGGCAGCCGCTGGTTGCCGTAAAACTCCGAGTGCATGACCATCCTCGTGGAGTCGTCTATAATCGCGAGCAAATAAGTTTTTTTCTTTTTGCCGCCCGCCGTTAGCGTGGGCCCGTATTTCAGGTCTGCCTGCCAGAGGCTGTTCCTGTGCCTGCGCCCAAAGCGGGCGGCGGGCGGCGGGGTTTTCCCCTGCGCCCTTAGCTGCGCCGCCCCGTACCCGCGAAGCGCCAGATGCCTGTTTAGGCTCGTGCGCGAAACCTCGCCGGGTTTTATCAGCTTCTCGCCCTCAAGGATTTCAATTATGCGCCTCACGCTCCTTGACGGGAGTTCCTGCCTAAGCTTTACCGCCTCGTTAATGGCGGCCTCCGGGACGGACCGCAGCGCACCCTTGTCCGACCGGCAGGCGCCGGAAAGCCCTTTGTACCCCTCCGCCTTGTATTTCTGGACATAGCGCCGCAGCGTGCGCCCGGACATGCCCCCCTTCTCCATTATCCGGGCCCGCAGTCTCCGCTTCTCGGACGCGTCCAATCCCTCGTCCAGCAGCGGGGCCACCGCCTCGTAGCGCCTCAATAGCTTTTCGTTGCCTTCCCTCTCCATTTCGGTTCCCCTTTCGGTTTTTTTGGCCGCTGTTTTGGCCGTGGGGAAATTTTAGCGGGGTTTTGGCTGTCCGTTTTTTAATCTACTTGATTTTATGTTATATGTATGACCCCCTGCCATGCACGCCCAGCCATATGTTTGCCAGCCCGAGCTTGTTGCCGCTGTACCTCGCCTCCCGGGGTGCCATATCCAGCGCCCGCTCCAGTTCGGCATATATTGGCCCGGGGTCCGCCCTTATCTCGCCCGCAGCGGCCCCTGCCCGCATAAATATGTATTTCAATATGTTCACCGCCCTCCTTACCCGCCCGCCGACCTGCGTTATCCAGCGCCTTGCCGTGCCCTCGCTCGCCTCCGTGTCGATCTTGTCGGCTGTGAGCGTCGCGCTGTCTATTATCACGCTTTCCACCTCGTTCCCGCTGTAGTGCTTGTTCGGCAGAATGAAGTCTGGCAGCAGCGCGTGCCAGTTGCTGCAGGCCCTGCAGCCTGCCATGCTTATCTTCAGACTTTGCCCCGTCTCCTTGATGTTGCGCCAGTAGCATGAATGCAGCCGCATCGGTTCCGTGCAGTACTCGCACCTTATCCCGCCTGCCTTGATTGCCTCATTGATTATTTTTTCCGAGCCCGTTTCGTATTCGTTGATGTTTCGCCCCAAATGCATTATAATTGGCATGTTTTGGTGGAGCCTTCGCGCCGTTGTTCGGTCCAGAACAGGTGGCGGCGTGTTTGGCTCTTCCTTTCTTTTTCTTGGCTTTTTTCATAAAAAAAAGCTGTCTTCTTACCTTGACAGCTTTTCTCCTTTTTTGCAATGGGTATTGATTTTATCTCAGACAAGCAGACAGATGGACAGACAGACTTATGGACAAACAGACAGACAGACAGACAGACAGACAGACAGACAGATGGACGATTATTCACTTTATTTATCGTTACATTTGGTCAGTTATATTGGTCTATTGTTTGCCATTTTTTGATGGTAAAAACAGTTATGATGTATTTACGCATCGCCATTACCCCCGTTTTCGGCCCATTCGCCGTACAAGGCTTCAATCCGATCCTCAAGCCCATGCTTTTTTTCGTACAGCATATTTAATCGCTCGTATCCGGCGTTTATTATTTCCGCTTCTATTTCCCCGTTAATATTTTTCAAATCGTTTTCAGCTTCATAAATCAACGTTTCCACCGATACTGTTTTGATGGAAGTGGTTGGCCGTGTCGTTTTAACTGCGGGCTTCTTCTTTTTCCTTTCGGGTTTGGATAGTTCCGATTCCTTTACCGCTCGTGAAAATTCCAAAAACTCATCAAAACCGCCGTGGAAATCGGTTATGCCGCCGTCTTTCATGCTCCATACCCGCGACGCAAATTTATTCAAAAAATAGCGGTCGTGTGATATAAACAGCATCGTGCCGTCAAAATCGGCTACGGCTTCCTCAATCCATTCCCTCGATTCAATGTCAAGATGGTTGGTTGGCTCGTCAAGAATTAAGAAGTTCGCTTTGTTTTGCATGAGCAGGCACAATTTTAAGCGGCTTCTTTTCCCACCGGAAAGATTGCTGACTTTTTTCATTACATCATCCGCCCTGAAACGGAAGCCTACGAGAATGCTGCGGTTTTTCTCTTCGGGTAAGCCCGTGACGTTTCGTATGGTTTCAAGAACGCTTGCGTTTTCATCATCAAAATGGATAATTTGCGGCATATACGCAATTTTTACGTTGCTGCTTACTTTAACGATTCCGCTGTCAACAGGTTCTTCATCCATGAGTAAGCGTATAAGCGTGGTTTTACCGCAACCATTCGCACCTATTAAGGCAATGCTGTCATTTCTGCCTATGATGATGTTCACACCGCTTAGCAAAACATTATTATCGTAGCTTTTGTGTACGGAATCAAACGAAACAAGTTGTTTCGCCGCATGACCGCCACTGTTGAAATCCTCCGTCATTTTCTTTGATGTGGAGGGCTTTTCGACTTTTTCCATATGGTCAATTCGGGATAAAATAGCATGGTGCTTTGTTGTATAACGATTTTGCTCAACAAACCATTTCGCTCTTTCTTCTATACGTTTAATTTCTTTTTGTTGGCGCTCGTACAATTCTGATTGGCGTATAAATCGCCTTTCTTTTTCCTCGACATAAAACGAATAGTTCCCGGAATAGAAATTTGTTTTGCCGCCGTCTATCTCAATAATCCGCGTAATCACATTGTCAAGAAAAACCCTGTCATGGGATATGACGACAATTGTTCCTTTGTACTCCCGCAAAAATTTTTCAAGCCATTCAAGCGAAGATAAATCAAGATGGTTAGTCGGCTCATCAAGCAGAAGAATATCGCAGTCGCGCAGTAAAATCCGTGCCAAGTTCACCCGTGTTTTTTCGCCGCCGCTTAATAACTTAAACGGGCTTTTACGCAGGCTTTCCCCAATGTTCATGCCTCCACAGATTTTATCGACCTTGAATTCAAGCTCATATCCGCCGAGCCGTTCGTATTCTTCCATCAACTTTCCGTAACGCAGAAGAACCGACTGGTCAAGGTTTCCTTCGATTTTTTTCATTGCAACTCCGATTTCGTTAATTTCAACAAAGGACGAATATAAAATATCCTCTACCGTATCGCTTTCGCCGAAGTCGGGAATTTGAGCGAGAACCTCTATTTTCTTGCCGGACGCTTTGGTTAAACTTCCGTTTTCATACGGTTCATCTTCCGCGATGACTTTAAACAGAGTCGTTTTACCCGAACCGTTTTTACCAAGCAAGCCAATTTTTTCGCCTTTGTAGACTTCAAACGAGATGCCTTTAAGCACATGGTTTGAGCCGTAATATTTATGTAGTTCATTTACCGCTATATCTATCATAATTAAAACTCCTTTATATTTGGACATAAAAAAACCCTGTGCAGACTGTTTCGACTGCGCAGGGCTACCAAACATAAAGGAGCGGAAACTAAGCCGCGTTTTCTGTCGGTGACAGGCATTCAAAACAATCTTTTTTCTGAAAAAGGGCAGACTCCCCCCTTAACAGACCAAAATATGCTGCAAGATTAGGGAGTATAACAGCCAAAAGGGCATAGCTATCCCCTAAACGCATTGCTTTGAATGAATACCTACGGACGATGTCACTACCGGGAAATAATTCCTTCTCGTCTGTAAAATAAGATTGTTTCATACCTCTCACCACCTTTCTTGTAAATATCGATACTATTTTATCATAAGATAGAAAAAAATCAAGCCCTGATTTGTGTGGGGGTTTGGGGGAAGTATCACCCCATCGGTTGAACAAATATAAACCGCATGGTTTAATATGGGTAGCACAGGAGGCGGCAATATGAGTACAGAATGGAAGGAAAAATATACAAGTAAGCAAAAACCCGCATATGACGAATTATTGGATTACTTCCAAGCCCATATCCGCGAATTGTTTTTGCGCTTTGACCACGAAATGCGGGGGCAATTCAATGTGCATAATAAATATCACCGTTTCCTCCCTACCGTTGGTTGGGCATACGGGTATGGTCGGAGTTATAGCTGTGAACTGCTTGCTGTTACAATAAAAGATGATTACTTTACTGTGTTGGGCGTAAATGTAAAAGACGAAGGTTCGTTACAAAACGCCCTTGCGATAGCGAAAAAAACGTATGAGGAAGGTTTTGAGGAACGATACGCTGCTGTTTGCGCAAAACGCCGCGCCGACCAAAAAGAACGCTCAAAAAAACGTGTAGCGCACGAAAAGACGGAAATGGAAAAGCTAACCGAGAACGCCGACCCCGAAAAGTTAAACAAATTCAAGTGGCATAAAAAAGTTTCACGTAATGATTTGCTTCGGCTGTATCAAGGCGAATCGAAAGGTATGATTGACGAAATTTTACTTGATGACATCGGGCTTACCTTTTATATGCGTTGTAAACAAGCGACGGAAGTTAGGGAGTGTATGGATAAAGGAAAAATTATCTGCCATCATTGCGGCGCTGTTCTGACAGGCGGACGTGTTTCGCCTACCGGATCGGTGCTTATGAAAAATGCTGACAATTATACTCCGATAAATTGCGCTTGCGGATATTCGTATACATACCGCGAATATCGCCGGAGTTGCAATACCGTAAATATGCCCGGAGGTCGAGCGACACCCATCTTTAAAAACTTCTTGCAAAAATGGCCAGGGTGCAGGGACACAAAATCTAAAATATTTTTGATTGATTGGCTTGTGCATGAGTGCCATGTTACTTTAATGTCGGGAGCAAGGGGAAGAAGTGTGTGCGTTAATTTGATAGAGGGTTCCCTAAAACAAATCTCTGACCTTATTATGAAACTCGCTTATGAATGATAGCGGAACAATGGAAATTAATCAATCTTGACGAACTATTGCGCCAGTAAAGCATTTGCTGTACAATAGCGTGCAAGGAAGGGGATGATATTCTTGGCAACTAAAACAGTAACGATTCGTGTAGACGAGGGTACCAAACGAGAAGCAGAGGCTATCTTAGCGGATATTGGGTTGAATATGACCATGTTGTTAAATGCTTGTCTTAAAGCCGTAGTGAGGGAAAAGCGCGTACCTTTCGCATTGGTTAGCAGTGAATACGAAACAAAAAAGATGATCAGGGCTAAGTTATTGGAATCGGAAGCTGTTGCAAATGACCCAACCGCAAAGCGTTACACGCATGAAGAAATTTTCACGCCATTAAGAAAGCAGTATGGGTATGAGTTGCAAAATTGAGTATATTTCAACCTTCCGCTCAGATGTTCAGACCGTTGCGGATTTTTTGGAAGAATATCCAAGCAAAGCAGCTCGTATTTTTGCTAAGGCAGATAAAAGCATTAGCAATCTTAAAGAAATGCCAGAAATGCATCCAGTTTACACGGATATGCCATCCTTTCGATTCATTGTCGTGGAGGACTATCTTGTGTTCTATAAATATATCCCAGAATGCGAAATAATAGAAGTCCATCGTCTATTATATGGGCGGATGGACATCCCAGAGCAAATGCAAGAATAGTATCTGTTATATAACCACGCTAAACATGTTTTATGGTTTGGAATCCATAGTAAAAAACCTTTTTATGGTAGAGGTAGTGTCAAGGGGACGGTTCCCTTGACAACATTTTTGTGCAAGAAAATTCTCGTTTTGCTTGATAAAAACTCTCATAATGTGTGCTGGGGTTTTTTTATGAGTGATTTATAATATAAACAGAATCGATTCTAAAAAACCACACATAAGGAGGAATAAAATGTCAATATATTTTAAAGAGAACTTTAAGCAACTCCGTAAAAAAGCAGATTTAACGCAGGAACAGATTGCTGAAATATTCAATATCTCGCCGCAATCGGTCAGCCGCTGGGAAACGGGCGTAAATTATCCCGACATAGAAATATTGCCGCATATAGCGTGTTTTTTTAAAGTGACAGTCGATGAACTTCTCGGGACGGAAGCAATAATCGGAGATAATAAAGCCGCCGAATACATAAAAGATATTCGCAATTTATTAAACAGCGGAAAACTTTACGATGCTATTGACATGGCGCGTAAAGCCACAAAGGAGTATCCGCTCAGCACAGGGTTACACTATCATCTTGTGGAGGCATTATCGGCTACCTGCTCTGAACAAACGCCCGGATATGAGGAAAACATCAAAATATTTAAAGATGAGATAATCGCTGTCAGTGAAAAGGCAATTAACTTGTCTGATTACAAATCATCTTTAGGG
>Ga0099364_10012399_pt1 | contig 11499 bp, 9 predicted proteins | sample TergutTh196P3_FD_73070 | JGI IMG/M metagenome (GOLD analysis project Ga0099364, IMG submission 73070) | Microcerotermes parvus P3 segment gut microbial communities from Pointe-Noire, Republic of the Congo - Th196 P3 | ecosystem: Host-associated > Arthropoda: Insects > Digestive system > Gut ...
AACTATGTTTTCTGCCAGCAAGAAACGCAGGCTTGTATCTACAGCTACAATCAGTGCTTTTTTATGTATTTCTTTTATATGCGGTTTTATGGAATCCATAGTAGGACCTGCTGCTGCCAAAAAAACCGGGATATTTTTCTCAGATAATATCCCTTCCATATGTGATATTCCGGGGAAATCTTTTATGGAGTTTAAATTTTTCGCCAGGTTCTTTACCCAGCGTTCTCCAAATCTTTTTTGCGTTGCTTTATTTACATTGGCTCTTGTTATGTGAGACTTAATATAAGTTTCCACCTGTTTATACCATTGATCATCAATGGAGCAGAGTGCTCTGTTTTTAACAAGTAAAGGAGCCGCATTGGTCATTTTTTGGAAAATTGACATAGCTGCGGAAATGCTTTCACCAGTACCGCCTATAATAAAAATTAAATGTGTATGTGTTATTAATGTACTGTGATCCATTACATGCAGGGCTTTTTTTAGTATTTCCTTATGTTTTTCCACCACTATAATTGGTCTATGCGGAAATTGTTCAGAAATTGACAGTGCGCTAAAGCCAAGACCAAAGCCCAAAAGGATTATTGGATTATCTCCTTCTTCCATAGCCGCTGCAATTCTCTTTGCTTCGTTATACGGATCTCTTTTGGAATGAACATAGATTCCATCCAATGACATTGTTATATGACCGGATGGAGTTTCTTCTATTATTATTTTTTTTTCTATATCATCATCACTGTTATTCGTTATTTCTTCTGCCAGAAGAGGATTATATTTTTTAAGTGCAGTAATATTAAGAGAATAATAATCCTGCTTCATTTATACTTTACTCCAATTCAAGTACTATAATGGTGTTATCACTAATGGGAGTTCCCGGCAGGGGACTTTGACGTACTACCCATCCTTCCCCGTAAATTTGAAACTGAAGATCATCTCTTGAAAGCAGGGGCTGAAGCATGCGTTTTGGCATACCCGTAAAATCCGGTATAAGACCATTAACATGAGGATACGATACTGCAGGCAGGGATACTGCTCCCGCATGAACAAGCTGCGGGTTTCTGCCCCTTGGTATGCCTAAATAGTTTATTAATGCTTCAGCCGCTTCCCTTATGGGTGGAGCTGCAATACGTCCTGCTAGAATTTCTCCCTGGGGTTTTACTATAGCAATGTAGAGTATTAATGAAGGATTTTCTGCCGGTAATAAAGCTATGCAGCTTGCAATAAAGTCTGTAGTGGAATACCTTCCTGTTCTTGTATCTATCATCTGGGCTGTTCCGGTTTTTACCGCAAGGGAAAGATCCTCCATGTTGGCACGCCAGGCTGTTCCCACGTTGGATGTTACATCTATCATATAGTCACGCATACTCCTGGCTGTTTGCGGGTTAAAGACTCTCGCGCTCTGATTATTGCCAATATTTCTTCTTGTTCCGTCTGCCGTAACAATGTGGGAAATTATTCTTGGGCTTACCATTATACCGTCATTTGCTATGGCGCTTGCTGCCTGCAGCATTTGCAATGCAGATACGGCAATTTCCTGACCTATAGTAATGGTTGGCTGGGACCTTGCTGTCCAGTGATCCGGAGTTCTTAAGTAACCCGCCGTTTCTCCGGGATTCCCCGCACCTGTTCTTGAGCCAAAACCCATAGCTCTTAAATACTCATTAAAATGATAGGTGTCCAAAAGATCAGAAGCATAAGCAGCTCCTGCGTTACACGAATGTATAATTATTTCCCTTGCTGTAACCCAGCCATGAGCTCCAAGGCAGTTTATTATTTCCGATCTGCCGCTTCCTACGGCTCTCTCGTATTGACCATTACAGTAAAAGAGGGTATTTCCGGAAATTGCCCCCGAATCTATCAGAGCTGCCAATGAAAAAACTTTAAAAACTGAACCGGGCTCATAAGCCCAAATAGCAGGTCTATCCATACGTGAGTTTTCATCGGAAACTGACAGATTGTTAGGATCGTAACTAGGTAAAGATGCAGAACCCAGAATTTCGCCTGTGCGGGGATCCATAGCCATAAATAATACTGCTTCTGCCCTGTTTTCTCTTAGCACTCTTGCAGCTATGCTTTCCAGTATATGTTGAATATTTACATCAATAGTCAGGTAGACCTGGCTTACACCGTCTCTGTCCGGGCTTAAATCCATGTTAAACGCACTTTCTATACCGCCCAATCCCGTACCATCTATGCCTACATAACCTACGAGCTGGGAAGCAAGACTTCTTTCGGGGTAAATTCTTCCCGCAACATGCTCAATCCCTACTCCCCTAAAACGGCCCTCCATTATACCTGCTTCTATAAGACGTACTGTAGATTCATTTAAATTCCTTCTTAAATATAAAAAATTACTTTGCGAGTTATTTATTCTGTTTAAAATTTCTTCAGGACTTTGATCCAAAAGAGGGGATAGTTCCCTGCTTAGTTCTTCGGCATTTACTACATCCGGCAGCCAAAGTGTTATGTTTCCAAGCCTGGTTTCCAGGGCAAGGGGGCGCCCGTTTCTGTCAAGGATGGGACCTCTGCCGGGAGGCCTTCCCTGTCTTTGAACCAGAGGGTTTAGTTGATGGGGGAAAAGCATTAGGTAAGCGTAACGTGCCAAAATTCCAATGCTTATTACGCATAGAAAAACGGCAAAAATAATAAACCGTTTTTTCCCTGCAATTTGATTGTTGTTGTTTTCCTGATTTGTAGTTTCTTCTATCATCTAATCCCCAATACTCTTCCTATTATGTTTTCGTAAGGCACAGGCCCGTAATCGTTCGAATCATAAGATTGGGGACTGTTATCTCCCAATGCAAAAAAATAATCCGAAAAAGCTTCACTTAAACGCTTAACTGCAATTTCTCCCATAGGTGTATAAAAAACAACGATATCTCCTTCTTTTGGAGTATTCCATTGCAACAGATAGTTTCCGGTGCCGGGCAGTTTAATTCCATAAAAAACCCTGCAGACTAAAACTACTGTTCCCGGCATTATTGCCGGTGACATGGAATGACCGTCGACCACCATAATGTCCAGGATGAAGAATTTTAAGAACATGGCAAATAAAAAGGCAATAATAATTGCACTTAGCACAGCTCTTTTGGATGATGGGGCTGTGTACATACCTGGCTTTCCCAAATCTCTCTCCTGGGTATAAAAACCCTAATTTTTTACACCTTACTTATATAACGGCAAGTATAATCATTCATTTTAATATTGTCGATAAATAAACATATTATGAGTAATTTATTGGATAAACAAAGAATAAAGAAAAGGCAATACTTTGGTGAGAGGAAGATCCCGGGCAGTACCCAGATCATGGTACAAAAAAACCGTGCCCAGAATAGAAACAGAAAGAGCCCCAAACCTGCCTTTAGACCTGCAGGAATTGTAAATTTAAATGAGCAAAATTCCAGGTTTATGGAAAGAATCAGACAAGATACTTCCTCCTCGGGAATAAAAAGAAAGAAAAGACCTATTCCTAATCATAAAATAAATGAAAATAGTACTCAGGATAGAAGAGAAAAAAAGGTAAAGAAGGGCTTTGTTTTCAATATTCCGGCCATTCCTGTTTCCGCCATGCTATTCCTCATCCTGGGTCTTTACTTTGCCAATTATTACCAGGCAGATAATGAAATTTCTGCAAGCAGGGATGCTTTAAGTGTAGAAAGAGACCAAATTCCCAACTATAGCCTTAGTATTTATGCAGGGCTTGGCTCTATGGATTTTACCATAGAGGAAGAAGCAGAAGAAATAATACCGCTGGATCTTTCAGAGACCTTTTCCTGGATTACATATAGGGTAAGAAGGGGAGATACTGTTTCCCAGCTTGCTTTGGATTTCTCTGTGTCCATGGATGCAATTATTGCATCAAACAATATAAGCAATGCACGAGCTTTAAGAGAGGGAGAAACACTCCGTATACCCAATATGGACGGTATTCCCTATGTAGTAAGACAGGGAGATACCCTTTCCGCTATATCCCTGTCCATGGGTGTTCCTTTGGAAGCTATACTGGACGCCAATGATCTACAGAGTGATGTAATAAGTGTTGGTGCAAGCTTATTTATTCCCGGGGCAAGAATGAACCGTGAAGCTCTTAGAATGGCTTTGGGGGAGGCGCTTTTTATACACCCTGTCCGCGGCGCAAGACTAAGTTCCCCTTATGGTTGGCGTAACGATCCTTTTACCGGTGAAAGACGCTTCCATGCAGCTATAGACCTAGCTGCTCCCCAGGGAACACCTGTAAGAGCTGCCAGAGATGGTACTGTTTCTGCCATAGGATTTGACAGGAATTTGGGAAACTACATTATTTTAACCCATTCCGATGGTTTCCAGACCATGTATGCGCATCTTCACACCACGTCGGTTAGAAGGGGAGATACTGTAACACAAAGTACCCAAATAGGAACAGTTGGCAGTACAGGACGGAGTACAGGTCCTCATCTGCATTTTGTAATAGTAAGAAATGGCAGGGCTGTAAACCCGCTTGATTTTTTAGGCTCGGGAGTTTAGAATTAAAGCAGTGCAATCTATACTCTTAAGCTTCTATAAAAACTTTAATTAAGGGAGGGTGTATGAGGAAGCTTGTTTTGATACTTCTGGTGTCTATTGCAGTGGCAACTTTTATCAGAGCTTATGATTATGTTGGGGGAAGTTCAGTAGAAAGCACAGATTTTGAATTAAACCCTGTTCTAGTGAAGTAGGTATGGCTTTTATAAAGCATCCGATTATACACAGCGAAGCACTCAATTTTGACGATCTTTTGGATGATGCCTGCGACCGTTTATGGGAAAAACATGTAAAGTATTCCATTAGGCGTATTGATCAACTGGAACAAGAGCTTAACAGGCTGGAGAAAGAAATTGAAGAATTCCGCTTTGCCTTTACAGAAAACACATAGTAAAACAGTTGTTTTAGTTATTTTTCTTCTTCTGTTATCAGTGTTTCCCCTCTTTGGGGAAATGCTTTTTTCCGATCTAGACCTTAATTTTAACAGTAACCTGCTTTTTACAAGCAGTCTCGGCAGCGGATCCGGTGCTCAAAGTACCCTTTTTATTAGCCCCTTAAGAGACGGCGAAAGACAAAGCCCTCTTCAGCAGTTAACAGTATACCCGGAAAGAATGGAATTAATAATGGGCAACCAGCTTTTATTGATACGAAATGCCCAGGGTGTTTTTAGTGTATCTGCGTCCGGAGGTCTGCCTACACCCTTGCAAGGTTTTAATTCGTTTAACGGAAGGGATTTTTTTACAAGAGAAAGGCCGGAAGAAATGCTTATATCCCCTAACGGCCGCTGGCTTTTGTATCTGGAAACAGTAAGTCCCGCTTTTGCCAATCTTTGCATGATGGATATTAACACCGGCGAGCGAAGAATAATTTCGAGCGGCTTTGACAGACCCGACAGTGCTTTTCCCGCCTCCTGGAGCCCCGATTCCCGTTACTTTGTTTACGAGAAAAGAGGCAGTATATACTACTACCTTATGTCTCCTCCTCCGGCTCATGGAGATGAGAATTTCAGGATGATAGGGCAGGGCAGGATAAATTCCATAGCATGGAACACAGGAGGGGATTTTTACTACTTAAGAAATTCCACCCTTTATCAGGTTCATAGCGCACGACTTTTTACAATGACAATTTATACAAACTTTCTGGATGCGGGGACTGTTATAGGGAATATACCGCTGGACTTTGATCCTTCTTTTGACAATTATTGGGTTTCGCCTGACGCATCTTCCCTTCTCTTGTCAAAAAATAACAGAAGTCTTTATTACTTTCCATTTGATATAAATACAGCAAATGGCCGGCTAAGTTTCCCCTATTTAATGCTTCCCCGTACGACGTCAGAGGTTGATGTATTGTGGTCACCCGGCGGAATAGCAACAGCACTGTTTTACACTAGGAGTTCCAATGGAACAGTGCTAAATGCCTGGAGGCTTAACACTGCTGAAAGCGGCGCATTTTTTGAAACCCTTACAAGCCCCGGTTTTGCCGCTAACTATGGCTTGTTTTCATCCGCAAAACTTTCGCCTGACGGAAACCTTGTGCTCTTCAGCGGCAGCGGCGGAATTTTTCTCTATGATTATGAAAACTGGCGCATGGTGGATGTAATAAGTTTCAGAAGAGGGCTTTCTTCCCTATGGATAAGCTCAAATGAATTTATTACTGGTGATGTTGATAAAATTGAGAAAATTATTCTTGAAGGTACTACACTGCAGACAAGAATTTCTTCCAGGGTTCTTATCTGCCTGTCTCAGGTTCAGCAATCGGGCTTTGAGTCGGGAACAGCAAGAATACTTGCAAGAAGCGGAGAATCCTGGTATGTAAGTGACGGCAGGGGCCCATGGGCCGCCATTTCCTCTCCTGTATTAAGGCAAAACAGTACAGCCAACAGTCAATTCAGGGTATTTTTGGAAGAGCAGACAAGGGGAATTTATGGCAATCTTCCCATGGTAAGAAACCTGCTTTCTGCCTATACCTTTCCCCTTGTAAGTCCCGCACCTCCCACTGTAAGAGATAATGTTAATAACAGAATTGCCATTGCCTTTGATCTTTATGATGATGATACAGGTCTTCCCATAGTACTTTCTGCCCTTAGCCGCCTTGGTATTAGAGCTACATTTTTCCTTAACGGTGAATTTATTAGGCGCCATCCGGAAGCAGCAGCGGAAATAGCGGCTAGTGGACACGAAACAGCGTCAATGTTTTTTGCTCCCCTGGATTTATCCGATGCCCGTTACAGAACAGGCGGCGACTTTATTCCACGAGGACTTGCGCGTAACGAGGACGAATTTTTCAGGGCAAGCGGCAGGGAGCTTTCGCTTTTGTGGCACCCGCCATGGTATATAACTTCTCCTTTAATAACAGCCGCAGCTACGGATGCCGGTTATACCACAGTCAGAAGGGATGTAGATCCATACGATTGGATAAGCTGGGAAGAGTCAATTAACCTTGGTCTTGCACAGCACAGTCCCGGTGAAATGATAGAAAACATTTTAAACTCCGTTAGACCAGGCCATGTCATTCCCATACGGCTTGGACTCTTGCCCGGAGGACGTAACGCATATCTATTTAACAGTATAAACATATTGCTGGATACATTAATTCAAAATGGTTATACCATAAGCACTGTGTCGGAAATTTTAAATAACAGATAGGAGAATAAAATGGCTTACTTAAAAAACATGAAACTAGGCTGGATAGGTTATATATATCAGCCGCCGCAGGAAATAACAGGAACAGTGGAAAAATTAATTTGGCAGATGGAACGCGCAGAAGAAAGAGGCTGTACTGTTTTACAGCCTCTAGGTCCTTTACCAAAGGATGACACAGAAGCTTTAAAGAAAATTAAAGATGCCATGCAAAAGTATAATATAGAATATGAGTACCAGTGCCCCAAAGATATTTATTTTTTAAGTACAGTTTCAAAAGATGAACAAAATAAGTCTATGGAGAATCTAGAAAAAGAAATTGCCTGGGTAAAGGACTTTGGCGGAAAAATCTTAAGATGCGGCTATGGTTCTTTAAAAGTAGAGACCACCCGCTGGAATACTACACCAGGCAGTACGGGTAAAGAGCAAATTGCGATGATTACAGAGAGCCTTAAAATTGCAGCTCCTCTTTTTGAAAAAGCAGGCCTTTATTTTGCACAGGAAAATCATCTAGATTTTTCCGGTTTGGAAATTGCCGGCATTTACGAAAAAGTTAATTCACCGAATATGGGAGTAGCCCTGGACACAGCCAATGGCTTTGGTGTTTATGTAGATCCCAATCTGGATATAGAGTATATGGCACCCTGGGCTATTACTTCACACATGAAAGATACCAAGATTATAAACGAAGATCGCAAGGAAAACAGTTCTTCTTACTTTCCCATGACCCCTGTAGGCTGTCCTATAGGCGAGGGAAATATAGATTTTCCCCGTACCATTAAGCTAATAGCAGAAAAAGCAAGGTATCCTGAAGGCTTCCATCTTATTATAGAACAAGGCTGGTTTGGAAACGAAGCAGAGAAAGCCGGAATTAGTTCTGCTGAATATTCACTATACTCCCTGGATAAGAGTCTTGAATACCTAAAAAAACTTATAACTATCTAATTATTTATAAATTATATTTGACGCCTGAAATTTCCCATGTTAAAATGATACAGCGGGTATGCCCGTGAAATCTCAACAAAAGGAAGAAGCAGGAAATGAATAATGAGTACAAGAATGTATTGATAACCGGAGGAGCCGGGAACCTAGGACGTCATGCCTATTATAATCTGTGTAAAGATTACAATTGTGTACTATTTGATCAGGTAGATCCATCCCAGGCAAGGGAACCATGGGAGCCTAACATGAAGAGGACACTCTTTGTAAGGGGTAATTTGGATAATTACGGTGATTGTATGCGAGCCATTGCCCATGCAAAGGCGGATGTTATCTTACACATTGCAGGTCTTCCTTTCCCGACTGAGATTAACTCATCCTCTCCCATGCGCAGAATGCAGAGAGTGGCAACAGAAGATACTACCTGGGTATCCAATATGTCTGGTACCTATTACCTACTGGAGTCCGCTGTACGTTTAGGGGTAAAAAAGGTCATTTTTGCCAGTTCTTTCTTTGCAACAGGCATAGGAAACCGTCTTTCCAACACTGCCTGGCCTGTAGATAAGGTACCTATTACAGAAGATTATGACTGCTGCCCGGAAGACACATACAGTTATTCAAAGTATCTTGGAGAAGAGCTTTTAAAAGCATACAGCCGTGCTTATGGTTTAAAAACCATTGCATTCCGCCTTCAGGGTATTTCCTATCCCTACCGCCCGCATTTATCTCCCATACAAATTCCTGTAATGGAAAAGTGCAAGGAAGGCTTTTTTGAAGGACATACCTGGCAGTATGTAGATGCAAGGGATGTTGCAAATGCCATGAGGCTGGCAATAGAAAAAGATCTAAAAAATGGTTTTGAAGCATTCAATATTGTTACAGATAAAAGATACGAAGAATCCACAGCAGATTTTGCTGCATCGCATTGGCCAACAATTGCTGACATGTGTAAAGATTTAAAAGGTCCCGAAGACAGGGGACTATTCTGCGACAAAAAACTAAGAGACATGCTTGGATATAAAGAGCAGTATTCCTGGAGACAGTCAAAAGAATACCCGGGTCCCGGGAAGGATGATCCCAACGATCAATAGAACAATAGAAATTTTTTTATAAAGGAGTTTATATGAAAGGCAGAACAATTATTTTTTGTTTTATGGTACTGTGTTTAAGTGCAGGAATGGTGTTTGGCGGCGGCGGAGGATCACAGACCCCATCTGCTGCAGGAGGACAGAGAGTTACCACTAACGTAACACCCAGACCTCTTACCGTAAGCCACCAGTTCGGAGAAGCCCGCTTTGCTCCGCAGCCTGCTACATCCTACACCACTAACCCAAGGTATCCTCAACAACCGGCATATTCCAATCCCAATGGATTTCCCATAGTGCAGGATAGAATGACCATAAGGGTTGCTACTCCCTATACTACCTGGGTTTTGGACTATGAAGACAATGACCAAACAAGATGGATAGAAGAGTTAACCAATATGCGCATAGAATGGGATCTGCTCCAGAACAGCAACGAAAGGTTAAGCCTGATGTTTGCAGCAGGGGATGGACTACCTGATGTATTCATGGACTGCCCCCTTCCCACTTCCATGTTAATTACCATAGGCCAGGGCGGTCTTGTTATACCTCTGCAAGACATGGTTAACCCGGATATTATGTACAATTATTTGCTCATGGTCGATGACTTCCCCACTGCATGGGCAGCTTCTCATTCAGCAGACGGTAATGTTTACGGTCTTGCTTTGGCAACTACCCCCATGCTTACAAACCAACAGGGAATGCGTTTATGGATAAACCGCCCCTTTATGGAAAGGCTGGGCTTAAGAATGCCCACCACAACAGAAGAATACTATCAGTACCTTGTGGCAGTAAGGGACAGGGATCCCAACGGTAATGGGCAAAGGGACGAAATCCCCCTTATAGGCGGAACCAATGGCTGGATAGGACGCATAGACGGCTTTTTAATGAATGCCTTCATTATTAATGATGCAACTAACGACGGAAATGCAATTAACCGCTGGCGCCTATTCCTTCAGCCCGATGGCAGGGTAGATGCAAGTTATATTAAACCCGAATGGCGGCAAGGTCTAGAATATATGCGCCGCTTGAATGCCGAAGGTCTATTGGCATCAGAATCCTTTACCATAGTGCAGGATGAACTCCGTGCCATAGTCGAAGCTCCCGGTCCTCAGCGAGTTGGTTCAGTACCCAACGGCGGTAATCATAACTTTGCCAATCCTACAGGTCAGGCACGTAATGAATTTACTACCATTCCTCCTCTAAGAGGTCCCAATGGTGTACAGATTTCATGGTATGATCAGTACAGTAATATCACGGTAGGCCGTTTTGCCATTTCCAGGGATTGTCTCTTCCCCGAAATTGCCATGAAGTGGGCAGATGCTCAAATGACCCCGGACTTCCACAGCCGCTCCCGCTACGGAGTCCTTGGCAGAGACTGGATTATTCCACCTGCCGGCACGCCCGGTGTAGACGGCGGTCCTGCTCTTTACGAAGAGATATTGGTTAGGGGAGCCCCACAAAACGCTCTCTGGAATGCCGGTCTTGGAAGGCAGGCTATCTCTTCCTATAACAGGGCTTTTGCAGGTGATGTATTCGAGCTTGAATATGTACTCTGGCAGGCCTTCTTGCAGTACGATCCCTATAAATACCCAGGGCTTGTTCCAAGACAGCTTCCCTTTACCCTGGATGAGTCCCGCACATTTACAGATCTGAACAACCAGGTAGTACAGTATGTGGAGCAGTTTATTGCCCAAACTGTTACAGGCAGGATAGCTATAAACGACAATACCTGGGACACCTACTTAAGGGATCTTGAAAGGTTAGGACTCCCGAGGCTTCTGGAAACAGTGCAGGCAGGATTTGATAGAGGCTGGGCAAGAACACTGGGTTACAATAGATAATAGTATTTTCTTGACATTTTGTAATTTCAGGGTTACCATTTTTACTTGGGAACTTTTTAAAAGTTTCAAATTTTTTCAAAGGAGAAAAGAATGATTAGAAAAACACTTATTTTTTCGCTTATTATTTTTCTACTAAGTGTCGGAACTGTCTTTGGGACCGGTGGAGCCCAAAGTCAATCAACTCAAACAGCACAAAGGGTTACTACCAATGTTACCCCAAGACCCCTAACGGTAACTCCGCAGTATGGCGAAACCAGGTTTCACCCCCAACCTGCTACTTCATATACTTTCAACCCCAGATTTCCGCAGCAGCCTGCGTATTCCAATACCAATGGATTCCCCATAGTTCAGGAAAAAATTTCCATTAGAGTGGCAATTCCATACCACTATTATGTATTGGATTATGAAGACAACGATCAAACCAGATACCTGGAAGAACTCACAAACATACGTATAGAGTGGGATCTGCTTCCGCAGACAGGTACAGCCGGTGGAACA
>Ga0099364_10012400_pt1 | contig 11499 bp, 5 predicted proteins | sample TergutTh196P3_FD_73070 | JGI IMG/M metagenome (GOLD analysis project Ga0099364, IMG submission 73070) | Microcerotermes parvus P3 segment gut microbial communities from Pointe-Noire, Republic of the Congo - Th196 P3 | ecosystem: Host-associated > Arthropoda: Insects > Digestive system > Gut ...
TAGGGGAGGTCTAGGCGGAGGAATACTGTTTGGGGGGGCAGAAAAGGCTTGAGAGCCGCTGCTAATTCTGCGGCGGCTTTATTTTTTAGATTGATGTCATCGGGGAAAGAATCCGGGAGTTCAGGGCCCCAGGGAATATAGGCCATTGCAAAACCTGGGGCAAGCCGACGGCAAAGAACCAGAAGGGCTTTATTACCGCCAATTTCCCAGTCAACAATAAAGGCTTTTGCCTGCCAACCAAATTTGCTTTTAAAACGCCCCCACATAGCGGACTGCAAAAACGAATCAGCTTTATCACAGGCATTTATATCTTCTATTTTTATTTTTTTAATAAATTCCAAAACAGTAATTCCAAATTTGAATCAAAATAAAGTGAGAGCAACACCGGCTCGCATATCGTAGCCTATAGCCAAAGGCGATGATTTAAAATTTATTGATTTTTCCAATATGAGAACATTGGAAGCCAAAAACATTCCAATTCCTGTTTTAGTTGTAATCATAGACCAAGCCCTGATAGTAACCGGAATAGAATATTGAAAGCATGTATAACGTCCGCCGTTAATTGCATCATAGGTATCTTTAAAAGGATAGTATTGATTGCCGAACATATCTTCGGTATCATCCCATTCTCTAATACCGCTGTTTGTGCCGCGAGCGCCGTGATTTGGGGTAATATTGCCCCCTATGCTAAAAGAGGCAACATTGATTTCAACGGTTGCAAACCATTTTTTTATACGTTCTTCAGGAGTGTAGGCAGAAATCGGTTTGCTAATATAGACACCCAATCCGCCTACTCCGAGATTTAACATGGCTAGATTCATTGCTCCAGTTAAAGACCAAGTATTGATGTAAAACAGGCTGGCAGAGGGAGCGTAATACAATCTGTTTTTTCCTGTATAACGATAAGTAAATGCCGCATTCACTTCTTTGCGGGAACCTTGCGACCAACTGTAAGGTTTCCATGTGGTTTCAGGGCTAATTCCCAGATTTCCCCATCCCGTACCAAGCTCAAAACTGTGTTGCGCAAAAACTCCAAAAGGGAACATTAAAATTAGAATTAAAAATTTGGATTTCATTTTAAGTAAGGCTCCCAGCCCCTGACCCCTTTTCCTTACCTTATTTCAATTACGATGGCAAATGCCGACAAGGACACTGTTAATTTTAATTTAATATTCATAATATTCTCCTTAATCAGAATACTATCATATAAATCATAACAATACAAGCGGAATTCAGCGGCTCTTGCAAAACTGAACCTCCCCCCGCCTATGCGATATAGTTTCTAATGAACAAATTTGATATAATAATATTGTGCCTATAAATTTTAGTTTTTTAGTTACGTTTATTAGTTCAATAGGCTTTTGCCGCCTTTTTCTCTCTTTAGGCCGTCCGGCTTCAAAGTGGCGGACGATAGCCATTCTTTTAATATGTATACTCAAAACACCGTTAATTATGTTTTGGAAAGACATTTATTTGGATCAGCTCGTTTTGCCCGTACATATAAGCGTTCTTACCATGATATATGAATCTCTCGGTCTTCTTGCAGTTGTTTTACTAAGCGCTGACCGCAGACGGGCTTTGGTTTGCGCAGCTTTTATATTTAGTTTGTTTTATACGATTGAATTTCCGTTTATATTTTTTATTGGCGCTATAGTCCGTCCCTCATTAAGTATAATACAGTATTTTGAAGAAACCACCCGAAACCAGACGTTCTATCTTGTTTATCTCTTTTTTATCAATTTAGCATTTTTTGCCTACTCTTTCCTTGCTGCTCATTGGATTAAAAAAACCGAGGCTGATTCACCGAGAAAAATTACAGCCTTCTTTTCCCTAATCTTTGTTTCTATTGCAGTAATAACATTTGTTTGGGCAAGGGATGTAATGGTAATAATGTCTGTATCGTCTTGGATTGCCTGTTTTCTTTCATTATTGCTTTCTGTCTTTTTGCTTTTAATTTTTTATTTTTATACACGGCTGATTGCCGCTAAAGAAATCATTCTTTCCAATGAAAAAGATGTTCCTTATATGCGTTTCATTGAACAATTAAGCAGGCGGGAACTGGATGTAATCAAAGCGGCACAGGCAGGTTATGTAAGCCAAAAAGACCTTGCCTCTACGCTTAATATTTCGGTAAATACGGTAAAAACTCATTTGAAAAATATTTATCAGATTACCGGCGTATCCAGTGTTGACGCTCTTTTATTGCTTTTTCATGGATATTCCCAAACACACGCCAGCTTGACTAATAATCACCCTAAAATCACCCCAAAATCACCCAAAAGGTGATTTTTCCGCAATTTCGTTGCCTTTATAATCAAGATAATTATTTATTTAGGAGTGTACTATGAAAAACACAAAAAAATTATTCGGAATTACCGTTCTTGCGGCGGTGATTGGTTTTACGATGATCGCCTGCGATCAGCCGGACGCACTAAAAGACCCCGGCGGCGGATCAAATGAAAATGTATTTTACACAAACTTGGTAACCATTGGAAACAATGGCAATTGGCTGGTCGATGGTGTTGATACCGGCAGGGAAGCGTTATGCCCGCATTGTAATACGGTCGATCCCGGCACACCCACAATTGCCATCATTGGTGACACCGGAAGGAAAGCACAATGGCCGCACAGCGCGCCTATTATTGGGTACAACGGGAACTGGCAGGTCAACGGCGTTGACATTAACAGACCGGCGCATTGGCCGGGGGTTAACGCAGACGAAATCGGCACGCCCATCATCGGAAAAAACGGCAACTGGTGGATAGTTATCGTCATAATTGATGACGGCGAACATGGCAACGGCAAAAAACCTGGAGATAAACCAGGCAACGATCCGTCATTCCCCATAGAAGAGCCGGAATATGGCACTTATGGAGATTTTTCTTATGAGGTTTTGATTAACAGGAATGAAATAGTAATTATCGCCTACAAGGGGCCGGGGGGAATTGTAAACATACCGTCTCAGATTGAAGGTAAACCTGTTACCATTATCGGGGATGAAGCATTTGCCGGAGATTTGTATTTTACGGATTGGCCTGACGAAGACAGAGAGAAACCAGAAGAATTAACTGAATATTTGCCTCTCCCTCGCGGCGGAATAACCGCTGTTAACATCCCTGACAGTGTAACATTCATTGGGAACCGGGCTTTTGTATGGAACCAAATAAGCGAGATTAACATTCCCGAAAATGTTACGAATATTGGAACCAGTGCCTTTGCACATAACAATTTGACCCAAGTTAACATCCCTGACAATGGTGTTGCAATATCAGCTCTTGCATTTGCTTTTAATGAACTAACAGAAGTAAACATTCCAGACAGTGTTTTATTTATTGAATCTAATGTGTTTTTCAATAATAAAATAACCGAGGCTGTGATAGGAAACGGCGTTAGCTATATTAATATGGCTGCGTTTGCTTCTAACCAATTGAATAAAATTACCATCCCGGATGGTGTTTATGTAATTGGAAGAGCGGCATTTTCCGGCAACCAACTAACCGAAATTATAATCGGCAAAAACGTTGACATGATTGGTGATTATGCTTTTGTTGGAAACAAACTGACTCAAATTACTTTCCATGACAGTGTTAATTTTATTGGGCAGGGAGCGTTTAACGGTAATGAATTAACCGAAATTACAATAGGCGCAAATGTATTTATTGCCAGTACTGCTGCCGGTTTTTCTTCTGATGCCATAGGAGGCGGCTTTGAAAACGCTTATAAAAACAGCGGTAAAAAAGCAGGAACTTATACCAGAGCAAATACAGCCAGTAAAACTTGGACAAGGCAGTAAACCACGAAAATCTAGCAAAAAGGTAGCAGCTACCGCCTGGTTTGTCTAAACAGTCACGGTGTTTAGACAAACTGGATGGTAGCAGCTACCTTTTTTGACGACCGGCCTCAAACCAGCTCCACCCGCTTTGCGCCCCTCTGACCACTTGATTTTTTTAAATTAATTGGTCAGACCTTCCCTAATAACACTTGTACGCACATTTTTTCCGTTCAGGCATAGGTTTTTTCCTCCATGCTGTACGGCAAAATCCTTTACCGTTATGGGAAAAGAAAAAAATGTATCAATGCTAATCTCTGCGGGAGTATCTAAGGCTGAAAGGCCTTCCAGTAAAATGCGTGTCCCTGTAGGGGCATCCCCCGCATCAAGAACCTCGCAGCGTTCAGCCTGCCCTTCCCCTGCTTTATCGCCGGCTGCCAGTAACATTCCCTGGGAAAAAACACCGCGCAGTTTTGCGGGCTTTAAATTATATGCAAGGATGATGCGTTTTCCGAGCAGTTGTTCCTCCGTGTAAAAATCTACCAGACCCGAAACAATTGTCCTTTCCTACATGACACCGCTTGTCCCTTCGCATGTTTCAAGGCTTACTATGTATAGCTTATCCGCGCTTGGGTGTTTTTCCACCTTTTCAATTTTTGCTACACGCAAATCGAGCGTTTCTTCAAAGGACAAGCTCTTTTCTGGAGACGGCTGTTTCTGTTCTTCCCTGTCTTTCTGGCTGCCGGAATAACGATCGCGGAGAGTCATTATCAATTCATCTTCAAGTTTAGAAAAAAGCATTTCGCATTTTATTTCTGCTCCTGCTGCAAGCCCTTCTGCCCTGCCAATGTCTTTCCATGTAAGATTTTTTAAGCCGAAAAATGAAGCAAGCCGTGATGCGGTATACGGCATATAAGGTTCTGTCAGCACTGCAAGATCGCGGACAATAAAAGTAAGGTCGCGAATAACAGACATGGCTTTTTGAGGGTCGTCATTACGCAGACGCCAGGGTTCGGAATCCTGAAAATATTTATTTGCAAAAGATGACAGTTCGAAAACCTCGCGGAAGGCATCACGCAGTTCTGCACGCTCAAGTTTTTGCGCAATTGAGTCTTCAAATTTTTTAACTGTTTCCCATAAAACCGGATCGGGCTTTCCCTCGGGCAGTTTGCCCTCGTAATAACGGCTAACGAAAGACAGGGTGCGGTTTACAAGGTTGCCGAAATTCCCTATAAGTTCCCCGTTTACCTTTTCCTGAAAATCCTTCCATGTAAACAAGGCATCGGCCTTTTCCGGCCTGTTGTAGAAAATGTAAAAACGCCAGACATCCGCAGGGATACCTGTGTCCATAGCATCGGATCCAAAAACGCCTATCCCCCGTGACTTTGAAAATTTCCCGCTTTCATAGTTCAGGTATTCCGAACTGGACATATGGTGCAGAAGAGTATAATTGTCGCCTGATCCCAAAAGGCTTGAAGGGAATATCACTGTATGAAAAGGAATATTATCCTTGCCGATAAACTGAAAAAGATCAACTTCGTCAGGGCTTTTCCACCAGTAATTAAAAAAATCACGCCAACTGGAAATATTTTTATCTGCGGGAAGCAGATTCTGCCCGGCTGATCCTTTTACAATTTTTTCGCCAAGGCAGCCGGTAATGGAAAGGTAGCCGATGGGCGCATCAAACCACACATAAAAAACCTTGTTCTCGAAACCCGGTTTAGGAACAGGTATTCCCCATTTTAGGTCACGGGTGATGGCCCTTTCCCTAAGGCCGTCTCGTATCCAGCTTTGAGTCATTCGAATGGCATTGTTTGCCCAAAAACCGTCTTTGGAGGCGGTTTTTATCCATGCTTCAAGCCTATCCTTGATTTTCGGAAGATCGATATAAAGGTGCTTTGTTGATTTAGGTACTGGAGTTGATCCGCAGACTGAACAGCGCGGCTCTTTAAGATCGGTTGGATCAAGGAGTTTTCCGCAGGCTTCGCATTGGTCGCCTCGGGCTTCTGCCGAGCCGCAGACCGGGCAAAGGCCGCGGATAAAACGGTCGGCAAGAAAACGGTCGCATTTTAAGCAAAATAACTGCTCAAGAGTTTGTTCGCTGACAAATCCTGCAGCATCAAGTTTTGTAAAAATGTCCTGCGTTATCTCGGTATGGATGGGCGTAGATGTCCTGCCAAAAAAATCAAAGGCAATATTAAACCATTTGTAAATACTGTCGTGTACGGCAAAATACCGGTCGCATAATTCCCTGGGGGTAATGCCTTCTTCGCCGGCACGGGTTTCGGTGGCAGTGCCGTATTCATCGGTGCCGCAGATGTACAGGGTTTCATAGCCGTGCAGCCGGCAAAAACGGGCAAAGGCATCGGCGGACAAAACCTGGATCAGGTTCCCAAGATGAGGAATATTATTCACATAAGGCAGTGCAGAAGTAATTAATCGTCTTTTCATTACTTATATGATAACAGAAAACAGCGAAAGATTCTACACCCTGCAATATTAAATTATAAAAATAGTATATCACATTGTTAAAAAAAAAGATACAATATAATGTAATTTCGGAGGAATGTGATGAAAAGAATCATTTATTTGCTAATTGTTTTTTGTTTTATTATAAGCTGTAAAGGAAATGCAGAGCGGGATATCGCCAATGCGTCTTTTTCCAGCGAATTTACGGAAAGAGGCCGTCCTATTCAAGACCTTTCTCATTTTCGGCTTGCTTACTACGAACCGGTTATAGGCGAGGATTCTTTTCCGGCGGCTGCCATACAGGAAAGCGACGATCCTTTTGTTGTTACAGATTACGGCCCGAACGAAGTGCTGCCATCGGAAATAAAAAGGCCGTCAATCTATGTGGTTTTTTCCCAGCCTGTAGTCCCTTTGGCAAAACTTGGGGAGCCTATCAGCGAAAGTGCGGCCTTTTTTTCCATTGAACCGCCGCTTAAAGGCATATACCGCTGGTACGGATCAAAATTACTTTCATTTGAGCCTGACGAAGACAGCCTTCCCCAACAGCGTTATACGATAAGCGTTTCTGACAAAATAAAATCGCTGGGAGGCAAAAGCCTGGAGGGGCAGGCTTCTTTCAGCTTTGAGACCGAAAGGCTTTCGGTTTTGGACTGGCAGTTGGGCGAGGAAGGATGGGTCTGGAACCGCAATGTTCACCCGGAAGATGCAAAACACATAAGGCTTGTTTTTTCGTACCCTGTAAATTTAGATGAAATTGCAAAATGGATCGAGGTAAAGGCAGACGGCAAAACATGGCCATTTACCCTTGCAAGACTGCCAGAAATTGATGACAGCCGTTATGCGAATGAACAGGGCGTACTGTTAAGTGTAAGAAATAATCTTCCGCTTGATACAGCGGTAACAATGGAATTGAAAAGAGGCGCCCGTTCCGAACCTGGCTGGCTTGGCACAGAAGAGGCAAAAACATGGAACTATCATACCTTAGTACCCTTCCGTTTTGAAAATATTAATGTCCGCAGTTATTCCAGCCCGCAAACACGGCAAAGCGATTCAATTCCCATTTCCATTGATTTTAATCAGAATGTGGAACCTGAGGGGATCGAAAAACATATCTCTGTAGAAGGTTTTCCTGCTTTAACAAAAGAAAACTTCAATGTTTATGGTTCTACAGTGGTAATAAGCCAACTTCCGCTTGAATATCAATCCAGATATTTTGTTAATATTTCTGCAAATTTAAATGATCTGTATGGCCGCAGGCTTGGAAGCGAACACCGACTTGAGGCAAACATAGGCGAAGCGAACAGTTATGTGTATTTCCGCAACAGGGGCTCCAGAATGTTGGAAGCGGCTTATCCCCCAAAAATCGTCTGGGAAACGCAAAACCCTGTTTCTGTAAGATACTCATACATAAAAGCCAATAATCCTTATGAAATATACCCTTTCTATGACTTTAGCGAAAATTATCTTGATGTTGAAAGCCTTCCGGCTAATACCAAGCGATATTTTATGGAAGATCTTTCACCCTTTTTGAATTCTTCCGGAAAGGGAAGCGTTGCAATGCGCTGGGAGTATCAGACAAAATCTTCATGGCAAAGGGGCAGAATTGACAGGGGCGAAAACTGGCTGACTGTCCAAGTTACCAATATCGGTATAACGGTGCGTTATGCGTATAACAAGGTTTTGGTATGGGCAACCCGCCTTTCAGACGGATCGCCTGCGGCAAATGCGGCTGTAGATCTTTTAGAAAGCGGTAATGTTGTTTTAAGCGGCAGAACCGATGCCCAGGGCTTAGCCGTCTTTGAATTTTCTGACGGCGATTTTATCTCGCGTTTTTCAGAGCCGTATACTGGTTACAGTAACGAAATCAATAATGGTTTTCGTATACGTGTTAGCGAAGGCAGCGGTGACAATGAAGACATAGCTGAATTTGCACCGAATGACAGCCACAATACATGGCGTTTTAGCATACCGGCTTATACAAATCCTTTTACTGTAGAAAGGGAGAGGGAAGCGGTATTCATTTTTACCGACAGGGGGCTTTACCGCCCGGGTGAAACCGTAACTTTTAGGAGCATAGACCGCAGGCTGCTGCGCGGGCAGTACAGCGTTTATCAAGGGCCTTACCGGATAGAAGTTTCAAGCGGTGCCTACCAGGCCCCGGTGATCGCCTCCCTTTCTGGAAATACAACAAACAACGGAAGCTCTTACGGTTCATTTACATTACCCAATGACATTGACCCAGGCCAGTACCGTATTGTTTACAAACGCGGCGCAGCAGATCGCGCAGGAGAACGCTCCCAAGAAACTTCTATTTCTTTCACTGTAGCTAATTTTGAACGGCTTCGTTTTGAATCATCATTGCGTTTTTCCGATGTGGATGTCTTCCCCGGAGATAAACTTAACGCTTCTCTTTCAGCTTCCTATCTTGCAGGCGGCGGATTGGGCGGGGCGCCTTATACATGGCATCTAACAAGGGAGCCTGCCGGTTTTATCCCAGGCGGCAATGACAGTGCATGGAAAAACTGGCAGTTTGGAGCGGAGCTTTATGACAACCGTTCCTACATTGACAGCGGCGAAGGGACGCTTGGCCCAGACGGAAAAGGAAACATCAGCCACGATCTTAAAAACGACGGCGTGCTGGGGGCAGTCTACAGCTACAGGCTTGAAGCTTCAGTGCAGGATGCCGCACGGCAGGAAATTGCATCAAGCGCTTCGGTTTTGGTTCACCCGGCCTCGTTTTATATTGCCGCCCGCCTGGATTCAGGCGCATTAAGAGGGGCCGCACAGTCCTCTGGCACAGGCAGTGCTGCTTTTTCCGCTGCAAACCAATCTGCGTATTTTCTTGATGCGGGAAAACCGGCATCGTTAAGCTGGGCATTGGTTGCACCTAACGGCGGCACGCCTGTAAGCAGCGTTTCGCAAAGCCAAAGAAATACCGAGCTTTCAATTCAGCTTATCCGCCACGAGTGGAAACAGGCAAAGCAGGCAGGAATTGGCGGCAGGGTAAATCTTGTATGGGAACGCGTTGAAGAAGTTTTTCAGCAGCGTACCGAGAAAATCACTCTGCCGGATCAGGCAAATAATTTTGTTTCCGGCGTTTATAATTTTACCCCCGACAAGAGCGGTCTTTGGGAAGTGCGTCTTCAGAGCAGCGATCAAAAACAACGCTCTGCGGCTACTCGTTTTCGTTTCTATGTAAGCGGCGCTGGCTGGGTCAGGTGGAATTCAGATGATGTGGATGCAATTACCCTTGCTGCCGACAAGCCAAGTTATGCACCCGGAGAAACGGCCAGAATTTTAATTCGTTCCCCTTTGGAAAAAGGAAAATACCTGCTTACCCTTGAGCGGGAAAAAATTATCAGCCAAAAAATAATTGAGCTTAACGGATCTGCCCTTACAATTGATATTCCAATCGAAGAATCTTATGTGCCTGTAATTTATGCGGCCTTAAGCTCATATACCATAAGATCGGGGCCGCCAGAAAACACTTACTATGACCCGGATTTGGACAAACCAAAAGGGGTTTTTGGCGTAACGGCAATTTTTATCGATCATGACAGCCGTAATTATCAAATTGAAATTGAAAATTCCAAAGGCGTTTTCCGCCCTGGAGAAAATGCCGAAGTTAAAATCAAAGTTACACATAACGGAAGGCCTGTTCCAAATACAGAACTTTGTTTTATGGCTGTAGACCGCGGTGTCGTTGATCTTATCAATTATCGTGTACCAAACCCTGTAGACTTTTTTTATAATATCCATAATTTCCCATTGGGAGTCCGCGGGGCTGACAGCAGGTCTCTTTTGATTGATCCTGTTACATATAACATTTCGGATCTTCAGGGCGGTGATGCAGGAACAAACGATGCCAAGCTTGAAGAACGGAAAGATTTCCGCCCGACAGCGGTTTTTGAACCTTTCCTTGTAACCGGGCCTGACGGAACAGTTACCGTAAAATTTTCCCTGCCCGATTCTCTTACAACTTACCGTTGCACGGCAGTAGCGGCAGGCATAAACAGCTTTGGCATAAAAGAAAACGATCTGCGGGTAAGCGCCCCCCTTACTGCCCTTGCGGCATTGCCGCGTAAACTTCGCTGGCGGGATACGGGGACGGTTTCTTTAATACTTAACAACCTTGAAAATAATCTCGTAGAAGCCAGTGTCTCTCTTGTATCAGAAGAAACTAATATACTTGAAGTGGATGGGGCTGATTCAAAAACAGTAAGGATTCTTCCCGGCACATCCCAAGAGATTACATTTAATGTTGCCGCAATCGGCACCGGCGAAGGGAAACTTACATTCACGCTCCGTTCACCCCAGGTAAACGAACGGATTATCAAAACATTGTTTGTTGACAGGCCGGTTCTTTTTGAGACTGTTACCACAATAGGCAATTTGGGATCGGATCAAAAATTTATCGAAGAGGGGCTGGTTTTACCAATGCTTATCCCCGAAGGAACGGGAAGCCTTTCGCTAAGCCTCTCCGCTTCACGTTTGGCGGCCTTAAAAGAGACCTTTGAATACCTTCTGAATTATCCTTTTGGATGCCTTGAACAAAGAACGGCGGTTATTCTGCCGGCTGTCGCTTTTGGCGATCATCTGGAAGCCTTTAATCTTGACTTTTCTCTTAAGTCTTCTGGCCAGTGGGATCCTAAAAAGTTTGTCGAAGATGAAATTGCGAATATTGTTAAATCCCAGTTAAGCGATGGCTCGTTTCCGTATTGGCCTGGCGGGGCATCAGGCGATGCTTATGTCAGCATAAGGGTAGCGCACATTGCAGCCCTTGCAAAGGCAAAGGGGATTCATGTGCCAGATTCTCTTGATACAAGGCGGCTTTTATCATGGATTACGGCGGCAAGCAATGATTCAAACACAGTTTTAAGGCACAGCCGTTTTTCAATGGATCACTTCCTAAAAGGCTATTCCCTGTGGATCAGGGCTATGTACGGCAACCGCATTGAATCGGAAATAAACACATTTTTAAGACAGGGAGATGCAATTGGAATTTCCGGCTGGGCTTTTGCGGGGCTTGCCGCTATGGAACTGGGACAGACTGATCTTGCAGTATCGGCAAGAGAAAGGGTGCGGCGGTTTATCAGGCCGGGGACGCAAAGCCTGGACCTTACCGACACATGGGAAACAAGGCAGGGCATTTACTGGGGCGGCGATACAGACCGTTATGCGCTAGCACTTATGCTTTACCAGATGTTAAGCCCCGAAGACGATATGACCTCACGCCTTGCAAAATCCCTTATTGAAAGGCA